>Ga0207814_100527_pt1 | contig 19478 bp, 15 predicted proteins | sample TtaePargueraPR_7_FD_187755 | JGI IMG/M metagenome (GOLD analysis project Ga0207814, IMG submission 187755) | Aerobic enrichment media microbial communities from Bioluminiscent Bay, La Parguera, Puerto Rico - Tt and P1 (2) (SPAdes) | ecosystem: Environmental > Aquatic > Marine > Unclassified ... | reverse complement strand
GCCCAGCGCTCGACGAGCCCGAGGGCGTCGACAACCCGGTCGATCGTCTTCGCCGCCCCGATGACCTCGGATTCGGTGGCGAAGAAATTCGGGCCCGTTGCCGGGCCGGAGAGCCCCGCCGTGACCGGAAGCGGTCGGACCTGCAGCACCGCGCTCGATTCGTACTGCTTCGGCGTGACGTAGGCGAGCAGCCCGGCGACGAACAGCCCGAGCAGGGGCAAGGCGAACAGACAGACCGGGAAGAGCCACCAGCAGCGTCGGAACATGCCGGCACGCTGGAAAAGTTTACTTTGTGTGGCAATGTAAAAAGGCGCAGAGGGTCCTGGGGGTGCTGGGCGCGGGTGGGCTCGCGCGGTCCGGTTCCGATCCGGTGGGCGGGTCCGGGTCAGTAGCTCCGTCCCCACAGCGCCCGCTGGCGGGTCGGCGTGCCGGTGAGGACGCAGGGGGCTTCCTCGCCGTCCTGCAGGTCGAGGGGCAGGCAGCGGATGGTGATCTTGTGCCGCTTGCTCAGCTCGTCCTCCTGTTCGGGGCTGCCGGCCCAGGGGGTGAGCAGCCAGCCGGGGTTGTCCTGCGACCAGTGGGCGTGGAAGGCCTCGAGCTCCGGGCAGGTGGCGATGTTGGCATCGCGGAACGCGGTGGCGCGCTCGAGCAGGGTGTCGTGGATCTCCTGCAGGATCTCGCCGGCGCGGCGGATGAAGTGCTCCTTGTCGACGAACTCCTTCTCGTTCGCCGCCTTGTCCCGGCGCTGCAGGCAGACCTTGCGGCTCTCGACGTCGCGCGGGCCGATCTCGATCCGGATCGGCGCGCCCTTCTTGACCCACTCCCACTTCTTCTGGCCACCCTGGATGTCGCGGTCGTCGACGTGCACCCGCAGCGGCTCGCCGTGGAAGTCAACGTCCTTGCGCAGGGTGTCGGCCAGCGCCCGGCAGCTCTCGAGTACGGCATCCCTCGTATCCGGCTTGGGGGTGACGGGGACGATGACGATCTGCTGGGTGGCGACGCGCGGGGGGAGCACCAGGCCGTCGTCGTCGGAGTGCGCCATCACCAGGGTCCCGATCAGGCGGGTGGAGACGCCCCACGAGGTGGTGTGGGCGTGGTCGACGCCGCCGTCGCGCCCGGTGAAGGTGATCTCCTGGGCCCTGGAGAAGTTCTGGCCGAGGTAGTGGGAGGTGCCGGCCTGGATCGCCTTCCGGTCCTGCACCATGGCCTCGACGGTCAGGGTGATGTCGGCGCCGGGGAAGCGTTCGTTCTCGGTCTTCTCGCCGGGGATCACCGGGATCGCGAGGTGGTCCCGCAGGAAGTCGGCGTAGAGCTTGTGGATCATCCGCGTTTCCGCGACCGCCTCCTCCCTCGTCTCGTGGGCGGTGTGGCCTTCCTGCCACAGGAACTCGGCGGTCCGCAGGAACAGGCGGGGGCGCATCTCCCAGCGCATCACGTTGGCCCACTGGTTGATCAGCAGGGGAAGGTCGCGGTAGCTCTGGATCCAGCGCGAGAAGGCGGCGCCGATGATCGTCTCGGAGGTCGGGCGGATGACGTAGGGCTCGGCGAGCTCGCCGGTGGGGATCATCCGGGTCTTCCCCGTCTCGGGATCCTTCTGTGCCTCGAGCCGGTGGTGGGTCACCACCGCGCACTCGGTGGCGAATCCCTCGGCGTGCTCGGCCTCCTTCTCGAGGTAGGAGAGCGGGATCAGGAGCGGGAAGTAGGCGTTCTGGTGGCCGGTCTCCTTGAAGCGGCGGTCGAGCTGCTGCTGGATGAGCTCCCAGATGCCGTAGCCCCACGGCTTGATGACCATGCAGCCGCGGGTCTCGGAGTTCTCGGCCATGTCCGCGGCGCGGATGACCTGCTGGTACCATTCGGGAAAGTCCTCGGCGCGGGTCGGGGTGATGGCGGTCTTGGGTGCGGACATCTTCGGAAGGGGTCGGGGCCAGGTGCCGGGGGTCGGTGGACGCCCGCGGCGCGGCGGGAATTAGGGGAAAGTCGGGCGGAGGTCCATTGCGGTTTTGGGCGGCGCCGGGATTCGCGCCTCGTCAAAGGCAGGCCCGGATCCGCCGCTGGACCTCCTCGAGCGGGGCGTTGGCGTCGACGAGATGGGCGAAGGGCTCGCGGGCGAGCGACAGGAAGATCTCGCGGCACCGGGCGAGCGACTCCCGCTGTTCGAACTCGTTGGCGGTGTCGCCACGGGCGCCGATCCGCGACAGGGCGGTGTCGAGATCGAGGTCGAGGATGAAGAGGTGGTCGGGAACCGGCGCGAAGGCCTCGTTCCGGCGACGGATTTCCGCCGGGTCGAATCCCCGGGCCCCCTGGTAGGCCATGGTGGAGAAGTAGTAGCGGTCGAGGATCACCACCCGGCCCGCGGCCAGCGCGGGGGCGATGAGGGTGTCGACGTGCTCCCGGCGGTCGAGGAGGAACAGCCCGAGCTCCTCCTCCGGCGACAGCCGCCCGGCGGACGCCGAGTCGCGGAGTCGACGCCCGTGGGGGCCGTCGGTCGGCTCGCGGCTGGACAACACCTCGCGCCCCTGTTCGCGGAACCAATCGGCGAGCATGCGCGACTGGGTGGACTTGCCGGTGCCGTCGATGCCTTCGAGGACGATGAGCATGACGAAGTCCGCCGGAAGGAGGGGCGGGTGTCGAGTGGTTCCGTGCGGCGGGTCCTGTCCTCCATGGGTTCCATCGGTCCCATGGGTCCCATGCATCGGTCCCATAGGTCGTATGGGACCTATGGGGAGGGGCTCCGCCCGCGAGCCGGGCGGGTCAGGGCGACGACGCCGGCGACCATCACGACGGCGCCGGCCAGGGTGGCGCTCCAGGCGGGCAGGCCGATTCCGAAGAGCCCGTAGCCGAGGGCGGCGACGGCAGCGGCGGTGAGGGCGTAGGGCAGCTGGGTGATGACGTGGTCGAGCGGGCGGCAGCCGGCCGCCAGGGCGCTGACGATGGTGGTGTCGGAGAAGGGGCTGCAGTGGTCCCCGAACACCGCGCCGCCGAAGACCGCGCCGATGCCGGCGGCGAGGATGGGGGGCTCGACGGGGCCGGCCTTGACGAGGATCTCGAGGACCAGCGGCATGACGATGCCGAGGGTTCCCCACGAGGAGCCGGTGGAGAAGGAGGTCAGCGCCGCCACCGCGAAGGCGGCGAGAGGGATCCATGACACCGAGGGGTCCTCCCCGAGCAGTCCCTGGATCGCCCGGGCCGCCTCGAGAGCCTTGAACACGCTGCCCAGGCACCAGGCGAGGAGCAGCACCACCACGGCCGGCAGCAGGTTCGCGGCTCCCCGAAGCGCGGCGTCGCCCCGGTCGGCGCGGCGCTCCCCCGGAAAGCACAGCCAGGCGGCTGCGATCCCCGCCAAGGCCCCCGCCACGAGCGCGTAGGCCCCGGCATCCCCGCCGGCGGCGTCGCGCCAGGCGTCGAGCGAGAACAGCCGGACCGGCCGTCCGGACCACAGCTGGAAGCCGAGCGCGATCGCCCCGGCGAGCACCGCCAGCGGCACGAGCACCCGCCACGGTGCCGCCGACGGGACCTGCGGCCGAACTTCCCCGTCGCGACTCGGCCCGAAGCGTCGCATCGGTCCCGGCTGCCAGCCCCGGGCGATCGCCACCGGGATGAGCAGCAGGGTCAGCAGGCAGTAGGGATTGGCGGGGATCGACCGGAAGTAGAGCCCGTAGGCGTCCGCCCCGGGCAGCGCGTCGTGGATCAGCGAGATCTGGAAGGCGATCCAGGTCGAGATGAAGGAGACGCAGGCGACCGGGGCGCTGGTCGAGTCGACGACCCATGCCAGGCGCTCGCGCGAGACGCCGCTGCGATCGGCCGCCTGGCGAGCGATGCGGCCGATGAGCATGCTGTTGGCGAGGCCGTCGAAGAAGCAGATCAGGCCGAGCCCGTAGCTGGCGCCGAGCACCCGCTTGCCCGGATCGCCCCGGCCGCGGACCAGCCGTTCGAGCAGGGCGACGAAGCCCCCGGAGGCCTCCAGCAGGCCGGCGAAGGACCCGAGGAGCAGGGTGAAGAGGACCGCCGACACATGCCAGACGCCGTCGAACTGGGGAAGGAGGTGGACGCTGAGCGCGTCGCGCAGGGCAAGGGCCGGGTGGCCGTTCGCCAGCAGCAGGCAGCCGGCGCCGAAGCCCGCCGCGAGGCCGGCGACGGCGTGCCGCGTGGCGACGATCGTGGCCAGCGCGGCGACCGCCGGCCAGAACGGGCGCAGCACGGCCAGGGCGGGAACCCATGCCACCAGGAAGGTGGCGAGGAGGACCAGGGTGGCGGAGACGAGCGACCGCATGGCGATCACTCTGCGGGGACGGATGGCTTTGGCAAGGGCCCTGCTGTTAGCGAATGTTAGGGAATATCCTTGTCGCACCGGGGGATGGCCGGGTTTGCTGCGCGGCAAATTTCCGCGACACCCCCGCGGCTCGATCCTCCGGGCGGCACGGCAAGTGCTCCGTCCCCGGACCAAAAACCAAGCCTACATGCCAGACCTGACCTCGACCTCCGACCTCCCCCATCACCCCGAATTTGTGAGCCGGCGCCGCGCGCTGGGGAGCCTTGGAGTCGGCGGACTCGCGCTGATGGCCTCGACCCTGCCCTCGCAGGCCCTGTTCGGCTTCGGGGCCAAGGCGGAGATCGACTTCTCGAAGTTGCCCGCGACCTGGGTGCGGCGGCAGGGATCCGCGCTGCAGGACTATGCGAACTACCTCGCTGGGCTGCGCCTCAAGAGGGTGACGCCGATGCAGGTCATCCGGGCCCACGCGAAGCGCCACGGCTCGGTCTGGAACACGATCCCGCCGAAGCGGCTGTGGCGGAACATGGCCCCGACGCTGAAGGTGATCGACCGCATGGCGATGCACCTCAACCAGCCGGTCCGGGAGATCATCTCCGCCTACCGCTCGCCCGCCTACAACGCCCGCTGCGCCGGTGCTGCGAGCGGGTCGTGGCACAAGTCGAACGTCGCCATCGACGTCACCTTCGCGTCCCGTCCCTCGACGGTCGCCTCGGTGGCCCGCGCGCTGCGGGCGAAGCGCTACTTCAAGGGCGGCATCGGCCGCTACTCGGGCTTCACCCACGTCGACACCCGCGGCCAGAACGTCGACTGGTAGGCCGGGGCCGATCCGTGGCGCGGGGAGCCGCGCCAAGCGCGGGCAACCCGCGCGCTTGATCCCGACCCCCGGGTTTCGTCCGGTCGATCCTGCCTGCCGCCGCCCCGGGTCGCCTGCTCCCCGCCCGGGGAGCCCGGCGGGAGGGGCCGGGATTTTGCGCTGGTTTCGACCCGGTGCTTGGCCTTGAGTCGCGGGGCCGGAGCGCCCCCGGGGCTGCTCCTCTTCGCTGTCGGACATGAACATCATCATCGTCGGGGCCGGGGAGATCGGGCGCCATCTGGCGACCTCCCTTTCGAAGGAAGCCCACAGCATTTCGGTCATCGAGAACGACCCCGCGCTGGCCGCCGAGCTCGAGCAGTCGATCGACGCCAAGGTCGTGGCTTCCGACGGCACCAGCGTGAACTCGCTGGCCGAGGCGAACGTCGGCGAGTGCGAGCTGTTCATCGCCCTGACCAGCTCGAACACCGCGAACCTGGTCAGCTGCTCGATCGCCAAGAAGCTCGAGGTGCCCCAGGTCATCTGCCGCGTGCATCCCAGCCTCCAGCGCGAGGAGTGGCTGTTCGACTTCAAGGGGACCTTCGGGGTCGACCACATCTTCTCCTCCGAGCGGCTGGCGGCGATCGAGCTGGCCAAGTTCATCCGCAACCCGGACTCGCTGCTGGTCGAGGAGATCGCGCGCGGCCGGATCGAGCTCCAGCAGGTCCGCGTGGACGGGAAGTCCGACGTGGCCGGCAAGGCCCTGCGCGAGCTCAAGGCGCCGGAACACACGCGGGTGGCGATGATCTCCCGCGGCAGCGAGCACTGGGTGCCGACGGCCGACACCGAGCTGCAGCCGGAGGACATCGTCACGATCTTCGGCGAGCCCCGCAAGCTGCGCAGCCTGGCCGAGCGGATGCAGCGCAAGCGGGACGACCGCGACGGGCTGCGGGTGGTGATCTTCGGCGGCGGCGAGTACGGCTTCTCGCTGGCCCAGATGCTCGAGAGCCTCGACTGCCGCGTGCGGATCTTCGAGCAGGACGAGGCGGTCTGCAAAAACCTCGTCGACCGGCTGTCGAACACCACCGTCATCAACGCCGATGCCACGGTGGTGGCGGAACTCGAGGAGGAGCAGATCGGCGGCGTCGACTTCTTCGTCGCCACCAGCGACAGCGACGAGGACAACGTGATGACCTGCCTGCAGGCGCACACGCTGGGCGCCAAGACCTGCCTGACGCTGATCCACCGCGCCGACTACGCGGCGGCGATCAGCTCGTCGGGCAAGCACTTCGGGATCGCCGCGGCGGTCAGCCCCCGCGACGCCACCCGGCGGGAGATCGAGCGCTTCATCACCTCCGACCGCTTCCACCTGGTCAAGAGCCTGCCGGGCGCCGAGCTGATCGAGATCCGGGTGAACAAGGGCTCGCTGGCGGCCGGGCACATGGTCAAGGAGGTCGAGTGGCCGGACGGCTGCGTGCTGGTCGGGCTGCTGCACGGGACCCACGCCGAGGTGCCGGGGCCGGATGACGTGCTGCAGGCGGGCGACCACGTCTATGCGATGGTTTCCGGCAAGGCGCGGAAGGCCTTCGTCAAGTTGCTCGACTGATCCGAGTCCGCGATGAACTACCGCATCCTGGCCAAGGTCCTCGGGCTGCTGCTGCTGCTGCTCAGCCTGTCGATGTTCGGCTGCGGGCTGTTCGCCCGCCTCGACGTGGTGGCGGGCGACCACGAGGCGATGGTCGCGCTCTTCACCTCGGGCGGCGTCACGCTGCTGGCGAGCGCGATCCTGGTCCTCAGCGGCCTCGGCAGGATCGAGCGCATCCCGCGGCGCGAGGGCGTGGTGATCGTCGGTCTCGGCTGGCTGCTGTCGGCGGTCTTCGGCGCGCTGCCCTTCGTCCTGTGCCCGCCGCACCTGAGCTGGGGCGGGGCCTTCTTCGAGGCGGCCTCGGGCTTCACCACCACCGGGTCGACGGTGCTGGTCGACATCGAGAGCTGGCCGCGCGGCCTGCTGCTGTGGCGCTCGGTGACGCAGTGGCTGGGCGGGATCGGCATCCTGGTGCTGTTCGTGGCGGTGCTCTCCTACCTGGGGGTCGGCTCGAAGTCGCTGTTCCGCAACGAGTCCTCGTTCCAGACCGGCGAGGCCGCCACCGCGCGGATCCGCGACACCGCGCTGTCGCTGCTCAAGATCTACCTCGGCCTCACCCTCGCCTGCGCGGTCGGCCTCAAGGCGATGGGGCTGAGCTGGTACAACGCGATCTCCCACGCCTTCACCGCGGTTTCCACGGGCGGCTTCAGCCCGCACAACGCGAGCATCGCCCACTACGCCGACTGGGGAAACGGGGCGCTGATCGAGTTCTGGCTGAGCCTCTTCATGCTGGTGTGCAGCCTGAACTTCCTGATGTTCGTGGTGATCTTCCACCACAAGTGGCAGCGCCTGCGCGACGAGGACGACGCCCGCTGGTTCATCGGCCTGTGCGTGCTGCTGTCGCTGGGCATCGCCGCCGGGCTGGCGATCGACGACCGCTATTCGGTCAGCTTCGGCGAGGGACTGAGGGAAAGCTGGTTCATTGTGGTGGCGATCGCCTCGACCACCGGGTTCGGCACGGTCGACTACGAGCTGTGGCCGGCGTGGTGCAAGGCGCTGCTGGCGATCCTGATGGTGATCGGCGGCTGTTCGGGCTCGACCGCCGGGGGCATGAAGGTCGGCCGGCTGATCGTGTTCCTGAAGTCCTCGGCCCACGAGATCGTGCGGGCATTCCGGCCGAACCAGGTGTTCCGCCTGACGGTCAACGGCAACCCGCTCGACGACGGGGCGCGGGCGCGGACCACCTCGTTCGTCGCCCTCTACCTGCTGATCATCGCGCTGGGTGCGGTGGTGGTGGGGATGATGGAGGCCGGCCAGGGGATCGACCTCGAGACCTGCCTGGGGGCCGTGCTGGCGACGCTCTCGAACATCGGTCCGGGCTTCGGCGAGCTGGGGCCGACCGAGAACTTCGGCGGGCTGCGCGAGGTGACCCAGGTGTTCCTTTCCGGGCTGATGATCCTCGGCCGCCTCGAGTTGTTCGCGATCCTGGTACTGTTCGTGCCGGCCGCCTGGCGGCGCTACTGACTCGCCGCCGCCGTTCTCGACAGGGGCCGGGGCGGACCGCAGCTTCCGGCCATGACGCCGCCGATGCCCAATGCCCGCTGTCCCGGAATCCTGGGTGGCCTGCTGCTGTCCGCGATGCTGGCGCTGCCGGCCTCCGGGGCGGTGCTGGCGGTCGAACTCGAGTCGCGCTACGGCCCGCGTTGGACCGGCAGCGTCGACACCCTCGCGGACACCTTCACGCTGGAGGGCTGGACCGAGAACCCGGGGCTCTCGGAGGCGTGGACGCCGTGGCCCTCGTCGCTGCCGATCGTCTTCCACGCCCGCGCCGCGGCAGGCGGCGCCTACGACGTGCCGGATGACGGCTGGAGCGGCGCGATCGGGCCGGACTGGGCCTTCATCGGTCCGGACCTCGGCGAGATCCGCTGGAGGCAGGGAAGCGCCCCGCTGTTCTCGGGCTACGGGGTCCGGGTCGCCTGGGGAGCGACCTCTTCGCTGGGGCAGGGGCTCGACTTCTCACGCGACGAGTTCACGGGGGGCGCGGTGCTGCTCGCCAGAAACCTGATGTCGACCGGGATTCGCTTCGACCGCGTCGCGATCGTCCCCGAGCCGGGCGCGGCGGTCCTGATGCTGGCCGCGGGCGGGGCGGCGGCGACGCGGCGGCGGCCCCGTTGACAGCCGATCGGTGGCGACGTTTACTGCCGGGGCATGCCACGCTTGCTCCAGGGTCTCGTGTCGGTCGTCCTGTCCGCGTTGGCGGCGGGCTGCGGGTGGGGCACCGGCGGGGGCGACGGCTGGAAGGCAGCGGTCGAGCGGCAGACCGGCCAGCTGGGCTATCGCAACTGGATCGTCGTCGCCGAGGCCTCGTTTCCGGCCCACAGCCGCCACGGGGTCCGCCAGGTCAACTCCTACCAGCCGATCCCGGTGGTGGTCGACGAGGTGCTCCAGATCCTGGAGAAGACCGAGCACGTGCGCCCGCGGGTCTACCTGCCGCGGGAGATGCGGCTGGTGGAGAACGACTTCGCGCCGGGAATCGAGGAGTTCCGGCGCGAGCTCGAGGCCTCGCTCCACGGCCACGAGACCACCGAGATCGACCAGGACTCGCTGCTGACGATGGTCCAGGACGTGCGCAAGAGCTTCGACGTGCTGGTCGTCCGCACCACCACCGCGCTGCCCTACACCACGGTCTTCATGGAGCTCCAGCCGGGCTACTGGGACGGCGAGTCGGAGGCGCGGTTGCGCGAGCGGATGGAAAAGCTGGCCTCGCCGACTCCGTGAGCGCAGCGTCGGCGCGGGCATGAAGAAGGAAGACGTCATCCGCGCCGAGCGGGAGAGCGCCTGGATCGGCGACGCGGTACTGGCCCTGTTCGCGCGCAGCTGGGTGCTGCGCGAGCGCGGCAGCATGGACGGCGAGTGGTTCACCCTGATGACCTCCAACGACTTCCTCAGCGCCTTCGGCGCGCCGACCCGCGTCGAGGCGGAGATCGGCCGGCTCTACCGCGAGGAGGGGCTCGAGGCGGCCTTCGCCTGGATGGAGGCCGAACTGGTCCCGCTGGCCCGCAAGCGCCTGGCGAAGCGCTGAGGCCGCCCCCGCCGCCGGCGATCCTGTTAGGGAGATTCGCCCCGGAACGGTTTTGGATATTGCCTGATAATCAGGAAATATTGCATGTTTCCGCCGACCACCGCGTCGGGACAGCGCGGGGGTCCTCGGGACACTTTATGGAACAATCAGGCGGGCAGCCGGGGCTGGTGATCGCCTGCGGGGGCACGGGAGGGCATCTCTTTCCCGGCCTCGCAGTGGCGGAGGCGTGGACCGCGCGCGGTGGCCGGGTGGTGATGCTGGTCTCCGAGAAGAAGATCGACCAGGAGGCCTCGCGGAAGTACGCGGATTATCGTTTCGAGACGATACCCGCGGCGCTCAAGCCGGCGACCTTTTCCCCGAAGATGGTTCCGTTCCTGTGGGGCCTGTGGCGGACGATCGGTCGCTGCCGGGAGATTCAGGCGGAGTTCCGTGCCGCGGCGGTGCTTGGCATGGGCGGCTTCACCTCGCTGCCGCCGGTGGTGGCCGCCCGGCGTGCCGGGATTCCCGCCTTTGTCCACGATTCCAATGCGCTTCCGGGGAAGGCCAACCGGCTGACCGCGCGATGGTGCCGCGAGGTCTTCCTCGGCCTCGAGGCGGCGCGCCGGCACTTTCCCGGCAAGCAGTGCGTGGTGACCGGCACCCCGGTCCGCGACGAATTGCGTCGCCTGCCCGGGCGACCCGAGGCCGCGGCGAAGCTGGGCCTCGATCCCTCGCGGCCGGTCGTGCTGGTGATGGGCGGGAGCCAGGGCGCCCGCCGGCTGAACGCCCTCGTCGTCGAGGCGGCGGACCGCTTCCCCGGCGGCACCCAGGTGCTGCACATCGCGGGGCCGGGCGAGCACGAGCGGGTCGCCTCGCAGGTCGGCACGCGCGACGGCTACCGGGTGCTGGGCTTCTGCGACGACATGGCCTCGGCCTATGCCGCGTGCGACGCCGCGATCGCCCGCGCGGGCGCCTCGAGCCTGACCGAGCTGGCCTTCCTCGGCCTGCCCTCGGTGCTGGTGCCCTACCCCTTTGCTGCGGACGACCACCAGACCGCCAATGCGCGGGTCTTCGCCGAGGCGGGGGCGGCCTTCCTCGAGCAGGAGGCGGAGCTGGACGCGGAAAAGCTGGCGGACCGGGTGGCGCGGATGTTGACGCCGGGAGCGCGCGAGGAGATGGCGGCGTCGGCGCGCACGCTGTCGGTGCCGGATGCGGCGGGGCAGGTCTGTGCGGCGATCGAGGAGGTGCTGCCATGAACGAACTTTCCCAACGACTGACCGACCTCTCGAAGCCCCTGCGGGTCCACCTGGTGGGCGTGGCGGGCTCGGGGATGAGCGGGCTGGCCCTGCTGCTGCTCGGCATGGGCCACCGCGTGAGCGGCTCCGACAAGGTGACCTCGGCGGAAACCGAGCGAATGCAGGGGCTCGGGCTGATGTTCTCCTCGCCGCACTCCGCCGAGGCGGTCGAGGGGGCCGACCTGGTGGTCTACTCCTCGGCCATCCGGCCGGACAACGCGGCCCTCGCGGCGGCCCGCGAGCGGGGGATCCGCCTGATGCGCCGCGCCGAGTGCCTGGCGGCGATCCTCCACACCAAGAAGGGCATCGTGGTCAGCGGCACCCACGGCAAGACGACCACCTCGTCGATGGTCGCCCACGCCCTGCGCGAGGCGGGCATGAGCCCGTGCCACTACGTCGGCGCCGAGATCCCGGTGCTCGGGCAGAACGCCCGCTGGGACGACCGCGGGGAGTGGATGGTGGCCGAGGGCGACGAGAGCGACGGCACGCTGGCGCTCTACCAACCGGCCTGCTCGATCGTGCTCAACATCGAGGCCGAGCACCTCGACCACTACCGCGACCTCGACGAGATCAAGGAGGTCTTCCGCACGCTGCTCGCGCAGACCTCCGGCCCGGTGGTCTACTGCCGTGAGGACCCGGGGGCGGTGGACGTGTGCGCGTCGCACGACGCCGCGGTGAGCTACGGGTGGTCGGACGCCGACTACACGGCGGCGCAGGTCCGCGAGCTGCGCGGTGCCACGGCATTCGCCGTATTCAGGGGCACGGAGAAGCTCGGCGAGGTCGAGCTGGGGATCCCGGGACGGCACAACGTGCTCAACGCGCTGGCGGCGATCGCCACCTGCGACAAGCTCGGCGCCGACTTCGCGCTGGTTTCCCGGGCGCTCAACACCTTCGCCGGGGCCAAGCGTCGCTTCGAGACGAAGTACCTCTCCCGGCGGTTGCGAATCGTCGACGACTACGGCCACCATCCGACCGAGATCGCGGCGACCCTCCAGACCGCGCGGCAGCTCCGGCCGGAGCGGGTGGTGGTGCTGTTCCAGCCGCACCGCTACACCCGGACCCAGGCCCTGGCCGACGAGTTCGGACGGGTGCTGGCGACCGCCGACGAAGTCTTCGTGACCGACGTCTACCCGGCGAGCGAGACCCCGATCCCGGGGGTGACCGGCGAGACGATCGTCGACGCGGTGAAGCGCCACGGCGGCCGGCTCGTCGAGTCGGTGCCCACGCTGGCGAACGCCCACCACCGGGTCGGCAACTCGCTCGAGCCGGGCGACCTGCTGATCACCCTCGGCGCCGGCAACGTGCACGAGGCGGGCACCCGCATCGCGCGCGACGCGAAGGTGCTCAAGGAGCTCCAGGAGACCGCGGAGGAGGGAGAGATGTCGGTCTATCTCTACGAGCCGATGCGGCGGCACACCACGCTGCTGGTCGGCGGGCCGGCGCAGTTCTGGGTCGAGCCGCACACCTTCCGCGCCTTCGCGGCGGCGGTCGAGTACTGCCGCGAGCGCGGCATCGCGGTGCGGGTGGTCGGCCGCGGCTCGAACCTGCTGGTGCGGGACGGCGGCATCCGCGGCGCGGTGATCCACCCGAAGGGCGGCGAGTTCGGCGAGTGCCACGCCGACGAAGGGGGCCGGATCGTCGCCGGCGCCGGCGTCCGCCTGAAGAAGGTCGCGAGCGTCGCCCAGGCGGCGGGAATCGGCGGCTTCGAGTGGATGGAGGGCATCCCCGGCAACGTCGGCGGCGCGCTGCGGATGAACGCCGGGGCGATGGGCACGGAGACCTTCGACCAGGTCGTGAGCGTGACCTTCCTCGACGAGGACGGCGAGATCCGGACGCGGGACCGCGACGCGATCGTGGCGCAGTACCGCAACGTGCCGGAGCTGCGCCGGAACTTCGCGCTGCAGGCGGTGTTCCGGGGCGAGCCGGACCGGGCCGAGCGGATCCGGGCGCGCTGGGACGAGTCGCGCCGCAAGCGACGCGAGAGCCAGCCGCTGGCCGCGAGCGCCGGCTGCATCTTCAAGAACCCGGCCACGGTGCCGGCGGGCATGCTGGTCGACCAGCTCGGGCTGAAGGGCAGCGGACAGGGCCGGGCGGAGGTCTCCGCGGAGCACGGCAACTTCATCGTCAACCGCGGCGGGGCCACCGCCGCCGAGGTGCTCGGCCTGATCGAGCGGATCAAGGCGAAGGCGGGCAGCGAGCGCGGCATCGAGCTCGAGAACGAGGTGAAGATCATCGGCGAGGACGAATTCACGTTTTGACCACCATGGAAGACACTCTCATCGCCGTCCTGATGGGCGGGCCCGGTTCCGAGCGCGAGGTCTCGCTGGCCTCGGGCAGGGCCGTGCTCGGGGCGCTCCGCGAGGCCGGCCTGCGGGCCGAGCCGGTCGACGTGGCGGGCGCCGACTTCGTCCTTCCCGGCGGGACGGGGCTGGCCTTCAACGTGATTCACGGGACCTTCGGCGAGGACGGGCAGCTGCAGGCGATCCTCGAGCAACGGGGAGTCCCGTACACCGGCGCCGGCCGCGAGAGCAGCCGGGTGGCCTTCGACAAGAACCTCGCCAAGGAGCGCTTCCTCGCCGCCGGGGTGCCGACGCCGCACTCGGAGATCGTCGACGTGTCGGGTGGCGCCCGGCTTCCCTCCCTTCCCGTGCCCTTCGTGGTCAAGCCGCCGCGCGAGGGCTCGAGCGTGGGGGTGAGCATCGTCCGCGAGCAGGCGCAGGCGATGCCGGCGATGGAGGAGGCGGCGAAGTACGGCGACGACATCCTGGTGGAGCAGTTCGTCGAGGGGCGCGAGCTGACCGTGGCGGTGCTCGACGACACCGCGCTGCCGGTCGTCGAGATCGTCCCGCGCGACGGCTTCTACGACATGAGCAACAAGTATCCCTGGCTCGGGGGCGGCGCGGGCAGCGACTACTACTGCCCGGCGGAGCTCGACGAGGCGACCACGGGGCGCGTGCGCGAGGCGGCCCTGGCGGGTCACCGGGCGCTGGGGATCGAGGTCTACTCGCGGGTCGACGTGCTGCTGGACGCCGGGGGGAATCCCTACGTGCTGGAGGCCAACACCATTCCCGGCATGACCGAGACCAGCCTGCTGCCGAAGAGCGCGGCGGCGGCGGGAATCGGCTTCGTCGAACTCTGCAAGCGCATCGCGGAAAGGGGGCTCGAACTCGGCAGCCGATGAGCGAGAACCCTTCCATCTGATCCCGCATCACTCCGAACTCCCGACTCCTTGCTCAAGCGACGCACATCCAAGGTCAGGCACCGCCGGACGGTGAGGAAGCTGCAGGCGAACGTGATGTCGCCGCGGATCTTCCTCTACGACCTGCGCAAGGCCTTCGGCCAGCTGCTCCGGCTGCTGCTGGTGGTGGCGGCGCTCGGGGCGGCCGGCTGGGGTGCCTGGCTGGGGCTCCGCGAGGGCCTGTTCGAGAACCCGGAGTTCCGGCTGGCGAAGATCGAGCTGAACGCCAACAGCGCGGTCGACGGGCCGCGCCTGCTCGAGGTGGCGGGCATCGACCCCGAGGGCAGCCTGTTCGACTGCGACGCGGCCGAGATCGAGGCCCGGCTCGAGGCGCTGCCGGAGCTGACCGGAGCCCGGGTGACCCGTGAGTTCCCGGGCACCCTGAAGGTCGAGGTGAACGCGCGGCGGCCGGTGGTCTGGGTCGCCTGCGAGTCCGGGGGCGTGCCGCCCCGGGATCCCGAGCGCGGGCTGCTGGTCGATGCCGCGGGCCTGATGTTCCGCTGCACCCCGGACCTCTACCCGAGCGCCGCCGAGCTGCCGGTCATCGAGGTCCGGCCGGGTGAGGCGGAGCTGGAGCCGGGGACGATCCTCCGGCACGACGACTTCACCCGCGGGACCCGGCTGCTGGCGATCGCCCGCAAGCGGGTGCCCGGGGCCGACCGCTGGGTCGACACGGTGCGCCAGGCGAAGGCCTGGTGCAGCGAGATGCTCACCCGCGACGAAATCACCGCGGTGTTCGGCCACGAGGACCTGGAGCGCCAGATGGGCGACCTGCTGTCGGCCGTCGAGCACGCCCGCGACCGGGGCCAGCGGATCGCGCGGATCGTCCTGATCCCGAAGCGCAACCTGCCGGTCGAGTTCCACGAGGCGGGCCCGCCGCGGGCGATCCCGGTGGACGAGCTCGAGGATCCGGCCGGACCCGGGGAGGCGGAGCCGCGACCGGCCGCTCCGGAGCGAGAAATCCCCGCGGAAGAGTCCCGGATCGAGAATTCCGACTTGCGAAAACTGCTCGAACACTGACGCCCTTTCTCCAGACCCCATGGCGACCAAGATCCACGTCGGACTCGAAATCGGCACCAGCAAGATCTGCATGGTGGTCGGCGAGGTGAAGTCGGACGGCTCGGTGAAGATCCTCGGCGTGGGCCAGACCAAGTCGGTCGGCGTCCGCAAGGGCGAGATCTACGACTTCCCGCAGGTGCGGGCCTGCGTGAAGGACGCCCTGGTCAAGGCGGAGGACGCCAGCGACGTCGAGATCGGCAGCGTGTTCCTGGCGGTGACCGGCGCCCACATCCAGGGCGTCAACCACCGCGGCAGCTTCCGCCTGCCCGACGGCGAGGACACCATCGAGCCCGAGCACGTGCGCGAGGCCAAGGAGATCGCGCGCTCGGTCGCGATCCCGCCCGACCACGTCTACCTCCACCACATCATCCGCAAGTTCGGCGTCGACGGCTTCGAGCATGCCAGCAGCCCGGTCGGGCTCTCCGGCAAGACCGTCGATGCCGACTTCCACGTGGTGCACGGGATCCGCTCGCGCATCGAGAACCAGATCAAGTGCGTGCGGGAGATGCCGCTCGACGTCGACGACCTGGTGTTCTCCCCGCTGGCCACCTCCCAGGTGGCGCTGGACCGGGAGGCCCGCGAGCGGGGGGCGCTGGTCATCGACATCGGCGGCGGCACCACCGACTACGCGCTCTACTGCGACGGCGCGATCGAGGCGTCGGGCTGCATTCCGGTCGGCGGCGATCACATCACCAACGACATCCACCTTGTCACCGGACTGCCGTTTTCGAAGGCGGAACTGCTGAAGGTGCGGGAGGGTGATGCCTCCGGCGACCCGGCCCGCGGGGTCGGGGTGGTGAAGGTGACCGACGAGAAGGGCTTTTCCGACGCGGAAGTGAAGCGCCAGTTGCTCAACGACATCATCCGCCAACGATTGGAGGAGACGATGAGGTTGTTGCTGCGGAGGCTGCCGGACGGCTCGGTGGAGCGGATCGGCACCGGCGTGTTCCTGGCCGGCGGCACCAGCCTGATGCGCGGGTTCGGCGAGCTGGCGCACGACGTCTTCCAGCGCGACATCTACCGTCCCGAGCCGCCGGAGCTGAGCGGCGTGCAGGCAAGTTTCAAGGACCCCCAGTTCACCACGGCCCTCGGGCTGATCCGCTATGCCCAGATCGTCGACAGCGAGCGCGCGCCGAGGCGCGGTTTTCTGCGGCGGATCTGGCCTTTTTCCCGCTGACCTCACCACGTCATGATCGAATTCCCACGCGACCCGCAGAACACCATCCCGACCTCCTCGGTCAAAATCATCGGCCTCGGCGGCGCCGGGGCCAACATGCTCGACCGGGTGGCCCTGGATGGCATCGAGGGCGCCGAGTTGCTTGCGCTCAACACCGACATCCGCACCCTTTCCGGCTCGGTGGCCGGGGAGAAGATCCAGCTCGGGCGGAACCTGACCAAGGGCCTGGGCACCGGGGGTGACCCCGACCTCGGCCTGCAGGCGGTGCAGGAGGCCGAGGACGAGATCCGGGCCTCGCTCAAGGGCCGCAAGATCGTGTTCATCTGCGTCGGCCTCGGCGGCGGCACCGGCTCGGGCGCCTCGCCGATCGTCGCCCGCGTGGCGCGGGAGGAGGGGGCCTTCGTGGTGATGTTCGCGACCATGCCCTTCGTCTTCGAGGGTCGCCGTCGACGCGAGCAGGCCGAGACCTCGCTCAACGAGCTGGCGGTGCTGTCCAATGCGCTGGTGACCTTCGACAACAGCCGGATGGGCGAGCTGGTGCTGGCCAAGCAGGGGATCCACGAGGCCTTTGCGGCGGCCGACCGGATGATCTCCGAGAGCATCAAGGCGGTGATCCGCCTGGTGGTGCGACCGGGGCTGATCAACATCGGCCTCGACGACCTGATGAGCGCCCTGCGCACCACCCGCTCGCGCTGTCTGTTCGGCTCGGGCCTGGCGCGCGGCAAGGACCGGGCGCAGAAGGCGCTGCGCAACGCGCTGGCGAGCCCGCTGCTCGACGAGGGCGCGCTGCTGAAGGATGCCGAGACGGTGCTGGTGCACCTGTGCGGCGGCGAGGACCTCACCCTGTTCGAGATCGAGCTGCTGATGGAAAGCCTCGGCAAGTACGTGCCCGACAAGGCGCACGTGCTGTTCGGGGCGGCGGTGGACCCGGGGATGAACGACCAGCTCAGCATCACCATGGTCAGCTCGCTGCCCGAGGAGCGGCTGCGGCAGCCGTCGGCATCGGCGGGGCCCGGCGCGGCGCTCTCGGTGAGCTCCGCCCTGGAACCCAGCACCGGCTTCGCCGCGGAAGCCAAGGCGCCGCGGAAGCCGGCCGTCCGCCAGGAGGAACCCGAGCCGGAACCCGAGCCGGAGGCGATCGCCGACGAGCCCGAGCCCGAAGCGGAGGCCGTCGCCGAGGAACCCGAGCCCGAACCGGAATGGGAGGCCGACGAGGTCCGCGCCGCGGAGCCCGAAGCGGAGGAGCCCGAGCCGGAGGAGGAGCTAGAGGAGGAGCCGGAGGAGAAGCAGCCCGAGGTCGCGAGTGCGAAGGCCGCGGGTGAGATGCTCGCCGAGCTCGACGAGGACTTTGCCGAGCCGCCTGCGACCGACGAGGACACGGAGCCGGAAGCGGAGTCGGAAGCAGAGGTGGAAGCGGAGGACGAGGCCGACGGCGACGACCGTCCGGAAAAGGAGGGCGACGCCCCCTTCGCCGAGTCGGGCTTCAGTTTCAAACCGGCGGGAAAGAGCCTGCCGAAGGGCGGGCGCCGGGCGGCCTCGAGCGGTCGGCGACGCGATCTCGAGGCCTTTGACGACAGTCCCTTCGCCGATGGCCTGGAGGAGCCGGCCGATGTCCCGAAGGCCGAGTCGCCCAAGAAGGCCGCGGTCCAGGAGCCTCTCCCCGAGGCATCCTCCGAAGCGGACGAGGACTCCCAGGGCGAGCTCAGCTTCGAGGGGGGGCCGCGTGGGCGTTTCGAGGGTGCCCAGCCGAGCATGTTCGACGGCGAAGACCTTGACGTCCCGGCGTTCCTGCGGAAGAAGCGCCGCTGAGCGGGCAGAAAATGGACGGCCCCATCGGCGCCTCGCGGTGCCGACAGGGCCGTCTCCCCCCCAAAGAAATCTGCGTCCCGAAGGACGTGACGTAATTGCCACACGCCACGCCGGGCAACAATGCGTGTTGATACTTACGGGAATCTACGCAAGGCTCGCGAAGCAAACCCCCACCCGATGTCATCGTGCTTGGCCGAGCGTATTTCGAACTCGCGCAGAGGATCTACCGCGCCACCTCGTTCCGCGAGGTCGTGGACCTGCTGGTGAAGCGCTTGCCGGCCCTGGTGGGCGCGTCCGAGGCGGTGGTGCTCGAAATCTCGCCGACGGCCGGGGTGTGCGGCATCTGGGACCACGGGCCGATCGCCGCGCGGCTGCGGGAGCGGATCGACACCCTCAACGCGCTCTACCCGGCGCATCCGATCCGGGCCAAGCTCGATGTCGAGAGCGCGAGCGAGCTTGGCCATGTGTTCAGCGACCACTTCTCGCCGGAGGAGTATCGTGAGAGCGATTTCTACCAGGCGATCCACGAGGGCCAGCAGATTGACGACGTGATCTTCGGGCTGTTGGTCAGCGGCCACTGCCGGCTGGCCTACCTGAGTTGCTACACGACCGGTGGGCCGTTCACCTCCGAGGCGAGGGAGGTCTTCGATGCGATCCTGCTGACCGCCCGCGGGGTGCTCGACCGGCTCGAGTCGCGCAACGTCGAGCGGCGGGTCCGGGAGCGGATGTTCGTCATGCGCTCGGACGCCCCGGTGGTGCTGTTCGTCATCAACGGCTCGGGTGAGGTGATGCCCCTCAATCATCCGGCGGTGAAGATGTCCGAGACCTGGTGGGCGAAGGACGAGCCGTTCCGTCAGCTGTCGGAGGAGCAGATGGCGATGCTCCAGCATCATGCCGCGGACGCCTGGGACGACCCGGTGACCTCGCGCTGGACCGACGTCGAACTGGACCTTGGCGGCGGCGCGAGGACCATGCACCTCCTGCCGAAGCTCAACTGCGAGGGGATCGTGCTGTTCCCGACCGGCACCGCCGAGGACGCCGAGGAGGCGCTCAAGGGTGTCCTGACCAGCCGCCAGATCGAGATCATGGACTGGATCGCCGAGGGAAAGACCAGCGCCGAGGTGGCGATCATCCTGGGAATCAGCCCGCGCACGGTCGAGAAGCACCTCGAGGCGGTGTTCCAGCGGCTCGGGG
>Ga0207814_100525_pt1 | contig 19513 bp, 16 predicted proteins | sample TtaePargueraPR_7_FD_187755 | JGI IMG/M metagenome (GOLD analysis project Ga0207814, IMG submission 187755) | Aerobic enrichment media microbial communities from Bioluminiscent Bay, La Parguera, Puerto Rico - Tt and P1 (2) (SPAdes) | ecosystem: Environmental > Aquatic > Marine > Unclassified ... | reverse complement strand
GGCCGTGGCCCGTGTAGTCGAAGCGCATACAGGAACGCCCGAGCCGTCTGCACATGTCCTCGACATAGAGCGCCTTCTTGCCCGTCATGTCGGAGCGCAGGCCACCGAAGAATACGACGCCCGGCTCGCTGCCGTCGAGTTGGCTGAAGGCAAGCCGCGAACCCTTCTCCCCGACCAGTTTGGTCGGCGTATTTCTGTCATGAGTCATGGTGTCCTGCATGGGGTGAAAGTATCACGGAGTCACATGCCCTGCCAACGACGAGCGGGCTATAGCCATTGATTCTACTGTATTTTTTTCACTCTTTTGTTATCATGTCGAGATGGGTTCAGAGCCAAATCGCCTGATAGTCGGGATCAGCGGGGCATCCGGCGTCGTGCTTGGTGTCCGCATGTTGCAGGTGCTCAAGACCCTGGACGTCGAGACCCATTTGGTGATGAGCCAGGCTGCCTCCCTGACACTGTCCTACGAAACGGATTTCAAGCGTGACGATGTCCGCGAACTTGCGGACGTCAACTACCCGATCAACGATATCGGCGCGGCCATCTCGAGCGGATCGTTCAAGACTCTCGGCATGGTCATCGTCCCATGCTCGATCCGCACCATGTCGGAGTTGACTTCGGGCGTGACATCAACCCTGCTGACGAGGGCCGCCGACGTGGTTCTGAAAGAGCGGCGGCGCCTGGTGCTCGTGGTCCGCGAGACGCCCCTGCACAGCCTTCACCTGGACAGCATGAAACGGCTATCGGATGCCGGGGCGATCATCGCGCCACCGGTTCCGGGGTTTTACAGCCGGCCAAAGACCATAGACGACATGGTCGACCACACGGTTGGACGCGTGCTCGACCTTTTCGGGCTCGATGCCGGCCTCGTGAAACGGTGGAAGGGCCAGCCGGAGAAGGGTTGAGATATCTACTCAGCCACCGGGTAGCACCCGGCAGGCTTCATCCGCGCTGCGGCGCCCCAACGTTTTGCAACATTGGAAGGCAAAACGTGGCGTTGGAACCACGTCGAGTCACTCCGTTGGTCTTCTACATTCCAAACAGCGTCGAGACGGTCTTGCCAAAGACCCACTCTTTCTCCGACTCCGAGATTCCCGAGTTGTCGACCAACTGGATCGAACGCGTATAGATATCGGCCGGTGACTTCAACGCGACCCACGTTTGCTCCCAGTCCGTTCCGAAAATCACCCGGTCAGCACCAATTTCTGCTACCGCGCGTGCGACGTGCTCGGGCGTGCTTTGGACTGTATCAAGATAGACATTGTCGTGCTTGAACGCGATCAACAGGCAGATTTCAAAAATCGCGTCATAGCCTCGCCCCATCTTAGTAATGATGAAGGGAACCTCGGGAAAGCGCTCGGCCAAATCATCTACAAAACCTGGAATTCCGTGGTAGATCGGAGTGCCAAATTGCGTCCAGGCCGTTTGAAACATGATGGGCAGCTTGTGCTTGGAGAGCACCTCAAGAAGGGGTGTCAGATCATTCGCAATCTTGTCGGGTGCTGACTCGGAACTGAAGCGCGATACGCGAATTTCACCCATTCCCCTGAGACCCAAGCCATTTATCCAATGATCCATGTCGCGGGCCAATTCGTCGTAATCAATCGGGTCCTGTTGTCCTGAAATACGGGTGTTGTACACAGGCCTGAAAAGACCGATGAACCGGTCGGGATGTTTTCTTACGGCTTCTGCAACCGCCTCGTTGGTTCCGATTCCTCGCGACTGCACGACGGCCTTTTGAATGCCGACATCGTCCATCTCAGCGAGCATTTCCTCGGTCAGGTCATCGACTCCCTTGAGCATTTCCTGAAAGATTTCAGGATGCGTTCTTCTCAGCAGGATGGGGTCGCGGACGGTCTTTATGATATCGCTGAGATCCAAACCTCGATTACCGAAAGGATGAGTATGCGCATCAATGATGGGGTAGCCGCGCGACTCATTGATTGACCGTAGCGGATGCTCTTGTGAATTCATGGGCATGACTGCCTCCTCTACCTGAGTCTCTTTGGCCGTCTATTTCGGGGCGATGGCCTTTGCCTTTTCAGTGCCGTTTCCGGCCCGGCGCCAGTACTGGTAACCCAGCAACATCAGGATGCCGGCGAACCCTATCGCGTCGGTGATGAGATCCGGCGCGATCAGCAGCGGACTCATTGCGAACATCAGGACACGTTGGGGCATTGCCATTGGCCCGAACGCGTAACCACCGAAGGCGCATGCGAGGCCGATGACCCCGACCAACGCGGGGATAACCACCGAAACAATCTCGATGAAACTTCCTTGCAGCAGCAGGGCCGGGTTGATGGCAAACGCGAAGGGGATAAGGAAACCCGGCATTGCCAGCAGGAATGCCTTGATGCCGGTTTGCCAAAGGTTCGCGCCGCTGATGCCGGCTGCTGCATATGCAGAAAGGGCGACGGGCGGCGTGACCATAGAAAGAATACTGAAATAGAGAATGAAGAGATGCGCCGGCAACGCCGCGATACCGAGTTCCTGGAGAGCCGGTGCGACGAGGATGGCGGACACCAGGTACGCGGCAGCCGTCGGCATGCCCATGCCGAGAATGATTGTCAGGATCATCGCGCCGACTAGCGAAACGGCGAGAGATCCGCCGGCCAGATCAAGCAGGAAGCGCTGCATCTTGAGCGCCATTCCGGTCTGCACCAGCGTACCGACGATAATCCCGGCTACTGCCGAAGGCACCGCGACTTCGCATGCCGCGCGCGCGCCGTTGCGTACGGAATCGACGAGGTCGGATACACTCATGCGCGTCACCTGGCGCACCAACGCCAACAGGATGATCAGGACCGTCGTATACGCGCCGACGGTAAGCAGCGAATAGCGCGAGATCAGCAAGGCGACCATCACGCCAAGCGGCAGGAGCAAGTGCCAGCGTTCCTTCAGTCCCTCGAGGTGTTCGCCGATGGAAACGCCCTTCTGCGGCTTCAATCCGTTGCGCAAGCTGTAGAAATGAATCACGGCGTAGAGCGAGATGTAGTAGAGGAGAACCGGCGTGATGGCGGCAATGACGACTTCGGAATAGTCAACACCGACGATGTCGGCGAGGATGAAAGCTGCGGCCCCCATGATCGGAGGCGCTAGCTGCCCGCCCGTGGATGCCGTTGCCTCGATCGCCCCGGCAATCGTCGCCTTGAAACCGGACCGCTTCATCAGCGGGATGGTCATCAATCCGCTCAACAGGACATTGGCGACCGCACTGCCGGAGATCATTCCGAACAATCCGCTCGACACGACGGCGGCCTTGCCGGCGCCGCCCCAGGCCCGCGCCGTGGCACCATAGGCGATGTCGACGAAAAGCTTGCCCGCGCCGGATCGTTCAAGGAACGCTCCGACAATGACGAAGTAGAATACCATGTGCGCAGATGCCGAAATCGGTGTCCCGAATATCCCTGAGGTCGAGAGCACCTGCAGATCGATGAACCGCTCAAGCGACATGCCGCGGTGCCCCATGGCGCCCGGGATGTACGGTCCGGCGAACACGTAGGCAATGAACAGTGCCGTCACGATCGTCAGGGTAATCCCCGCCACGCGCCGGCAGCCTTCGAGCAGAAGCAAAATAAGAAGAATTCCGAAAACGATATCGAGCGTGAAAACATCGTCAACGCCCTCGATACGTTCGGCAATGCGCTGACCGTGAGCCGCGAAATAGGCGGCACAGGTCAAAGACGCCAGAGCAAAGAATACGTCGTAGAGGGGAACGCGGTCGTCCGGTCCGCGCCGCTCGGAAAACGATATCAGGAGATAGGCAATCGCGAGCGTGGCACCGACATGGATGCCAAGAAAGGCGACTTCATATTCATAGCCGCCGGTATAGAGCGGCATGAACTCGACGATCGTCAGGCCGAACGCTACAGCTGTAAACAGCCACCAAGCTGCGCTGGCCGGAATCTCGTACGCCTTCATGCCGCCCCCGGTTGCGTTGCAGTTACACTATAGCAAGCCGGCTTCTTTCAGCGCCTTCTCAGCACCGGGATGCCGAGGGCAATTGCCGATGAATTCCGGCTTGGCTGCTTCCTTGAGGTCGAGGTTCGAAAGCCCGGCGTGGATCTTCTTCACCTTTTGGACATTGTCGATCAGGGCCTTGGTGAACTTGTAGACAACCTCTTCGGAAACTTCGGCGCGCGTCATGATGTTGGAAGACGCTTTGACCGTGCTCACGGCCGAATCCTGACCCTTGAAGGTGCTCGGTGGAACGGTCGCCGGAACCCAGCCATGCTTTTTGACCATACCGTCGATGACATTCTCCGGAAGGCCGACCAGGACCATGTCGTTGGTCGTGGTCAATTGCGTGGCCACCGGGTGACCCTTCGTAACCACGTGCGACCAGCCGTCGGCCTTGCCATCGGCGATGGCAGTCGCCGTTGCCTTGCGCGCCATTGCCTTGACGCTTCCGCCTTTTTCAGCGACGGCGTCCTTCGAGCTGCCGAGCAGGGCCAAGACTTGACGTACACCCGTCTCGCCGGTGCCGCCGACTTTCGTGGTCAGCAGGCGCACGCCCTTCTTTTCACCGGCAATCTGGTTCCATGACGTCACGCCCGAGGCTTTCGTCATGAAGGCCGAGAAATAGTAGGTATCGAGGCCCCCGATAATACCGCGAACCTTGTCGTGCTTTGTGTCAAAGGAACCAAATCCACCGCACGCTTCTGCCGAAGGCATCTGGAAGGAGATCGCAAGTTCCGCGTCGCCCTTCTGGAGCAACTTCATGTTGCCGACACCACCGGCCACCGGAAGAACGTCGATCGACGATCCCTTGGGCAGGGCAGGCGTTGCAATGTCAGCCATGCCAGCGCCGTAATTGTACCAGGCCGAGCCGACACCAACCGTTGCAAACCTCAGGTTCACGGCGTCCTCGGAACTGGCATGGGGGGCGAAGGTCACGGTGGCGGCGAGCGCTAGCGCAAACGTTTTCAGTAGTTTCATAGTCCACCTCCATTCTGGATGCTCGACAGCCGAAGTTCCGCAATTCCGGTCGTCGAGTCCTCACTCGGCCGCGTCAAACACCGATCGGCGCTTGAGCAGACCACTCATTGCGGACCTACAATTGCAGTCCGCTGGCCTCCAAAATCTTTCGAACGCGCTCCTTCTGTTCGTCCGAGATCGTCAACCGCTCGGCGAACTCCTTGCCGTGCGGCCGGGTTGCATCAATGCCCATTTTCGTCAGTGTGAATGATTCCGGATCGGAGGTCGGGTCGATGATCGCGCCCTTTACGCCCGGGATCAGGGTGACGTCCTTTTCCGCATGGACGCGTGTTGCGATCGCCCACATGACATCGTTCATATCGAAAATGTCGACGTCATCGTCCACGACGATCACGTACTTTGAATAGAGTTCCGTACCCAGAGTGCCCATGATTGCCATTTGCGGCTCGCCTTCTGCCGTCTTCTTCATCGAAACGATCACCATGAAGGCGCCGCACGTCGTGTGCGGGACGTGGACGTTCTGGATGTTGGGCAGGTTGCGCCGCAATGAATTCAGGATTTCGCCCTCACGAGCAATGCACGTGATGAGAATATGGTCCGTCGACATGCCGGAAGCGATCGAGTGGAACATGGGCTTGGAACGCATGCGCAGCCGCTTGGCTACGAAGATGTTGTTAGTGCTGCGGTAGGATGCATAACCGGTAAACTCGCCGAACGGGCCTTCCGGACCCTTCTCCTCGGCCAGGATTTCACCTTCAATGATGATCTCCGCTCCCGCCGGAACCTCAAGGTCGGCGACACCGCATTTCGCAAGACGGTAGGGCTCGCCGAACAGCCCGCCGATAATCTCGAATTTCCTGACGTGGGGCGGGTAGTGATAGGCCATCGAGCCCATGTAATGCAGGGGGTGGATGCCGAGTGTAACTGCGGCAGGAAGATTCTCACCGCGCGCTGCCGCGCGGCGATGGAACTCGTACATTCTCCGGCGTGAATGCAGGGATACGCCAAGCCGGTTTTTTCCATTCAGCATCAGCCGGTGGAAGCCGGTGGTATCGACACCCGTTTCGGGGTCGCGGGCGGCGATCTGGCCTGCCGTAATATATGGTGCCGCATCGACCGAGAAATGGAAGGGGATCGGCAGCTTGTTAAGATCGAGATCGTCGCCCTCGATCGTTACTTCCTGCCAGGGGGCCTCGTCGACGACCTCGACCGGAATGTAGTTCTGGCATCGCTCGCGAAACGTTGTGGGAAGAGAAGCGGGGTCCGAACCGAGTGCCGCTGCGATCAGCTGCCGGTTTCCAGCCACGTTGGTTACCACCGGCATCGAATGGCCTTCGACATTCTCGAATATGACAACTGGCGAACGGCCGTATCGGTCGAGTTCCAGAACTGTCGAGGTGATATCGAGATGCGTGGAAACCGGTTCCGTGATGCGCAGAATCTGGTCTGGAAACTGGTCTTCGGCCTGTGCCAGAAACCCACGAAGTCCCTGCTTGTCCAGATTGTCCAGCTTGGCGCCCATCCCACCGTCACTCCCCGCTGCATAACTGTGATATTCATACTATTGTTAGAAACAGCATATTATGCAAGAAAAAAAGTCAACAATTTCATTGGGCCCCGCAATTTCACATACAGTGCAGAGGGGGGATTGTTGGGAAATAAACCGGATGTTTTATCGAGCAACCCTCAATAGATCGATGCCCTTGATCTCATTGTTGTGCAGGTCTTCGACGGTACACAAGGTGGCGAACAAGGGCCTGAACGATGAAAGACAAGAGTTGGAGCGGGAGAGGGTGCTTTTGCGTGTCTGGGGAGACTTGGCCGGGAGTGTGTCCGCCTGCGCTCTTTGGAATTAGAATATCTATAACCTACTGAAATCACGCCTAATTCCTGTTGACAGCATTTGCGCGCCCCGCTCTTATGAACGCCGGTAACGACATGAACGGGACCGTATTTACGCCGATACCGGGGCCTTGAACCCCGACTATTGGAGGGAATATGCCAGTCAGATCTCAATCCTTGCGTGTTCATGGGCACGGCGAGGCGGCCCCGTCCGCCTATCTTGCGGCATCCGAGGCTGTCGGGAAACCCGCCAGTTGCAATCCATTGTCTTTTCGACGGTGCCGCCTGCCATGAATAACCAGGCCGCTGAGAATCAGGTTAGCCATGGTGCATCTCCCTTCGAAGACGCGTCGTGTCCGCGTTTGCGCGCCGACTCCTTCCTGAACGGCGCTGAGCGTCTCGTCGGCATGGGGTTCCGCTGCTGGATCAGCGGTTACCAGACCTGCGATATCCGGTATTGGGAAAATGGCTGGAACCTGTTCGCCAGAGAACTGGGGCCGGAGCAAGCCAAGGCCGTGGTGACCGAACTTACGGGTTGGGCGCGATCCATCTGCTGCCATGCCGAGCGGCAGATCAGTGTTTGCCCGCTGAGCAAGGGTGACTTTTGCCGGGACGAATGCATCGCCGTGTCGCTGATTGCCGCTTGCCAGCATAAATCGTGCCCGGCGCTGCAGGCCTGCGCCACGGCATTGCTCGGTGTAACACCCGCCGAGCCGGTGGTGCAGACGTCGACGCGATTTGCACACGCCCTGGATGCTGTACAGGTTTCATTGCCGGGAAATGCCATTTGCTACCGGCACGACGTTGCGAATTGACAACGGGTCTTTCGTTTACTCCATCGCCGCTGCACGGGCGATCCGGTCCCGCACCCATTCATGGCATTCGTCGCGGTCGCGGCTGCGATGCCAGCCAAGACAGTTCGCGATCGACAAAGCGGGGAATGGCTGCTTGACGACCGCAGCTTTCTGATGTCCGGGGAAAGCTTCCGCGACCGAGACCGGGACTGTCGCCAGGGCATTGGAATCCATGGCCAGCAGCAGTGCGATAATTGCCGAGGAGGCCGTAACCACGTCGTCCAGCTGGATGCCGTGCTGGTCGAGATGGACCTGAACGGCCCCCGGCGTTCCTTCATCGGATGAGACCAGTATGTGTTGCTGCCTTGCAATGTCCTGCCGGGTTGGCCTTTTCCGGCTCAGGGGATGTCCCCGCCGGGCCAGCGTAACGTAGGGCTCCTCGTTGAGTTTTTGCCAAAGAAGGTCGGTTGCCTCTTCCTGAGGAGGTCCCTCCACGACGAGGAACTGGGCCTTGCCCTGGCGCAAGCGCTCGAGGCTCGCAGCGCCTTCCAGCGGCTTCCTGCTGATGGAGATGCCCGGTGCTGTTTCGCGAAGCAAATTCCTGACCTTGCGCAACAGGCCGAGTTCCAAATTCTCCGAGCAATCCACGATGAAACTGCGCTCCTGGGTTTTCGGATCGAACGGGGCGCTCGGTCGCAGCAGGTTCTCGATGCCCGAGACGATGATGTGCACGGTGGGAGCGAGCTCTTCCGCCCTTGCCGTCGGGACCAGCCGCTGGCCGGCGCGAACGAAAAGGGGATCGCCGAAGATCTCCCTCATATTGGCCAGCGCATGGCTGATAGCCGACGGGCTGCGCCCCAGCCGTTCGGCGGCCTTGGTCACGCTGGCGTCAATCAGTAGCGCGTCCAGCACCACGATCAGATTGGTATCGAGTTCCCGTAAATGCATGTCATGCACTTATATAAAAAATGACTTTTAGTTACATGTATTATCCAGCCGTGCGAAAATCTGTCTCACCCGGATCGCGGCTGGGATATCAGTTCTGCACGGCGCGCCGTGCGCCTTCCTGCCATGCGAGATCGATAATGCTCAGAAGATCCAGCCCATCGTAGGATGGCAAAGTCACGGACCTAGTGTGAGCGATCCAGATTTCCGGCGCGCGCCAAAGAGGTATGGCGTATTGACGCCAACGCAGTACGCGGTCGAAGGCGCGCGCGGCAGTCTCGAGTGAAGCGAGAGTTCGCGCCGATCCCATGGCGCCAATGGCCGCGTCGAGCGCATCGTCTTTCGCGCCGCTGAGAGCGTAGCTTGGCGTACGGTCGGCGAGGGCGCTGCCCCAGATCAGGTTTTCCGAGGTGCCCGGCACAAGGCCCGGCGTCCACCGCTCGAGAGCCGCCATGTCGAAGTCGTGAGCCAGGATGCTCTTGCTCGCGGACACGGGTTCAAGATTGGGATACCGCAACTCTATGCCAAGCGTGCCAAGCCCTTTCGCGAATGCTCCAAAGACGCGACGCAGGCGCGGGTTGAGGTAGACAAGGCGGATTGAAAACCGTTCGCCCGTCGCGGGATCAATGCGCACGCCATCGCGCATTTTAAAGCCAGCCTCGTCCAGCAGACGGGCCGCCTCGACCAGGGCGGCCCGGCGATCGCCCGACAGCTTGCCATCGCCGGGGGAAGCGGACTCGAAAATGCCATCCGGCAGGCCGGATGCATGGTCCGCGAGAATGGCGCGCTCGCCCTTGCCTGCCCGGCCCGAGGCGGCGTTGCGCGTATCGCCGAAGAAACTTTTCACGCGCCGGTACTGGCCGTGGAACAGGTTCTCGTTGGTCCAGCCGAAGTCGTAAGCGAGCGATATGGCGCGCCTCACCCTTACGTCCCCGAACGCCGGGCGGCGCAGGTTGAACACCAGCGACATGAGCTGGCCAGGCGCAGAACCGTCGAAACTCTCCTTTACAATCTTCCCTGCCTTAAGCGCCGGCCCCACGTACCCGGTCGCCCATCTGACCGCGTCCTGTTCCACCCTCAGGTCGTAATTCCCTGCCTTGAATGCTTCCAGCGCCACCGTGCTATTGCGGTAGAACGCGACCTGGATACGATCGAAATTGTAACGGCCTACATTTACGGGGTGTGCGGCGGCCCAATAATCTGGCTCTCTCTCGAAAACGATCGCGTGTCCGGCATCGACTTTTGCGACCCTGTATGGACCCGAGCCCAAAGGTATGGCCATGCCTCCCGCCGTAACGTCTTTTTCTTTCCAGAAGTGCTGCGGGTGAATGGCTATGGTTCCGACCCGGCCTGCGAAGTCCCGATCTCCCGGTCGCGGCGCCTTGAACAGCACGGTGGCTTTGTCCTCGACCTCGACCTCGACGCCGCGCAGGACCTGACGCTGGTAGGGTGGTCCTTGCCTGGCGAGGGTCTTGAACGTGAAAGCGACATCGCCGGCTGTCACGGGCTTGCCGTCGTGCCAGCGTGCATCGGCGCGCAGGGTAAAGCGTACCTGGCCGTAATCGTCGGCAACTTCGACGGTTTTGGCAAGCAGCCCGTAATATCCTGCCGGCTCGTCGGCGCTTTTGACCAGCAGGGTATCGTAGATCAAATCGCGGATGTCGAACCGTTCGGGACGCGATGCGGGCGCGCGTCCCGGATAGCGCAGGGTATTCAGCGAGTCGAAAGTATCGATTGCGCCAAGCCTGAGCGTACCGCCCTTCGGTGCGCCGACATTGACGTAACCGAAGTGGTGGAACCCTTCGCTGTATTTGAGCGGGTGCAGGGGGGAGTAGCCGTAAGATGCCTCATCGGCGTCCGAGGGGCTTGCTATCAGGAGCACTGCCAAGGCAGCCGCGGCGAGGAATGCCGGCAGCAGCAGGCACTTGCGATGCCAGTGTGTTTTTAGGCCCCATGTTTGAGCGATGTTCATCTTTGTACGCCTCGACTTTTCGCTGGACGCAATCCGGTTGCGCCGCAAATAGATAAAGTCGCGGGCGGTTTTTCGAATAATGAATTGATTTCAATAATATAGTTTCACGTGCACGGAGCCGCCGATTGTTGGTGCCGCGACTGGACTTACGATTTCAATCAGCAACATTGTTCAACGCAATTCACTTGCCGCCGGCCGGTTGAGCGGCCTAGGCCTTACATCCTGAGGACAACCGGCATGAAGCGGTTACAGGTGTGAGCATTCCGGCACGACAGTGGGCGGCCGCCCTTGGACTTGCGGTTTTCGCGCATGGCGCTTTCTTCATGTTCGCCGGGCAGACTGACAGCGATATGGAGCGAGGCCAGGGTGCGCCGGCAATGCAGGAAGGCAATGCCGTATTCACCCTCGACGGCCAATCGGACCTCGTGCAGGAACTTACGCCCGCACAGGCCGAGCCGGCGCAAGAGGTTCCAGAGAACGCCGAAGACCGTTCCGAGCCTGAACCCGTAAGCGAGGTTACCGCTGTCGATATCAAGGCACCGGACATCGAGCCGATCAGCGACAGCGCCATAGCGCTCGTCGCCCCCACGGAAAGTGTGCGTGACGCCGAGCAGGTTGAGCCCGCTCCAGAAGTAGAACAGGAACGACCCAGGACCGTCGACAAGAAAAGCAGGAAGCAGAACACCCGCAGCGCCGCGGTCCGCAAGGGTGGCGGCACACAGGGCCGCAAGCCGAACAGCACCGGCAACGCGGCCTTCGCCAGCTACAGCAGCCGCGTGCGTTCCCGTGTATTCGGGCGGGCAAGAAGCCCGGGCGGTTCCGGCACCGTCGTTGTTCGCTTTACGGTTACGGCTTCCGGCGGCGTTGCTTCGGCGAGCGTGGTGCGGGGGGCTTCGGGTTCATTGAACAACGCGGCCCTGAGAGCGGTTCGGGGCGGATTTCCGCCCATCCCGCCAGGCCTGCCCCGCAGCCTGTCGTTCACCCTGCCGATCCGCTTTCGCTAGTTCTCTCCTTCCTGCGCATCATTCGGATGCGCACAACATCCTTGTTGAGAACAATTCATTTTTTATTCGCCCACCTCTTGGCTACGAGTCCGGATAAGACGTGCACTGAATAATTGCATTGGGTTCAACAACATAGCTGCACGCAACGCAACAACAGGGGGTTGGGGTATGCGTATTCTTCGGGGGATCTGCGTCGCCGCGTCGTTAACTGGCGTCACGCTCTCATCCATTCCCGCAAACGCTCAAAGTGGCGGGACAACTTATCTCCAGACAATCACGATCACGAGCACGCGTACCGAACGCTCGATCAAGGAAAGTCCGCGTTCGACCTATGTGCTCGATGGCGAAGAACTCGAAAGGAAGCAGGCGGACAGCGTGGCCGAGATGCTGCGCGACGTTCCTGGCGTCGAACTGGTCGACGCCAATACGGCCGGCATGAAGCGTTTGCGCATACGCGGCGAATCCTCGCGCCGCGTAACCGTTCTGCTGGATGGACAGGAGATCACCGACCACAGCACCTACGGAACGCCGATCCTGATCGATCCCGACATCATCGACCGTATCGATGTCATCCGCGGCCCAGCATCCGTGCTGTACGGCACCAAGTCGATCGGTGGTGTTATCAACATCATCACCAAGCGCGGCGGACCGAAGCCGGCAGGCTTCGAAACTTCGAACACCTACTACTCGGCAACCAGCGGCTATCATGGTTCCGCAAGCCTGCATGGTTCGAACGGCAGCTTCGACTACCGACTGTTCGGCGCCCTGTCAGACCACGATGACCGCGATGTTGCGGGCACCGAGTTCGACCCGACCGGCAAGCTCCAGGGCACTTCCTTCAACGATGACAGCCTGTTTGCCCATCTCGGTTTCCGCTTTGGCGCCAACAACAACCACTATCTCCAGTTCAAGGCCGACCGCTTCCGGCTGGATTCGGAAACGTGGACCGACCCGGACGACCTCGGCCTGCAGGACGACGGCAGCACGCTTAACAGCTTCTCCATCAATCTGCCGCAGCGCGACCGCGAGAAGTACGCGGTGTTCTACGATGTGACCGACATCGGGCCCGTGTTCAGGAAGTTCCACATCGACGCCTACCATCAGACCGTCGACCGCCTGTTCACGAACGACATCGATTCCGCGACGCCGCCGCCGCCATTTACGGTCGCTTCGACGATCGGGCTGGTGAGCGACGACACGATCACCAACAAGGGCACGTCCCTCCAGGTCGACCTCACGCCCTTCAGCAATCACTATGTGATTGCCGGCGCCCAGTATCTCAGCGACGAGCTCGACAAGGCGCTCACCGCCGACGTTTTCGTGCGCGTTCCCATGGGTCCTGTGTTCGCTAACACATTGACCACCGAGACCGATCTCGCCGAGACGGAGACCCTTTCCGCGTTCATCCAGGATGAATGGACGCTTCGGCCCGGCCTGAAGCTGACCGGTGGCATGCGCCAGTACTGGGTCAGCACCAAGCTGCACGAAAGCAATCACGAGCCGCTCACGTCCAGCAGTGACCAGGCCCTGCTTGGCAGTGTCGGCCTGACGAAGGACGTCACGCAAGCGGACACCGTCCGGCTGCTATTCTCGCAGGGCTATGTCTACCCGACGCTTCTCCAGCTTTTCGTGCCGAGCAGCGCGGGTGGCGATGACGTCTTCTCAAATTCCGACCTGTCAGCCGAGACCTCGAACAATTACGAGGCGGGGTGGCGTCACGACGGCACCCAGTGGCTGGTCGACCTGGCGGCGTTCTATACCACGTCGAAGGACTATCTCCAGACCGTCAGTTGCGGCACAACGGTCTGTCCTGCGGGGGCGGGCGTGGACGATTTCATCTGGCAGAACATCGATGCCTCCACCGCATTCGGTCTTGAACTGCTGGCCCAGTATGCAATCCCGAACACGACGCTGACCACATACGTGACCGGCGCCTGGACCAAGCGCCAGCTCGAATACGCGACCTTCTCGACCTACAACTCCAACATACCGGAGTGGTCGGGCCGCTTCGGTCTGCGCAAGGAATGGAATTGGGGCGCGGCGGGCAACAGCGCGTTCGCCGACCTGTTCGTGCGGGCGGCGTCGGGCGCCGAGTACACGCAGTCCGATGGCACGTTCGACGAGGAGGATGGCTGGGCAACTCTCAACTTCTCCCTGGGAACATCATTCGGACCGGAGGAGAAGTACCGGTTCCTGGTCAGCCTGAACAACATCACCGACGAGTCCTACCGGCCGACGGTGGACGAACTGCCCGGCTATGGGCGCAGCGTGGAGGTCACAGCGAAGATCAAGCTCAACTAGATCAACCTGCGTTCATCCGGATGCAGGCTGATCTGGCGGCGCAATGCCGCGGAAATGACCAAAGGAGAGCGCGCGTGACGGCACAGCCGTCGCGCGCGTCCGCTCGTGTTCGAAACGCACCAAACGAAGGAAGCGGAAATGGAACTTGCAGCAAAGACGCGCAGCGCCATCGAGGCGTCGCTGGAGGATAATCCCGGCGCGGTTATCGAGTTTGTCGCGCGCGAGCACAATGTCACCCCTGCGGACGTCGTTGCGTGCCTGCCCGCGGGACAAGCGGTGACGGTGGGCGGCGAGAATTTCGGGGCGGTGATGGCAGAGCTTGCGCGCTGGGGGGAAATCACCTTCCTCATCCATACCGACGATGTCGTCTTCGAAGCAAAGGGGGAGATCCCCGAAGGTTCGATGGGGCGGGGCTATTACAATCTCGGCGGCAAGCCCATCGGCGGCCATTTTAAAGCTGACCACTGCGCTTCAATCAGCTTCGTGTCGCGCAAACTTTTCAACAACGACAGCCATTCGGTCCAGTTCTTCAACAAGGACGGCGGATGCATGTTCAAGGTGTATCTCGGGCGTGACGAGAAACGGCAGATGTTCCCCGAGCAGATCGAGAAGTTCACTACCTACCGGGACCGCATCAAGGCCGGGTGAAACCGAACCACAAACCAAAAACAGGAGACCAACTCATGTACATTGCCATGAATCGCTTCCAGGTGAAAAAGGACCGCGCTGAAGACTTCGAACGTGTCTGGCGGGAACGCGACAGCTATCTGCACGAAATGGACGGTTTCGTGGAATTCCACCTGCTGCGCGGACCCGAGCGCGAGGACCACGTACTCTACTCATCGCACACGACGTGGAAGAGCTACGACGCATTCGAAGCCTGGACAAGGTCTGAAGCCTTCCAGAAGGCCCACGCCAGTGCCGGAAGCAATTCGGACAAACTGACGCTGGGGCATCCGAATTTCGAGGGATTCGAGGTCATTCAGTAACCCGCTGCGGGAATTCATCTGCGTAGGCTCATTTCGAGCGCTCTGGCCGAGGTCGAGGGCAAGCAGTCGATGTGATTGCCGGCCGGCAGCTAAATCCCGGCATCGAAAAAATACGGCGACCGGAAAGGCCGCCGTATTCTTTCGCTTCACTGTATCAAGCCTACTTGATGTACTTGGCCTTGATGTCCTTCAAGGTCTCGAGTTCACCGGCGAGCTGTTTCTTGAAGGCCTCGCCCGGCACCCAGACCGGTTTAAAACCGAAGGTTTCGCCGAACTTGGCGAACTCGTCGCTGCCTGATGCCTGCTGCGCCATTTTCTCAAGCTTTGCGACGACATCGTCCGGTGTCGATTTCGGAACATAGAGACCGCGCGTAGCCGCGAACTCCAGGTTGACGCCGAAATCCTTCAGCAGCTTGAGCTTCTTGCCCGGCTCGTAATTGATGCCGTCCATCGGGGCGGTCGCCGCCAGCGGACGGATAATGCCCGCCTTCATCTCGTTGACCATCACCGGCGAATGGAACTGGCCGACATCGATCTCGTCGCCGATCATTGCCTTCTTGAGGTCCGCGCCACCGGACAGCGGCACGATCTTGAAGTCGAGACCCGTCGCTCCCTTGATCGCATGAGCGAACAGGGTGTGCGTTGAGCCGGCGGTGCCCATGCTGAGCTTGCCGGGGTTTTCCTTGGCAGCCTTGAGGAAGTCGCCGAAATCCTTGTAAGGCCGCTTGGTGTTGGTCACGAACCACGTCGGCGTCGTGTAGATGCCGCCGACATACTTGAAGCTGTCGAGCGAGTAGGGCAGCGGCTTGAGCGCCATGTTGGACGTCAGGTCCAGCGAGGCATTGAGCAGGACCGTATATCCGTCGCCTGCCGCCTTTGCGACCTTGAGCGTTCCGGTGACGCTTTTCGCGCCGTTGATGTTGTCGACGACGATGCTCTGGCCGGTGGCTTTTTCGAAACCCTTCTGGTAGCCGCGTGCAATCGTGTCCGTCCCGCCGCCTGCTTTCCAGGGCACGACGACATGGATGGTCTTGTCGGGAAACTCCGCTAGCGCGGCTCCCGCGAACGGCAGGCTCGCGGCCATCGCCACGGCGCCCAGCATCGCGAGTACGAGACGTCTCTGATTACGCATGATTTCCTCCCTATGGTTCAGACGTGTCTCTCAATCGTATGAGGCTGTTGACAGGATCTCTTCCCTCCGTTCCTTCTGCGCGACGAGACCCTTCTGGATTTCGCGCAGAACAAGCAGCGCCGTCAGGGCAAGCATGACGATACGGGGCCATGTACCGAAGAAGACGGACCAGTCGTTGCCGGATATGACCATCGCGACGCGCGCGTTGTACTCGATGATGGGTCCGAGAATGATCCCGAGAACGAGCGTCACCAGCGGAAAGCGCCGCGTTTCGAGAATGTAGCCCACGATACCGAGCGTTACGGCCACGAACACCGGAAACAGCGTATTGGAGATCGCGTAGGCGCCGACGGTCGCCAGCACCAGAACGAAGGGGAACAGGTAGCTGCGGTCCTGGCGCAGTACGAGAACGAAATACTTGATGGCCCCAAGAGCGAGGAAAAACATGAAGATCGTGGCGATGAGCAGGCTGGCGAGAATCGCGTAAACGAGGTCGCCGGACTGTTTCATCAGCAGTACGCCCGGTTCGACGCCGTGCAGCACCAGCGCCCCCAGCATCACCGCGGTAGAACCGTCGCCCGGAAGCCCCAGCGTGAGCATCGGGATCATGGTGCCGCCCGTCGTCGCGTTGTTGCAGGCCTCCGGCGTCAGGATGCCGTCGGGTTCGCCGGTGCCGAATTTTTCGCCTTCCTTCGAGCGGTTCTTGGCGGTCGCGTAAGCGAGCCATGTGGCGCTTTCCGCACCCACGCCCGGCACCGCTCCTATGAAGACGCCGTAACTGCCGCCGATGGCGATGCCCTGCCAGCGCTGGCGAAGTTCAGCCAGGCTGGGAAGTTTCAGGCCGACATTCTTGGTCAACAATTCGCTCTTGGCGCCGATCAGCTTGAGGTCACTCAGCACCACGGCGATACCGAAGAAACCGATCAGCGCGGCGGTGAAGGGAATGCCTTCCATCATCTGGGGAATTCCGAATGTGAAGCGGTCTGTCGCGTCGATGGGGTCGAGGCCGATTGATGCGATCAGCAGGCCAAGCACCACGCCGATCAGTCCCTTGAGCATGGACCCGCGCGCGAAGGCGGAGACGAGAACGAGGCCGAGAATGCCGATCAGCGCGATGTCCGCGTTCTTCGCCTCGACCGCCACGGTCGACAGCAGCGGGATGGACGTGACCGCGATACCCCAGGCGAGCAGCCCGCCCAGGGTCGAGCCGACCGTCGCGTAGCCAAGGGCCTGCGCCGCCTTGCCCTTTTCCGCCATCGGAAAGCCGTCGAGCGCGGTGCAGGCGGCCGCGGGTGTTCCGGGCGTGCGCAGCAGGATCGCGGAGAATGAGCCACCCAGTTTTGTGCCTACGTATACGCCCATCAGCAGCACGAGCGCGGGGATGGGTGCGAAGGGATAGGTCAACGGCAGGAGCACGGTAATCGCCATCGGCGAACTCAGGCCGGGCAAGGCGCCAACGATGATGCCCAGCGCCGTTCCCGTCAGGATCAGGAGGAGATTGACGGGGTCCGCCAGATTACCGAAACCGCCGAGAAGTCCTTCGATCATCGTCAGTGATCCCTCAGAGCGGCAGTTGGAGAAAGAGGACGAAGAGCCCATGGAAGGCGGCTGCGCCAGCAGCCGCGATCGCCATGGTTCTCAGGCCCAGAGGCTGACCGAAGATGATCAGCCCGTAGAGAAGAAAGACACCTGTTATCAGGTAGAACGGGAGGGTCTCCAGGGTCAGCGCATATATGACGAGGCCGAAGACGATTGCTGCCATGCGGAACAGAAGCAGCGGAGACAGGTTTGGAAACAGGCCACCCAGCGACCACACGTTACCATCCGAGCCTAGTGTCTTCAGGGAGCGGTTGATGTGATAGAGTTCGGTTGCTGTCTGGAATATCCAGAGCCCGCCCAGCAGGACTACCAGTGCGCCCCAGATCGACGGTAACGTTGTGTGGTCCATGGTCTGGTCGTGGACGAAGCCCGTCGCGCTCGTTCCATATATCGACATGCCCCCATAGGCACCAACACCCACGATGATGGTGCCGACAACCAGGTCCTTGATGCGGTCGGATTTCTCCACCAGCAGCTTTTCGGTCGCTGGTTCCATCTCCCTTGTTCCCCGTGCTTCGTCCGGTTTCTGCGTCCGGCTTGGCCTGTTCCCTGTTCCGCGTGCGGAACAGATTTTTTAAAAACTATATAGTTGACTTCCTATATAGTTGACATTCTATTCGTATCTGTCAATTCAGAATTCACGATACGTCCATCCGGCTCGAAAACATGGCAGTAACGCTGCAAAACCCAGGATCCATAGACCCCGGATGGGAGGAAATTTCCCAGCGGATGCGCCCGACATGGGAGGGGCTGCAGGAGTTTCTGGAGCCCCGGCTCAAGCCGTCGTCCCATAACGGGCGTCCGAAATACCGGGTTCTCGAAGAGGGGCTGGTTGAAGCAATACAGTCGGGATTAATCGATAGCGAGAACCGGCTGCCCACCGAGACCGAGCTTACCGCGATCACGCCTTTCAGCCTGGGCACGGTGCAGCGCGCGCTCAAGGGGCTGGCCGATGCCGGGCTCGTCGTTCGCAAACCCGGCCTTGGCACGATCGTCGCCCCCTGGCGATGGGAACTGGAACATCCGCTGCATACCGTTTTCCCGGACGAGAGCGGAAACCTGCTGCCCGTTTACACGCAGGTCGTCTCGCGGCGCCGGATACGAGGGGAGGGCGCCTGGAGCGATTTCCTGGGAACGAGAGCGCAGACCGTCTGTATCAAGCGTGAAACGAATGTCGGCGGACGGTTTGATTTTTACAGTGAATTTTACGTGGATGGCGGGAGATACCCGATCTTTCTCGATCTGGCCAAGCGCGACCTGAACGGCGTCAACTTCAAGCACCTTATGGCGCGTGAATTCCACCTCGTTGTCACCGATGTTTCGAACCGGTTCGGGATCGTACCGGCGGAAGCCGAATATGCGGCTATACTCGGTGTGGCAGAGGGAACTCCGTGTATGCGCCAGCGCGTTTACGTGAAGTCGAACGACGCTCCTCTCTACTACCAGGAATTCTTCTACCCGCCTCACGCGCCGGAACTGTTCGTTGACAGTTCGCTCGAAAGTCCCCTGAAGAAATCAAGATAACGCCGTAACGAGTCGTGCAAGCCATGCAACCATCGAACCTGCTCATCATCATGTCAGACCAGCACAACCGGCGGCTTTCCGGGTGCTATGGGCATGACATCGTAGAGACGCCAAACCTCGATCGCATGGCGGCAGATGGCGTGCGCTTCGATTCGGCCTACACTCCCTGTCCCGTGTGTGTGCCGGCGCGTGCGTCATTCGCAACAGGCAAATACGTTCACCAGATCGGTGCATGGGATAACGCCATGCCGTTCGATGGATCTCAGGACAGCTGGCACCGGTTACTACGCGAACGCGGACACCAGGTCGTTTCCATCGGGAAATTGCATTTCCGCTCCGCTGACGACGACAATGGCTTTTCCGACGAGCAGATCGGCATGCACATCATCGACGGCGAGGGCGACCTGCTCGGCCTCGTCCGCGACGAGGATATGCCCAAGCGTGGCGGCGCCTACAAGATGGCCAAGATGGCG
>Ga0207814_100523_pt1 | contig 19715 bp, 19 predicted proteins | sample TtaePargueraPR_7_FD_187755 | JGI IMG/M metagenome (GOLD analysis project Ga0207814, IMG submission 187755) | Aerobic enrichment media microbial communities from Bioluminiscent Bay, La Parguera, Puerto Rico - Tt and P1 (2) (SPAdes) | ecosystem: Environmental > Aquatic > Marine > Unclassified ... | reverse complement strand
GGTCTCACTGGTTTTTGCGATTGTTCTCGGCGCCGTGCTCTGGGTTCAGGTGCTGCGGCTGAGTTTTGCCCATTCCGCGCTGCTGGTCGTGCTGACCTTCCTCTGCCCCCCGATTCCACTACTGGTGCTGCTGCTTGACAGCAAACACCGCCAGCGCCTGTTGCCGCTGGTGTTACTGGTGGCCGGCTTCTCCAGCATAGCCGCTATTTACGCCTGAGGCTGCGTCAGTGCCCGTGCGCTGACGGCGATGTCGCACAGGAAAAACGCTCCACCCCATCCCCGGCAAAGGTTCCGGTTTCCAGATAGGTCACTACCTGGTCGATCACCCGCGGATCATTGGCGAGGGCCTCGTGGGTCAGCGGATAGGTAACGCGGGCGCAGGTACCCTCGACGTAGGTACTGGGGAGCCCCACCCGCCCATCGTCATCCCCGTCAATAATCGCGGCAAATAGTGGATTGAAAGAGCGTGTACCGGCGACGACGCCGAGAGGAAAGCGCACCGGGCCGAGGCGGCTGGGAACACTGCGCGGGTCGATCCCCATCTGCTTGCCGGCGGGGCCATTGAAGTCTTTGATCCAGGGAATGCAGGAGAGAAAATTACCGAGACGGCTGCCCTGATTGGGCGTTCCCAGCATCACCACACTGGCGATGGCGCTCACGTCGCGCTTTTCAAAATAGTAACGCACCAGCAGGCCGCCCATGGAGTGGGCGACAATATGCACCGGTTGCGCGCCGGCGCTCTCACAGGCGGCCAGTCCCCGGGGGATCGTCTCGGTGGCGAGCACTTCGATGGGCTGTTCGCGGGAGGGGTAATCGAGGTTGACGGTGTGGTAGCCGCGATCGCTCAGCGTCCGCGCCATATCGGTCATGGACGAGGAGTCCTTGGTGAGTCCGTGCACCAGTATTGCGCAGGGCGCGCCCTCGTCTGCGGAGGTCGGAGCAATGTGCTGCTGCGCCTGCAGTGGGCCGCACAGGCCAACCAGCAGTAACACTCCGGCAAACACGCTCAGGGGTTTTGATCGCACCACGGGGAGTCGCCTCCATTACACAGGGTTTTCCACACCTGGGGAGTCATACGCCCGGATGGGTTGTGCAGATGACTTCAGGAACTCTCGACTTCCGCGCCCTTGCCGCGCTTGATCATGCGGCCAAAGAAAACACCTACCTCAAACAACAGCCACATTGGGATGGCCAGCAGGGTCTGGGAAATCACGTCCGGCGGGGTGAGCAGCATACCGACGGCGAAACAGGCGACGATCACATAGGGGCGCTTTTTCGCCAGATCCTTGGCGCTGATCGCTCCGCTCCAGATCAACAGCACCGTGGCGATGGGGATCTCGAAGGCAAAGCCAAAGGCGAAAAACAGCTTCAGCGCCAGATCCAGATAACTGCGGATATCCGGCATCACCTTGATATCCGCGTGGGCGGAGCTGATAAAAAACTCGAAGATCAGTGGAAACACCACGAAGTAGGCGAACGCCATGCCCGCGTAAAACAGGAACACACTGGAGAACATCAGCGGCGCGATCAGGCGCTTTTCGTGCTTGTACAGACCCGGGGCAATAAACGCCCAGAACTGGTACAGCACAACCGGTATGGCGACAAAAAATGCCAGCACAAAGGTGGTCTTGAACGGAGTCAGGAAGGGGGAGGTCACTTCCGTGGCGATCATCCCCGCCCCCTCGGTGAGCCTTGCCTGCAGCGGGTCGGCGACAAAATTGTAGATATCGTTGGCGAACGGCACCATGCAGGCAAAAATCGCCACCACCACCAGCAGGGTCTTCAGCAGGCGGTCGCGCATCTCGATCAGGTGCTCGATAAACGGCTGGTCTTTTTCGCTCATGAACGCTTTTCTTCCGGCTCGGTAGGGCTGTCACTCGCGGAGGAATTTTCCGGCGCTTCCGTTTTCACTGGCTTTTCCCGGTCGGATTCTTCCGGGTCCAGTCGATCCACCTCCGCCCAGGCCTCGTCTTCCTCGTGCTTGAAGTGGTCGGGGTGGTGTGGATTGAATTGCGGGTCGCCGTGATCGTGGAGGTGTTCGGGGTATTCCGGATCCTCCAGATCCTCGTCGTCCTCGTCTTCTTCCGGCAGGTACTCTTCACTGAGTTCGTCGCCGAGGGAAGCATTACGCTCCTCTTCCGGCAGGTAGTCCGCGGCCTGGCGACGCTTGTCCGCGGCCACGTCCGGCTCTGATGGAGCCTCCACGGATATTTTTTCCTGTGATGCGGCCGCCGTATCTGCGGTTTTTTCCGCATCTTCCTTGAGTACCTGCGCCTGGGCTTCGACCGATTTCAGATCCTGCTCGAACTTGCGCTCGGCCTCGCTGAAAGTGCGCTCCATCGCCTGCTGGCTCTCGCGCAGCTCTTTGAGCACACGCTCGTTGTGCAGCTCGCGACGGATATCGTCGGCGCCCACTTCGCGCTCGAGCTCCTCCTTGGCATTGCCCAGGGTCTGCTTGATCTGCGTCCACCAGCGCACGGTGGTGCGCACAGCATCCGGAAGGCGTTCGGGACCAATGACCACCAGGCCCACGACGCCAATCAACAGCAGTTCAAAAAATCCGATATCAAACACGCGCGCTCGCTCTATCAGTTGCGGACGATGACGGCCCTGGATTTATTTGTCCTGGGACTGCTTTTCTTCGCTGGAGGTTTTCTGTTGTGGTTTGCTGCTCTCGTCCTTGGTCAGCCGCTCCGGGTCCTTGCTTTCGTCCTCTTCCTCACCATCTTTCTTGCCGTCTTCCTTCATGGCTTTCTTGAAGCCCTTGATGGCGCCACCCAGGTCACCGCCCAGGTTGCGCAGACGCTTGGTGCCGAAAATCAGCAGAACGATGACCAGCAGAATCAGCAATTGTTGCCAGCTAATGCCCATAAGAAATGCTCCTGAATCAGTCTTGAATTCGTAACGTAAAAATTTTGCGTGGCAACGCGCGATCAATCCTGACCGCGGGACGCCTTTTCTTCCAGTCCGGACAACCCGAAGCGGCGCCCCAACTCATCCAGTACCGCGCGGGAGTCGGTACCCAGGTGGTTGAGCATGACCAGGGAGTGAAACCAGAGATCCGCGGTCTCCGCGATCATCGCCCTGTAGGCCTCGCTGTCGGCGTCTTTGCCCTCGGCGTCCTTGGCGGCGAGTACCAGTTCGGTCGCTTCCTCGCCCACCTTTTCCAGAATCTTGTTCAGCCCCTTGTGGTGCAGGCTGGCAACATAGGAAGACTCCGCATCACCCTGCTGCATGCGCAACCGCAGCACCCGGTCCAGTTGTATCAGCATGTTACTCATGGCGATGGTCTATTTCCCTGCCTGCTTGTCTGCGTAAATTTCTTTCGGGTCGGTGATCACCGGCTGGCGGACCTGCCACTGGCCGTTTTCCAGCACCTGGTAAAAACAACTGGTGCGCCCGGTATGACAGGCGATGCCACCCAGCTGCTCCACCATCAGCACAATGGTGTCGCCGTCGCAGTCGAGGCGGATTTCCCGTACTTCCTGCACGTGGCCGGAAGACTCGCCCTTGCGCCACAGTTTGCCGCGGGAACGGGACCAGTAGACCGCGCGGCCTTCCTCTACGGTCAGGCGCAGGGACTCGGGGTTCATCCACGCCATCATCAGTACGCGACCGGATTTGAAATCCTGTGCGATGGCGGGTACCAGCCCGTCGCTGTTCCAGCTGACCGCCTGGGTAAAATCGGTTTCGCTCACGGTTGCGTCCTTACTGCACTCGTTATTGTAGGCTGGCGCGGGGACTTCCCCTGTGGCCTGAGCCGTCTCGTCTTTTTTCTATCAGGTCGCTCGCGCCCTCAGGGCCACAGTAACAGCGCCAGAGCCGCGGCGCCGAGCACCCAGCTCGCCATCGGAACCTGCGCCAGCAGGCCCGGCGAGGCCACCAGGGCGGCACCGGCGGCGAGCAGGCCGCCCACAATCATCCGCGCATAGCGGGCGCGGCCGCGATGCCGGCTGCCCGCCAGCTGGTCGCTCAGCTGCTGCAGCTGCGGGCCCAGCTGCTGGCCCTGCTCCAGGGCGGAGAAGGCCATTTGCGGCAATTGGGGGAATTTTTCCAGCCATTCGGGGCCATATCGCCGGATTTCGCCGAGAATGGTCCTGGGGTGGATACGCTCGCGCATCCACCGCTCCAGAAATGGATGGGCAGTCTTCCACAGATCCAGTTGCGGATAAAGCTGTCGCCCCAATCCCTCTATATTCAGCAGCGTTTTCTGCAGCAACACCAGTTGCGGCTGCACTTCCATCTCGAAGCGCTGCGCGGTCTGGAACAGGCTGATCAGCACCCGCGCAAAGGAGATCTCCCCCAGGGGCTTTTCGAAGATCGGCTCGCACACCGAGCGGATCGCCGACTCGAAGGCATTGACCGGAGTGTCCTTGCGCACCCAGCCACTCTGCACGTGTAACTCCGCCACCATGCGATAGTCGCGCCGGAACATGGCCAGCATGTTGCGTGCCAGATAGTACTGATCCTCGCGAGTCAGGCTACCGACGATGGCAGTGTCGATGGCGATGTACTTGGGGCGCTCGGGGTGCTCGCGGGACACGAAGATGTTGCCCGGGTGCATATCCGCGTGGAAAAAATTGTGTTCGAACACCTGCTTGAAAAAGATCTCCACCCCGCGCTCGGCGAGCAGCTCCATATTGGTGTTCTGCGCGCGCAGCTGCTTGAGGTCGGTCACCGGGATACCGTCGATGCGCTCCATCACCAGCACATTCTCGCGGGTGTAGTCCCAGTAGACCTCGGGGATATACAACAGCGGGGAGTTGGCAAAATTGCGTTTCAGCTCGGAGCCATTGGCCGCCTCCCGCACCAGATCCAGCTCGCCCTCGATGGTGTGGCGGTAATCCTCCACCACCTCCACAGGCCGCATACGGCGGCCATCGGGCAGGTAGCGCTCGATCCAGCGGGCGATATGGTGCAGCAGCTCGAGATCCTGCTGGATCACCTTTTGGATCCCCGGCCGCAGCACCTTCACCACCACCGCCTGCCCCGGCGCGCCATCGCGGCCCTTGAGCCGCGCCGCGTGCACCTGGGCCACGGAAGCCGACGCCAGTGGCTCGCGCCCGAACTCCGCAAACAGCTCGTCGACGCTCGCACCCAGCGCCGCCTCGATCCGCGCAATACACTGATCCGGCGGGTAGGGCGGTACATTGTCCTGCAGGTGGTTCAGTTCCTGCACCATATCCGGCGGCATCACATCCGGACGGGTGGACAGCAGCTGGCCAAACTTCACATAGATGGGCCCCAGATCCTCCAGCGCCCGCCGCAACCGCTCGCCGCGGTTGAGGTTTTTCAATTTGCTGCGTTGCGGCAGCAACTTCGCCGGCGCCCACAGCGCACGCAGCCACAGGGGCTGATGCTCCGCGGGCACCACCTCGTTCAGGCGGTAGCGCAGGAACACCCGCGCAATGGTCAGCGTTCTCGCAATCGGCACCGGTTACTTCTCCTCACCGCCGGACGGATTTCGGCCTGCCAGCTTGCCGCGCAAAATCGCAATGCGCGCCTCCAGCCGGTCCACTCCCTGGGCAAACTCCGCCACATCCTCCGCGAACGCCTCAAACTGCGCCTGCGGCGGCGTCATACGCCACTCCTCACTCACCGCTTCCGCACCCGCCTTCGGCGCCGCGCCCAGCGCATCCTTCAGCCAGCTCGCCGCCATGCGCACACCGGTACCCAGCTGATGGGCGGGAGAATCACCGATCAGCTTCGCCAGCGGCTCCTCCCAATCAATCTCCAGATCCCGCAGGATCGCCTGCAACTCCGCCAGCAGTGCACTGGAACCGCGTACCTCCACCCCCAGCTTGGCCGGCGTAGCATCGCGGTTTCTCAACAGCTGGACAAAAGCCAGCGCCGAGCCGGACAGCTCCGTGGTCACCTCGCCGCTCCAGCGACTGTGCACCTCGATATACCCGCCCCGATCATCGCCCTCACCCTCGTCCTCGATCACCAGGAACAGGGTCATGGCCGGCGCGGCGAGGGTTACCTTCAACACCTTGCCGGCCAGTTTTACCAGGCGCGCGCGGCTGCCCGGGTCATAGCGCAGGGCGGTGTTGATGGCGGTTTCCAGGGTGGCGTCGAAGCCGGCGCGGAAGGTGGGATCGGTCATTTTTTATCTGTGTTCGTCCATGCGATATACGCTGATGCGAAGGTCCGGGCGGCGGGAACCCCTCGCGAGACCTTCTAAAACAGGGATGTTTTAGAAGAGCCCCCAGGGATGGGTTCACGGCGTGTCTCGCGAGGGGTTACCGCCGCCCGGACCGCCACAGACTGGGAAAGGAGCCAAAAAACTAAGGTTTGATACCCTTGTGCAAAGCCACGATGCCACCGGTCATATTGTGGAACTCGCAGTCCACAAAGCCGGCCTCGCCCATCATGTCTTTCAGGGTCTGCTGGTCCGGGTGCATGCGGATACTCTCGGCGAGATAGCGGTAACTGTCCGCATCGTCCGCCACCAGCTTGCCCATAAACGGCAGCAGGCGGAACGAATACTGATCGTAGACCTTCTCCAGCAGCTTCGACTGCGGCTTGGAAAACTCCAGTACCAGCAGACGGCCACCCGGCTTCAGCACCCGCAGCATCGAACGCAGCGCCAGATCCTTGTCCGTCACATTGCGCAGGCCAAAGGCAATGGTAATACAGTCAAAGGTATTGTCCGGGAAAGGCAGGTACTGGGCATCCGCCTGCACCGTCTCCACGTTGCCCGCAATACCCCGATCCAGCAGGCGATCGCGCCCCACTTTCAGCATGGAAGCGTTGATATCCGCCAGCACCACCTTGCCCGTGGGGCCCACGATACGGGAAAAGCGCGCTGTCAGATCCCCGGTACCACCGGCAATATCCAGAATCGTCTGCCCCGGCCGCGCCGCCGACAGCTCGATGGTGAAGCGCTTCCACAGGCGGTGAATACCCCCGGACATCAGATCGTTCATCACATCGTAGCGGGCCGCCACCGAGTGAAAGACATCCGCCACCCGTCCGGCCTTTTCCTCGACCGGTACCTCCTGGTAGCCGAAATGGGTCGTCTTGCGTTCTGTCATTGTGTGCCTGCTGTGCCAATTACAGGGCGCTATTGTACATGGGGCACGCGGGAACGGCACTGCCACCGGCTAAACTACCCTGCGACGGAATACCAAACTCTCTGGCCATACCCGACACCCTATACCCATACCCTATGCCCTACCGATTCCGAGCCAAGACCGATCCCGCCACCGGTATACACAGGGTCGCAGGCGCGCAACTGGCCGCCGCCCTCGACTGCTGTGGCTCTGACAACACGCCCGCGGCCATTCACGACATTCGCAAGCGCGGCAAGAAAATGCGCGCCCTGGTGCGCCTTTTCCGCCATACCGACAAGCACACCAAAGCACTCTACACACTGGAAAATGCCCGCTACCGCAGCATCAACCAGCAACTGTCTGCAAGCCGTGATGCGATCTCCCTGTATCAAGCCCTGAGAGAACAGCTCGGCGCCGACCGCTTTCCCGGCACCGCGGCGTACCTGCTAAGCCGGATACCACAAGACGACGGTGACGAACTGGTGCAGGCGGAATTGCAACTGCAACGGGGAGTGTCGCACCTGGAAAACTGGGATCTCGAGGGACTGAAGTGGGGAGATATCAAGCGCGGCTATTGCAAAAGCTATCGCCGGGCCAGGAAGGCCAGCAAGCGCGCATTCAGGCGGGAATCGGACGAAGCCTTCCACACCCTGCGCAAGCGGGTAAAGGATCAGTGGTACCACAGCCGCCTGCTAAAAAAGCGCTACCCGAAAACCGTGGGCAAACGGGTCGGCGACCTGAAAAAACTTTCCAGCGCGCTGGGTGACTGGCGCGACCTGCGACTTCTCTGTCACTTTGTCGTCCTGTACGGCAGTGACAGCCCCGACATGGAAAAAGAGCGGATACCGCTGCTGGATCTGGCCCAGCAGCGGCTGCGGGCGCTGCGTGAAAAAATCGACCGCCTTTGCGAAAAGTTACTTCACCACAAACAGTGGACCTTCGACTGAGCCGCCCGCCTTACTATGGCGATTACTGCTCTTCCAGCAGACCGCCCGCATGGGCCATCACATGGAAGATAAAGCTCTGCTCATTGGTCCCCGACAACAGATGTGCACCGGGACCGCGGGCCCATATGCCCACATCCTCGCCACCGTGGGTTTCCGAACCCAGCGGCACCAGGGATTCCTGGTGGTAGCCCGGAGCCGTGGTGTCCAGCTTGCTGGTGTCTTTGCGGCCGGCGTCGATCGCGTCCGCGTAGCGGGCATCGGCATTGGTCTCGTCGCCGTAGTGGGCGTGGCCGAGGCCGGTGGTGTAGCCGAGGGTGGTGTAGGGTTTGCCGTCGGCGGCGAGGGTGGGGGTTTCCTGTGGGCGCCCCTTGTCGTCATTGCCCACCACCTTGCCGAGGATCGGATTGCCGCGGGTGGGGTAGCCAGCGATGGTCATTACGTGGCTGTGATCGGCGGTGACGATAATCAGCGTGTCTTCTTCCGCCGTTTTATCCATCGCCACCTGCACCGCATTGGCCATTTCCACCGCATCGCTCAGTGCATTAAAGGCACTGCCGGCGTGGTGTCCGTGGTCGATACGGCCACCCTCAACCAACAGGAAGTAGCCCTGATCGTTCTTGTTGAGCAGGTCGATCGCTGTGGCGGTCATCTGCGACAGGGACGGCTCGCCGGCCACATCGTTCTTGCGGTCTGCCTCGTAGCGCATATGGGAGCTTTCAAACAGCCCCAGCAATTTGTCGGTGGCGGCGAGGTTCAGTTCATCAAACCCTTTCTGGTCTTCGATATAGGTCGCGTGCTTGCCGTAGCGCTGCTTCCACTCCGCCACGAGGTTGCGGCCATCGCTGCGCTTACCGGTTTCGCCTTCCAGATCGGTCATTTCCTGTGGCAGGAAGCTGCGGCGGCCGCCGCCCATCACCACATCAACGCCGTCCCCGGCCTGGAGTTCCACCAGCTGTGCAGCGATATCGCGGCAGCCCTGGGGCGCCTGGTATTCCCAGCCGCGCTCCGGCACTTTGGCGTAAGTCGCCGCCGGGGTGGCGTGGGTAACGCGGGCGGTACTCACCAGGCCGGTGCGTTTGCCGCGGAACTCCGCGAGTTCCAGCGCGGTGGTCAGGCCGTGGTCGAGGCTCCCCTTGCAGTCGCCGCGGGCCACGCGCTCATCCACGCTGATGAATCCCGCCTTGGTTTTCACACCGGTGACCATGGCGGTGGCGGTACCGGCGGAGTCCGGGGTCTGCTGGTTGGTATTGTAGGTTTTGATCAGGCCGGCGAACGGCATTTTCTCGAAGCTGAGCTGGTACTCCTCGCCGCTCTGTCCCTGCATCTGGCCGGCGAGAATGCGCGCGGCGGTCACGGTAGAAACGCCCATACCGTCGCCCACGAACAGAATGATATTTTTGGCCGCACCGGGCGTGTTATCGATTTTCTGTGCGATAGCACGCTGTAGCGCTTGCTCCGCATCCGCAAACCAGGGACTGGACTGCTGAGAGGACGCCAGGTGCTTATCCGCACTTTCCCTGGCGTGACTGGAACAGGCGCCGAGCAGCGTGGTGGTGGCTAGGGCCGCAGTCAGTGCGGCGGCAATCGTGTTGCGTATCATGGTAAAACCCCGGGTCGGATACAGGCGCAAATACACGCCAATTAGACCCGGGGGATATTACAGAACCATGACCGAGGCGACGAGTGCTGGAGCACCGCCGCACTCCGCACCGCCACTCAGAAATAGGATGCGAGCTTGGCGACTCCCGTCTCCTGACCCTCTGCCACCTCCCGCAGCAGGTTGTGTCGCGGACCGAGCACCGCATCGCGGCCCTCGCGGTAACTCTGCTCCTCGACGATGGCGCGATAGGCCTTATTGAGGTCCAGCGCGCGACGGCCCGAGGGCATGATCAGAACGGTGATGTCCTGCGCCAGGCGTTCGAGCATTGCCGACTTCAGGGTGCCGTCGTCGCGGAAGAAGCGCGCGCGCACTTCGCCATTCGAGCGGTATTCATCCGCATTGCCGACCTGCTTGAGGTAATAGGCATACTCGCCCGCACCATCCGCGCGCACTGGTTCCGGTGTGCCGGCAAGGGATTTCTGGCTCCAGTGGTACCAGCCGCGCTGGAAACTTCCGGCCGCGTCCAGCTTGCGGGTCATGGCAAAGCCCCCATCGATATTGGCACCGATGGCACCGTGGCAACCGGTGCAGGTGGCGAGTTCTTCGAAAGACTGCGGGCGCAGCGCGCCGTGCTGGTCTTCGATAAAACCGCTGTAGCGCCAGCCGCGGCGATTGCTCACGCCGCGCTCGATATCACCGACCACCGGCTCGAGACGATCGGGGAAATCGTGGGCATCCTTGAGTTCGTCCGCTGCCAGTTCGCGGTGCTGGAAGTAGGTCACCCAGCGCACCTTGCGCGCATAGCGCAACTCTTTCATGCGCGCGGCCATGGCCACCTCGCCACTCTCATTCACATCGAGATAGCGCACACTGTGGAGGAACTCGGTACCCAGGGGGTAAGAACCCGCCGACAGCGGGGCCTGCTTCTTCCGCTGTGCGAGTCGCGCCTCGCCCACGTAAGACATAAACCGCTGTTCCCGCGGCGCCCAGTCATAGGCGATGCGGGTAGCGGTTGCGAGTGCCCCGTCTTTATCCAGATCGACCTTCAGCCTGCGCTCATCCACTGCATCGATGGTGACATCGGCGCGTTTGATCAAGGCTTCCACGATTGCCAGATTGACCCGGTACACCTGGGGATCGAATTTTCCCTGTTCATCGTTGCGATACATCGCCGGCAGGCGGATCAGCACGTCGTCGGTGGAACCGTTGGTGGGAAAGAAAGTGCCCGGAAAAGGCGTATAGGCCAGCGCCCGCCAACCGGTGTAGCCACCTTCGGCGTCGCGATCAAATCCCGCCTGATCGAAATTGAATTCGACATCCGGCACATAACCATCCCAGCGTCCATTGCCGTTGCCGTCCCAGTGTATCGGCAGGTCTGCAGTCAGTTTCCGGCGCAGAGGCACGCTGCCGTCCTGTGCGCGGTAATTACTCTCGCGCACATAACCGAGGATCTGGTCGTCGCTGACCGCCGCCAGATAATCGGTGCGGTCCTTGAACAGGTTATGCCATCGATTGGTGCGCGCCGGCCCGGCAAAGTCGTACAGCAGTTGCAAGTCCGGGTCGTTGGTAAAGTTGGGGGCGCGACTGTCGGTGTGGCAGACATAGCAGGGATTGCTCGCCGGGGCGTCTTCATTGTCGGTTTTGGTGTAACACTGGGGCGGAGTTACCGCGGCGGGATTGGACAGGTACAGGCGGCCGAGATTGTTCGGCTCCGCGGCGCTGGCACTGCTACCCAAAAATGCCACGGCAACCGCCGGGAGTATGGCCGCCAGAGTGGAAGTTAGAGAGAAGGCTGGAGAGGTGGTACGCATGATACTGGCTCGACTTGTTTTCGACGCTTTCCCCCTGCGGGGCTCGAATCACTGACAGGAAAAAACCCCGGCATTAAGCTGCCGGGGTTTTAGTCACCGGGTCTTGGCGGTCACTTATTCAGCCGTGACATCCATCGCGGGGAAGGGGCCCACGTAACCGGTGTAAGCGCGGTGCTCGAGAGAGCCCGGGGCCAGTTTGTCGCCATCGGATTCGCCGTAGGGGTGTTGGATCACACTCATCAGATAGCCGAAACCATTGATGTTCGGGTACCAGTAGGGCGAGGTGGTTTCGGAACCGTAGGGCGTGGTCTGGATACGGGTCAGGCCGGCGGTAGAGTCCGCAGCGTCGACTTCGTCCAGATTCAGGGACCAGATCACATCATTCTGGTGACCGGACCCGGTGTCTTCACCGATGATCAGCGTGTTGTAGCCGGTAATGAACGTCACATTGTCCGGGTTGGCAATGGCATCCGCATCACAGCTGTAGCTGGCGAAGGGGCTGTCAGCAGGGTATTCCGCCTCGATGCCACCAATCAGGCCGTACATGTTGCTGGCGACGTAGTCGGAGCCGATGTCGCTGTCGGCACTGACATCCAGCTGATACACCGCGCCGCAGGAATTGCCCTCGGCAATCTGAATATGGCCGGCGTCGTCAGTCATTCCACGCCCCACGGAACTCATGGCCACATAGAGTTTGCTGCCCGCCGGGTCGAAGGTGACCCCTTCTTCCTTGCGGAATTCAGTGGAGGCGCCCATCAGTGCCGCATAGCGACGGGTTTCCAGACGCGAGGCGATTTTCTCCATGCCGGGTTTCACACTCAGGCACTCGCTGTTGCCATTGGTGGCGGTTTCCACACAACCCTCGCCGTCCACCGCGAAGATATCGTCGAAGGTGACGGCAGGCTGGCCGTCGGCACCGTGTACCGCTGCATCGATCTCGTCGTTACTGGCGTGTCCGAGGGAAATCCACTCCAGGTCGGCACTACCCAGCCCATCGCCGGAAGTCTGGTTCCACTTGGCCGCGTATACGGTACCCGCACTCAGGTCGCCGGCGGTGTCGGCGATGAACATGTACAGGCCGACATTGGTGCCGTCGTCGGTCATGTACACGGTTTTGCTGTCGGGCATGACGTAGGACAGCTCGAACGCGATACGCCCCATGGCGTAGTGCTTGGTCAATTCGGTGGTGGGATCGGCGTCACCCTCGGCGGCCACATTGATCTCGATATTCCAGCCGTAGTAGTAGGGATTCCACTCGGCCGGGTCGGCGTAGTAATCCAGCATGCCCGCGGAGTAGCCGTCTTCTGCCGCTTCGACATGGGTAGGCAGGCTGCGGGCATCCGGCTCGTACTCTTCAGAAGCCAGGTGGGCATTCCAGGGTGTTACCGAAGCCGCGCAGTGCACCCAGCCGCCGTCGACACCGGACTGGTCGATCTGCCACAGGTCTTTGGTGGAAAGCTCACCGTTTTCCGGGTTCTGGTTCAGTTCCATCAGGAACATGGCACCCGGACGGGTCTCCATCTGCGAAACAGAAAACAGGCGATCACCGATCGGCAGCAGGGAAGTGTGCTCATTGGCATCAGTCACTTTCAGCATGCCGTCTTCGCCGTACAGCGGCTGACCGGCCGCATCCACCAGCTGCCCGAATACCACGTTGCCGTTCACCGAGTCACCGGAGCGCAGCAGTGTGTGGAAAGCGATATCGTACTCTTCGCCACCAACTTCCACTTTGGGAGAAGCAAGGATCTGGCGTTTTTCGCTGTCGCTCGCCGGCGCCGGTACACCGGTGAAGCTCAGAGTGCGCGCCGGCGTTTCATCACCACCGTCGCCCGGTTCCGGTTGCGGTGTCACCACCGGCGGATCGGTGCGGTTATTATCGTCGCTGCAAGCCGGAAGCAGCGCAAATGTCGCCAGGAGCAGGCCCAGTTTCAGCGCCAGCGGTGTTTTTGAAAACGGAATCATGGTGTAACCCCCCAGTCTCAAAATTATTTTCGAACGGGGATTGAAACGATTCAAAATGACAGTGGCGTGAAATCGCTAGTGAACTATTGATGAACTTTTTATGAATCAGGAACCAGTTCACGACGGGGTTAGTGAGCAACGACCCTAAATGGGCCGCGCATTGCCGACAGCATCTCAGCCAATAAATTTGACGGTACTCTCATCAGGGTCACGGCCTTTACCTTCGGCCTGCAAACGCTTCAGATAATCCTGCCAGTGTTCGTCTTTGCGCTCACACAGTTCGCGTAAATAGCTCCAGGTGTAGATACCGCTATCGTGGCCGTCGTCGAAAAATATCTGCAGAGCATAGCGACCGGCCGCGGCGACGCGCTCGATGCCCACATGCATTTTTCCGCTGACCAGAGTGCCTTCCCCGGCACCGTGGCCGCGCACTTCGGCACTGGGAGAGTAGACGCGCAGATATTCGGCGGAAAGGTCGAATTCGCCATCCGGATAGTGGAGGATGAGCTTTTTTTCGGGCTTACTCAGGCGGATTTTTTGGGGTGGGGACATACACAATCCGGAGATTATCGACTCAGCAGGAACCTGCGCTGCAGGCTCCTGCGAGGCGGCGGTGGTTTATCACAGAATAAAGCGAGACAGGTCTTCGTCTTTACTCAATTCACCCAGGTGCTTATCCACATAGGCGGCGTCGATGGTGATATTGGTACTGCCGTCGCCACCGGCGAAGGAGATTTCCTCGAGCAGTCTTTCCAGCACCGTGTGCAGGCGGCGTGCGCCGATATTCTCGGTGGACTCGTTCACTTCGAATGCAACTTCGGCGATGCGCTGGATACCGTCGGCGGCAAACTCGAGATTCACTCCCTCGGTACCCAACAGGGCTTTCTGCTGTTCGGTGAGCGATGCGCTGGGCTCGGTGAGGATGCGCTGGAAATCCTTGGAGGTGAGCGAGCTCAGCTCTACGCGGATCGGCAGGCGCCCTTGCAGCTCCGGAATCAGGTCGGACGGCTTGGACAGGTGGAAGGCACCGGAGGCGATAAACAGGATGTGATCTGTTTTGATCATGCCGTATTTGGTGGTCACGGTGCAGCCTTCGATCAGCGGCAGCAGGTCGCGCTGCACGCCTTCGCGGGAGACGTCGGCACCGCCGCTTTCCTGGCGTTTGGCGACCTTGTCAATTTCATCGATAAACACGATGCCGTTCTGTTCGGCGGACTGGATCGCTTTGGTTTTGATCTCTTCGTCGTTGATCAGCTTGGCGGCTTCGTCGTCGGTGAGCTGCTTGAGCGCCTGTTTGACGGTGAGTTTGCGCTTCTGGGTTTTGCCTTTGGACATGTTGGAGAACATGCCCTGCAGCTGGTTGGTCATTTCTTCCATTCCGGGGGGCGCCATGATTTCGACTCCCATGGGGCCGGCGGAGACGTCGATTTCGATTTCCTTGTCGTTGAGCTCACCTTCACGCAGTTTTTTGCGGAAGACCTGACGGGTGCTGGAGTCTTTTTCACTGGGGTCGGTGTTGCGCGCAGGCGGCAGCAGGGCGTCGAGGACGCGATCTTCAGCGGCGTCCATGGCGCGCTGTTTGACGCCTTCGGTGGCGCGCTCGCGCTCGAGCTTGATGGCCATTTCGACGAGGTCGCGGACGATGGACTCGACGTCGCGGCCGACGTAGCCGACTTCGGTGAATTTGGTGGCTTCGACTTTGATAAAGGGGGCGCCGGCGAGTTTGGCGAGACGGCGGGCGATCTCGGTTTTGCCGACGCCGGTGGGGCCGATCATAAGGATGTTTTTCGGGGTGATTTCCGCGCGCAGTTCTTCGTTCACCTGCATACGGCGCCAGCGATTGCGCAGGGCGATAGCGACGGCACGCTTGGCGTCATTCTGACCGACAATATGACGATCGAGTTCGTGGACGATTTCTCTGGGGGTCATGGACATGGCTTTACTCGGATTCTTTGTCGCTTCGTTCCAGCTTCTGGTGCTTTGAAGCTGGCGCGGTGGCGGCGGGGCACCGGGTAAAGGTTTTTGAAATCGGGCTAGGCGCCCCCCTGCGAATACATCCCTGTACGCTGCGTCGGCGACGTCCCTGTCGCCGACGCTTTCAAAAACCTTTACCCGGCACCCCGCCTTCGATTCGTGGTGTATTACTTCGTCAGAAAGTCTGCTTTCAGTAATCCAGTTCTTCAATGGTGTTGTTGTGATTGGTGTACACACAGATATCACCGGCAATTTTCAATCCCTGCTCGACGATACTGCGCGCATCCATGTCGGTGTTGTCGAGCAACGCCCGCGCCGCAGACTGGGCAAACGGGCCACCGGAACCGATGGCGATCAGGTCGTCTTCCGGCTGGATCACATCGCCGTTGCCGGTGACGATCAGGCTGGCGGTTTCGTCGGCGACGGCGAGCAGGGCTTCGAGGCGGCGCAGGGCGCGGTCGGTGCGCCAGTCTTTGGCGAGTTCGACGGCGGCGCGGGTGAGCTGGCCGTTGTGGGCCTGGAGTTTGGCTTCGAAGCGTTCGAACAGAGTGAAGGCGTCGGCGGTGCCGCCGGCGAATCCGGCGATGACTTTGTCGTTGTACAGGCGGCGCACTTTGCGGGCGTTGCCTTTCATGATGGTGTTGCCCATGGAGACTTGCCCGTCACCGCCGATGACGACTTTGCCGTTCCGGCGGCAGGAGAGGATGGTAGTGCCGCGATATTGTTCCACGTGTGCCTCGGTGTTTTACATTTCGAGAGCACTAAGTGTGGTCGATGGGGCTGAATTTCAACTTGGGAGTTGCGGCTTTATACTGCGCGACTTCTTCTGAGGCTCTGTGGAGATTGCCTGTGGCCCGTATCAAGCGCCGGTATTACACCCTGGTTTTTGCCCTGTTTATGTCGTTTTTCATGTCGACGTTGATGTCTGGCGTGGTAACGCTGATCAATACGGGGCTGACCGAGGGGTTCTTTGAGCGCTGGCTGCACGCAGGGGTGGCTGCCTGGGTGATCGCGTTTCCGCTGGTTTCGTTTATCGCACCGCTGGCGCACTGGATTACGCGCAAGCTGGTGGAGACAGAATAGGCAGTGAAAGCTGCAGAAACGCGGGGCGAAGGCGTCGCTAGCGGGTACGACCTTGCGAGACCTTCACCGCCATGGATGGCGGTGCAGAGCCCCACGGATGGGTTCACCGCGTGTCTCGCAAGGTCGTACCCGCTAGCGACGCCGCCACAGTATCTGACCGAATCCTAGCCCTGTGCTGGCCGCTTGAGTACCAGTGGCATCAGGCGGTGGTCGGCGAGCACGCTGCGTGCGGCAGCCATTTTGGAACGGTTGGTGTAGGGGCCAACGAGGACGCGGTGCCAGGTGCCGCGGGTGTCGGTGGCGGATTCCACTTTGACGTCGAGGTTGGCGAGCATCAGCTGGGCGCGCAGGCGCTCGGCCTCGGCCTTGTCGCGGAAGCTGGCGGCCTGGAGGATGTAGACCAGGTCGGACTTGGGCTCGGTCCGGTCGCTGGCGTCGCCGCTTTTGTCATCGCCCTCGCGCACCCGCACCTGCTGGTTTTTCGGCTCGGGTACCTTTACCTCGTTTTCTTCCAGCAGCTTGTAGAAGTCGAAGCGCGGCTTGGCCTCGGTGGGCGCGGGCTCGCGGGCGGCGGGCTTGTCCGCTTTGGCCGCGATCTTGCCCTGTTCCACTTTCAGGTCGTTCAGCAGGAACACGAAGACCGCGAAGCCGCCGACGAAGTTGCCAAGCACAAACCAGACCCAGGCGGGTTTGCCGGTGGATTGCTGGCGACGGGTATTGCGGCGAGCCATGTGACTTCTCTCGATCTCTGGGAATTATTGTGCGGGCGGGAAATTGTAACGCCTGCGCAACGCGCTGTCCGCCTTATTGAGAGAGGCAGAGGTGTGGAAATCGTAGCGAGCGGGTGGCTGGCGGTGGCCGCCGGAGCACAGCAACCGGAGCGTACTTGTAGTACGTGAGGATTGCGCGCACCGCCGGATGCCGCCAGGCGCACGCGAGTAGATTTAGGATAGTTCTTGCGCATCCATATCGACCGCCCAGCGAATGCGGCGATTGCGGTTGCCCTCTGCCCACTGGCTGAACTGCGCCAGTATGCGCTGCAGCAGCCCGCGCTTCTCCGCGGTGATCTGGATATAGAAGCGGAAGCGCCCGGACTTGCGTTCCAGTAACGCCGGCACCGGCCCCAGGTACTGCAGCTCCGGCGACGGCGGTGCCAGGGCCTGTAAATAGTCCCGCGCATTCGCCAGAAACTCTTCAGCCCAACGGGGCTCCTCACACTCCGCGCGCACCAGCGCCATGGCCCGTAACGGCGGCAGCTGGGCGACCTTGCGTTCTTCCATCAACTGGCGGGCGAAGGCGCCGTAGCCTTTGTTCAGCAGCAGTTGCAGCAGCGGGTGCTCGGGGTAGCGGCTCTGCACCAGCACGTGGCCGGGCAGATCGCCGCGACCGGCGCGGCCCGCCACCTGCTCCAGCAGCTGGCCCATGCGTTCGGGGGCGCGGAAGTCGGCGCTGAACAGACCGCCGTCGGCGTCCTGGATGACCACCAACGTCACCTTCGGGAGGTGGTGGCCCTTGGCCAACATCTGGGTGCCCAAAAGCAGGCAGGGCTCGCCATTGCGCGCGGGTTCCAGCAGCTTGTCCAGGGCCTGCTTGCTGGCGGTGGTATCGCGGTCCACCCGTATCACCGGAAAATCCCGGAAGCTGTGGGTAAGGAAGTCCTCACTGCGCTCGGTGCCGGCGCCCAGGGCATTCAGGTTGCGACTGTGGCACTGGGGGCAGCTGTGCACTTCGCGCATACGATAGTCGCAATGGTGGCAGCGCAGGTGGCGCTGGCGCCGGTGCAGGGTGAGCTTGGCGGAGCAGTGGGGGCAGTCGGCGAGCCAGCCGCAGTCGTCGCAGGTCAGCGCCGGCGAATAGCCGCGGCGGTTGATAAATACCAGCGCCTGCTCGCCGCGCTTCAGGGTCTCGCCGATATGCCGCAGCACCTGCGGAGCAAAGCCCTCCTGCAGCTGCTGGTGCAAGGTCGGCACCAGGCTGATCTCGGGCGGACGCGCGTTGCCGGCGCGGTGGCGCAGGCGCAGGTGCTGGTAGCGACCGGAGAGGGCATTGTGCAGGCTTTCCAGCGACGGCGTCGCCGAGCCCAGCAGTACCGGCACACCGGCATTCTTGGCCAGCACCACGGACAGGTCGCGCGCGGAATAACGCACGCCGTCCTGCTGCTTGAACGAGCCGTCATGCTCCTCGTCAATCAGGATCACGCCGAGGCGCGGCAGCGGAGTGAAGATGGCGGAGCGGGTACCGATCACGATATCGGCGACGCCGCTGGCGGCGGACAGCCAGGCGCGGGCGCGCTCACCATCGGCAAGCCCCGAGTGCAGGGCGGCGATGCGGAAATCCGGAAAGCGCGCGGCGATGCGGCGCAGGGTCTGCGGGGTGAGGCCGATCTCCGGTACCAGCAGCAGCGCCTGGTTGCCTTCGCGCAGGGCGCGCTCCATCAGGCGCAGGTACACCTCGGTCTTGCCACTGCCGGTGGTACCTTCGAGCAGCGAAGCACTGAACCCGTGGGCGGGCACCGACTCGATCACCTGTCGCTGCTCGTCGTTCAGTTCCGGCGCCGGCCGGGGCTCGACTACCTCCAGCGGTGGCGGCGCGGTGGGGCCGGCGACCCAGCGCGCCAGCCCGCGCTCGATCAGCGCCTTGCACACGCTGCTGTTGAGGCCGCGGGCATTCAGCGCGGTGCGGCTCTGGCGGCCGCTGTGCAGCAGCAATTGCAGGAGTTCCTGCTGTTTCTTGGCCCGCGCCAGCGCCGTCTCCGGCAGGCCCTTGCCCTCGGTGGTCAGTTCCAGCCACTGCTCCGCCCAGTGATCGGCGGGCTTGCCCTTGCGCAGGGCCACCGGCAGGGCCGCAGCGTAGAGCTCGCCGATGGGGGCCTGGTAATAGTCCGCCGACCACTGCAGAAAGGCGCGGCTGCGCTGGTCAAATATCGGCTGGCTGTCGATGCGCTCCAGCGTCGGCTTGAGCTCCGCCAGCGGCGACTCCGCCACCAGCTCCACCAGCACCGCAACCAGATTGCGGTTGCCAAACGACACCCAGAAGCGCTGCCCGGGGCGCAGGTCCTCGGCGCGCAAGCCCGCCGGCGGCAGGTAGTCGAACAGACGGCGCAAAGGGACAGGTACCGCCAGGCGCAGAACTACCTGCTGGCCCGCCTGCTGTCCCATCTCCCGATCTGGGTATACCGCCGTTCCCGTCAAATTGCCCCCGTCCATTCATTCTGTGCCTGTGCGCTCGGCCGGTCTGGCCCGAGGCATCGCGCTGCGCGAAAGCGCGCTAGTTTACCGGCTGG
>Ga0207814_100521_pt1 | contig 19852 bp, 16 predicted proteins | sample TtaePargueraPR_7_FD_187755 | JGI IMG/M metagenome (GOLD analysis project Ga0207814, IMG submission 187755) | Aerobic enrichment media microbial communities from Bioluminiscent Bay, La Parguera, Puerto Rico - Tt and P1 (2) (SPAdes) | ecosystem: Environmental > Aquatic > Marine > Unclassified ... | reverse complement strand
GATGGCAGCAGCTCATCTTCTATGGACCCTCAGATCCCCAACGGTCCGGCGGGTGGTCGTCAGCGCATTAGTGCACCGCCGCCTTCCGCACCGGCCCCGGCCGCCGAGTCATCTTCTGGTGGTGGATCTTCCTTTCTCGCTATCGTAGCCCTGCTGCTGGCACTGGCGGGCCTGGGCGGTGCCGGCTTCCTGTACACCCAGTGGCAGGACACCCGGGTACAGTTGCTGGATGCCGAGGCGCGCATCGTGCAGCTGGAGAAACGCTTTGAGATGTCCGGTGAAGAGTCCGCCGCGTCTGTAGAAGTGCTGAACGCCAAGGTGAAAGAGAACGCCTCTGAGATCCGCAAGCTGTGGGGCGTTTCCTACGACACCAACCGCAAGAGCATCGCTGCCAACAAGGCCACGGCTGACGCCGCCAAGAAAGAAGTGGCTGCGCTGTCCAGCAAGGTCCGGGGCCTCGAGAGCAGCCTGAAAAAAGTGGCGGCACTGGAAGGCGAGATCACCAAGCTGAAAGAGTCCACGGTCAGCGCCTCTCGCGAGACCAAAGACAAGGTGGCCAGCCTGGAGCGCCAGCTGTCTTCCGTGCGCGCGGACCTCACCGCCCGCGTGGGTGCCAACGAGGAAGCGGTGCAGTCCATCGACAGCTACCGCCGCACCGTTAATAAGGACCTGGTACAGCTGCGCGATGCCATCCGCAGCCTGCAGTCGAGCTCCAGTACTGCATCTGCCCCCTGATATCAAAGTGCCGCACACTGAACTCGTTCAGTGGCGGCGCCGCTGCCAAGTAGGGCCTTGTGAGACACACCGTGAACCCATCCATGGGGGCTCTTCCGCGAGGTCCCTCTCGCGGAAGGTCTCACAAGGCCCTGCTCGGCATCGACTCCTTCGCCCGTAGCAGTCTCACCCTGTAATTAATTGTCATTTCGGCTCTGGTCGGCGATAAGCCAACTCTCCTTTCGTCTGATCCAACACCTGCGATCAATTCGTGTAAAATCGCCGCCTTCGAGACGAGAGACAACCGGAGCCGGCAATGACCATTATCCGCCAGGACGACCTGATCGACAGCGTGGCCGACGCGCTGCAGTTCATTTCCTACTATCACCCACAGGACTTCATCCAGGCCCTCAACAAGGCCTATGAGAAGGAGGCCAACCCGGCGGCGAAAGACGCCATGGCCCAGATCCTGATCAACTCCCGCATGTGTGCCCAGGGTCACCGCCCCATCTGTCAGGACACCGGCATCGTGACCGTGAAACTGAAAGTGGGCATGAACGTGCAGTGGGACGCGGAGATGAGCGTGACCGACATGGTCAACGAAGGTGTGCGCCGCGCCTACAACAACCCGGACAACGTACTGCGCGCCTCCATCCTGGAAGACCCGGACGGTGCCCGCAAGAACACCGGCGACAACACCCCGGCGGTGATCCACTACGAAATCGTCCCCGGTGACCACGTCGACGTCTACGTTGCCGCGAAAGGTGGCGGCAGCGAGGCCAAGAGCAAATTCGCCATGCTGAACCCGTCCGACTCTGTCGTCGACTGGGTACTGGACATGGTGCCGAAGATGGGCGCCGGCTGGTGCCCGCCCGGCATGCTCGGTATCGGCGTTGGCGGCACTGCCGAGAAGGCCATGCTGCTGGCGAAAGAGTCCCTGCTGGACCCCATTGATATTCAGGAATTGCAGGAGCGCGGTGCTTCCAACCGCGCCGAAGAGCTGCGCCTGGAGCTGTTCGACAAGGTCAACAAGCTGGGCATCGGCGCCCAGGGCCTGGGTGGCCTCACCACCGTGCTGGATGTGAAAGTCAAAGACTTCCCCACCCACGCCGCCAACAAGGCCGTGGCCATCATCCCCAACTGCGCCGCGACCCGCCACACCCACTTCACCCTGGACGGTACCGGCGCTGCGCGCCAGACCCCGCCGAAGCTGGAAGACTGGCCGGAAATCACCCGCGAGGCCGGCGGCAATACCCGCCGCGTGAACCTGGATGAAGTGACCGCGGAAGACGTACTGAGCTGGCAGCCCGGCGACACCCTGCTGCTGAACGGCAAAATGCTCACTGGCCGCGATGCCGCCCATAAGAAAATGGTCGACATCCTCGCGAAGGGCGAGAAGCTGCCCGTGGACCTCACCGGCCGCTTTATCTACTACGTGGGTCCGGTAGACCCGGTGCGCGAAGAAGTGGTCGGCCCCGCCGGCCCCACCACCGCCACCCGTATGGACAAGTTCACCCGCACCATGCTGGAAGAGACCGGCCTGCTGGGCATGATCGGTAAAGCCGAGCGCGGCCCGACCGCGATCGAAGCCATTCGCGACAACAAGGCCGTGTACCTGATGGCGGTTGGCGGTGCCGCTTACCTGGTGGCCCAGGCCATCAAGGATGCCAAGGTCATCGCGTTCCCGGAACTGGGGATGGAAGCCATCTACGAATTCGAGGTGGAAGACATGCCGGTAACTGTGGCCGTGGATAGCAACGGTGAGTCTGTGCACAACACCGGTCCGGTGATCTGGAAGCACAAGATTGAAGAGGGTGCGGTGTAAGCGCTACCTACCCCCACAATTTGCATTGAAGCGAAAAAGCCGGCTCCAACTTGGGGCCGGCTTTTTATTTGGCTGTCGAAAGTCAGCGATAACTTCCGAATATATAACCCAGTCGTGTGTAGAACTTGATTGGTTGTATTGTGTTCAAATTCATCGCCCTTGCACATGATCCTGTCGATACACAGGCTTCAAATACAGTATTCCGCCAACTCCTTTCCCAGACCCAGGTTCAGCAGCCCATGGCTTGTGTGCACGGAATGGGATAGGCTAACTACTTGATTTAAAAAGAGTTGGAAAGAACCAAAAAGCCAACCGAAAACCCGGAACAAATGCCATAGGCTTCTTTTGCAGACCTGTTCGCTGGTGCATGCAATTATAAGATTTTGATTTTATTGAACTTTAAAGGTTTGATGATTTTTGCGCCAGTGAACGCAAGCCTTAGGCGTATGAATAAAACTGTTAAGTGTCTATGAAGATCCGATACCGAAATTTTACGAGAGGTGGTGAAAGTTACCCGTGGGCTGCTCACGTTTTAGAAGAGCTGGTCCGTAAACCAAAAGTATTGGTGATCTGGGAGTTCACTCAATTTTTCATCGCGCTCATTTGGGCGGGTATTGTTATTGCCAATGCTGAGTCTTTGTCGGAATGGGCGCAGCTAGTGATTCCTACAGGCTTTTTAATCTCTGCAGTGTGTTTGGCACTTGATAAACATTTTTATAGAGTGGTTTCAGTTTTCTCTGTATTTTCGACATTACTTTTATTGGCCTATCAAAAGCCAAAGGAAGAGGCTTTAGTGTTCGCGGTTGCGGTTAGCATTGTCTTAACAGCCTTTTCGAGCAGTATGTTTATTGGGCGAAAGGCGAGGGCATACTTTGCGTGGTGCAGATCCACGTCCGGCCACACTTAACAAGGCCATACAATCACAGGCAGTTTGCTCCGGCCCTTCGGCCCTTCGGGGGAAGGCTTACCTTGTGCAGCTTTTATGCAGGTTACTATGCTCCCGGTTTTGCGTAAAACGCGCACAAAGTAAGTTGCCCCTACCGGCGGCGTTAAACATTCAATTGAATTCAGTCTTTCTGGCAAGATGTATAGCCTCGGTTGAAGTAATTGCGGCTTTAGTTTGGCCGACCATTTATCAGCAAGGCTGGTATACAGGGCTGCACTATTTACTCGGAACCTAAGCCGATTTTTAGCCACTCGAAAGAATACGATGCCTCGCGCATCCACTATATTGAACTTGTCACGGAGGAGGCTATATGAATTTACAGAAGAGCTATACTTCATTGCTCACCGCGGATCTCGCTGCGGCGGAAGTTTGGTATACCAAACTGCTCGGCCGCAGACCGGATTGTCGTCCGATGGACACATTGGTGCAGTGGGAGCTCTTTGATCAAGGCGGGTTGATGCTTTCAAATAGCGACGAGATTGCTGGCAAAGGCGTAATGTTCCTTTACGTCGTTGATCTCGCAGCCGAACGGCGTCGGCTGGAGGGGCACGGGATCCCGCTCGGAGACGACATTCCCGGCGATTACTCGACACTGGCTCAGCTGCATGACCCTGACGGTAACCTCATAACGTTGGCGACGCCGCCCGTCCGGCCCTTCCCTAGGGCATGAAGCCTACTAAGCGAAAGCAGTTTGCTTCGGCCCTCCGTCGGGCACTCAACGCTATGCATATTTTGTTGCCCCTGTTGCGGGCGTAAAGTGAAAATAGGGCTAGTAGCATGAGGAAGAGTGTAAAAATTACTATAGGTTTGCTGGCGGTATTTATATCAATTGCTGCGTACTATTTGGGCGCTGCTGCTTTCACGCCGGCTGTTCTTTTAGCTTTTTTATCTGTGCCCTTGGCCATAGTTTCAATCTTGATCAAAGTTTGGCGGCTCGGGACATTGGCTCTTTATTTTTCAGTGATTGCCGTGCTCACATCCCCCTCATTTGGTATTGCTCCTTTTACATCCGATAGTATGTATTTTTGGATGGCGGGTATGGGGCTGACTTTGGCTGTTATTTTGTGGTTCAGTTGGCACCTTGGCGCTAAAGACACTTAACAATTACAGGCGATAAGGCTTTGGTTCTCTAGGCTTCAAAGGGCCAGGTTACTGTTTAGACGTGTGGCGGGGTCGCTTGGGTACCATCGTATCGCTCAACTCTTTTGTGTTGCCTGTGACTCACGATTTTGTGGAGGGTGAAATGAGCGTCCGTCGTTTCATTGAAGAGGATAGGCAGGTACTGAGATATATCTACTTCGAATCGAGGCGCAGTGCTTTTCCCTGGTTGAGCGAAGAGTCGCTAGAGTTTTTGGATTTCGATAAAGATACTCAAGGTGAGTCGATCTGGGTTTCGGAGCGCGAAGGCTCTGTTGTTGGTTTTGTATCGGTCTACGAGGCTGAAAATTTCATTCATAATATTTTCGTTCGTCCTGAGTGGGTAGGTCGGGGCTGTGGATCGGAGCTGCTGGCAGCGTGTTTGGAGAGCATGGGTAGGCCAGCTTGGCTCAAGTGTGTAGCAGAAAATACCCGTGCCTTAGAATTTTACCGCGTCAAAGGTTGGACTACTGTGGATCACGGTGTGAGCGAAGATGGTCGGTACTTTGTACTCGAAATGGCCGGAGTTCAATAATCGTGCTCAGTGGTTTTGCTTTTGGCTGATGCTACAAGTTACCTTGGATTTCGAGCGCTATTTCTCACAGGGAGTCGAGCATGCAAGTAAAATTGGTAACTGTAGATGATGCGGTTCAGCTTTCAAAATTTTACAACGAAAATGGAGAGCACTTACGTGCATGGGAACCTCGCAGAGAGAGTGGTTACCATTCTCTAGAGGCCTGGGAGGAGCGATTGCGGGAATGGTGTTCTAAACAAGAGGGCAATGATTCGGCGCATTTTGTCTTGTCTACAACAAATGATGTTGAAATTATTGCCGTTTGTTCGCTCACCAATATCGTCAAAGGTCCATTTATGGCATGCCACATGGGCTACGCGGTAGCCCGTAAACACGAAGGCAAAGGTTTTATGAAGTTGCTATGCCAAGAGGTCGTAGATTATGCATTTGCAGAGCTTTCGTTAAACCGTGTTATGGCGAACTATATGCCGAGCAATCATAGATCGGCCAGGTTGCTGGAAAGTCTCGGTTTTACGAAAGAAGGTGTGGCCCGGCGGTACCTGAAAATAAACGGTTGCTGGGAGGATCATATTCTTACGTCACTCCTAAGTCCAAGAAATAGCTAAAAAACGGCTGTGTGGGGCATTTAAAATAGATTGAAGCAAAGATTATCGTATGTCTGAGGTTGCGTTTTTGCAGGCTCTGTTTCCCCTTGGGTATTTCGTGCTGTTCTTATGATGTTAGTGCGCTGAGGCCTTTACTGGTGCAGTGGTTCATTACGACGCAGATTCTTGCCCATATGATCAGTGAAGAAATCGCTTATTTCTCCATGGCGCGGTGCAGCAGATTCTAGTGCGGTCGGAAATTCACTCTAACAATTTATAAGCGTAGGTGGGGACGCATTATGGTGGCTTGCAAGACGAATGTCTTCTTGACCACCGTACTCTGTGTGGTGGCAGTAAGGAGTCCCGCACCAGCCATGTGGGCGCTTACGAGAACATATGCCAGTTCTAAGAAATCAAGTAATGCAGCTGTGCTTGATTGCGCAATAGTAAATCCGTAACCCTGAAAGAGAGTGCAGGTAGAGCGGGCGAAACGTAGAAAAAGGAGCGAATGCCATGAAGAAATTGACGATTTTGCTGTTGTGTGGGGCTCTATTGGGATGCTGCGGCGCGGAACAGCAGGAATCTGCGCTGCTGGTTGGGCTCGAGCCCTACCAGCAGCAGGCACAGGAGATTGCCCGCAGCACGATTATTGCTGATACACATATCGATGTCCCTTACCGGCTGATCGAGGACTATGAGGATGTCAGTAAAGCGACCGAGCGAGGGGATTTTGATTACCCGCGGGCGGTGGCCGGTGGACTGAATGCTCCGTTTATGTCTATCTATACTCCGGCGGTGCTGGAGCATAAGGGAGGGGCAAGGGCCAAGGCAGAAGAGTTGATCGGGCTGGTGGAAAAGATGGTCAACGGGGCACCGGACAAGTTCGCCATTGCCACCTCTTGGGCCGATATTGAGGCACACTTTGAACAGGGATTGATTTCCCTTCCCCTCGGGATGGAAAACGGCTCACCTCTGGAAGGTGAAATCGCCAACGTTGAGTATTTTTACTCGCGCGGAGTGCGCTATATCACCTTGGCACACTCGCTCAGTAACCACCTTTCGGACTCCAGCTATGATGAGGCGCGACCAGCCGGGGGGCTTACCGATTTCGGTCGCAAAGTAGTGACCGAGATGAACCGCTTGGGCATGATGGTGGATGTTTCCCATCTTTCTGACGAGGCGTTCTACGATGTCCTGGAAGTGACCAGCAAGCCGGTAATCGCTAGCCATTCATCTGCTCGTCACTTTATTCCGGGCTTCGAGCGCAACATGAGCGACGAAATGATCGTAGCTCTGGCAGAGCAAGGTGGTGTGGTGTTCGTGAATTTCGGCAGCACCTTTATCAGTCAGGATTCTTATGACAGTCGTGGTGTCCTGAGCGAGGAGCGTCTTCGCTTTATGCAGGAAGCCGGCATTAATGACCGCGATGATTCCCGCGTACAGGCGCACATGGAGGCGTTTGCGGCCGATCAGCCACCTTTTCCTTTCGCCAGCCTGGAGCAGGTCCTGGACCATATTGATCATATTCGCGATATTGCCGGTATTGACGCGATTGGTATAGGGTCCGATTACGATGGCGTGGGTGACACTCTACCCGTGGGCCTGAAAGATGTCGCCAGTTACCCGAACTTGATCGCCGGCCTGCTGGCGCGCAACTACAGTGAGGCGGAGATCCGCAAAATTCTTTCCGGCAACCTGAAAAGAGTTTGGCAGGCGGTAGAAGCCTGACCTTGCGATAGTCAATCAATGTGGGGGCGGCCACGGGCCGCTCCCACGATAGAATGAATTCTTCATTGAAGGCATGATTTTAATTTTGGGCGTGAACCGGGTCCGCCAGGCAATTACTTTGAAGTATTTAAAAAATTAGCGACTCGTAGTCTTCAACCTAGTTATCTTTGACTGTCGCGATCACCCGCTGCATTCGGTCGTAATGGCTACCCTTCCAGTAAATCCTCCCACAACCGTCACAGCGACAATATTGCGTGAAATTAAGCCGGCTTCTGGGCGGAATTTGCGACCATACCTCGTCCCGCGTGACTTTCCTCAAAGAGCCGTTACAGACCGTGCAGCGGGAGAAGGGTGCGAAGCTATTCTGCAGTTGCAGTCTGTGCACGACTTCTTCGAGCTGCTTGAGTGGACGGGTAGCGCGAACATAGTAGGCATGAGTCAGCGCCTTGCGTTTCAGCAGGTCGAGGTCGCGCGTGAGGAGTATCCGCTGCTGTTGCACGGAGATCTCGACCAGTCGCCGGTCGCTGCAATGACCAGAGAACAAGCAGTCAAAACCGAGCATGCGCATATAGCGTGCCAAACGCCCCAGGTGGCAGTCGAGTACGAAGCGTGATTCTCGCAGGGGCTGCGGGCGTAGCCGGGTAAGACTGGATATATCCAGTGCCTCAAAAATTGGATATACAGCGATGCGGTCCCCGTCTTTGGGGCGGAACTCAAAAGTTACTGACTGTCCGTTCACTAAAATCAGGTCGACTTCCGTATGTGGAATACCCACCGCCTCAATGATGCCCTTGACCGCGCCTGATACAGCAAAGTCCCGCGTAAAGTCGCGTTGCTGCAGCGGCTTCGGTAGAAAATCGTTGAGCTCACGGTAGAAGCGCAGGGTCAGTCTGGGCATTGCGCACCTTTGTGCGATGTTGACCTGTTTGTCTAGCGATTCCGATCCTGTTGAATCACCGCTATAGTAGGCGCAAAGACACAACCTCAGTGGAAAACAATGATAAGAAAGCTGTTGTGCCTTCTGCTTCTGTCAGGCGGCGCGGTGCTGGTGTTGCTACAGGTTCCTCCCTCCCAGCCTACTGCTCCACAGCCGGCCACGGTGCTGGAGCCTCTTAACCAGCCGTTGTCTGGCCAGGCAAACCTGATTTCCATCCAGCCGTATATGACCGTGTACGACTACGCCCGGTCAGATCACCTGGCGCGCAAGCTGCGCGGATATTTGCAGCAGGCGCAGCAGGCAGGCTGGCTGAGTGATAAAAGCCTGGTGGTGTTGCCGGAGCATATCGGCACCTGGCTGGTGGCGGAGGGTGAGGGCTTCCCGGTGTTTGAATCCGAGCGGACTGACGTCGCCCTGCTGTGGGCGGCACTGGCTAACCTGCCGCGATTTCTACAAAACCTCCGGGGTGAAGCTGCCCGCGATCCTTTTGCTGCGGCCCTGTTCAAGAGCAAATCAGTCGCCATGGCGGCGCAGTATCAGCAGGTATTTTCCGGGCTGGCACGCGATTTCGGGATAACACTGGTAGCGGGCTCCATCGTATTGCCGGATCCCCGCGTGCAGGATGGACAAATCACGCCGGGGCTGGGCCCCCTGTATAACAGCAGTTTTCTTTTTTACCCGGATGGCAGCGTTGCCGGTCCGGTTCGCAAGGTCTATCCGATTGACAGTGAGCTGCCGTTTACCCAGCCTGCGTCACAGGAACTACCGGTCTTTGACACGCAGCTCGGGCGCCTCGGGATTTTGATCTGTGCGGACAGCTGGTATCCCGATACCTGGCAGCAGGTTGCCAGTGCGGAACTGGTGGCGGTTCCTTCCTTTGCCTCCCCGGATGGTATCTGGGATCGTCCGTGGGCGGGCTATAACGGCGCTGCTGCACCGGCGGATGTCGATCGTGTGGATGTAGGCCAGTTGCGTGAGGGAGAAGCCTGGCGCAAGTACGCCCTGGCGGGGCGCGGCGGTAGCTTGCGGGCCGGTATCAATACGTTTATGCGCGGCGATCTGTGGGATCTCGGCGATGACGGACGGACCACGGCGATTCTTGAGGGCACTGTGATACAGGGCCAGCGCCGCGACGGGGCGATTATTTCAAGCCTCTGGCTGCCATAACGTTTCAGAGGTCGCAGGATAATAAAAACAGTAGATAAGAGAGATGTGATGGAGCGTGTGCAGGTAGTTGTGGTGGGCGGCGGTATTGCGGGGCTGAACGCGGCGCGCCTGCTGGCAGAGAAGTACTCGGTGACGGTGCTGGAAGCCCGGGAGCGGGTCGGTGGACGCTTGCTGAACCATCAGTTTGCCAATGGCGATACAGTTGATGTTGGCGGGCAGTGGGTAGGGCCGGGGCAAGACCGTATGTATCGCCTGATCGAGACCCTTGGCGCAAAGACCTGGCCGCTGTACGACCAGGGCGATAACCAGTTGGACCTTGCCGGCAAGTTGCGCCGCTACCGGGGTACCATCCCCAGAATCAATCCCATTGCTCTCGCCGACCTCGGACTGGCGATGGCTCGCTTCGAGTTTATGGCCAAGACACTGGATCCTTCTGCACCCTGGCTGCACAAGAAGGCCGGGCAGTGGGATGCCACGACACTTGCCACCTGGCTGCAGAAAAACTGCCGTACCCGGCTGGCCCGGGAATTGTTTGCCATCGGAATCGGTGCGGTATTCGCCGCAGAGCCCGCGGAGATCTCCCTCCTGCATGCGCTGTTTTATGCCCGCTCCGGCCATTCACTGGAAACATTACTGGCTGTGACCGGCGGCGCGCAGCAGGACAGGGTGCATGGCGGCACCGCGGGCCTGTGTGAAGCCATGGCCGAGCAGTTGGGGCAAAGGGTGCAGCTTGGTGCGCCGGTGACACGTATCCAACAGTTGCCCGATGGCAGTGTTCAGATTTGGCATGCCAGGGGCAGAGTCCAGTGTGACCGGGTGATTATGGCGGTGCCGCCGAACCAGGCACTGCGCATTCAGTTTGAGCCGGAACTACCGGCCTGGCGCGACAAGCTGTTGCAGCGCATGCCTGCGGGCTCCTGCATTAAATGTATTGCGCAGTATGACAAGCCGTTCTGGCGCGAAGGCGGCCTCTCCGGTCAGGTCGCGAGCCCCGCCGGACCGGTGCGGGTAACCTTTGACAATTCCGAGCAGGGCAAGTCGTCCGGCCTGTTGATGGGGTTTCTTGAAGGGGATGTGGCGCGGCACTATAGCAGTGTAAGTGCCGCTGAACGCCGCGACGCGGTGCTCGACTGTTTTGCCCGCTATTTCGGTGAGGCGGCACGCGATCCACTCGAGTACGTGGACAAGGACTGGAGCAGTGAGCCGTGGACCCGGGGTTGCTATGCCGCGCTGATGGCACCGGGAACCTGGACCGGTGGTGGCGAACGGTTGCGAGAAGCCAACGACCGGGTGCATTGGGCTGGCACCGAGTTTGCGGTGGAGTGGTACGGGTATATGGAGGGCGCGCTGGAATCCGCCGAACGCGCAGTTGCAGAAGTTGACCGCGCACTCATGGCGGCGGCGTCTTTCATTGTGAAAGCGGGGGCGGTTCCCCATGTGTGACACACTGGCTCTGCGAGGCCCTCGGGCCACCTGGCTGGCGAAAAACAGTGATCGCGATCCGCTGGAAGCACAGCGGGTGGAGTTCATCCCCGCGGTAAACGCGGACAGAACCCGGCAATTGCGCTGTACCTGGATTGAGATACCCCAGGTGCCGGATCGTCACGCGTGCATTATTGGTCGCCCGGCGTGGATGTGGGGCGCCGAGATGGGCGTTAACGAATGCGGGGTTGCGATCGGCAACGAGGCGATTTTTTCCCGCAAAGTGAAAGGTCAGGGCGTCGCGCTACTGGGAATGGACCTGCTGCGGCTGGCGCTGGAGCGTGCGGATACTGCCAATGCTGCACTGGAGGTGATTGTCGACCTGCTGCAACAGCATGGGCAGGGCGGGCCCGCAGGTTATACCCAGAAAGAGTTTCGCTACGACAACAGTTTTCTGATCGCGGATCGCGCCGAAGTCTGGAAACTCGAAACTGCCGGCACCCAGTGGGTGGCCAAACAGGTGGAGAATTTCGACAGCATCTCCAACGCGCTGACCATTGGCGGAGATTACCAGAAGAGCGCTCCGAGTCTGGCAGTAAAGCCGGTGAATTTCCGGCAACAGTTTGATACCTGGCTGGTGCCCTTGGTCGGCGCCAGTCGGAAGCGGCGCGCTGGCAGCCTTGCCCAGTTGCGGGCGCTGGACCCGGATACTGCGGGCTTTGCAGACTTTGCCCGCATTTTGCGTACCCATCGACGTGAGAAACCCAGTGGCAACAGCGACTTGTGCATGCATGCCGCAGCGCCACATTCACCATTCGGATTCTTGCGCCCCTCGCACACCGTGAACAGCATGATTGTGCGTATCGATAATGACGGGCCGCGCGTAGCCTTTACGGGTACCCCCAGCCCCTGCGTGAGCCTGTTCAGGCCGATGGGGTTTTCGTCGAATTGGAGCGTATGCCAGCCCGACTTGTGGGAAAGTCACAGGGTATGGCTGGACTATTTACCTGGCTTCAGCCGGAACCAATTCAGGGCAGCGGTGGCGGATCTGGAAATAGACCTGTTTGCGCTGCTCGAAAGTCATGGCCCTGGAATGGCAGAAAAACGGTTAGCGGATGGACTTGCGGCGGTGTTTGGGGGGGAAGCCGCGGGCTGCCCTCGAGGGTATCAAGATCGACCTGTCTCGTAACGGTCATTGTTGTGGCGGATTTTTGCCACTGCTGTTCAGCTCCGCCAGCATCAGCTCTCTGATTACCGGCACTGGCGCGTTGCCGTAGCTCAGAAAATTCTCGTGAAATTGCTTCAGGTCGAACTGGTCACCCTGTATGCCCTTGATCTCATCCCGCAGTGCCATGATATCCATATAACCCGCAAAATAGCTGGTCAGTTGCACCTGGCTCAGGGTGGCGCGGCGCCATTTTCCCATGGCTTCGGTCTTTTGCTGAAAGGCCTGTTTCATCATCAGGTCCATCGCCTGGGCCTCGGTCATGTCTTTGACCTGGATGGAGTAGTCGAGAATGGTGTTGACCACGGTGCGCAGGTTCCACTTGTAATACATCATCCACAGTTCCGGTGAGAAGTCGCCGTAGCCGGCTTCCAGCATCATGCGCTCGGTGTAGACGGCCCAGCCTTCGATCATGGCGCCGTTACCAAAGATATTCTTGATCAGGCTGGGGGATTTGTTGGCATAGACCAGCTGGGTGTAGTGACCGGGTATTGCCTCGTGGATATTCAGGATCTGCATCAGGTAGCTGTTGTATTCGCGCAGGAAACTCTCGGCACGATCGTCCGGCAGATCCTCGACGGGCATAACGTTGTAGTAGGTATTGGCATCCTTGTCATACGGGCCGGGCGCGTTGATGGAGGCTACGGCAAAGCCGCGCATATAGGGCGGGGTGGTGCGGACCACCAGTGGTTTATCCGGATCCAGGGTGATGAGATCCTTTTCGTTGACGAACGCCACCAGCTCGGGGATCTGCTGTTCCACCGCTGCCTTGAAGTTCTCTTTGGTGGCGTGATGTTCCGATAGCTTTTCCAGAACCCGGGCGATCTTCTCCAGAATGTCGTCCGGTGCCTTTTCTCCTTCGAAGTATTTGGGCCACAGTTTGTCCGCGAGCTCGTCCATCTGCAGGTGTAATCGATCTTTTTCACGCAGTGCGCGCTGATAGAGTTCCTCTGCGGTCATGCCGATCTGGATGTCGAACGCAAACTTCTCTTCATAGAGTTTTTCGCCGATACGGAAGTTGTGGAAGCTGTCGGCCTTTTGCATTTGGGCGTGGAGCGTCTGCAGGTGGGTGACATAATCCTCGATTGCCTCTCGGGTGGCGGCGAGGCGGCTTCGGAACAATTCCTTTTCTTTCTCGGATAGGCCGCTTGCGGCCAGCTTTTCCTCGACATCTTCGCCAAACAGTGACTTGGCGCCTTCGTTCTGCTGAATGGCGAGCATCAGTTGCGGTGACGCCGGATTCTGCAGGCTCTGTTTGGCGGCTGAGTAATAGGCGGGCACCAGTTGCAGGCGGTTGCTGAACGAACGCAGTCGCTCGTCCAGTGGGGCATAGTCGGTGTTGAGGATCACGGCAAAGCCATGGGAGACGTTGTAGTCAGCCGGATTCCATTGGTGTGACTTGAACACGGTGAGGTCCCAGACGATTTTGTCGAGGAAGTTGTGAATCAGCGCCAGATCGGTGCGGGCGTTCTCGCTCAGGTTTTCCGGCTTGAAGCGGGAAAACTGATTGCGATATTCGCGGGCAAACCCCAGTACCTTCTGGCGATAGTTGCGATCCGGCGCCTCCAGTCGCTCGGCAACCTCGTAGTACCCTTTGCTGATCGCCCAGGTGGGGAACAGATGCCACAGGCGTTTTACCATCTGGTTGCTGAGCTGCTGGAATTCCTTCTCGGTTGTGGTGTTCTTGTTGGCGCCCGTCTGCTCGTGAGTGGTCACTTCGCCCGAGGGCTGCTTGCCCGAGTCGGCATTGTCGGCCGTGGTGCTTTCTGTACTCGGAGCGGTCGGCTGTTCGCCTTTCTCACCGCAGCCGGGGAGGGCAAGGGTGAATAGCAGCGCAGTGACAAGGTGCTTCATGAGGAATCTCGAACTTTTGACGGAATCTGCTCAAAAACTAGCACAGTCGACTTATAGTTATCGCTTGTTGCGGCATTTATTTTGTGTGATCCAGGTCGCCTTGTCTCACATTGGGGTGGGGGCTAAAGTGGCAAAACCTGAATTTGTGGCCGAGTGCCGCGATTCGAGCCGATCAGAATTGTATGGTTACTAAAGGAGTCTGGTATGACAGAACTGGCAGCACAGGCGTGTGAAGCCTGCAGGGCCGACGCACCGCTGGTCTCGGATGAGGAACTGGCCGAACTGATCCGGGAAATCCCGGACTGGACGCCGGTGACCCGGGATGGCGTGATGCAGTTGGAGCGTGTGTTCAAGTTCCGCAACTTCAAGCAGGCGCTCGCCTTCACCAACCGGGTGGGTGACATTGCCGAAGAGGTGGGCCACCACCCGGCGCTGCTGACCGAGTGGGGCAAGGTGACCGTCACCTGGTGGAGCCACGAGGCCGGCGGCCTGCACAAAAATGATTTCATCATGGCGGCGCGGACGGACAAACAACTGGACGCGGATTGAGCATCCGGCGAACCCTGCCAGGGCTTTGATCTTCGCCGCTTACGGAAGCCCGTACGCGTTCGACCCGGCGGCCTGTGTCGCCGGGTTGTTCCGGAATGTGCCAGATCGTTCGCTGTACAACGAGTAAGTAAGAAGGTCCCCAATGCTGAAGATGAAAGCCACCTGCGAGCGCTGCAGTGCAAAGCTCGGCCTTTCCGATCAGGCCTTTATCTGTTCCTACGAATGCACGTTCTGCCCCAGCTGTACGGAAGCGCTGAAGCAGGAGTGTCCCAACTGTCAGGGCAACCTGGTTGTGCGCCCGTTCCGTCGCACGTCGCCCACCGAAGTAGCCAAATCCGGCTTTAAAGCCAAGCTGGAAACCATCCTCCCCTGACTTGATACCCAGGCATGGCACTTGCGGAAGCGCTGCTGAAGGCGCTTTTTATGTGCGTTTCTGCGCCCACAGCAGAAATTCCCGGTTGCCGTCGCCGCCAGTAATGGGGCTCTCCATATAGCTCTGGATCCGGAGATCCAGTTTCTCGCACAGCGCGTGAATCTTTTCCTGAACACCCTGATACAGCGCCGGGTCGCGTACCAGACCGCCCTTGCCGATGCCCTCCGGGCCGACTTCAAACTGGGGTTTTACCAGGCTGAGTAGATGTCCCCCGGTTTTCATCAGTGGCGGCAGTCGCGGCAGGATCAGCGTCTGCGAAATGAAGGAAACATCCATCACAATGGCATCGAAGCCCTCGGCGCCGTAGGGGGCGATCTGTTCGGCGGTAAGATGGCGGGCATTGAGTCCTTCAAACAGATGCATACGGGGATCTTCGCGCAGGCGGGGGGCCAGCTGGTCGTGCCCGACATCCACGCCGACTACCTGAGCGGCGCCCCGTTGCAGCAGGCAGTCGCTGAAGCCCCCGGTGGAGCAGCCAACATCGAGGGCGTGCCAGCCGGCGGGATTGAGTCCGGTATGGTCGAGGACGGCCGCCAGTTTGAGACCGGCGCGGGAGACGTACTGGTCTTCCGGTAAAGCCTCGACCTGGATCCGGGTGTCTTCACTGACCGATTGACTGGCTTTGGTGGCGGGCCGCCAGCTGTGGCCGTCCGAGAGCAGAACCCGCCCGGCGTCGATCAGCTTGCGGGCGTGGGTACGCGAGCTGGCGAGTTGCTGCTGGACCAGTAACAGGTCGAGACGGATCATGGGCGGGGCTCACTATAGTATGTTGACATTGTGTCTCGGGGATTTGGGGTTGGCTGTTGGGTTGGAGGTCGCTCTGGCAGCCATGCTAACCTCTGTTTCCCACACACCGAAGACTCTGTCATAGCTGGCAATATCATTTCGAAACGGAATAACGGGAGTTGGCGTTAGATGGCGAAAAATATGCTGAGCAAGTTCAGGGTGCGCAAGGGTAAGGTATTTGAAGCCCCTCTGGAACACGCATTCGGCCGCCTCGTTACGCCCTTCGAAGAATTTATTCACCGCCAGAGCAGTAGTGGTCTGCTGTTGATGGCCTGTGCGGTGATTGCGCTGATTATCGCAAACTCGCCGTGGCAGGATTGGTACAAGCATATTCTGCATTTACCGGTCAGTTACAACTTTGGTGACTGGTCCCTTTCCATGAGCTTTCACCACTGGATCAACGATGGCCTCATGGCGATCTTCTTCCTGCTGGTGGGACTGGAATTAAAGCGGGAATTTCTCGTCGGCGAACTCTCCGAGTGGAAGCATGCGGTGTTGCCGGTGATGGCGGCCATCGGCGGTATGGTGGTGCCGGCACTGATATTTTACGCCCTGAACGGCGGCACGCCATCGGAGCGGGGCTGGGGGATTCCCATGGCGACGGATATTGCCTTTGCTGTGGGGTGTATCGCCATTCTCGGCAACCGCGTACCGCGGGCAGTGGTCACCTTCCTTGTGGCGCTGGCGATTGTGGATGACCTCGGGGCGATCCTGGTCATTGCCATCTGGTATACCGAAAAAGTGAACATGATCGCGCTTATGGGGGCGTTCATTCTGGTGGCGATCCTGTGGCTGCTGAAATTCGCGGGGATTCGTCGCTCGCCGGCTTATATATTCGTCGGCATCCTGCTCTGGTATGACCTGTATATAACGGGGGTGCACGCCACGCTCGCCGGGGTGATTACGGCGATGGCGATACCGGCGAAGCCAAAATACGACCCGGTGGCCTTCAGCTCCTTTGTGAAGGACATTATCCGGAGTTTCGACCGCTGCTTTCGTCCCGGCGACGAGATTATCGCCAACGATGCCCTGCGCGCCCGGGTAACGGCGCTGGATAACGGTATCCACCTGGTGCAGTCGCCGTTGCAGCGGATGGAAACCCGCCTGCATATCCCGGTGGCCTTTGTGGTGGTGCCTATTTTTGCCCTCGCCAATGCGGGGATCCCGATCGACAGCTTCACCAGCTCCGAGGCCGTGCTCAACCCGCTCACGCTGGGTGTGATCTGTGGCCTGGTGTTTGGCAAGCTGATCGGGATTGTGGGTGCGACCTGGATTGGCTGGAAGCTGGGCTGGGGTGAATTGCCCAAGTCGGCCACTTTCCATCACATCATTGGAGTTGCACTGCTGGGGGGCATTGGCTTTACCATGTCGATCTTCATCTCTGAGCTGGCGTTTGCCGGTCAATACGAGATGCTGATTCAGGCCAAGGCCGGCGTGCTGCTGGCTTCCATCATTGCGGGTGTTTCCGGCTTTCTGGTATTGCGGCGGGCGCCGATCGAGGAACCCACCCCGGCCGATCAGGCTGGTCACCTGGGCTCGCCGACCACGGATATAAAACCCGGCCACAGCAAGGCGGAAGATGACAAAAGTGAACAGGGCGCGGGCGAGGAAGCGGGCGAGGTGAAGGACGAGCGCCGCAAGCTGCCGTGACGTGCACAGAACAATGAAGAATAAGTTAACGAGTTATCGGGGAGTAGATGTGTATCAGGTGATGGATCGCGAGGGGCGCGGGTCGTGGTTGAGCGGGGCGCCGGCGCCGCGTCTTTGGGGCGTGCGGTTGTTCGCTCTGGTTGCAAGTGTGTTGCTGTCTTCTGCCGTTTGCGCGGCCCCCGCTTTTCCGGTGGACGACTCTTTCAATGTCCAGGCCGCCTTTGACAAGGCCCGCAAACAATTTCCGCAGATTGCGATCGCCCGGGTGGCACCCGCCGAGAATACCGTGGTCAACCGGGATGTCGTGTATCGCCAGATTGGCGAGCGTGCATTGCATCTCGACGTATTCCACCCGGCACAGCAGGGTGAGGAGCGGCACCCGGCGGTACTGCTGGTTCACGGGGGCGGCTGGCGCTCCGGCAACCGCACCCTGCAGGAACCGATGGCCATATACCTCGCCAACCGGGGGTTTGTCACCGCGACGGTGGAATACCGGCTGTCTCTGGAGGCCCGCTACCCCGCCGGTGTGCAGGACGTGAAGGTGGCGCTCGCCTGGCTGAGGGAGCACGCGCAGGAGTACGGTATTGACCCTGAGCGGATCGCCATCCTGGGGGCTTCTGCCGGCGCACAGCTGGCCACTCTGGTCGGTGTCACACCGGGGATTGAGGTTTACGAGACTGCGACCTCTGCCGGTAAGGATTCCATTCAGGCCATCGTGAACCTGGACGGGGTGGTAAGCTTCACCACGCCCATGGCTCTGAAGCATGAGAATGCGCCGCACAAGAACCCCTCCGCGGCGGGCGCGTGGTTTGGCGGCCGCTTTGAAGAGGTGCCGGCGCTCTGGCGCGAGGCATCGCCGCTGGAGTATGCGGGCGCCGGTTCGCCGCCGACCCTGTTTATCAATAGCAGCCATCCACGGTTTCACGCCGGGCGGGACCAGTACATCGAGCGCCTGGCCGCACACGATATCCCTACCGAGGTCATTACCCACGAGAAGTCACCCCATCCGTTCTGGCTGTTTCAGCCGTGGTTTGACCCCACCGCACAGGCCGTTGCAGACTTTCTGAAACGGAATCTCGAATAGCCAAAAATAACGGTCGCAACGGATCAATTCTGCTCGCTATACTCGCGCCAGAATGCCGGCAAGCGGCGGTCAGGAAGGTGGAGAATGCAACAGACCGAACAGTTTATTGATCTGCTCAAACTGCTGGTGCGCAGCCCCAGTGTGGTGGGGGCGGAGCACTCTTTTTTCCGGGTATTGCAGCGGGAGCTGGAAGAGCGCGGCGCCCATGTCACCTGGTACGAAGGGTTGCTGGTGGCCCAGGGGCAGCGCCCCAACAGCGCCAAATTTTCTGCACACATCGACCGCCACGGGCTGATCTGCACCGGCCCCAACGAGTTCCAGTACGCCGCATTTGTCTCCGGCCGTCGCTCGGATCTGTTGGGCAACTCGGTGTCGGAAAAACTGATGACCAAGATTGTGGACCGCTTTCAGGGCGTCAATGTCACCGCCTATGAGCCCTGGTCCGGGTCCTATTTCGGTTCCGGCGTCATCCGCCGGGCTTACGTGTGCGGCTACCGCAACAACCTCATCTTCGAGGTGGCCGGGCTGGAACACGTGGTCGCGGGCACCCCGGTGGCCTTTACCGACCGCCTGGAGATCAACGACGGCATCCTCAGTGCCCAGTTGGACAATGTGCTGACGGCGGCCCACCTGGTGCACCTGTACAGCCTGGGCTTTCAGGGCACGGCCTTTTTTACCGCGCAGGAAGAATCCGGCAGTAGCTGGCGTTACCTGCTGGAGTGGTTCCGCCGCTTTAACGGCGGCACCGACAAGCTCATCGTGGTGGATACCAGCCCTTATCCCGATCGCGCGACGGCGGATGCCCAGCAGGTGGTATTGCGCCGCCGGGATGCCAACGCCGGGTTCCATGCGGAGACCACGGCGCGCCTCGCGCAACTGTGTGAAGCGCAGGGCATCACCTACAGCTACAAGGACAGCTATATCGAAGCGATGAACCAGAAGGCGGTGGCGGAAGGGCAGGAGCCCCAGTCCCTGGGCAGTACCGAGCTGGGGCGGATCGTCGCCGCATCGTCGGGTTTTGTGCAGGGCACCACGCTGCAGATCCCGACCACCGGCTACCACACCATGGAAGAGTCGGCCTCGATGGCGGCGAACAGCGCTTTCAGTGACCTGCTGTGGGCCCTTGCCAACGAGCACTAGAGCGGTTGTCAGAACTCGTCGGCGAGCTGATAGCGGTTGCAGCGATTGTTGCAGTAGGGCCGGTCAGAGCGAATAACGCCAGTTGCCGGGTGCACCGTCAGCTGGCGTTTTTTATTGCCGTGGTAGGCCACCACAT
>Ga0207814_100520_pt1 | contig 19859 bp, 18 predicted proteins | sample TtaePargueraPR_7_FD_187755 | JGI IMG/M metagenome (GOLD analysis project Ga0207814, IMG submission 187755) | Aerobic enrichment media microbial communities from Bioluminiscent Bay, La Parguera, Puerto Rico - Tt and P1 (2) (SPAdes) | ecosystem: Environmental > Aquatic > Marine > Unclassified ... | reverse complement strand
CCCGCCACATCCTTGCGGGTGGCGCTTTCGATGCCCTCGAGACCCGGTGAGGAGTTCACCTCCAGCAGCAGCGGCCCCTTCTTGGAGCGGATGATATCCACGCCCGCCACCTTCAGCCCCAGGACCTTGGCCGCCTTGATCGCCAGCTTGCGCTCCTCCGGCAGGATTTTCACTACGGAGGCCGTGCCCCCCTGGTGGATATTGGCGCGGAACTCGCCCGGTGCCGCCTCCCGCTGGATGGCGGCAAAGACCTTGCCGTCCACCACGAACAGGCGCAGGTCCTTGCCCTGGGCCTCGCGGATAAACTCCTGCACCAGCAGGTTCACTTTCAGCGACTTGAACGCATTGATCACCGACTCCGCCGCCTTGCGGGTCTCCGCCAGCACTACACCGCGCCCCTGGGTGCCCTCGAGCAGCTTCACGATCAGCGGCGCGCCGCCCACCATCTCGATCAGCTCGTTGGTGTCCATGGGTGAATTGGCGAAGCCGGAAATCGGGATATTCAGGCCGCCCTCCTGCAGCAACTGCAGGGAGTACAGCTTGTCCCGCGACTGACTGATGGACTGGGAACCATTCAGTGCATACACCCCCATACTCTCGAAGTGGCGGGTCAACGCACAGCCGTAAAAGGTCTGGCTGGGACGGATGCGCGGAATCACCGCATCCAGGTTATTGAGGATACGCCCGTCGCGGTAGTGCACTTCCGGCTCGGCGGAATCCAGTTTCATGTAGCACTGGCGGATATTCAGGAAGGTCATGCGGTGACCGCGTTCGGCACCGGCCTCCATGATCCGCTGGTTGCTGTAGAGGTCCGGGTTGGACGCGAGCACGCCGATGCGCAGGCCGGTGCCGGCCATATGGTGTTCGTCGTGGTAATACTCTTCGATCTGGCTGGGCGGCAGTTCGCCGAGGCAGAAACTCTCCGACGGATCCACCAGCATGCGCCCCATCATCGCCTCGCGGCCGAGCAGCATGCGGTAGCCCATGGAGTCGCGGTTGGTCAGGGTCAGCTCGATGTCCCAGACGCTGCCGCCGATGCTGAGACTGGTCTTGATCACCAGGCGTTTTTCCGCGTCGCCGGAGGAACTGCGAATGGTTCTGCGGTCCAGGACCCGCGCCTCACAGCGCACCCGTGGACGACGCAGGTTCTGCAGCGGGTGGGCCTCGAAACTGACCCAGGGCTCACCGCCGCGATTGAATTGCTGGATGTTGTACGCATGCAGGCAGGAGGTTTTGGCTCCAGAGTCCACCCGCGCCTTGATCGCGGGAATACCCAGCCCCGGAAATGCACACCACTCCTCACTGCCGACGATGATTTTCTTATCCAAGCAAATGCTCCTAAAAAAGATTGGTCCGTTTTATTTCAGGGCCAGTACGTCGCGCATATCGTACTGCCCCGCAGCGCGACCGGTTAACCAGATGGCGGCGCGCACGGCGCCGCGGGCAAATGCCAGCCTGCTGCTGGCCTTGTGGGTGATTTCGATCCGCTCGCCATCGGCAAGAAATGACACCGTGTGCTCGCCCACCACATCACCACCGCGCACGGTGGCAAACCCGATGGTCTCGCGCTCGCGGGCACCGGTCTGCCCTTCGCGGCCATAGACGGCCACCCTGGACAGATCGCGCCCGAGGGTGTCGGCAATCACCTCGCCCATGCTGAGCGCGGTGCCAGAAGGCGCATCCACCTTGTGGCGGTGATGGGCCTCGACAATCTCGATGTCCACGTCATCCCCCAGCACCCGCGCGGCGGTTTCCAGTAAGTTAAAGCACAGATTCACCCCGGTGGAAAAATTGGTGGCGAAACACAGCGGTGTGCGGTCGCCGGCGCTCAGCATCTGCGCCTTCTGCTCCGCGGTAAAACCGGTGGTTCCGATCACGATCGCCTTGCCGTGCTGCGCGCAGTAGGCGGCGTTTTCCAGGGTTGCCTGGGGCGAGGTGAAATCGATCAGCACGTCGAAGTCTGCCTGGTCCAGGCTGTCCACGATAGCGAGCCCGCTGCGTCCGAGCCCGGCGACCTCTCCGGCATCGGCGCCCACCAGACTGGAGCCGGGGCGCACAATGGCACCACCGAGCTTCGCCCGCCCTTCCTGTTGCGCACTGGTCACAGCCTCCGCCAGCACCCGACCCATGCGGCCACCAAACCCTGTGATTGCGATAGTTACTGACATAGTCCCTGACTCTCCTGTGCTGCGGTCGGCCTTGCGCCGGGCTTGCGAAAGCCGCGGATTCTACCCCGGTTTGCCCCCGGGGCAATACCGCCGGAACCTCTTGATCGGCGGCCTGCCTGCAGCCTTCCCAACATAACAGACACTGACTCGCGGGTATGCCTTGCGGCGCCGAAAACCTCTACTAGGCTTTTATAAACACGTAGATCGGAGCGCCAAGCATGTCCCCGGAATCCCGCGACCCATTCTGGTCTTCCCTTTCGGCGGCTATCTGTGCCCTGCTGCTGTTTACCGTGGTGTCCACCGGTAAAGCGGTGGACTCCGCCGGTCTCGGCGATGACTTCTGGGAAAAGTATGACGACATCGCCGACTGGGTCTCCCTGCGCCTGAAACTGACGCCGGAGCAGGAAGACAAGGCGTTACCTCTGATGGAAAAGAATTTTGAACTCCAGCTTTTGATTCTTGAAGATTACGGATTTGCCCGCGGCAAAATGCCGAAGCTTACCCGGGAACAGAAGGAAGAACTCGACGCAAAGATTATCTCCGTACGCGCGGCCACCCGCACGGAAATGGTGAAGATCCTGAATGCCGAGCAGCTGGAGGAACTGAAGAAAATCCAGCAGGAATACCACGACGAATTCCGCCGCAGGCTGGCCGAGAACTGAAAAACGGGAAAACCGGGAGTGCGGACGCACTCCCGGTAGATACTCAGCCGCGAATCAGACCGAGCAGCTCTTCGGTCTTCGCCTGCATCAACGCGGCATCCCCACGGGACTCCACGTTCAGGCGCACCACCGGTTCGGTATTGGACATACGCAGGTTAAAGCGCCAGTCATCGAACGCGATGCTGAGCCCGTCCACATGCTCAACACTTTTCGCACCGGGCGCATACTTGGCTTCCGCCGCCTGCAACAGGGCCTTGGGGTCTGCCACTTTGGAGTTGATCTCGCCGCTGCAGGGGAAGGCGGCCATACGCTCACCCACCAGCTGCGACAGCGGCTTGCCACTGCGGCTGACCAGCTCCGCCACCAGCAGCCACGGAATCATGCCGCTGTCACAGTAGGCGAAGTCGCGGAAGTAGTGGTGCGCACTCATCTCACCGCCGTAAATGGCGTCTTCCTTGCGCATGCGCTCCTTGATGAAGGCGTGACCGGTTTTACTCTGTACCGGCTGACCGCCCGCGGCCTTGACGATGTCCTCGGTGTTCCAGGTCAGGCGCGGATCGTGGACCACATTGGCCCCCGGGTGCTTGGCCAGGAAAGCCTCCGCCAGCAGCCCTACCACGTAGTAGCCCTCAATAAATTCGCCGTTCTCGTCGAAGAAGAAGCAGCGATCGAAGTCACCATCCCAGGCAATACCGAAATCGGCACCGCTCTCGCGCACTGCGGCGGCGGTGGACTCGCGGTTTTCCGGCAGGATCGGGTTGGGGATACCGTTGGGGAAGTTGCCATCGGGCTCGTGATGCACGCGCACGAATTCGAACGGCAGGCTGGGAGCCAGCGCATCCACCACGGAACCGGCGCCGCCATTACCGGCGTTAACCACCAGCTTCAGAGGTTTGAGTGCGGACACATCGACGTAACCCAGCAGGTGTTTTACGAAGTCGTCGCGATGGGCAAAGGTGTGCAGGTCACCGCGCTTTTCCACCGCGGGAAAGTTGTTGTCTTCCGCCAGTTTCTTGATGTCCAGCAGGCCGGTATCGCCACTGATCGGGCGGCTGCCGGAGCGCACGAACTTCATACCGTTGTAGTCCATGGGGTTGTGGCTGGCGGTCACGCAGATACCGCCGTCAAAATCCCCGTGGAAAGTGGAGAAGTAAATCTCTTCGGTGCCGCACTCGCCGATATGAAACACATCGGCACCGGCATCGCGCAGGCCATTGGCCAGGGCATCGGTCAGCTCCGCGCTGGTGAGGCGGATGTCGTGCCCGACCACTACACGGCGGGCATCCAGAAACTGGGCAAAGGCGCGGCCCACACGGTAAGCCACATCGGTGTTCAGTTCATCGGGCACACGGCCGCGCAAATCGTAGGCCTTAAAACAGGTTAATTCAGACATCTCAGCCTTTCTCCCCGGGTAAATAGATATTCTTGTATACGTAATTGGTGGCTTCGATAAAGCCATCCACGGAACCGCAGTCGAAACGGCGCCCCTTGAAACGGTACGCGAGCACGCAGCCGCGCTTGGCCTGTGTCAGCAGCGCATCGGTGATCTGCACCTCACCATTTTTGCCCGGTGGGGTTTCGCGGATCAGGTCGAAAATATCCGGCGTGAGAATATAGCGACCGATGATCGCCATATTGCTCGGCGCCTCTTCGGCACTGGGCTTTTCCACCATGTCGGTGACCTGAAACAGGTCGGGCTTGATTTCATTGCCGGCAATCACGCCAAACTTGTGGATCTGCTCTTTCGGCACTTCCTCTACCGCGACGATGCTGCAACGAAACTGTTTATACAGCTGCACCATCTGCCCCAGTACACCGATCTCCTCATTCAGGCACAGGTCGTCCGCCAGCACCACGGCAAACGCCTCGTCGCCGATCAGACGCTGCCCCTGCAGAATGGCATCCCCCAGCCCGCGCATTTCCCCCTGGCGGGTGTAGGAGAAGCTGGCAGTGTCAATGACTTCGCGTACGCTCTCGAGATACCGCTCTTTGCCGGTGCCGGCAATCTGGTGCTCCAGTTCAAAGTTGGTATCGAAGTGGTCTTCAATGGCCCGTTTTCCGCGGCCAGTCACAAATCCGATCTCGGTCAGCCCGGCCTCAATGGCCTCTTCCACTCCGTACTGGACCAGCGGCTTGTTGACCAGCGGCAACATTTCCTTGGGCATCGCCTTGGTTGCCGGCAGAAAGCGGGTTCCGTACCCGGCCACCGGGAAAAGACATTTTTTGAGCATCGCGCCCCCTCATTAACATACGGATGCGGCGCCCTCCTGCGCCGATTTGCGGCAAGTTATCACAAAAGTGTGGCAAGAATCAGTCCACTTTGGCGCACCCCCTACCCCACCGCGAGCCCATGGCTGGCAAGCCCTGCACCGCGGTCAAGGGCTAATTGGGACAGTTCCGGTCACAAAAAGGGTTATGACCGACTGGACAAGCCATGCCTAGCCCTTAGAATGCCGGCTCGTGTAAGAAATACCCAGAACCGGGGACCCAATGAGTAATTTCGTTCAAAAAAGCAGCTACACCCGTGAGGAACTCCTGGAATGCAGCCAGGGCAAAATGTTCGGCCCCGGCAATGCGCAGCTGCCCGCTCCCAACATGCTGATGCTGGATCGCATCACCCACATTGCCAAAGACGGCGGGGAATTCGGCAAGGGGGAGCTGATCGCCGAACTGGATATCACACCGGACCTGTGGTTTTTCGACTGCCACTTCCCCGGTGACCCGGTAATGCCCGGATGCCTCGGCCTCGATGCCATGTGGCAGCTGCTGGGCTACTTCCTAGCCTGGAAAGGCAACCCCGGCCGCGGCCGCGCCCTGGGCTGTGGCGAGGTGAAATTCACCGGCCAGATACTACCGACCAACAAGAAGGTCACCTACCACATTCAGATGAGCCGACTGGTGGAGCGCAAGCTGGTGATGGGTATCGGCAACGGCTCTGTGTCCGTCGATGGCCGTGAGATCTACACCGCCAAGGACCTGCGCGTGGGTCTGTTTACCCGCACCGACAACTTCTGATACGGCACTCTCGAACAAGGCACCGGTCAAACCGGTGCCTGTCACATAAAACAATAACAATCCACTCTACACGTTTTACTGGAGATCACTATGCGCCGGGTAGCTATTACCGGAATGGGCATCACTTCCTGCATTGGCAACAATACCGATGAAGTGCTGGCCTCTCTCAAAGCCGGCCGCAGCGGCATCCGCTATATGGACGAGTACGCCGAGCTGGGTCTGCGCAGCCAGATCGCCGGTGTCGTCGACATCGACTTCAAAGAGCACATCGACCGCAAGCACCTGCGATTCATGGGCGACTCCGCCGCCTACGCGTACATTTCCATGGCCGAAGCCATCAAGATGGCGGGCCTGGAAGAGTCCGACGTATCCAACCCGCGCACCGGCCTGGTGATGGGTTCCGGCGGCACCTCCACCGCGGCCATCATCGAATCGGCGAACATCCTCAAGACCAAGGGTGTGCGCCGGGTCGGCGCCTACCGGGTGCCCCAAGTGATGGGCAGCACCGTGTCTGCGTGCCTGGCCACGCCGTTCAAGATCAAGGGCGTGAACTACTCCATCTCCTCCGCCTGCGCCACCTCGGCGCACTGCATCGGCAACGGCGCCGAGCTGATCCAGATGGGCAAGCAGGACGTGGTCTTTGCCGGCGGCGGCGAGGAACTGGCGTGGAGCCTGACCCACCTGTTCGACGCCATGGGCGCGCTGTCCTCCAAGTACAACGACGCACCGACCACCGCCTCCCGCCCCTACGACGCCAACCGCGACGGTTTCGTGATCGCCGGTGGTGGCGGCTGTGTGGTGCTGGAAGAAATGGAGCACGCCAAGGCCCGCGGTGCCAACATCATCGCCGAGCTGGTCGGTTACGGCGCCACTTCGGACGGTTACGACATGGTGGCCCCCAGCGGTGAAGGTGCCGCGCGCTGCATGCAACAGGCACTGGCGGGTATGGACGGCAACGGTCTGGAAGGCGGTGTGGACTACATCAACACCCACGGCACCTCCACCCCGGTGGGCGACGTGGCCGAGCTGCGCGCGATGAAAGAAGTGTTTGGCGACAAGGTGCCGGCGTTTGCCTCCACCAAGTCCCTTACCGGCCACTCCCTGGGCGCCGCCGGTGTGCAGGAGGCGATTTACAGCCTGCTGATGATGCAGAACAACTTTATCGCCGCCTCCGCCAATGTGGAGACCGTGGATGAAGCGGCCGCGGGCCTGGACCTGGTCACCGAACTGCGGGAGACCGAGGTGCGCCGCGCGCTGTCCAACAGCTTTGGCTTCGGCGGCACCAACGCCAGCCTGATTTTCGACAAGGTCTGATCCCTCGGATTCCAGTCGCAAGACGGGCACAAAAAAGGGCGAATCGCTTGGCGATTCGCCCTTTTTTTGTCAGCCCCCATGCCCTGAGACGCCGGCCTCGGCGCTCTCACTTCACGGCGCCTCAGGATTCCGGCTTCTGCAAGCGCTCCAGCCACAGCTCTACCTGGCGGGTGAGGCCCTGGCGCCAGCTGCGCTGCTGGATGCCGAACACATCCCGCAGTCGTTCACAGCTGAGTACGAATGAACGGTCTTCCGCCACGGAATCCGGTGCCACCAGCTCAGCGGCAAAGTCCTCGCCATACAGCGAGCGCACCCGGTCGACCACCTCGCGGCCGAAATCCATCGCCGTGCAGGTATCCGCGGAGCCGTAGTGGTAGAGGCCGGATCTGGGGCCGCCACTGGCCAGCTGCTGCGCAACGGCCACGGTCACCCGCACCAGATCTGCAACGGTCACCGGATTGCCCTTGCTGGTCTCGTCCAGCATAACCGGGCGGCCATCCAGCAGGCTGCGCAGAATGCGCCCCAGCAGCGCGTCCTCACTGCGATCCACCTGCCACCCCAGGCGCAGGATACTGACGTTGTCAGCGGCGGAGAGAATCTCCTCGCAGGCGAGCCAGTCCCGCCCCCGCTCGGAAGTGGGTGACGGCTCCTCGTCTTCATCGATTTTCTTGCGCCGGGCACGGCCAAAGACACCGTAGGAGGAGAGATGCAACAGCGCCGTGTACGGAGAGCCGCGCAGCGCCTCACACACCGCCCTGGCCTCGTCCATACGCGCGCCGCCGCCACAACTAGCGGCGTTGATCACGATGGTGCCGGAGCGGGCGGGAAACGGCTCCGCCGCCAGCTGCTCGCGACCGACCAGCTGTACGCGGAACCCCACCTTTTGCAGCCCCTTCTGCAGGGCGCTATCAATGGCGTTGCCGGCGCCAATCAGCGCCACCGTATCCGGCTGGTAGCCCGTGTGATGCATACGGCTCACGCTCCCCGGTCAGCGTTGCTCAGAAGGGAATGTCGTCGTCGAAGCTGTTGTCGAAACCGCCGGCCGGCGGCTGGTTGCCCGCAGGCTTGTTCTGGGGCTGGCCGCCCTGCTGGCCACGTTGTTGAGAGGGCGCCATTGGCGAGGGCGCGGAGCGGCCCTGGGAGAACTCGTCCTGGTATCCGCCGGACTGCTGGGCGTAACCGCCACCCTGCTGCTGGCCGTAGCCACCGCCCTGGCCCTGCTGCTGGAAGCCACCCTCACCGCGGCCGTCCAGCATCTGCATTTCACTGGCGACGATTTCGGTGGTATAGCGATCCTGGCCGGAGGTCTTGTCCTGCCACTTGCGGGTGCGCAGGGAACCTTCCAGATACACTTTGCTGCCCTTGCGCAGGTACTCGCCGGCGATCTCCGCCAGGCGGTTGAAGAACACCACGCGGTGCCATTCGGTGCGCTCCTGCTGCTGGCCGGTCTGCTTGTCTTTCCAGGTTTCCGATGTCGCCAGGGTGATATTGGTCACGGCACCACCGCTGGGCATATAGCGGGTTTCCGGGTCACCGCCCAGATTGCCAATCAGGATTACTTTGTTTACGCCCCTGGCCATAAGCCTCTCCTCTCCGTGGGCCCCACCGGGGTAATGGTGGCGACCCAATCAGTCTTCAGATGTTCAAAATCGGGAAAGGCGGCGGCAGGCAGACCCGAGGATCCACCTGCCGCCGCCAACAGTGTATTTATATCCAGCAGCATACATCACTCGCCTGCGGGCGTCACCGCCAGCGGGCGCGCGCCGCGCGGACGGCCGGTTTCCGGGTCAGTGACCGGCGAAGGAGACCCGCGCGCTGCGCATCTGCCACCAGCTCAGGGACCAGACCACCAGCACCCCGAGCATCCAGGTCGCCACCGCCCCGGCACCGCCCTGCCCGTAAACCACACCACCCAGGCTGCCGCCGACAAAGGCGCCGAGGAACTGCAGGGTGGCGTAGAGTCCGGTGGCGCTGCCGCGGCACTCCGCAGGCGCGATCCGGGTCAGCTGCGCGGGCAACAGCGCCTCCAGCAGGTTGAAGGCGAGGAAGAAAGCACCCAGGCAGACAATGATCCAGCGCCCCTGCACCTGGGACATCAGCGCCACACCGCCAAAGACCAGCCCCAGCAGCGCCAGGCGCATGGCCGCCGGCACCTTGCCGCGCGTTTCCGCCATGCGCATCAGTGGCAGCATCACGACGAACGCCCCGAGCATCAGCGGGCCGTAGAGTTTCCAGTGATCCTCACTGGCGAGATGCAGCTGCTCCACCAGCAGCAGCGGCAGCGGCACAAACAGCATGGTGAGCAACAGATGCAGGAAAAACACACCGCACAGCAAACGCCACACGTCGCCCTGCGCCAGCAGCCGGGAGAAATCCTCACGCCGCGGCGCACGGCGTCCGGTTTCCTGCGGTGTGGGCACCAGTCGCCACACCAGCAAGCCCCCGAGGAGCGCCAGCAGTGCGGTCAGCCAGAAAATGGCCGACAGGCCGCCCACACCGGCAACCAGCGGCCCCAGCACCACCGCGAGCACAAAGGCCGCGCCGATCGAGGCGCCGATGATCGCCATGGCCTTGCCGCGATTCTCATCCCGGGTCAGGTCTGCGGCCAGTGCCATGGTGGCGGCGGCGATGGCCCCCGCCCCCTGCAGGATACGCCCGGCGATCAGGCCGTACACGGACTCGGTGGTGGCGGCCACCACACTGCCCAGGGCAAAAACCCCCAGCCCGAGAAAGATCACCGGCTTGCGCCCCCAGCGGTCGCTCAGCACCCCCATGGGGATCTGCAGAATAGCCTGGCTCAGGCCGTAGGCCCCCAGCGCCAGCCCCAGCAATGCCGGCGTGCTGCCGCTGTAGTCGGCGCCATACAGGGACAGCACCGGCAGCACCATAAACAGGCCCAGCATGCGGAAAACGTAGAGGGAGGCGAGGCCGGCGAGCGCGCGGCGTTCAGTGGAGTTCATGGGGAAATTCCGGACACATCGAGAAAACGGGCGCATTGTAGCAGCCGCGGCCGCGGAGATTGATCCCCCGCGGCCTAACGGCCAGATAGAGTTACGCTATAGTCACAGACGGATCAATTGCGCCCGTACTGATCCTCGATGCGCACGATATCGTCCTCACCGAGATAACTGCCCGATTGCACCTCGATCAGTTCGAGCGGGATGGAGCCGGGGTTTTCCAGGCGGTGAACGACACCGAGGGGGATAAACGTGGATTCGTTCTCGGTCAGCAGGATCTGGTCCTCACCGCGGGTCACCTTGGCAGTGCCGCGCACCACAATCCAGTGCTCGGCGCGGTGGTGGTGCATCTGCAGTGACAGCTGGCATCCCGGCTTGACCACGATGCGCTTGACCTGAAAGCGGGGGCCGGCATCGATCGAGTCGTAGTAACCCCAGGGACGGAACACCTTGCGGTGGTTTTCCGCTTCGCTGCGCTGGCTGGCCTTGAGCCGCTGCACCAGGGTTTTCACCTCCTGCACCCGGCTCTTGTCGGCCACCATCAGCGCATCATCGGTGTCCACCACCACCAGGTCCTTCACCCCGAGAATACCCACAAGGCGGTCGCCGCCGTGTACCAGGCAACCGGAAGCGTCTTCGGCCAGCACGTCACCGCGCAGCAGGTTGTCGTTGTCGTCGCGTTCGGCCAGTTCCCACAGGGCGGACCAGGAGCCCACATCGCTCCAGCCGGCCTGCATCGGCACCACCGCCGCGGACTCGGTCTTTTCCATCACCGCGTAATCCACGGAATCCGACGGGCAGCGGCTGAAGGCATCGGCATCGATACGGGTGAAATCCAGGTCCCGCGCGGCGCCGGCAAAGGCGGCGCGGCAGGCCTCCAGCATATCCGGATGGTGCTGGGCCAGCTCCTCGAGGTAACGCGAAGCGCGGAACAGGAACATGCCGCTGTTCCAGTTGTACTCGCCGCTGGCCAGGTAGTTCTCGGCGGTCGCCAGGTCCGGCTTTTCCACAAACTCGGCCACCTTCCAGCCGCCGCCCACCGGGTCGCCGCTGCGGATGTAGCCGTAGCCGGTTTCCGGGCTGGTGGGCACGATGCCGAACGTGACCAGGTGGCCGCTCTCGGCCAGGCCGGTGGCCGCACTCACCGCCTCGCGGAAACCCTCGGTATCCGCGACCACATGGTCTGCGGGCAATACCAGCAACAGGGGATCTTCCCCCGCTTCCACCGCCGCGAGCGCCGCCAGGGCAATTGCCGGCGCGGTGTTGCGTGCGCAGGGCTCCAGCAGAATCGACTGCGGTGCGCGGTCCACTTCCTGCAGCTGTTCGGCGGCGGCAAAACGGTGAGTCTCGTTGCACACCAGAATCGGCGCCTGCACGTTGGCCAGACCGTCCAGTCTCAGGGCGGTGGCCTGCAGCATCGTCTGGCTGCCGGCCAGGGGCAGGAACTGCTTCGGATAGGCTTCGCGGGATAGCGGCCACAGGCGCGAGCCGGTACCGCCACAGAGAATGACAGGGATCATGATTTCCGTATCCACACTGGGTTATTCACTCGGATTTCTCCTCTGGTAGAGAGGTCCGCATTTTCGCACACTGGCGCGCCAGATTATACTTGACCGTTTTTCCCCGCCCGGTCCTAAGCAGGGCCAGGCCAGCAACACAACAGGACGCCCCGTGGATACGATTTACGTCAGAGGTGCGCGCACCCACAACCTGAAGAATATCGACCTGGATATTCCCCGCGACAAGCTGATCGTGATTACCGGCCTGTCGGGCTCTGGTAAGTCCTCACTCGCTTTCGACACCCTGTACGCCGAGGGTCAGCGCCGCTATGTGGAGTCGCTTTCCACCTATGCCCGCCAGTTCCTGTCGATGATGGAAAAGCCCGATGTGGACACCGTGGAGGGGCTGTCGCCGGCCATCTCCATCGAACAGAAGTCCACCTCCCACAATCCCCGCTCCACCGTGGGCACCATCACCGAGATCTACGACTACCTGCGCCTGCTGTTCGCCCGCGTGGGCGAGCCGCGCTGCCCGGATCACCACGAGCCGCTGCAGGCCCAGACCGTCAGCCAGATGGTGGACCAGGTACTGGCCCTGCCCGAGGGCAGCAAGATCATGCTGCTGGCACCGGTAGTGCGCGACCGCAAGGGCGAGCACCTGCACGTATTCGAGCAGCTGCGCCGCGACGGCTTTGTACGCGCGCGCATCGACGGCACCGTGTGCGACCTGGACGACACTCCCAAGCTGGACAAACGCAAGAAACATACCATTGAAGTGGTGGTGGACCGCTTCAAGGTGCGCGACGACCTGCAGCTGCGCCTGGCGGAATCCTTCGAGACCGCACTGAATCTCACCGACGGCATCGCCTCCATCAGCTTTATGGACGGTGACCAGGAGGACCGTCTGTTCTCCGCCCGCCACGCCTGCCCGGTATGCGATTACTCACTGGACGAACTGGAGCCGCGCCTGTTCTCGTTCAACAACCCGGCGGGCGCCTGCCCCGCCTGTGACGGCCTAGGCGTGAAGCAGTTCTTCGACGAGGACAAGGTGATCCTGGACCCGGAGAGCAGCATCTCCGAGGGCGCCATCCGCGGCTGGGACCGCCGCAACATCTACTACTACCACATGCTGGATTCCCTCGCGGAACACTACGATTTCGACCTGGACAAGCCGTGGAAAAAACTGCGCAAGCGGGACCGTGAAGTGATCCTGCACGGCAGCGGTGAAACACCCATCGACTTCAGCTACGTGAACGACCGCGGCGATGTCACCATCCGCCGCCACACCTTCGAGGGGATCATTCCCAATTTCCAGCGCCGCTACCGGGATACCGAATCGCAGTCGGTGCGCGAGGAACTGGCCAAATACCTGAGCACCCAGAAGTGCCCGGACTGCAGCGGCACCCGCCTGCGCCGGGAAGCGCGCAATGTGTTTGTGGACAACCAGACCCTGTCGCAGATCACCGAACTGCCGGTGGGGGATGCGTTCGAGTATTTCGCCCACCAGCTCCAGTTCCAGGGCGCGCAGAAAGAGATTGCCGACAAGATCCTGAAAGAACTGCGGGACCGCTTCCGCTTCCTGGTGGATGTGGGCCTCAACTACCTGACCCTGAACCGCAGCGCGGAGACCCTGTCCGGTGGCGAGGCCCAGCGTATCCGCCTGGCCAGCCAGATCGGCGCAGGTCTCGTCGGGGTGATGTACATTCTCGACGAGCCCTCCATCGGCCTGCACCAGCGCGACAACGAGCGCCTGCTCAACACCCTCACCCACCTGCGGGATATCGGCAACACCGTGATCGTGGTGGAACACGATGAGGACGCCATTCGCGCGGCAGACTTTATTGTGGATATCGGCCCCGGTGCGGGCGTGCACGGTGGCGAGGTGGTCGCCGCCGGCAGCCACGACGAGATTGCCAGCTGTGAACGCTCACTCACCGGCCAGTACCTGTCCGGCGTCAAACAGATTGCGATACCGGAAAAACGCATCAAGGCCAGCGACAAGGTGCTGCGCATCGAGGGTGCCACCGGCAATAACCTGAAACAGGTGGACCTGGAAATCCCGGTGGGACTCTTCACCTGCGTGACCGGGGTGTCCGGTTCCGGCAAGTCCACCCTGATCAACACCACCCTGTACCCGCTCGCGGCCACCGCACTGAACAAGGCCACCACCCTCAAGGCGTCGCCGCACAAGGCGATCGAGGGGCTGGACCATTTCGACAAGTGCGTGGACATCGACCAGAGCCCCATCGGCCGCACCCCGCGCTCCAACCCCGCCACTTACACCGGAATATTTACCCCGATCCGCGAGCTGTTTTCCGGCACCCAGGAAGCCCGCTCCCGCGGCTACAAGCCCGGCCGTTTCAGCTTCAACGTGAAAGGCGGCCGCTGTGAGGCCTGCCAGGGTGACGGCGTGATCAAGGTGGAGATGCACTTCCTGCCGGACATCTACGTACCCTGTGATACCTGCAAAGGGAAACGCTACAACCGCGAAACCCTCGAGGTGCACTACAAGGGCAAGAACATCCACGAAGTGCTGGAGATGACCGTGGAAGACGCGCGGGAATTTTTCGATCCGGTGCCGTCGATCGCCAAGAAACTGCAGACCCTGATGGATGTGGGCCTGTCCTACATCAAACTCGGCCAGGCGGCGACCACCCTGTCTGGCGGTGAAGCACAGCGGGTGAAGCTGTCGCGGGAACTGTCCAAGCGCGATACCGGCCAGACCCTGTATATTCTGGATGAGCCCACCACCGGCCTGCACTTCGCCGATATCCAGCTGTTACTGGATGTACTGCACCGCCTGCGCGACCACGGCAACACCATCGTGGTGATCGAGCACAACCTCGACGTGATCAAGACCGCGGACTGGATCGTGGATCTGGGCCCGGAGGGCGGTTCCGGCGGGGGCGAGATCATTGCCACCGGCACACCGGAGCAGGTGGCCAGGGTAAAAGGGTCGCACACGGGGCGCTTCCTGAAACCCATGCTGAAGGCGCGCTGACCACACAAATCCCAAAGGGAAACAAATGCTGAAAATAAAAAATTCCCTGAGTATCGGCCCCGCCGCCATGGTGGCGGCGGCCTTCATCGGGCCGGGCACGGTCATCACCGCCAGCCTCGCCGGCGCCCACTACGGCTATGCCCTGCTGTGGGCACTGCTGTTCGCGATTCTCGCCAGTATCGTCCTGCAGGAAATGTCTGCCCGCCTGGGGCTGGTGACCGGCCGCGGGCTCGGCGAGAACATCCGTGCATCCCTGCAGCGCCAGCGAAATGGCCCGCTCACTGGAGCCGCTGTTCGGGAGTGCCGCGCGTTATTGCATGGGGGTCGGGCTGTTTGCCGCCGGAATTTCGTCGGCCCTCACCGCACCGCTGGCATCCGCTTACGCCTTGTGCGGTGCACTGGGAAAATCCGCGGATCTGAAAGCCCTGCACTTCCGCGCCGTCTGGCTGATCATCATCGCCATCGGAGCGGTGGTCGCGCTACAGGGCTTCCGCCCGCTGCGCCTGATCTGGTTTGCCCAGATCGCCAACGGGCTATTGCTTCCGATTATCACGGCCTTTCTGCTGTGGGCCATGAACAGCCGCACCCGGCTCGGCGCCTATCGAAATACCTGGTGGCAGAATGCGCTGGGCATTCTGGTGCTGATCATCTCGGTACTGCTCGGTGGCCGCAGCCTGCTCGCCGCGCTGGGCTGGCTGTAAGCAACGGGCACACACACGACTACGTAGACGGACTTACCATGCACACGATTGATATCAACTGCGATCTTGGGGAAGGGGAAACCGCGGAAGACTGCGCGCGCGATGCGCGTATCATGCCATTCATTTCCCGCTGCAATATCGCCTGCGGGGGGCACGCAGGAAACACCACTACCATGGCGCTGTCGCTGCAAAACGCGCGCAAATTCGGCGTCGCCGCCGGCGCCCACCCCGGCTATCCGGACCGGGAACATTTCGGTCGACGCTCCCTCGCCCTGCCCCGCGAGCAGCTGCTGACGTCGGTGCGCGAGCAGATTGCCACCCTGCAAAAACACGCAGCGCAGGCACAGGTAACACTCACCCACGTCAAACTGCACGGGGCCCTGTACAACGATGCGGAGGCGGACGATGGGCTCGCCGATGATCTGGTGCGACTGATCGCGGAAGAGTTTCCCGACCTGAGGATTCTTGCGCTGGCCAACGCCGCCATGGAGCGCGCCGCAAAAAAATACCGGCAGCCCGTATTGCGCGAGGGCTTTATGGATCGCCGGTACCTGAACGACCACCAGCTGTCGCCGCGCACCATGGAGGGAGCCGTGATCCACGAATTCGAGCAGTGCCTTGCGCAGGTAATGGCACTCACTGCCGGTACCCCATTTCCGTCAATCGAAGACAGGACGCTGCAGTTTTCCGTCGACAGTATCTGCCTGCATGGCGACAACCCCCGGGCGGAATCCATCGCCCGCGAGCTGCAACAGGCCTTGCTGCACGCCGGCGTCCGCACATGCTGACAGACACCGATTTTGCGCTGCACGGGAACGGGGACGCTGCGGTGGATATCCGCTTTGCCGCCTCCCCCGGAGAGCCGCTGAGCGAATGCATCATCGCGCTCGCCGACGCCATCGTATCCGCCCCGGACCTGCCCGGGGTGACCGAGGTGGTGCCCGCTTACCAGTGCCTCACCGTCTGTTTCGCCCCCCTGCAGCTGCCCCAGGCAGATAGCGGAGAGCCGGACATAACCCGGTTCGAGCAAAGCCTGCGCAGGCTGACGGAGGCGATCCTCGCCAAGGATCGGCCTGTGTGCGGCACCCGGCAGCTGATCCGCATCCCCGTCTGCTACGACGGCGCCTTCGCCCCGGACATGCAGACCCTGTGCGAAAAATCCGGACTCACTGCGGGTGAGGTCATTGCCCGGCACAGCGCGCCCCACTATCTGGTACACATGCTGGGATTCACCCCCGGGTTCCTCTATCTGGGCGGTCTCGATCCGCAGCTGCACTGCCCGCGCAAGGCGCGCCCCGAACTCCGGGTGCCGGCCGGCTCGGTGGGCATCGGTGGCGCGCAGACCGGGATCTACCCCCAGGCCACGCCGGGCGGCTGGCAGATCATCGGCCGCACCCCGCTGGCCCTGTTCCGCCCACAACAGTCCAGCCCGTTTATCGCCCGCCCGCTGGACCGCATCGAGTTCGTGCCTATCAATGCCGCGCAGTTCGCCGACACGGATCCCCTCGCCGAACCGGAAAGCGTGGCACTGGACCAGACGCACACGTCGGGAGTCCCGCGGTGAGTCTGAACATCATCCACCCGGGACTGCAGACCACCATCCAGGACGGCGGCCGCGCGGGAAACTTGCGCTGGGGAATATCCTGTGGGGGCGCCGCCGATAGCTTCGCCATGGCCCTTGGCAACCTGCTGCTCGGCAACCCGCCCGATCACCCCGGCCTGGAGGTGGCCCTCACCGGACCGGAAATCGAATTCACCTGTGCGTTGTCGATTGCCGTGACCGGCGCTCATTTTGATCTGCGACTCAATCACGAGACCGTCGGCAACGACGAGGTCATCACGGTACGTGCAGGCGACCGCCTGCGATTTGGACCATTGCGGTCCGGGGCACGGGCCTATATCGCGCTCGCCGCCGGCATCCAGCTGCCCATACTTTTCCACAGCCTGTCGACCCATGTGATCGCCGGCTTCGGTGGCCTGCACGGTCGCCCACTACAGGGCGGCGACCAGATCCCGCTGCAACACTGCCGCATCGAGCCTCCGCGGGCACTGCCGGCGGCCTACCGGCTGGATTACTCGTCACGACCATTACTGCGCGTGGTTCACGGTCTGGAGGCGCCGTATTTCCCCGCCGAAACGCTGGCCCGCTTCTACCGGGGCGGCTTTACGGTCTCACCCCAGAGCAATCGCATGGGCATCCGCCTGCAGGGCGATCCGCTGCCGGTGGAGGCGCTGCCCGAACAGGTATCTTCCGCCCTGTGTCCTGGCACTGTGCAGGTGCCGCCCAACGGCCAGCCCATAATCAGCTTCGTCGAGGGACAGACCATCGGCGGCTATCCCCGCATTGCGCACGTGATCAGCGCCGACCTGCACCGCCTCGGGCAACTGGTGGCGGGCGCTAGACTGGACTTCGAAGTGGTCAACAGGGCAAGCGCCCACCGCACGCTCGCCGGCAAGGCACGCCTGCTGGCGAGACTCCCGGAGCTACTGTAGAGCGCTCTAGCTTCCCGGGCAGGGCTATTCCTGTGTAGGCCGCGCTTGCGACCAGGAGGATCTGTTCAGAGCTCTGTGGTGGACATTCCGGCGGCAAACACGGGTCAGCTGTCGACCCAGGTCACAGCCTCGTCCTCGTGTTTGTCACCACAGGGGGTTGCCTTGGGTGGCACATAGCCGACACGGGATTCCGGCGCCGTATGGCGTTGCTCCCAGTAGGCTACCGCTTCACCACACAGGGATTTCTGTTGCTCGGTGAGCGCCACACCGTTCGGCCACTTACCCAGCTCGATTGCGCGCTTCAGGCTGCCGACAACCTGCGGGTTCAGAATCTTGAGCAAGTCATCCAGGGACTGGAACATCGCCACTTCCTCCGAAAACTACGGGGCTAAAACAAGAAAAGCCGGTCAATGACCGGCTTTCCATTGCCCGGCACCGGAAACGGTACCGAAACACCTAAAGCGAGATGCCTCAGGCTTCTGCAGCTTCTGCAGTCTCGTCCGCTACCGGACGATCCACCAGCTCGACGTAGGCCATAGGAGCCTTGTCGCCTGCGCGGAAACCGCATTTCAGGATGCGGATGTATCCACCCGGACGGGCTTCGTAGCGGGGACCCAGTTCGTCGAACAGCTTGCGCACGGCATCCTTGTCACGGATACGGGCGAAAGCCAGACGGCGGTTGGCAACACTGTCTTTCTTGGCCAGGGTGATCAGCGGCTCGGCGACGCGACGCAGCTCCTTGGCTTTCGGCAGTGTGGTTTTGATCAGCTCGTGCTCTACCAGAGAGGCAGTCATGTTCTTGAACATGGCCTTGCGGTGAGAGCTGGTACGACTGAATTTACGGCCACTATAACGATGACGCATAACTCAATTCCTCACGACTTCGATTGCTTTCTCAGCAAGTCGTCTGGGAGCGGTGCTAGCCGTGGGCATACACCGCTCGGTTTTCTTCACGCGGGCGGGCAATCACGCCCGCGCCACAAACGCTTTACAGGGAGCTTAGCTTGCTGTCGCCTTTGAGGCTGGCCGGCGGCCAGTTCTCGAGGCGCATACCCAGGGACAGACCACGGGAAGCCAGAACGTCCTTGATTTCGGTCAGGGACTTCTTGCCCAGGTTCGGAGTCTTCAGCAGTTCTACTTCGGTACGCTGAATCAGGTCGCCGATGTAGTAGATGTTTTCCGCTTTCAGACAGTTGGCCGAACGCACGGTCAGCTCGAGGTCGTCTACCGGACGCAGCAGCACCGGGTCCACTTCCTCTTCCTTGGTCTCCGGCTGGGCATCCTTCTCGCCTTCGAGGTCCACAAACACTGCCAGCTGTTGCTGCAGGATGGTGGCGGCGCGACGGATAGCTTCTTCCGGGTCCAGAGTACCATTGGTCTCCAGATCCAGAACCAGCTTGTCCAGGTCGGTACGCTGTTCTACACGCGCGGATTCCACGCTGTAGGACACGCGGCGAACCGGGCCGAAAGAGGCGTCCAGTTGCAGGCGACCAATGGCGCGGGTCTCTTCTTCGTCATCACGACGGGCGTCGGCGGGCTGGTAGCCACGGCCGCGCGCAACGGTCAGACGCAGGTTGAGCTCCACATCGCCAGTGATGTTGGCGATCACGTGTTCAGGGTTCACGATTTCAATGTCGTGGTCCACCTGAATGTCACCAGCGGTCACTGCACCCGGGCCCTTCTTGCTCAGGCTCAGCACTGCCTGGTCCTTGCCGTGCATCACCACCGCAATTTCCTTCAGGTTGAGCAGGATTTCAATTACGTCTTCCTGCACACCTTCGATTGCGCTGTACTCGTGCTCAACACCGTCGATCTCAACTTCAGTGACGGCGCAGCCTGGCATGGAGGACAGCAGGATGCGGCGCAGTGCGTTGCCGAGAGTGTGGCCGAAACCACGCTCCAGCGGTTCCAGAACCACTTTGGCGTGGTTCTGGTTGTACTCGGTGACGTCAATACGACGAGGTGTCAAAAACTCGTTGACAGCAGTCTGCATAGCCATACCTGTATTACAGTTTTATTCCTTAAATGGAACAGAGCCTTACTTGGAGT
>Ga0207814_100519_pt1 | contig 19923 bp, 11 predicted proteins | sample TtaePargueraPR_7_FD_187755 | JGI IMG/M metagenome (GOLD analysis project Ga0207814, IMG submission 187755) | Aerobic enrichment media microbial communities from Bioluminiscent Bay, La Parguera, Puerto Rico - Tt and P1 (2) (SPAdes) | ecosystem: Environmental > Aquatic > Marine > Unclassified ... | reverse complement strand
CCCGAACAGGTGGCACCGGCCGTCGAGGCCGAGACCGTCAGCGAGACTGTCGCCGAAGTCAAAGCCGGGCCGGCCGCCTCCGGCGGTATCACCGATGCCCAGCGCGGCCTGCTGGCGGATATCGACCCGGATGTGGTCGAGGTCTTCCTGGAGGAAGCCGGCGATCTCGTGGACGAGCTGGAAGAGCTGATCCAGAACTGGGAGCAGTCCCCCGACGACCGCGCGGCGCCGGAAGCGCTCAAGCGGGTGTTGCACACCTTCAAGGGCGGTGCACGTATGGCCGCCCTGATGGGGCTTGGCGAGGTGGCGCACCGGTTCGAAACCGTCATCGAGAACATGCAGAGCGGCAGCTCGCCGTCTGCGGAATTCTTTGCCGATGCCCACAGTATTTACGACCGCCTGGCGGCGGGTGTGGAAACCGTGCGCGCCTGGATGGGTGGTGAGGAGCTCGAACCTTTCTGTGCACTGCTGGAAACCCGCTGGGCGGACGAGCAGGTTGCCGAGGATGCGAGTCCGGTGGATTACGGCATGGAGTCCGAGGAGGACTTGCCGGTGGCCGCGGAGCCTGTCGAGGACGCGGTGCAAGAGCCGGTACCGGAAGAGACCCCGGCCGCGCCCGCCGCGCCGGCACCGGAAGTGGAAGTCATCGAAAAGGGCACCGCCCTGCAGCCGCACACGCCGGGCAGCAATGTGCTGCCATTCGTGCGCAAGTCGAAAAATGTCGGCGATCGCGAGGGCGGCCAGCCGCGCAACCAGCCACAGGAGATGGTGCGGGTCGCCTCGGAACTGCTCGAGGAACTGGTAAACCTCGCCGGTGAGACCTCGATTTCCCGCGGCCGACTGGAAGAACAGGTGGGTGAGTTCGGCCTCGCCCTGGACGAGATGGATGCGACCCTGTCGCGACTGAACGAACAGCTGCGCCGCCTGGACAAGGAAACGGAAGCCCAGATCCAGTTCCGTCAGGAACAGCTGGCGGAGCAGGACGTGGACTTCGACCCGCTGGAAATGGACCGCTACTCGTCCATTCAGCAATTGTCCCGCTCACTGCTGGAGTCCACCTCGGACTTGCTGGAACTGAAACAGACTCTGGGCCACAAGGCCCGGGATACGGAAACCCTGTTGTTGCAGCAATCGCGGGTCAATACCGAACTGCAGGAAGGCCTGATGCGCAGCCGCATGGTGCCCTTCTCGCGGCTGGTGCCGCGTCTGCGCCGCATCGTGCGGCAGGTCAGCGCGGAACTGGGCAAGCAGGTGGATCTGGTGTTCTCCAACGTCGAGGGCGAACTGGACCGCTCCATGCTCGAACGCATGGTGGCGCCCCTGGAGCACATGCTGCGCAACGCGGTGGACCACGGTATCGAGTCGCCGCAGAAGCGTCGCGATGCCGGCAAGACCGAGCGCGGTCGCATTTCCGTGGCACTGGCGCGGGAAGGCAGTGAGGTGGTGATTACCATCAGCGACGACGGTGCCGGTATCAATCTGATGCGGGTGCGCGAGAAGGCGATCGAAAGCGGCCTGATGCGACCGGACGCGGAGCTGTCCAACAACGAGATCATGCAGTTTATTCTGCAGGCCGGCTTCAGTACCGCCGACAAGGTGACCCAGATTTCCGGGCGCGGTGTCGGTATGGATGTGGTGTCGGCGGAGATCAAGCAGATTGGTGGCAGTGTCACTATCGGCTCGCAGGCCGGCCAGGGCACGGAATTTGTGGTGCGTCTGCCGTTTACCGTGTCCGTGAACCGCGCGTTGATGGTAAAAGTCGGCGAGGACCTGTTCGCGCTGCCGCTGAACACCATCGAGGGTATTGTGCGTCTCAGCCCGTTTGAGCTGGAGCACTACTATCGCACCCCGGAAGCCCGTTTCGAGTATGCCGGCGAGCCCTATCAGGTGAACTACTTCGGCAGCCTGCTGCAGTCCAGCGCGCAGCCGCGCCTGGTGGTGGAAGACATGCAGATGCCGGTGCTGCTGGTACGCACGGAAAACACCGCGATGGCGCTGCAGGTGGACGCCATCATGGGCAGCCGCGAGATCGTGGTGAAAAGCCTCGGCCCCCAGTTTGCGGGTGTGCAGGGTGTATCCGGCGCCACCGTGACCGGTGACGGTACCGTAGTGGTGATTCTCGATGCCCACGCGCTGCTGCGTAAGCACTCTGCGCTGCTGGCGCGTCCGGAAGCGCCGCTGCTGGAAGAGCTTTCCGGGGCCAGCGGCCGCGAGGAGCCAGTCACCCAGAAACTGGTGATGGTGGTGGATGACTCGGTGACCGTACGCAAGGTAACCACACGCTTCCTGGAGCGGGAGGGGTTCCGGGTGATTACCGCCAAAGACGGTCAGGACGCGATCATCCAGCTACAGGATGTGATTCCCGATGTGATGTTGCTGGATATCGAGATGCCGCGTATGGATGGCTTCGAGGTGGCGCGCAATATCCGCTCCAGCAGCCGCCTGCGGGATATTCCGATCATCATGATCACCTCCCGTACCGGGAAAAAGCACCGCGATCACGCGCTGTCGCTCGGCGTGAACCACTACCTGGGCAAGCCGTACCAGGAAGAGGTGCTGCTGAACGCCATCCACGACTTTACCGAAGCCGGGGCCGACGTGTGATGGCCAATGTGATGGTTGAGGGAAGTGTGTCCAGAGAACGTATTCAAGCCCCAGTGGGCGGTGGAGAGACCAGAGCATGAGCGGAACCGATGTAAGCGCCATGTCCACAACCGAGATGCCGCAGGAGGTCAGCAGCCTGCTGTTGCCGCTGGCGGACGGCCAGCTGCTGGTGCCGGTGGATACCCTGTCGGAGATCATCGCGCTGCAGAGCCCGGTGTCGGCCTTCGACGCCCCCGACTGGTACATGGGGGAGCTGCACTGGCGCGAACTCCGCCTGCCACTGATCTCCTTCGAGGTGATGCGCGGTAACCCCATGCCCGTGCTGCGCAGTAACTGTCGTATTGCGGTGCTGAGCAGTGGCAACAGCGAAGGGGATCTGCCCTTTTTCGCGGTGGTGCTGCAGGGCACGCCGAGGCTGGTGCGGGTAACCCCGTCTGAGCTGGCGGGACGCGAAGGCGAATGCGCCATGGGCGAGCTGATGCATGTGGCACTCTCCGGCGAAGAGGCCGTTATCCCCAACCTGTCGGAGCTGGAAGAGGCCTGCCTGGCCTATCGCAGTCGCCGCTGATCACCCTTTGAAAGCAGACACAAAAAAAGCCGCTCAGTGAGCGGCTTTTTTTGTGTCTTGTATCCAGTCCGGATCTGGACGCTTTGGGTCAGAACAGTTCTTCCGGCAGGGCTTCCTGCGCCTGCTCGGTACCGCTGTCCTCGGCGCCAGGGCCATCGTTGGAGTAGATCGACGGATAGTTGCCGTAAGTCTCGCGCCCGGGCACGCGGTCCGCGCGGAATATCTCGAAGATCCCTCCGCGGGAAGTACGCATGCCGGTGCGGGGGTTGATGCGCATGGTGACGATATCGTCCGGTTGCGGCAGGTGGCGCTCCGGCAGGCCGTCGAGGGCCGCGGACATAAAGTCGATCCAGATCGGCAGCGCGGCGGAGCCACCGTACTCGTTGCGACCAATGGGTGTGTTGTCGTCAAAGCCCACCCAGGTGCTGGTGGCGAGATAGGGGCTGTAGCCGGAGAACCAGGCATCCCGCGGGCCGTTGGTGGTCCCGGTCTTGCCGGCGATATCGCCGCGCTTCATCGCCAGGGCCTTGCGGCCGGTGCCGCGCTTGATCACATCCTTCAGCATGGAATCCATGATGTAGGCGGTTTCCGGCGACATGGCGCGGGGCGCGCGCGGGCGCGCCTGCTCGTCGGCGTGCAGCGGCGCCACTGGCAGGGTGCGCAGCTCCAGCGGCTCGTTCTCTTCCGGTGTCAGTGCGGCATCCCGCTGTACGGCCTCCAGGTCGATGGGCTCGGGTGCCAGGCCCGGCTCCTCACCGGCGGCCGGGCACTCGCGGCATACGGTCAGCGGCAGCGCCTGGTAGACGGTATCCCCGTGTACATCGAGCACCTGGTCCACCAGATAGGGTTCGACCCGGTAGCCGCCGTTGGCGAAGGCCGCGTAGCCGCGCACCATTTCCAGCGGGGTGAGCGCGGAGCTCCCGAGGGCAATGGACAGGTTGCGGGCGAGCTTGCTGCGCTCGAAACCGAACCCTTCAGCAAAGGTCAGTGCGCGATCCAGTCCCAGTGCCTGCAGCAGGCGAATCGAGACCATGTTGCGCGACATATACAGGGCCTTGCGCAGGCGGGTCGGGCCGAGGAAGGTGCCGCCGTCATTCTCCGGGCGCCACACGTCCTCGAGATTGGTCTGCTCGAAAATGATCGGTGCGTCGTTGATGATACTGGCCGCTGTGTAGCCATTCTCCAGCGCCGCGGAGTATATGAAGGGTTTGAAGCTGGAACCCGGCTGGCGTGCGGCCTGAGTGACCCGATTGAAGTGGCTCTGGCGGAAGTCATAGCCGCCCACCAGCGCGCGAATAGCGCCGTCTTCAGGCTCCAGGGATACGAGGGCACCCTGGGCTTCCGGGATCTGGGTCAGGTGCCACTCCTCGCGCGCCTGGGGCAGCTCATCCTTGCTGTCCTTTTCCAGTCCGTCCGGTGCAGCGAAGGGGTCGTCGGTAAGGTCGGTATCGGCCAGCGCCTCGGCGGCGGCTTCTCTGGCCTGGTCCTGCACTTCCTGTTGCTCACGGGCGACTTCTTCGGCGGACACCACGACCCGGCGCAGGCGCACCACATCACCGGGAGCGAACATTTCCTCGGCGGACGTCAGGCGCGGGCCACGGGCGTTCTCGGAAATGTAGGGACGAATGGTGCTGAGGCCGTTCTCCCAGGGAATCTCGATGATGCGGCGGTCGCGCAGCTGCACACTGAGGCTCTGCGGGGCCACGGCGGTGACCACCGCAGGTTCCAGCCCGCCCAGCACCGGGATTTCCTTGAGCAGGTCCACCAGCTGGTCGTTGTCCGCCAGCAGCTCGTCGTCCAGGCGCTGTTCCGGACCGCGGTAGCCGTGACGACTGTCGTAGGTCTCGAGACCGTGTTGCAGGGCCTTGCGCGCTGCGTCCTGCAGGCGGCTGTCGACGGTGGTAATGACCTGGTAGCCATCCGTATAGGCGGCATCGCCGAACAGGTCTACGGCCTCCTTGCGCGCCATTTCCGCCACGTAGGGGGCGCTCAGGTCGAGGTCGCGGCCGTGGTAGCGTGCGGTGACCGGTGCGGTGATGGAGTTCTTGTAGTCATCCTGGTCGATATAACCGAGATCCAGCATGCGCTTGAGGATCCAGTTGCGGCGCACCAGTGCGCGCGAGGGGTTGGCGATGGGATTGTAGGTGGACGGCGCCTTGGGCAGGCCGGCCATCATTGCCCACTGGGCCAGGTTGAGCTCGTTGATGTCCTGGCCGTAGTACACGTGCGCGGCGGCCTGGAAGCCGTAGGCGCGGTTGCCGAGGAAGATCTTGTTGATGTAAAGGGCGAGAATTTCGTCCTTACTGAGTTCCTGCTCGATCTGCAGAGACAGCAGGATCTCATTGAACTTGCGGATAAAACGCTGTTCGCGGCTCAGGAAGAAGTTACGTGCCACCTGCATGGTGAGCGTGCTGCCGCCGGACTGGATGGAGCCACTGGCCACCAGCTGGCGCGCGGCGCGCATCAGGCCCTTGATGGAAACCCCGCTGTGGGAGTAGAACGCGTCGTCCTCCGCGGCGAGGATGGCCTTGATGAACATCTCCGGGGTCTGCTCGATGGTGATCGGGCTGCGGCGCTTCTCGCCGAACTCGCCGATCAGCTTCATATCCCGGGAGTAGATGCGCAGGGGCGTTTGCAGGCGGATATCGCGCAGGCTCTCGACCGAGGGCAGGCCCGGCTTCAGGTAGAGATAAATGCTGGAAAATGCCATGGCGCCAGCGGCGGCCCCGGCCAGAATCAGCCACAGCAGGGATAACAGTCGGTTGCGGGCTTTTTCGGTCATGGAAATGCTTCTGTGTACGTCTCGATCAATTTTTCGGCACTGTTCGACAATTATACGAAGAATGTGCGCTGTTACCTATGCAAAAGGCGGTTGCGGCGGTAATTTAAAGTGCTATACCATCAAACTTCCATAACCCACGGAAAAGATAAGAAAAATGGGGATGCTCCCTTTCTTCAACAAGGGCCCGAAAGCAATGCTTGGGCTCGATATTAGCTCCACCTCGGTAAAGTTGCTCGAACTGAGTCGCAGTGGCGACAAATACCGTGTGGAAAGCTATGCAACCGAGCCTCTGCCCCCGAATGCGGTAGTGGATAAGAATATCAATGATGTGGGCGCAATTGCGGAAGCTATTCGCAAAGTGGTGCGTCGCTCCAAGACCCGTCTGCGTCAGGCCGCTGTGGCCGTTTCCGGGTCTGCGGTCATCACCAAGACCCTGGATATGCCGGCGGACCTGTCTGACGACGCTCTGGAAGCCCAGATCGCGCTGGAAGCAGATCAGTACATTCCCTACCCGCTGGATGAGGTGAACCTGGACTTTGAAGTTCAGGGGCCTTCCGAGAAGGGCGAGGGCCAGGTCGAGGTGTTGCTGGCCGCCTGTCGCAGCGAGAACGTCGAGCAGCGGGTTTCCGCTCTCGGCGAAGCGGACCTGCAGCCCGGCGTGGTGGATGTGGAAGCCTACGCCATCGAGCGGGCGTTCACCCTGATGGACAACCAGTTCCCCGCCCAGGAGCAGCTGGTGGTGGCGGTCATCGATATCGGCGCCACCATGAGCGCGCTGTCGGTGATGGTCGACGGTCGCACCGTGTACACCCGCGAGCAGCTGTTTGGCGGCCGCCAGCTTACCGATGAAATCCAGCGCCGCTACGGCCTGTCTTCCGAAGAGGCCACCCTCGCCAAGCGCCAGGGCGGCAGCGGTCTTCCCGACGATTACTACCCGGAAGTCCTCGAGCCCTTCCGCGATGCGGTGGTCCAGCAGGTGACCCGCTCTCTGCAATTTTTCTATTCCTCCACCTCCTACAGCGATGTGGACTACATCCTCCTCGGCGGCGGTGTCGCCGCGATGGACGGTCTCGCCGAGCTGGTGGGGCAGAAACTGAACAAGCCCACGATGGTGGCCAATCCTTTCCGGGATATGAGTGTTGCATCCCGCGTCAATCGCCAGGCGCTCGCCAGTGAGGCCCCCTCGCTGATGATTGCCGCCGGCCTCGCCATGCGCGAGCGGGAGTTCTGATTCATGGCAAAGATCAACCTATTACCCTGGCGCCAGGAATACCGGGCGCAGAAACAGAAAGAGTTCCAGCAGGTTGCGGCGCTGGTGGTGATTGCCGCCGGCGTTTCCGTGTTTATGTGGATGAAGACGGTGGATGCGCAGATCGCCAACCAGAACGAGCGCAACCAGCTGCTGAATACCGAGATCACTGCGCTGAACAAGCAGGTGCGTGAAATCAAGGACCTGAAAAAGCGCCGGCAGGAGCTGATTGACCGCATGCGGGTCATTCAGGAACTGCAGGGTAACCGCCCGCTGGCGGTGCGCTACTTCGACGACATGGTGCGGGCGGCCCCGGAAGGCTTGTGGCTGACCAACCTCAAGCGCTCGGGAAAAACCCTGAAGATTTCCGGTGTGGCCGAGTCCAACAACCGGGTTTCCTCCTTTATGCGCAGCCTGGATCAGTCTGAGTGGTACGAATCCCCGAATCTCACCGGGGTGACGGCGAAGCCCGAGTTTGGCGAGCAGGCCAGCGCGTTCGAGATGACGGTCAGTGTCAGCGGCCGTAAAAAAGAAGAAGAGGGCGCTGACGGCGCCAATAATGGAGCGTAATCGTGGCGCTTGAAGATACTCTCAAGCAGCTCAATGAGCTGGATATCAATGATATCGACTTCTCTCGCGTCGGTGTCTGGCCGCTGGCCGGACGCGTGGTGCTCCTGATCCTGATCGCTGCCGTACTGGTTGGCGGCGGCTACTTTTTCTTTATCAAGGACCGCTACAGCCAGCTGGAGTTCGCCGCCAACAAGGAGCGCGAGCTGTTTACCCAGTTCGAGCGCAAGTCTTTCGAGGCGGCCAACCTGGACGCCTATCGCGAGCAGCTGGCGGAAATGGAAGAGACTTTCGGTGCGCTGTTGAAGCAGCTGCCGAAAGACACCGAAGTACCCGGATTGCTGGAAGACATTGACGAATTTGGCCGCGGCAGCGGCCTGACCATCCAGAAGGTCGCACTGGAAGGCGAGCAGGTGGGCGAGTTCTATGTGGAGCTGCCCATCCGCATCGAGGTGCAGGGCGGTTACCACGAGTTCGGGGCTTTCATCAGCGGTATCGCGGGTATGCCCCGTATCGTTACTCTGCACGACTTCGAAATCCAGACCAGTAAAAACGGCAAGGCACTGCTGAATATGGTGGTGAATGCGAAAACCTACCGTTACAAGGACCAGGGGGAAGAAGGATGAAAAAATACTTCGCTCTGAGTGCCGCCCTGCTGGCACTGGCCGGGTGTAGCCTGGACGGCAGTCACAGTGACCTGCGCCAGAAAATGGCGGCGGTCAAACACAAGCCCAAGGGGCAGATCGAACCGATTCCCACATTCACGCCCTACAGCCCGTACGTATACAGCGCCGCGGCCATGCGCAGCCCGTTTGTGCGCCCGGTGCTGGAGGCGGATCAGCGCCTGGTAGGGCGCAAGCTGGATGTGGCGCCGGACCTGAACCGGCAGAAAGAACTGCTGGAGCAGTATCCCTTTGATGCCCTTTCCATGGTGGGCACCCTGTCCCGCGGCGGTCAGCTGTGGGCGCTCGTGAACGATGGTGACGGGGGGATTCATCGCATCACCATCGGCAATCACCTGGGCAAAAACCACGGGCGTGTGGTCAACGCCTCATCGTCGCAACTCGATGTACTGGAAATTGTGCCGGACGGCACCGGTGGCTGGATCGAACGGCCACGGGCTCTGACTTTGGAAGATAAGGACAACTAAAAATGATCACCAAGCAACTCGCCAGAGTATTGGCGCGGGTCGCCAACGTTGTGCTGCGCGCGAAAGCGCTGCTGTTGGCCCTGCTGTTACTGCCGTTGGCGGCGCCGTCCCTGGCAAGCCAGCTGAACGACATTCAGTTCTCCGAGCTGCCCGGCAGCCGCCTGCAGCTGCGTCTGACCTTCAGCGATGTGCCGCCAGAGCCCACCGGTTACACCATCGAGCAGCCCGCCCGTATCGTGATGGATTTCGCCGGAGTCGAAAGCGTACTTCCGGAGAAGAAGTATTCCCTGGATATTGGCGCAGCGCGCAGTGCGGTGATCGTGTCCAGTGACGACCGCACCCGCCTGATCCTGAATCTCGACGAGCTGCCGGTGTACACCAGCGAGCGCGTCGGCAACCAGGTTGTTCTCGAAGTGGGTGCGGATGCCGCAACCACCGCGGCCGTTGCCGCTGCACCGGTACACACCAGCACCAATATCGGCGGTAATGCCCAGTTCAAGCCCGCGGGCAACGTGGGGATCAGCAATGTGGACTTCCGCCGCGGTGAAGGCGGTGAAGGTAAGGTGATCGTCAGCCTGACCGATCCGGCAGTAAATATCGATGTGGAGCGCACCCGCGGCAAGATCGTGCTGACCTTCCTCGGCGCCGAGCTGCCCGCAGAGCTGCGCCAGCGCCTCGACGTCACCGATTTCGCTACTCCCGTGAACAGCATCAGCGTTGACTACGACGGCCGCAACACGGTGATCTCTGTGGATCCTCACGATGGTGAGTACGACTACCTCGCCTATCAGGCGGATACCGAATACGTGCTGAGCGTAAAACCGCTGACCGTAGCCCAAGTCCGCGAGAAGCAGAAAGAATTCCAGTTTACCGGTGAAAAGCTGTCCCTGAATTTCCAGGACATCGAAGTGCGCTCCGTGCTGCAGTTGATTGCCGACTTCACCGATCTGAACCTGGTGGCCAGTGATACCGTTCAGGGGCGCATCACCCTGCGTCTCGATGGGGTGCCCTGGGACCAGGCGCTGGAACTGATCCTGAAGGCCAAGGGCCTCGACAAGCGTCAGGAAGGCAATGTGATCATGGTGGCTCCGGCCGCGGAAATCGCCGAGCGCGAGCGCCGCGAGCTCGAGACCCGCAAGCAGCTGGAAGAACTGGCGCCACTGCGCACCGAGTACATCCAGATCCGCTACGCCGACGCGCGTGAACTGTTTACCCTGTTCGCAGGGCAGCAGGGTGGTGGCCAGGGTGGCGGTCGCGGCAATTTTGCCGGTGGTCGTGAGGATCAGGAAGCCCGCAGCATCCTGTCCTCCCGCGGCAGTGCGATCGTGGATGAACGCACCAATACCATCATCCTCACCGACACCGAAGAAAAGATCGCCCAGTTCCGCGATCTGATCAGTGCCATCGATATCCCCATCCGCCAGGTGATGATCGAGGCCCGTATCGTGACCGCGAATACCGACTTCGAGAAGAGCCTCGGCGTGCGCTGGAGCTATCTGGAAGATCACAACACCGGTGACGATAGTATTGGCATTGGCTCCGGCTCCATGCTCCCGGGTATCTCCGATGGCGACGGCAGCGGTCCGGATATTTCCGCGCCCACTACCCTGCACGATCCGATGCTGGTGGATCTGGGTATCGGCAATCCCGCGGGCAGTGTGGCCTACGCCATCCTGAAGGAGGACTTCCTGCTCGGGCTCGAACTGTCCGCGCTGGAAGATGTGGGCAAGGCGGAGATCGTATCCCAGCCGAAGGTGGTGACCGGTGACAAGCAGGAAGCGAGCATCCGCTCCGGTGTGGAAATTCCCTATCTGGAAGCCACTTCTTCCGGTGCCGCCTCGGTGACCTTCAAGGAAGCGGTACTGCTGCTGAATGTCACCCCGCAGATCACGCCGGACGACAACATCATCATGAACCTGAACATCGACCAGAACAGTGTCGGTGAGCTGTTCACCAACGTGATCACCGGTGCGCAGATTCCGGCGATCAATGTGAACTCCCTGCAGACCAAGGTACTGGTCGCCAACGGCGAGACCATCGTACTGGGCGGTATCTTCGAGGCGCAGGCCATCGAGGGCGAGGTGAAGGTGCCGGTACTGGGCGATATTCCGTTCCTCGGCCACCTGTTCAAGACCACCACCAAGCAGGAAGACAAGCGCGAACTGCTGATCTTTATCACCCCGCGCATCATGCAGGACGAGTTCCTCTCTTTCAGCAAGTGATTACCCAGCCCATCTTTCTTGTCGGTCCCATGGGGGCCGGCAAGTCCACTATCGGCAAATTGCTCGCAGCCCAGCTCGGGCTGCCTTTTGCCGATTCCGATAAAGTGCTCGAAGACCGCACCGGTGCCGATATTCCCTGGATATTCGATGTCGAGGGGGAAGCCGGCTTTCGCCGCCGCGAAAGCGAGGTGCTGAAAGACCTCTGCACCGGTGAACCGCAGGTGATCGCCACCGGCGGAGGCATTGTGCTGCTGCCGGAAAATCGCGCGCTGCTGAAAGCGCACGGATTTGTCGTGTACCTTCGGGCGAGTCTCGACCAGCTGGTTGAGCGCACCTCCAAAAACAGCAACCGCCCCCTGCTACAGGTAGCGGATCCCAGGGGCAAGCTGCGCGAAATCCTGCTGCAGCGGGAGCCGTTTTACAGCGAAGTGGCCGATCTGGTGTGCGATACCAACGACTGCACGCCAAAGCAGGCCTCGATCCTGGTCTCGAACCGGTTGCTGTCGCGCGCCGAAGGGTGATAAGCCCCGGCGCGTGCACCGGCACCTCATCAGCGCGATTTTCAGCGGCCGGGTAGCGGTGATCTCAATCACTTGTGCTAGAGTGGCCGCCTTTTCAGAAATATTCCGCTAGACGTGTGCGAAAGGGAGTAGCCATGCACAGCCTCCATGTCGACCTGGGTGATCGCAGTTATCCGATTCTGATCGGTTCCGGCCTGCTGCAAGAGCCTGCCTATTTCGAGCAAAGTATCCGTGGCAAGCAGGTTCTCGTGGTTACAAACGAAACCATCGCTCCGCTGTATCTGGAAAAGGTACTGCAGGCGCTGCGGGGGTTCGCCAAGGTGGACACGGTGCAGCTGCCCGATGGCGAGGCCTTCAAGACACTCGACACCGTCAATCGCGTATTCGATACCCTGCTGAAAAAGCGCCACGATCGCAGCACCACGATCGTTGCCCTCGGCGGTGGTGTGATCGGTGATATGAGCGGCTTTGCCGCAGCCTGCTACCAGCGCGGTGTCGATTTTGTGCAGGTGCCCACCACCCTCTTGTCGCAGGTGGATTCTTCGGTGGGCGGCAAGACCGGGGTCAATCACCCGCTCGGCAAAAACATGATCGGTGCCTTTTACCAGCCGCAGCTGGTGCTGATCGACATCGATACGCTGTCCACGCTGCCCGATCGCGAACTTTCCGCTGGCATTGCCGAGGTCATCAAGTACGGGATGATCTGCGATGCACCTTTCTTCGAATGGCTGGAAGCCAATATGGACGCGCTGCTGGCGCGGAACCCGCAGGCGCTAGCCTATGCGATCGAGCGCAGCTGTGCGGACAAGGCGGCGGTGGTTGCCGAGGACGAGCGCGAATCCGGTCGCCGTGCCATCCTGAATTTCGGCCATACCTTTGGCCACGCGATTGAGGCGGTGCAGGGATACGGCAACTGGCTGCACGGTGAGGCGGTCGCGGCGGGTATGGTGATGGCGGCAGAGCTGTCGCTGTTGCGCGGCTGGATTGCGGCCGAGGACGTGGCGCGGTTGAGAGCGCTGCTAAGCAAGGCGAATCTGCCGCAACAATCACCGGCAGATATGCGCGTGGACGAATATTTGCAGGCAATGTCGGTGGATAAAAAGGTGCAGGATGGCAAATTGCGCCTGGTGTTGCTGCGGGCGCTTGGTGATGCCCAAATTATCGACGATACGGCCAAAGATCAGCTGGTGGAGGCTTTGCGCGCCTGCGGCGCCCGATGATAGTTTTGTAGTTTTTTTACCTTGCTGAGGATTCTTTGACAGCGGCGGCATTCAAAAGAAGATAAATCGGTTAAATGGTCCGCCAACAGCGGAAAAAACTGGCGAATCTTGCAATTGCAGGGGGGCACGAGTAATATTGCGCGCCCCCTCGGTGAAAGCCGGGGAAATGAGCTGATAACAACAAACGCAGGCTTGCACCAAGCAAGCAACCCCAAGCCCCTCACGCGGGCTTTTTTTGTCATTGGGGTACAGAAAACTTAGTGGAATCTGCGGCACCTTTGGCTCGAGACTAGATAAATATACCCCCAGGGGCAGTCTGTAGACTGTGACCTGATTGTCACCGCTGGCGATACATCGCAAAAGCATCGCCAGCAGCGTAGACAATCACGGCGTACGGGGTAGCAATAACACTTTGAGGAATTCTATGGGTAGCGGTCTGTATCGATTGGATGAGTTCAAAGATAACTGTGGCTTTGGGTTGATCGCCCACCTGAAGGGCGAAACCAGCCACAAGTTGTTACAGACAGCGATTGAATCGCTGACCTGCATGACTCACCGCGGCGGTATTGCCGCCGATGGCAAAACCGGGGACGGCTGTGGCCTGTTGCTGCAAAAGCCCGACGGTTTCCTGCGCGCGGTCGCCAAAGAGCAGTTTGGCCAGGACCTGAGCGACCTGTACGCCGTCGGTTCCATCATGCTGCCACTGGACGATGCGGAGGCTGCCAGCGCGCGCGCGATCCTCGAGCGCGCCGTCGAAGAGCAGGGGCTGCAGGTTGCCGGCTGGCGCGTCGTGCCCACCAATGAGGATTGCCTGGGCCCCATTGCCAAGGAAACTCTGCCGCGCTTCGAGCACCTGCTGATCAACAATGCGGAAGCGCCGCTGGAGCAGCAGCAGTTCAACGCCCGTTTGTTTGTGGCACGCCGCAAGGCCGAACAGCAGCTGACCGACGCCACCTATATCGGCAGCCTGTCGACCTCGGTACTGTCCTATAAGGGCCTGATGATGCCGGCAGACCTGCCGGCGTTTTTCCCGGATCTGGCCGACCCGCGCCTGGAAACCGCCATCTGCGTATTCCACCAGCGCTTCTCTACCAACACCATGCCGCGCTGGCCGCTGGCACAGCCGTTCCGCATGCTGGCCCACAACGGTGAGATCAATACCATCACCGGCAACCGCAACTGGTCCGTGGCGCGCACCAACAAGTTCATCACCGAGCTGGTGCCGGAACTGTCCGAGCTGAAGCCACTGGTGAACCGTGTGGGTTCCGACTCCTCCAGCCTCGACAATATGCTGGAGCTGCTCACCGTGGGCGGTATCGACATGCACCGTGCCATTCGCATGCTGGTACCGCCGGCATGGCAGAACGTGGACACCATGGACTCGGACCTGCGAGCCTTCTACGAATACAACTCCATGCACATGGAGCCCTGGGACGGCCCCGCCGGTCTGGTGCTGACCGACGGCCGCCACGCGGTGTGTACCCTGGACCGAAACGGCCTGCGCCCGTCCCGCTGGGTGATCACCAAGGACGACTTCATCACCGTCGCGTCAGAAGTGGGTACTTACCAGTACGACCCGGCCGACGTCGTCGCCAAGGGCCGATTGGGCCCGGGCCAGATTCTGTCCGTGGATACCCTCAAGGGCGAGCTGCGCCACACCGCCGAGGTGGATGGCGAGCTGAAAAAAGCCCAGCCCTACAAAAAGTGGCTGAAGGAAAAGGCCCGCCGTATTCGCTCTACCCTGGTGACCGCACCGGTGGACAACAACTTCTCCATGGAGCAGTTCAAGGTCTACCAGAAGCTGTTCAGCTCCTCCCTGGAAGAGCGCGACCAGGTGATCCGCCCGCTGGCCGAAGCCGGTCAGGAAGCGGTGGGCTCCATGGGTGACGATACGCCGATGGCGGTACTGTCCGAAGGCAATCGTTGCCTGTACGACTATTTCCGCCAGCAGTTTGCGCAGGTAACCAACCCGCCCATCGACCCGCTGCGGGAAACCATCGTCATGTCCCTGGAGACCTGCCTGGGCCGTGAGAAATCCGTATTCGAGGAGACTGTCGAGCACGCCGACCGCGTGATCCTGTCTTCCCCGGTACTGTCGCACATGAAGTACACCGCGCTGCTCGATCTTGGGCGCGAAGAGTTCACCGCGAAAATTTTTGACCTCAATTACGATCCCGCGCAGCTGGATCTGAAGAGCGCCATCGAAAAGCTGTGCAGCGATGTGGCCGACTCCGTGCGTAAGGACGGCACCGTGGTCGTGGTGCTGTCGGATCGCGAAATCGAAGAGGGCAAGCTGCCCATCGACGCGCTGATGGCCACCGGTGCGGTGCATCACCACCTGGTGCACAACGGTCTGCGCTGCGACTCCAATATCGTGGTGGACACTGCCACCGCGCGCGACTCCCACCAGCTGGCGTGCCTGATTGGCGTGGGCGCCACCGCGGTGCACCCGTACTTCTCCTACAGCATCATCAATCACCTGATCGAAACCGGTGAGCTGCTGCTGGACGCGGCTACCGCGCAGAAGAACTACCGCAACGGCATCATCAAGGGCCTGCTGAAGATCCTGTCGAAGATGGGGATCTCCACCATCGCCTCCTACCGCGGCGCGCTGTTGTACGAGCTGGTGGGTCTGTCCCAGGACGTGATCGACCTGTGCTTCCCAGAAGCGCCGGCACGTGTGCTGGGTGCCGGTTTCAAGGAGCTGGAAGACGACATGCGTGCACGCGCGCAACTGGCGTGGAAGCCGCGCAAGAAGGTCTCCCCCGGTGGCCTGCACAAGTTTGTCTACGGCGAGGAATACCACGCGTTCAACCCGGATGTGGTCAAGGCGCTGCAACAGGCGGTGCGCACCGGCGACTACGGCGCCTGGCGCGATTACGCCACCCTGATCAACCAGCGTCCGGTCGCCACCCTGCGCGACCTGCTGGGTTTGAAAAAGGACGTGCAGCCGATTCCGCTGGAGGAAGTGGAGCCCGCGGAAAATATCCTGCGTCGCTTCGACTCCGCCGCCATGTCCCTCGGCGCCCTGTCGCCGGAGGCCCACGAGGCCCTGGCCCAGGCCATGAACCGCCTGGGTGGCCGCTCCAACAGCGGTGAGGGCGGCGAGGACCCGGTGCGTTTCGGTACCGACAAGGTGTCCAAGATCAAGCAGATCGCCTCCGGCCGTTTCGGGGTGACCCCGCACTATCTGGTGAATGCCGAGGTACTGCAGATCAAGGTCGCCCAGGGCGCCAAGCCCGGTGAGGGCGGCCAGCTGCCCGGTGGCAAGGTGAACGAACTGATCGCGCGCCTGCGCTACTCGGTGCCCGGCGTGACCCTGATCTCACCGCCGCCGCACCACGATATCTATTCCATCGAGGACCTGGCGCAGCTGATCTATGACCTGAAACAGGTCAACCCAGATGCGCTGGTGTCGGTGAAGCTGGTATCTCGCCCCGGTGTCGGCACCATCGCCGCCGGTGTGGCCAAGGCCTACGCCGACCTGATCACCATCTCCGGTTACGACGGCGGTACCGCGGCGAGCCCGATTACCTCCATCCGCTACGCCGGTTCCCCGTGGGAGCTGGGTCTGGCGGAAACCCACCAGACCCTGCGCGCCAACGATCTGCGCGGTAATGTACGTGTACAGACCGACGGCGGCCTGAAGTCCGGCCTGGATGTGGTCAAGGCGGCGATGCTGGGTGCCGAGAGTTTCGGTTTCGGCACCGCGCCGATGGTGGCACTGGGCTGTAAGTACCTGCGCATCTGTCACCTGAACAACTGCGCCACCGGCGTGGCCACTCAGAACAAGGACCTGCGCGACGAGCACTACATCGGCACTGTGGAAATGGCGATGAACTTCTTCAAGTTCGTGGCCGAGGAAACCCGCGAGTGGATGGCGAGCCTGGGTGTGCGCACCATGGACGAACTGGTGGGCCGCGTGGACCTGCTGGAGACCCTGGAAGGCCGCACCGCCAAGCAGAAGACCCTGGACCTGTCGCCGCTGCTGCATACCGACGCACTACTCGACAGCAAGCCGCAGACCTGCCAGCTGGCCAAAAACGAGCCCTGGGACAAGGGGCTGCTGGCCGAGCGCATGGTGAAGGAAACCCTGCCGGCGATCGAGAACCTGGCGGGCGGCGAGTTCAGCTTCAAGCTGACCAACTGCGACCGCTCCATCGGCGCGCGTCTCTCCGGCGAGATCGCCAAACGCCATGGCAACCAGGGCATGGTGGATGCGCCGATCAAGTTGCGCCTTACCGGCGTTGCCGGCCAGTCCTTCGGTGTGTGGAACGCAGGCGGCCTCGAGATGTACCTGGAAGGCGACGCCAACGACTACGTGGGCAAGGGTATGGCCGGCGGCAAGCTGGTGATCCGTCCACCCCAGGGCAGCGAATTCGCTTCCCAGGAAACCAGTATCGTCGGCAACACCTGCCTGTACGGCGCCACCGGCGGCAAGCTGTTTGCCTCCGGCTGTGCCGGCGAGCGTTTCGGTGTGCGCAACTCCGGTGCCTTCGCGGTGGTGGAAGGTGCGGGCGACCACTGCTGTGAATACATGACCGGCGGCATGATCGCGGTACTGGGCAAGACCGGGGTCAACTTCGGTGCCGGTATGACCGGTGGCTTCGCTTATGTGCTGGATATGGATCGCGACTTCTTCGACAAGTGCAACCACGAGCTGATCGAGTTGCGCCGCATCAGCAGCGAGGCCCTGGAGGAATACCAGAGCCACCTGCGCGAGGTGATCGAAGAGTTCGTCGCCGAGACCGGCAGTGCCTGGGGTGAGGAGTTGCTGGACAACCTCGACGACTACCTCAACAAATTCTGGCTGGTGAAGCCGAAGGCCGCCAGCCTCGCCGGACTGCTGTCCGATGTACGCAAGCGCGGCGAATAAGGGGGATATTTACTTATGTCACAGCGTCTCAACAACGATTTCCAGTTTGTCGACGTGGGCCGAGTGGACCCCGCCAAGAAAGACATCATCACACGCACCAACCAGTTCGTGGAGATCTACCAGCCGTTCACCCAGAAGCAGGTGGCCAGCCAGGCGCACCGCTGCCTGGACTGCGGCAACCCCTACTGCGAGTGGAAGTGCCCGGTACACAACTACATTCCGAACTGGCTGCGCCTGATCAGCGAAGGCAACATCATGGAGGCGGCGGATCTGTGTCACCAGACCAATTCCCTGCCGGAAGTGTGCGGCCGCGTATGCCCGCAGGACCGCCTGTGTGAAGGGGCCTGTACCCTGAATGACGGCTTCGGTGCGGTGACCATCGGCAACGCCGAGAAATACATTACTGATACCGCCTTCGCCCTTGGCTGGCGCCCGGACCTGAGCCACGTGACCAAGACCGACAAGCGCGTCGCCGTGGTCGGCGCCGGCCCCGCGGGCCTGGCCTGTGCGGACGTGCTGGTGCGCAACGGCGTCCAGCCGGTGGTGTTCGACAAGTATCCGGAAATCGGCGGCCTGCTGACCTTCGGCATACCGGAGTTCAAGCTGGAAAAGTCCGTGATGCAGCAGCGTCGCGCGATCTTTACCGAGATGGGCGTGGAGTTCTGCCTGGAAACCGAGATCGGCAAGGACATCACCTTCGACCAGTTGATGGCCGATTACGATGCAGTGTTCCTGGCGATGGGCACCTACAACTACATGAAGGGCGGTTTCCCCGGCGAAGACTTGCCGGGCGTATACGATGCGCTGCCGTTCCTGGTGGCCAACGTGAACCGCAACCTGGGCTTTGAGAAGAACCCGGAAGATTTCATTTCGGTGGAAGACAAGCGTGTGGTGGTTCTCGGCGGTGGTGACACCGCGATGGACTGTAACCGCACTTCCATCCGTCAGGGTGCCAAGCGTGTGACCTGCGCCTACCGCCGCGACGAGGAAAACATGCCCGGTTCCCGCCGCGAGGTGGCGAATGCGAAGGAAGAGGGCGTGCGCTTCCTGTTCAACCGCCAGCCGGTGGAGATTGTCGGTGACGGCAAGGTCGAGGGCGTGAAGGTGGTGACGACCAAGCTTGGCGAGCCCGACGAAAACGGCCGACGCCGCCCGGAAGTGGTGCCCGGCTCCGAGGAGATCATCCCGGCGGACCTGGTGCTAGTTGCATTCGGTTTCCGTCCGAGCCCGGCAGAGTGGTTCGGTGACCACAACATCGAAGTGGCCGACTGGGGTGGTGTTGTTGCTCCTGAGGAGCAGGAATACAAGTTTCAGACTTCCAACGAGAAAATCTTTGCCGGTGGCGATATGGTTCGCGGTTCTGACCTCGTTGTTACTGCCATCTGGGAAGGACGCCAGGCTGCTGAGGGGATCCTCGATTTCCTCGAGGTTTGATCAGGGCTTTGTGGTCCCGATAGCTGGGTTCTGTGGCGGTGCTGCTACCGATAAAGGTTTGCCAGACACGTCGTGAACCCATCCATGGGGACTCTTCCGCGAGGTCCCTCTCGCGGAAGGTCTGGCAAACCTTTATCGGTATCAGCACCTTCGCTTCAGGCTTCAGCGCGTCAACTGAACCACGGACGGGTTCCTCCGTGATTTCAAATTGCACGCGAGTCAGGTGCGAAGGCTTTGATACCGGGTGCACCTTTGCGAAACCTTCAAAAACAGGATGTTTTTGCAGAGCCCCCAGGGATGGGTTTACGGCGTGTTTCGCAAAGGTGCATCCGGTAGCGAAGCCGCCACGGTTTCACCAAGCAGGGACCCCGAAAGCGCAGCCCACTGCTATGCTCAGGTCGATAGTTCACTCCAATCACCCGCATAAACCCCCAGTCAGGCGAGTCCCTGTCCTAATCGGAACCTCAAGAGTACAATGGCCGGCCATTTACCCAGCCCTTGTGATCATGTCCGATACCCAGTTCACCCCCCTGCAAAACGACCGTTTCCTTCGCGCCCTGCTGCGTCAGCCCGTCGACCGCACGCCCATGTGGATGATGCGTCAGGCCGGCCGCTATCTGCCCGAGTACCGTGCAACCCGTGCCAAGGCCGGCAGCTTTATGGACCTGTGCCGCAACACCGAACTGGCCTGCGAAGTGACCCTGCAGCCGCTGGAGCGCTATCCCCTGGA
>Ga0207814_100518_pt1 | contig 20054 bp, 12 predicted proteins | sample TtaePargueraPR_7_FD_187755 | JGI IMG/M metagenome (GOLD analysis project Ga0207814, IMG submission 187755) | Aerobic enrichment media microbial communities from Bioluminiscent Bay, La Parguera, Puerto Rico - Tt and P1 (2) (SPAdes) | ecosystem: Environmental > Aquatic > Marine > Unclassified ... | reverse complement strand
CGGTGTTATGATGTGACAAAGCCTGAACCTCCCTGATTACGTTGTTTTCTTCGCAGAATCATTGTAACCAGATTGGTTCAGGCTTTTTCAGTTATCCCAAACTGTGGGACAGTCATGGCCATCTGGCCCCCTTTTTTTATCCCGCTTAGATGTTGGATTCTTTGTTGGTGAACCTGTAACAAGATTTATTGCAATACCTACCGATACCGCTATTGTTTAGTCCCGGATTTAGGCCACATACCCGATATTTTCAGAATAATTAACTTCCAGGGTCCGATATTGCTGATTTGCGCGGCTTTGAGTAGGGTGACAGGACCATAACATCGAGACGAGCGATGACATGAACCTCCCACCAGAGACGCAGCTTCCTTCCAAGCGCCAGCTTCTAACCACCGGCGCGGCTGTAATGGTGCTAATGGGTATCTGTGAGTGGCTGATACTGGAGAGGTTGCCACAGGGTACCGAGCTATATGGCTCTGTCGCGAGAATTGTGCTTGCGACTGCGCTGCTCGGCCTTGGCTGGCACCTCGCGGTCCGCGGCTATCAGCGAACCATCGACCGATACTCGGTCATGTTTACCCACCAGAAAAAACGCAATGCGCAATACCAGCGTCAGCTTCTGGAGCAGGAAGTTACTGAACTGGCCCTGTCTGACCAGCTGCAGTTTCTCCAGATTCTCGTCGACGCCATTCCCGCCCCAATTTTCTACAAGAATGCCAAAGGCATTTACACCGGCTGTAACCGGGCATTTGAAGAGTTCCTCGGCAAGCCCCGCGATGAAATCGTCGGCCGCTCTGTCTACGGTGTCTCGCCTGGACCACAGGCACAGGTTTATCACGAGAAGGACCTCGAGTTGATGCGGCAGCGGGGACAACAGGTCTACGAGTCACAGGTCGTCTACGCCGATGGCACCCTGCACGATGTGATCTTCAATAAGGCGGCCTATGAACTGGAAGACGGCCGGCTCGGCGGGTTGATCGGTGTGATTCTGGATATTACCGATCGCAAGCGCCTGGAGCGGGATCTGGTCGCGGCCAAGGAAAAGGCCGAGTTTTACAGCCGCTCAAAAACCGAATTCCTGACCAATATGAGCCACGAAATCCGCACCCCACTCAACGGAATTGTGGGCTTCAGCCAGGTGCTGCTCAACCGCAGTGCCGGCGGCGGGCTGCAGCAGGAATTTCGCGACTTTCTGGAGAAAATTGCCATCAGCGGTCAGGGCCTCGCGGAACTGGTCAACGACGTGCTGGATATTTCGCGCATCGAAGCGGGCAAAATCGAGGTTGTGGAAGAGGATTTTCAGCTGCGCGGTCTGGTTCAGTGCATTCTCATATCCTGCGAATCCCAGGCTACCCGCAAGGGTCTCCGCTTTCACTGCGATATCGACCCGGTACTGCCGGAATTCATTCGCAGTGATCGCGGCAAACTCTCCCAGATACTGATCAACCTGATCGGTAACGCCATCAAGTTTTCACCCGCCGATGGCACCATTGAAATCCGCATCCACTCTCAGCGGAAGGATCATCAGAGAGAGCAGAACCGGGATCTGGTCTGTATTGAGGTCATCGACTGCGGTATTGGTATTCCTGAAGAACTGCAGGCCGCAATCTTTGAGCCGTTTGAACAGGTCGACAAGTCGTCCGACGGACAGGCGCGGGGTACAGGCCTGGGGCTTCCCATCACCCGCAGCCTGGTGGAGCTGCTCGAGGGAGAAATCAGCCTGCAGAGTAAACCCGGTGAGGGAACATGCTTTCGGGTATTGCTGCCCCTGCTGGAGGGGTCGCCGGTGGCGCCGCTGCGTACACCTTGCGACACGGCGATCGCGGACCTGCAGGGCATCAACGCCCTGATTTTCGAAGATAACACCCTTAACCAGACGCTGATGCAGGCCTTCTGCGATGATCTGGGGGTAAACGCCACCTTCGTGGCCGATGGTCGCGAGGGAATCACCCTGGCACGAAAATTACGTCCGCAGCTCATTTTTATGGACGTGCAGATGCCCGGCCTCAACGGTCTGGAGGCCACCCGGGAAATCCGTCAGATACCGGAAATCCGCAATACGCCGATCATCGGACTGTCCGCGGCCGCATTCAGTGAACAGCGCAACGCGGCGCTGGATGCCGGTATGAATGACTACCTGACAAAACCCATTGCCCTGCCACAACTGGTCACCGCCATGCAGAAAAACCTGGGGCGACATATGGCCCCCATAGAAATTGATTAGGGGAAATTGATTAGAGTAAATCGGTCAGCGAACGTTGAATGGGGGCGAAGTCTCGCCCCCTGATTGATGGTCGGAAATACTGTTTACTGGCAGCTGCCACTGAAGCAGTCATCCGAGTGACCAAACCCGATCACGCCGCTGCAATGCATCACCTCAGAGTAGGAACCGCCACCGCACTCGCCGTTACCGTAAGTCGCGGTGTTGTAGTCCATATCTTCCGCCTGACGGATTTCACCGTTGACCTGGATATAATCCAGAATCACATCGCGGCCGTCACCATCATTGGTAAATTCCACATCCACATTGCCGAAGGCGCCGCCGATGTAGGTGTAGTCCTGGGCACTGGTGCTCAGCGTCCAGTTCGCGACCACGGTACCGCCGACGATCAGGTTGATCTGTTCACTGCCACTGGTGCCGCGGGCGCGCACCACGATATTGTCCGACGTACCACCAGAACTGCCGCCAGACGAACCTCCGCTGCTTCCGCCGGAAGACCCGCCGCAGTCGCCACTGAAACAGGCACCGGTGCCACCGAAGCCGATCACACCGCCGCAATGCATGGTTTCAGAATAGGAACCACCGCCGCATTCGCCATTGGCATAGGTCGCGGTGTTGTACTCCATATCCTCCGCCTGACGGGTCTCGCCGTTGACGTACACATAGTCGAGTATCACATCGCGGCTGCCGCCATCATTGTCGAATTCCACCTGAAGGTCACCGGCGGCGCCGCCGGAATAGGTGTAGTCCGCAAGGCTGGTGGTCAGGTTCCAGTCGGCAATCACATTGCCACCGATACGCAGATTGATGTGTTCGCCACCGGCCACACCCCGGGCACGCACCACAATGTCCGTGCTGGAGGGTGTGCTGCCGCTGGAACTGCCGCCGGAACTTCCGCCCGAACTGCCACCGGAACTTCCACCCGTGCTGCCCAGAGTGATATTGGAGTTACCACTGCTCTGGTAGCCCTCGGTGGCCATCACCATGTAATCGTGAGTACCCAGGTTCAGGCCGTGGCTGGCCCAGGCATCGAAGTGGTTACCAGTGGTGATGGTGCCGCCGGTGCGTTTCTGCTGACGCACACTCCAGTACTGGTAAAAGGTGGCGGTGCCCTCGATGGAGGGCTGGTTCACCCGCTGGGTGCGGTAGATATCGTAGGTGCCACCATCGGTGTTGACGGTACCGTAGTAGGTACCGCTCTCGCCGGGGCGATAGGAGCCCCAGTTATCCACAATGTAATACTCGACCAGGGGATTGCGGGTCCAGCCGTACAGGGTGAGGTAACCGTTGCCGGAGGGATTGAAGGTGCCGGAATAACTCACGGTCCTGCGCCCACCGGGATTCCAGCCCTTGCCGCCGACCCAGTTGCCGGTATTGCTCCAGGAGGAGCTGTAATTACCGCCCGCCCCCAGGGTCATCGACACGGTACCGGGGGCATCGGTCCAGAAGGAATAAAAATAACCGTTATGGTTTCCGGTCTGGTTGGATGTCAGGGTCTGGGCCTGAGTGGCGGAAAACCCAAGCGCAGCGAATACGCTCAGGGCGAAGGCGAACAGGGTGCGCCTTCTCCGCGACCGAACTTGTGGTGTGTTTTTGGGGTACATCCAGTCAAACGGGTTGCGTAGATTTCTCATCTAGTCGCTTCTCCATGTTGTGGTCGTTATTGTTTTTGGGAGAGGTCCCGCTGCGCGCGATCGAGGGAAATGCCCTCTCTTGAAGCCAACATGTTAGCGCTACCAAAAATGAGAGTTCACCGACCGCAAGTCAACACCTGGCGGCAGAAAGTCGCCAAAAGCCACCATATGGCGGGCTTATTTACACAGAAAGGTGACAAAACCCGCAGTATGAGAAAGCACCGCATAAAGGGTTAAGCGCAATACCCGATTCCTAAGTCGGGATCGCAATATCCAGATGTAAATACACACGACAAAAAAGGGGCAGCCAAACGGCTGCCCCTGGGTCTGTCGCAAGGTCCGTGCGACGGGTATCCATCCTGTAAACGATGGATTACTTCAGGTCAAAACGGTCCAGGGTCATGACCTTGGTCCAGGCATCGACGAAGTCGTTAACGAATTTCTCGTCGTTGTCATTGGTCGCGTACAGCTCGGACAGCGCGCGCAGCTCGGAGTTGGAACCGAAGATCAGGTCCACCGGAGTGGCGGTCCATTTCTTCTCACCGGTCTTGCGGTCAAAGCCTTCGTAAAGACCATCTTCCTTGTGAGACTTGGACCACTTGGTGTCCATGTCCAGCAGGTTCACGAAGAAGTCGTTGCTCAGGGTTCCCGGCTTGTCGGTGAATACACCGTGCCTGGAGTCATCGTAGTTCGCACCCAGGGTACGCATACCACCGACCAGTACCGTCATTTCCGGCACACTCAGGTCCAGCAGGTTGGCGCTGTCGATCAGCATATCTACCGGCATCAGATGCGCGTCTTCGCTGTAGTAGTTGCGGAAGCCGTCGGCCTTGCGCTCCAGGAAAGAGAAGGACTGAACGTCGGTCATTTCCTGGGTGGCATCGTTACGGCCCGGCTTGAAGGGTACGGTTACGTCGTAACCGGCCCTCGATGCGGCCTGTTCGATCGCCGCCGCACCGCCAAGTACGATCATATCCGCCATGGAAACCTTCTTGTCGCCCCAGGCGCTGCTGTTGAAATCCTTCTGGATTTTTTCCAGCTCGGCCAGAACCTTGTCCAGCTCCTGCGGGTTGTTCACCGCCCAGTCCTTCTGCGGGGCCAGACGAACGCGCGCACCGTTGGCACCACCGCGCATGTCGGTAATACGGAATGAGGAGGCGGATGCCCAGGCGGTGCGCACCAGCTCGGGAACCGTCAGGCCACTCTCCAGCACTTCGGCTTTCAGTTTCTTGACGTCGCGCTCGCTGATCAGTTTGTAATCCACTTCGGGGATCGGATCCTGCCAGCTCAATACTTCTGCCGGTACTTCGTCACCCAGGTAGCGGGCACGCGGACCCAGGTCGCGGTGAGTCAGTTTGAACCAGGCTTTGGCGAACGCCTGCTGGAACTCTTCCGGATTCTTGTGGAAGCGCTCGGCGATTGCCTTGTACTTGGGATCGAAGCGCATGGACAGGTCAGTGGTGAACATCATCGGCGCGTGGCGCTTACCTTCGATGTGTGCATCCGGAACGAATTTCGCCTGCTCGGCATTTTTCGGCTCCCACTGGGTGTGGCCGGCCGGGCTCTTGGTTTTTACCCACTCGAAACCGAACAGGTTATCCAGGAACTGCGAACTCCAGGCAATCGGATTGGCGGACCAGGCGCCTTCCAGACCGGATGTGATGGTGTCTTCGGAGTGACCTTTGCCACATTTGTTTTCCCAGCCGAAACCCTGCTGTTCGATGGGGGCACCGCCCGGTGCGGCACCGACACACTCGTCTGGTTTGTGGGCACCGTGGGCCTTACCGAAGGTGTGGCCACCGGCAATCAGCGCCACGGTTTCTTCATCGCTCATGGCCATGCGGCCAAAGGTGTCGCGAATACGGTGGCCGGCAGCCACCGGATCCGGGTTGCCGTTGGGGCCTTCCGGGTTCACATAGATCAGGCCCATGTGGTCGGCGGCCAGCGGTTTCTCCAGCTTTTTACCGTCGAAACGTTTGTCGTTACCGACCCACTCGCGCTCGGAACCCCAGTAGACAACGTCCGCTTCCCAGTCGTCTTCACGGCCGCCGGCGAAACCGAAGGTTTCAAAGCCCATGGATTCCAGGGAGACATTGCCAGCCAGCACCATCAGGTCTGCCCAGGAGATGCTGTTGCCGTACTTCTGTTTTACCGGCCATACCAGGCGGCGGGCCTTGTCCAGACTCACGTTGTCCGGCCAGCTGTTCAGCGGCTCGAAACGCTGCTGACCACCACCGGCGCCACCGCGTCCGTCGTAGACACGATAGGTACCGGCACTGTGCCAGGCCATACGGATAAAGAAGGGACCGTAATGACCATAGTCGGCCGGCCACCAGTCCTGAGAAGTCGTCAGGACCTGTTCGATATCTTTCTTGATCGCGTCCAGATCCAGCTTGCTGAAGGCTTCGGCGTAGTCGAAGTCTTCACCCATCGGGTTGGATTTCTCCGCGTTCATTCGCAGCGGTTGCAGGTCGATACGATTGGGCCACCAATCCTGGTTGGACATGACCTCGTTGGAAAGGGGTTCGTTGGATAGGGGTTCGTTTGCCGGAGCGGCATGGACGTTGACGGAGATGGCCGTTGCCATGGCCACCGCCAGAGAAAGGGATTTCTTAAGCATTGGATTGCGTTCCTAATAGTCTCATCAATCGGACGAAGACAGGCTATAGGGTCACGCAATCACAGAGAAATTAGACGTTATTATCGAATCTATTAATCGATACAATCTGACAGCATGATTCAATAGTCGATCAATATCAATCTGATAGGCAAGTGCAATCCTTCGCACAAAAAATCATCATTCTTTGGTCAAGCTCGCGAGCGGAACGCGCGTTACAACAATATCTTCCTTGTTCTCACCGTAGGCCACGTAAAGGTGCTCTTGCCACACAAAGGACTTGGGGTAACTGAACCCTTTCCTTTTATACAGACCTTTATAGCGCGGCCCCTCGATGTGTTTTCCTCCCGCACGCAACAGGTAAGCGCGGTCGAAAACCTCACCATCAGTGCTCAACGTAATCGCCAGTGGCTCGCGCAGTTTGGAGCCACTGGGGTTATTGACGATATACGCCGTGCCGTCTGGAAGATTGCCCGCGCTTTGCTTGGCCCGGGAATCCGGCAAGGTGGTCTTCTGAACCCGCGACCAGGTTGATCCGCAGTCCATGCTCTCTGCGGCCAGCACACGAAAGCTGCTTTGCTGGTCCCTGAAGACCATCACCAGTGAACCGTCGTTTTGCTGAAAGCTGCTCGGCTCCAGTTCGCGACTGACATTGTCCTTTACCGACAAGTTTTCAAACTCACCGACTTGCCACCCCTGCAGCCCGCTCAGGTCTTCGGTATAAATTGGAGTGACTATCAGGCCCGGCTGGCGGTGCAAGGCAGTAATAATCCGACCACAATACTGGTGAAAGTCCTGCTCGATGACGCCGTCCAGTGTTTTACCGGAAGCAAAGCGCGGGCGTTGCGGGCCACTCCAGTTGTTGCCGTCGACACTGGTAAAAACCTCGACAAAACCACCGCGGGGCTTCAGTTTGTGCGGCCACACATTGATGAAGGCATAGAGCGTATCGCCTTTAGCCCACCAGCCACCACTGGTCACCACGGCGTCGTTGCGGGCCGGCGCAAGCAGCCTCGGAATGGACCAGTTCAACCCATCCCTGCTGGTCGCATACAGCACGCGGGTGTCGTCAGCATCTTCGTCCCGTTCGGAACTCTGCCATTGGGCATAGAGAGTTCCATTGTGGGCAAACAGGACCGCACCGTGGTTGTATTGGCTTTGCCCGGGCTCCCCACGGTAGATCACAGCCGTCTCCGCACCCTCAACTGTCGTCATTCCCAAAGTTTCAGGATCTGAATGATGAAATAGCCCGGGAATAACCGTAAATGGCTGGGCACAGGCACTGAAAGAAAAAAGGAAGCAGATAATCGCGAAAATACGTTTCATACAAATCAATAGAAATTATGGCTGGCGGTATGGGTGAATGAACAAGCGCGCTTTACAGTGCCCGACTATGGTAGATGCTATAGTACCCCAGCCCACACATGAAGTTTCCTGACCTTCACAAGGCCCACGCCGATGACACCCAAAGTAGCCATTTTCGTTGACGTTCAAAATATTTACTACACCAGCCGACAGGCATACAGTCGAAACTTCGATTACAACGCCTTCTGGTCAAAGGCCACGGAAGGCAGAGAAGTCGTCAACGCGTTTGCTTATGCCATCGATCGCGGAGACCAGAAACAACGGGAGTTCCAGAACATACTCAGGGCCATTGGTTTCGAGGTCAAATTGAAGCCCTATATTCAGCGTGCGGATGGTTCCGCGAAAGGGGACTGGGATGTGGGCATCACCATCGACGCCCTGGAGAATAGCGAACAGGTGGATCTTGTCGTTCTGGTGTCCGGAGATGGGGACTTTGACCTTTTGGTGCAAACGTTGCGCATCAGCCGCGGCAAGACAGTAGAAGTGTATGGCGTTGAATCATTAACAGCGGACTCGTTGATCAATGCAGCCAGCAAGTTCATCGCGATTGAAAATGAGCTGCTACTACCTTAATAAAAAGTGAAAAAGGTTTCGCATTAAAAAGGATTCAGTGTATACCCCTGCTGCTGCAGTAGTGCGTTTGCGGTCATGGCAGACAGGGCCATACTCACCCCGGGCAATAAGTGGCTATTGTCGATTTCATAATAGGCTGCGGATTGCCCACACAGATAGATCCGCACACCGTGTTTTTGCAGCTCAGCCAGCAGCTCGGTATTGGGATTGTCCGCACCAAATTTTTCGCGAAACTGCTCATTCGCCAGTAAATCGAACCCCGCTTTACCATGTACCACCAGCGCCAACTCGACTTGCTCTGGCGGTACGCCCGCGCGCGCATGCATATTCAGAAAGCGCGCCAGACTTTCAAAGCGACGATTGGCCTTGCTCTTGTCACCCTGATCTGCCACATCGAATACTACCTTGAACGTTTCCTTTCCGGACAGCGGGCTCGTCTGTTTGACATCGGCGACACCACCGTACCCTTTTATCACCGGCCCTGTGGAAAAGCCGGCAGCCGATAGTACTGGCGATATCAGACAAAGAGCGAACAGTGCGCTGGTTACTATTTTCAGTGGTTTCATCTGCTAAGTTTTCTGCCGACGTAACGAGCTATTGCTCTATCGCTCTCTTACTGTGCCGAGACGGCAAGGGATAGTGGTTCGGAACCGGATTCTGTCCCTGAAGATACCAGCTCCACCCGATTACGACCTGACTGTTTCGCCTGATATAGCGCTGCATCGGCGGCCTCAAACAGCTGCACCGAGGATACAAACTCTGCCCGCTCAAGGGTGGCGACACCGACGCTCACGGTTAGTGTCATGTCATTTAATTCAAGCGCTGCCACCAATCGCACCAGACGCTCGGCAACCGCCTTGGCCTGTTCCTGGTTTGTGCGCGGCAAAAGAATCGCGAACTCCTCACCGCCATAACGGCAAGCGAGAACCGGTTTGCGTACTTGTTTTTGGATCAGTTGCCCCAGTGCACACAGGGCGGCATCACCGCGGGCATGTCCTAGCCGATCGTTGATCGCTTTGAAGTGGTCGAGGTCGAGAATCAACAGCGCCAGGGGAGTGCCATTGCGGGAGGCAAGGTTGAACTCCCGCGGTAGCTGCTCATCGAAATAGCGTCGATTGAACAACCCTGTCAACTGATCCATATAACCGTGTCGCTGTATCTCCCCGACTCGGGCTCCCAATGCCAGGGACAGCAGCACCATTTCTACCAATGCCCCCACCTGGAACGCATTGTGGGTAAAGCTGTTGTGTGGCACCAGCCCGAAGGTTTTCAGCATGTAAACAACCACGCTCACCAGCAGTGCCGCCCACCCCACGAGAAAATAGCGTGCGGGTACCGAACCGCGCAGCAGGCTGATCACCCCCATCACCATAAATAGAATGGAAAGCAACAGGGTCAGGATCGCAAGCGTCAGGATCATTGGACCGTAGCTGACAAAAGGCGATATCGCAGTCAGGGGCAGAAGTACACACAAGGACCACCGGGCGATCCGGTCTGTACGCGGCGCCAGTCGCGGGCCCGAACAGACAGTGCGTACAAACTGAATACCAAATATGAGCGTGAAGCCCAGCAGGATCACCAGGCTCTGGTTCGCCAGCCACGGGTTACCCGGCCATAAATACTGGAAAGAGACCCCGTTGTGGACGCCAAAATAGAGGCCATAGCTGATGGCGTAGCCCATATAATAGGCGTAAGCCCGATCCCGCACCGCCATAAACAGGAACAGGTTGTAAATCACCAGCACCAGAAATCCACCGTAATAGATCCCCAGCAGGATCTGCTCCTTGCCCAGTTGCGGTAAAAAGGCGGTTTCGCTACTGACGCTGAGGCCAATATTCATCGATCCCGCGGTCTGGTAGCGCAGGTAGTAGGTCTGGGTTGTGTTGGGCGGCAGGGTAACCGGAAACACAAAATCGCGCAGATTCAGCGGGCGCGAATCGAAAGGTTGGCGATCGCCGGTCGCAATGTGCCTCCAATCTCCCTCCACGGTCGGATGCCAGAAGTCCAGATGATCGATCAGCGGATAGTCCTGGCGAATGATCACCCCCTGAGGCTCCAGGGTGGGATTGTGCAGGGAAATGGCCACCCAGTAGGCGGCGTTGCTGAAGCCAAAGTTGGCCCCCTGGCGCTCGTTTTTCTGCCAGCGCGGGCCGGCATCTGCCGCCAGTACATCTTCAAACCGAAGTATTCTTGGCTCATCCACCAGGATTTGGAGGTAAGGGGTAAGAGATTGGGGCTGCGCAGACTCCCCAAGGACTAATGGCTTGGCCAATGCAGTCAGTGAAAGGGCAGTGAGAACCAGCCCCAGAATCCACCTTGCGAAATACATCGCCGTCGCTTCCCCACATTTATTGTTCTGATAGGTCTCTGGCATCTTATCACAGCCCGGAGATGGCCCCGCCAGCCAGACAGCGCCCGCGCTGCGCCCATTGAGCAGAATACTGATAACCCATATCATTCGCATCCTCATTTGCTGCATAGGTGCAGCACCTATCTCCGGGGCACTACCCGATACCATCCATCAGGGGGCAGGGAATGACTTCCATCCAAAAGAATACGTTGGCCACAGTGCTATGCAGCCTGTGCGCATCCACTTCTATCCAGGCCGCAGAGTCCATCGAGACGGTTACCGTTACCGCGAGCCGCAGCAACAAGCCGATCAGCGCCATCCCCAATACCGTCAAGGTCCTGGACCGCGAGGCACTCGATCAGCAGCTGGTGATGAGCAGCAGCCTGCTGGACAGCCTCAGCTTTACCGTCCCGAGCCTAACCCCCGCGCACCAGAAAATGACCAGCAACGGCGTGACCCTGCGCGGACGTACACCCCTGTATATGGCCGACGGTGTGCCGCAATCCACTCCCCTGCGCAATGGTGAGCGCAGTGGCTTTACCATTGACCCGGACTTTATCGAGCGGGTGGAGGTCATCTATGGAGCCAATGCCATCCAGGGTGTCGGTGCCACCGGCGGTGTGATCAATTACGTCACCGTGGACGCGCCGGAAAATGGCGACTGGCTGCGCCGGATAAATACCTCGCTGTCCACCGACAGCTTCCGCAGCGGTGGCAACCACTACAAACTTTCAAGCCTGGTAGGTAAGACGTTTGAGCGCAGTGATTTCGTCACCGGGATCGCCTACGACGCGCAGGATATTTACTACGATGCCGACGGCGAGACCATCGCGGTAGATCCGATTCAGGGCGACTTTATGGATAGCCAGAGCTGGAACCTGTTCAGCAAGTTTGGCTACGACCTCGACAGCGCCTGTCCGCCGGCGGCCGCTTTGAAAATGTCACGCTGAAAGTCCCGAGCTTCACCACCGTGGCCGGTGCCAACAACACCTTTGTGGAGGGGGATGCCCCCGACTTCAGCGAGGTACTTGGCAATGCCGGCGCCGTGTTCGATGCCACCGATAACCTGACCCTGTTCGCCTCCTTCGCCGAGGGCTTCACCATGCCGGATGCCGGCCTGATTCTGCGCGGTGTGAACACCGCCGATCAGACAGTGGCGGACCTCGTCGACCTGCAGCCGGTGATCGCGGACAATACCGAGCTGGGTGCCAGCTATAAAAACGGCGGACTGGAGATCAGCGCCAGCTATTTCTGGTCCGACTCCGACTTTGGCTCGCGCATTCTGGTCATCAACGACGTCGGGGAAATCACTCGCCAGAAAACCGAGATCGATGGCCTGGAACTGGCTGCCAGTTATCAGTTTGCTTCCGGCATTCGCGCCGGTATGGCTTACAGTCAACTCGACGGCCGCTTCGATACCGACAATGACGGCCGCCCGGACAAGGACCTGGATGGCCGCAACATCGCACCGGATCGTGTAAACCTGTACATTGCCGGCCCGCTGGCAGAGCGCCTCGAAGGCCGACTGCAGTATTCCGCCCTGCTGGATCGAAAATTTGACGGCGGCCTGCCGCAGCACGATTTCGATGGCTATCGCCTGCTCGACGCCGTGGCGACCTATACCTCCCCCGAACTGGGCAGCTTTACCCTGGGTATTGAAAACCTGCTGAACGAGCAGTACATCACCTATTACTCCCAGACCCTCACCTATGTGAATGACAGCACCTACTTTGCCGGGCGCGGACGCAGCCTGACCCTCGGCTGGAACAAGGCCTTCTGAACCTACCCGTTCACACCGCGTAAATAAAGAGGCACCGGAAGCATGAGCTCCGGGGCCTTATACTTTGTGCGTGCAGATTAATCCTTCAGTGTGCTTCTCTGTGACGGCCAATACCGGTCGGTAGCTCTTTTCGCACGCACTTTATCCCCATTTCTTCTCCCCATTTCTTCGCCAGCGCATTGTGAATCTACGCCAACGTATTCCACCGGCACGTTGGTACAGATGCCAATCATGGCGGGTAATCAAGGTTACGCCCCCGCTCAGCAAAAACTGCAACTACACTTTTCTATCGAATAAAACGACTGACGGGTTTTCCGACGTAAACGAGACAGGGGCTGACGAGGAAATAGATCATCAGCTCCCGACTACATTCGAATTCGGTCTGGTTCAAAAAATGCTTCTTGAAACGTTTTTGCATAAATTGCGCAATCTAAGTTGCCGCTTTATCGGCGCTGCGATTCTATCTGCTTTATTGCTCCCCCAGCCATCGAGCGCGACCTGTGAACCTTCGCCGCCAACATCGGGGGATACCGTAACCTGTAGCGGTGCCATTGACTCTGAGTTTAATGCCAGCGGTCTCGGCAGCGTGACGGTGAATATTGAGCAGAGCGCCAGCTTCAACGTGCCGTTTAGCATTTCCACGTCGGGCACCGTCGGCGTCAACAACAGCGGAAACTTACAAAGCGCCACGCTGGAGGAAAACACTACCGTAGATTTCACCAATGCCGGCAACATCAACAACGGATTGTTTCTTATCGGTGACGGTGACCATACCGTAACCAACCTCTCTGGCGGGAATATTAATGGCACTTTCTCTTTCACCGGTGATGGAAACAATCAGGTAATTAACGAAAGCTCACTGAACCCGGGTATCGTGGTTTCCGGCAACGGCACCATGCGTATTCTCAACAGGGCAGGCGCCTTCATCAATCAGCAGATTCTGGTCACAGGTTCCACTGACACCACCATTGACAACTACGGCACTATCCAGGGCACCTTTACCCTCGACACCGGAAACGACCAGGTCACTAATCGCGCCGGCGCCACCATTAATGCCCAAGTTCAGCAAGGTGGCGGGAACGATGACTTCCTGATGGAGGGCGGCAGCGTGAATGGCTCGATCCAGCAGGGCGCCGGCCAGGATACAGCGACGATTCTTGATGGAAATATATCGGGCTTTGTCAGTGCAGGAAGCGGGAACGATAACCTGCTCTGGACCGGTGGCCTGGTCGGTGGCATCGATATGCAGGAAGACGACGACACCGCCCGATTCGCAGGGTTGACCGATGCCGAGCTTCGCAGCATAGAAATCAATGGCGGTCTAGGCTTCGACCTACTGCTGTGGGACGGCGTAACAGGCAGTCTCCCCGACCGCATCATCAACTGGGAAGACTTTCGCCTCACCAACGGCTCAGTGCTGAACATGGGAGGCGACCTGGTACTCGGAGACAGCGGAACATTCGCTGGTTCCCTGCTAATCGACAGCAGTAGCCAAGTAAACGCCACCAACGGACAGTATGTCATCCAGCCCGCCGTGGGACGTCGCGGACTGACGGTTCTCAACGAAGGTACCATTAACATGCAGGATGGGAGCTCCGTCAGCGACTCGCTTACCATTGTCGGCGATTACACCGGCAGCAATGGCAACCTGCTGCTGGATACTTACCTCGGCAGTGACGGTGCACCTTCCGACAAGCTGGTCACCGAGGGCAATGAGGATGGCAATACTGTCATTTTCGTCAACAACGTGGGGGGCCCCGGTGCGCTGACCACCGGCGACGGCATCCTTGTGGATGAAGTCATCAATGGTACAAGTACGACCAGCGCGTTCAGTCTGGGCAATATCGTGGCCGCCGGTCCTTATGAATATCTGCTGTTTCGCGGCGGCACCTCACCGGGTACCGAAGATAACTGGTATCTGCGCTCTCGCAGCAGTTCATCTAGCAGCAGCTCTTCCAGTAGTAGCTCATCTAGCAGCAGTTCATCTAGCAGTAGCTCCTCAAGCAGCAGCTCCGGCGGAAGCTCATCTTCAAGTTCGAGCGGCAGCTCCAGTGGTAGCTCGACCTCCAGCAGTAGTTCAGGCAGCAGCTCCGGCGGCAGCACATCCTCCAGTAGCAGTTCAAGCAGCAGCTCCGGCGGCAGCACATCCTCCAGTAGCAGTTCAAGCAGCGGCTCCGGCGGCAGCTCGTCGTCCAGTAGTTCGGGTGGAGAGGTACCGCTTTATCGCCCGGAGGTCTCGGTCTATGTTTCGGTTCCCGCAGTCAGCCGCGCTCTGACCCGCGCGACGCTCGGCACATTTCATGAACGGGAGGGAGAGCAAGCCTGGTCCCGCCGCAATGACGAGCGCCAAGCGGTGTGGATCAGGGCATTCGGAAACAGTCTGCAGCAAAACCAGGGTGGCACGGTCGATGCCGGATTTGACGGTGACTTGTGGGGCTTGCAACTGGGGATGCCACTGTATGCGGAACCCTATGCAGTCGATGCGCGCGACACCATCGGCATCATGATCGGTCGCTCTGGCGCCGATGGTGACAGCAGCGGGTTTTCCATTGGCGTGGAGGACGTCGGCACTGGCGAAGTGGATCTGGACAATGACTACTTCGGCGCATACTGGACACGGCATTGGGCACGAGGGGCCTACATAGACAGTGTGCTGATGCTGTCGCATTTCGATGGCGAAGGTCGATCCTACCGCGGAATCCACTCGGATATTGACGGTAAGGAGTTCACCGCATCCGTTGAGGGCGGTATTCCCATACCTCTCGATGGAACCTGGGAATTGGAGCCCCAGGCACAGCTGATCTGGCAGCACCAGAACATGGAAAATACCAGCGACCATTTCGCGGTGATCAATTTTGATCATGTAAATGCGCTGACGGCACGCGTGGGCGGGCGCTTTGTAGCGAGGATCATACGTGGTGATCGCGTGTGGCGACCCTACTTCAAGGCGAACATCTGGCACGAAGTCCACGGCAAGGATCAGGTGCGTTTCAATGGCACCCCAATTATCACCTATCGTGGACAGACCTCACTGGAAGCCGGGCTGGGCGTTACTCTGGATATCAACGAGACGACCAGCTTCTTCGGCATCCTCGACTACACCGAGGACCTGGATTCCACAGAAATCGAAAGCGTTGAGGCTCGTATTGGGTTTTACCGAAGATGGTGAGCCAGGCCATCGGACGGTGAATACAAGTCGTTAAACGGGTGGCCCATGTCATAGGCCACCCGCATTCGACAGCGCCATACCCCTATCGCGGGACGCGAACACAGCGCAATCCCGGGTTAGCGCGCATCTCGCAAAGCGACAACCAGTACGGATTTTGCCGGCACCTTCAGCTGCAGCCCACCATTGTCTTCTCCTTCGGCCCGATAAGTCGCAGGCTCCACCTGGCGGGGCGTAGCAAAGGTATTGTGGGCGTCCGTGTTATCCGCCGTAATCAGGCGTCCATCGGCGCGGGATATTTCCAGTCCTTTAACATCGACGGACACCGTCTGTGACTGCTTCGGATCCAGGTTGACCAGAGATAGATAGAGCTGGCCGTCCTTACCGCGCGCGGCAGAAGCGCTGATGCCCGGCAACGATTGATCACCCGCGCGGTAACTGCTCGGATTCTCGATTTCAAACGGCAGCGCGGTGGCATCCTGGAACACCTGGTAGAGATCGTATACGTGGTAGGTGGGGGTCAGTACCATCTTTTCCTTATCGGTGAGAATCATCGCCTGAAGCACGTTCACCATCTGCGCAATATTGGTCATATGCACACGGTCCGCGTGCTCGTGGAACACATTGAAATTCACTGCCGCAACCACCGCATCGCGCAGGGTATTCTGCTGATACAGGAAGCCCGGCTCGCGGCCTTCTTCCGGGTTGTACCAGGTGCCCCACTCGTCCACGTAGAACCCGAGCTTTTTCGCGGGATCATTTTGATCCAGCACCTTTTTGTTCAGGCGGATAAATTCGTCCATACGCAGGGTCTGCCGCAGGGTGTCGAACCACTCGTCTTCGGTGAATCCGGTGGACTCCCCTTTATCGTCCCACTCACCGGTGGGCAGGGTGTAGTAGTGAAAGCTGATCCCGTCCATCTGACGTTGGACATTCTTGCTCAGCACATCGGTCCAGGAGGTATCGGTGGTGTGCCCGCCACTGGCAACAAACTTCGGTTCACTGCCGCGCGGTGTTTTCAGGAAGGTAGCGAAATGTTTGTACAGGTCCGCGTAATAGGCAGGGCGCATATGTCCACCGCAGCCCCAGGCCTCGTTGCCCACGCCGAAATAGGCGATCTTCCACGGCGCATCGCGGCCGTTCTTGCGCCGCTCTTCCACCACTGCGGAGTTGCTGGTTCCGGTCATGTATTCCAGCCACTCGGCCATTTCCCGCGGATTGCCGGTACCGAGATTGCCGTTGACGTAGGCCTCGGCCCCGAGTAATTCCACCAGTTCAAAAAATTCATGGGTGCCGAAGGCGTTGTCTTCCTCCACCCCGCCCCAGTGGGTATTGACCCGCACCGGGCGCTGGTCACGCGGGCCTATGCCATCGCGCCAGCGGTACTCATCGGCAAAGCAGCCACCCGGCCAGCGCACCAGCGGCACATTGATCGCTCGCAGAGCCTCGATCACATCGGTACGAAAACCGTTGATGTTTTCGATATCCGAGTCTTTCCCTACCCAGACACCCTCGTAGATCCCGCGCCCGAGATGCTCGGCGAACTGCCCGTAGATATCGCGGTTGATCGTGGCCCCCGGCTGGGTGCTGTCGATGGTGATTTTGGGATGCTCTTCCGCGGCAACCACGGAAAAAGACAGACTGGCGGCCAGAACGGCAACACAGTGTTTCAGCTTCATGCTTTTCTCTCCATTATTTTTATTGATAAAAAGTTACACACAAAAAAAGGGGTGGTCTACATTTCTGCAGCCACCCAAGCCCGATAAAACACGGAATACAACGCAATAACAAATAACTGATTAACCCGGGCAGGGTTTAGCCTTGTGCGGGAACCTCCCGCAGCTGGAATTTCTGACAATCACTGTCCGCCGCTGGCGCCTGGGCAAAGGTGTTGCCTTCCGCCAGACCACAGTGGGCCAGATCCAGCTTGTGTTTGCTCTCGCGGTTCTGGATCTGCAGGCTGCCGTCTGCCAGCGGCTGTACCCGCCACTGACTGCTGGTTCCGTCACAGTTGCCCAGTACCGCCGGCGCACCGGGTACTACCGCATTGCCCGCGATAGTCATGCACTGGTCACCGGTCTGGATTTTCACGAACCCTTCGTCGGCAGTTTCGATGCTCCAGCGCTGACAGGAATCGCCGCTCCAGGCACCCTGGCTGATTACGTCACCGCTTGCGCAGCCCTTTGCCTGCAGCACTCGGCCGCTCTGCACACTGGCGATGGCCACTTGTTCCGCCGGTTGCAGGGACCACTGTTCACAACCTTCGCCACTGCAGTCTTTCGCCGCCAGTGGCTTGCCGGTGTCGCGGTTCACCAGCTGCACCCAGCCGTTTTCATTCTGGTTCAGGGTCCAGCGCTGGGATTCGGTATTGGTCCAGGGCGCCAGTTCGCTGCTCGCATTCAGGAAGTTACCGCTGGCGGCATTGGCCAGGCGGTAGGCGCCATCGGCGGTGTTGTCCAGCACCCACTGGCTGTCTTCGGCTGCGCAGGCACCCAGTCCGCTGCCATTCAGGCACTGGCCGCTGGCTGCGTTGTTAAGCTGCCACTTTGCACCCTGCACCTTGGTGGTGATGGGACCGTTTTCGCCGGCAGGCAGCTTCTGGAATTCACCTTCCGGCACCGGTACGCCAAAGTCCGGGGTGCCATCGTCGCTCCAGGTAAATTTCTGTGCGCGCACAGAGCGGGTCGCACTGCAGCCGTCGGTCTCTTTGGAGTTGCCGTGGTAGACAATCCAGTCTTCACTGCCGTCCGGGGACTTGAAGAAACCATTGTGGCCCGGGCCGAATACGCCGTTGCCGCGCTGGAATACCGGCTCCGGGTATTTGGTCCAGTGATCCGGGTTCATCGGGTCGTCACCGGTCAGTTCCTTCATCGCCAGTTTGTAGTCTGGGGTGTCGCAGAAGCTGGCGGAATAGATCATGAAGGTGCGACCGTCTTTCTTCAGGATTTCGGCACCTTCATTCACCTTGCGGCCGCTCTTTTCCCACTCGGCTTCCGGGCGGGTAATGACCACGCGCGGCCCCTCGATGGACCAGGGGTTGGTCATTTTCGAAATCCAGTTCAGCTGCTCGTCACCCACCCACTCGGACCACAGCAGGTACAGCTGGCCGTCGTGCTCGAGATAGGTGCCATCGATATTCCAGCTATCCGGCATGGGTGACCCTTTGTAGACGTATGGACCCATGGGATCGTCGCCGACACTTTCGAGCACCGAGAGATGCTGGTGATCGAGGGTGCCGTGCTGGCCGGAGGTATACATCAGGTACCAACGCCAGCCGTTGGGGCCGTTCAGGCGATGGAATTCGAATGCCCAGAAGTTACAGCAGCGCGCCGGGTCGGTGTCGGACCAGATATTGATCGGTGCGGCGGTGGCGAGGCCATCCAGGGTTGGAGATTTACGCATCACCAACTGGGAAGTCCAGGTGGTGGTGGTGAGGTAGTAGTTGCCGTCCCAGTATTCCAGCCACGGATCTGCACCATTGGCGAACAGCGGGTTGGCGAACATACCTTCCGGCGCCCGGGCATCTGCCGCAGCAATATCCTGCGCCACGGCCGGCACCGCCTTGGTTTCTTTACCTTCGGCTGACGCAGCAACGTTTTCCGCCGAGGGCTGGCAGGCACTCAGGGTGGCCATGGCCACAGCGGCAAACAGGCTTTTTGAAGTCAGGGGAACTTTTCTCATCGTTCTGTTACCAGTTTTATTCTGTTTCGAAAATTCAATTCGCGAACAGTGATTATTCGACGGGATCGACCCCTTCGGAGGTCATTACGACACGCTGGATGGTGCCGTCGTCGTTGTAGTGCAGGTCGTCGATACACACGGATCGACGGAAGCTGCCACCCTGCGGGGTGCCACCGTTGTGGTAGATAAAGAAGGAGCGGCCCTTGTAGTCGATGATCGACTGGTGGTTGGTATTCGAGTTGCCCGCGAGTTCGTTGAGGATGCCCTTGTACTCCCAGGGGCCCTCGATGGACTTGCTCATGGCGTAGCCGATTTTTTCCGGGAAGCCCATGGCATAGGTCAGGTAGTAGTAGTCACCGTGCTTGTGTGCGTACAGGGCCTCGGTGAAGTCGGGCAGGTCCAGCTTATGGATGGGGCCGTCCAGCTCGATCATATTGTCCTTGAGTTTGGCCCAGCGCGGTTTGGTGTTACCCCAGAACAGGTAGGCCTGGCCATCGTCATCGATGAATGCGGCCGGATCCAGGTCATCCCAGTCGATCTCGGTATCGGTGGTCATGTCGTTGCTGATGAGCGCCTTGCCCAGGGCATCCTTGAACGGGCCGGTGGGACTGTCGGAAACCGCAACGCCGACGGCAAAGCCCGGCTTGGTATCGTCGTGGCGCACGGT
>Ga0207814_100515_pt1 | contig 20213 bp, 16 predicted proteins | sample TtaePargueraPR_7_FD_187755 | JGI IMG/M metagenome (GOLD analysis project Ga0207814, IMG submission 187755) | Aerobic enrichment media microbial communities from Bioluminiscent Bay, La Parguera, Puerto Rico - Tt and P1 (2) (SPAdes) | ecosystem: Environmental > Aquatic > Marine > Unclassified ... | reverse complement strand
CCTCGGCGTGGTGGATCGCCACCGCCGGGTCGCCGGCCAGCGCGTGCACCCTGGCGAGCTGCCAGCGCCCGACCGCGTCGTGGGTCGGGCTCCGCCCCTCGACCGCCTGCCAGTGCCAGAACGACACCTCGGCGCGGCGGATCATCTCGAGCTCCTCGGGCCGGCTGCGGTCCTGCTTCTCGATCAGCTCCCAGCAGCGGTTGAAGGCCTCGGCCGCGAAGTGCCGGTGGGCGGCGTCGACGGTGTCCGGGTCGAGCTTCATGCGGGGAAAAGTACGGCAAGCTCCGTAGCTCAGTCCCGGGGATCCCACCCGATGGCGACCAGCTCGCTGACCTCGAAGTAGGTCTTGCCGCTGTAGACCGACTTCTTGAGGCCGAGCACCACCGGCACGCCCTCGCCGCCGGCACCCGGGCCGGCGTCGGGATCGCCGAGCGCCGCCTCGATCCGCTCGAGCTCCCCGGAGTCCCGCGCCACCCACACCACCTGCTCGCGGTCCGGCATCGGCACGCTCAGGCGGAAGCGGACGTGGCGCGACGCCGCGTCCTTCGCCCCGGGCGGCTCGCGGTGGACCAGCACGCGGAACACCCCGCTGCTGCCGGCCGGGCCCTCGACGAACTTGCGGAAGCGATCCTCGTGAAAGCCGGTGAAGGCCTCCCAGTCGACCTTCGGCCCGACGTCGGTCGCGAGTACCCGCACCGGGAAGCCGGCGGGAAGGGCCTCGGTGGCGACCCGGAACACGGTGACGCCGTCCTCGCTCCCGAGGAGCTCCGTCGAGGTCGTGGCCACCGGCCCGTCATCGCGGGTCCCGACGCTTTCCCGCATCAGCACCTTCACCCGCTCGGGCGAGCAGACGAAGGCCGAGCGGACCGCCCAGTTGGGCGCCTCGAGGAAGGCCTCGAGCACGGCGCGCGCGGCGGCGACCTCCCGCTCGGTCGTCACCGGCTCCTCGGCGAGGCCGGGCTCGTCGTCGGTGGTCGCCGCGGTCGGCCCGCGCTCCCCGCCACCGGCCGGACCGGCGGTCGATGCGGGGTCGGACGCCGGCGGGTCCTCGTCGAGCTCGCCGCGCAGCAGCGGCACGGCCTTCCACAACAGGAACCCGGCGACGGCCATCAGCAGGAGGATCACCGCGATCGGCAGCACCCGGAAGACCTCGTTGCGCGGCTTGGGAATCGCGGGCTCCCGCGGCGGCGACGGGCTCCGGCGAGGCAGCGGAGCGTGCGGGGGCGGCGGCTCGCCGTCGACGGCGAGCGGCGACGGACCGGGCGGGGTCTCGACCGGCGCCGGCGGGGCGGGGTCGGGGGCCGACGGTTCCGGCGGCGGCTCCGGAGCGGGCGGTTCAGGCTCCGGCGGCGCTTCGGGAAACCGGGCTTCGAGGCCCCGCGACGGGTCCGGGCCGATGATCTCGCGACCGCACTTCGGACAGGGCCCCCGGGCCCCGGCCGCGGCTCTCGGCAAGCTCAGCTTGTCCTGACATGCCGGACAGCGGAAATGCAACACATCCGGGGGTCCCCCTTCCTCCTTCACGCTGCGAACTTCACCGGCCCCCGCAGGCGGGTCAAGCCGCCGCATCCGCATGCCTGGCAGTCGCCGGTCCCGGGGCGGGTCCCCGGCGGCCGACACGGCCCGCGGGGAGCGGAAACGGGATGGGCGTACGCACAACAGGGGACCCGGAAGCTCCGGATCCCTGTTGGGGAAATGCGTGTATCAGGACAACAAGCGTGCCGGACGCGCGGGCGTCAGGACTTGTAGCGGAGCCGCTTCTTGTGGCGGTTCTGCTTCATGCGCTTCTTGCGCTTGTGCTTGTTGATCTTGGCCTTACGGCGCTTCTTGAGCGAGCCCATGATCGGTTGGTTGGGGTTGCGGTTTGGTTCGTGCCTTGGAAAGCGATGGCGGCCTACGGGACGATCTTGTTGAGCGGGTACTCGATGATCCCCTCGGCGCCGAGCTCCTTGAGCTCGGGGATGATGTGGCGGACGACCTTCTCGTCGATCACCGTCTCGACCGCCACCCAGCCGCCGTCGGCCAGCTGGGAAACCGTCGGCCGGCGCAGCGAGGGCAGCCGCTCGAGCAGGGACGACAACTTGTCCTCGGGAAGGTTCATTTTCAAGCCCACCTTGTCACGGGCCTCGAGCGCCGCCTTGAGCATCAGGCAGATGCGCTCCATCTTCTCCCGCTTCCACGGATCGGCCGCCGCCTCGGGGCTGGCGTAGAAGTGCGGGAAGGAGGTGAGCAGGGTGTCGACGATCCGCAGCTTGTTGGCGCGGATCGAGGAGCCGGTCTCGGTGACGTCGACGATCGCGTCGACCAGGTCGGGCACCTTGACCTCGGTGGCGCCCCAGGAGAACTCGACCTCGGCCTCGATCCCCTTGTCGGCGAGATAGCGCCGGGTGATGCCGACCCCCTCGGTGGCGATCCGCTTGCCCTGGAGGTCCTCCGGCTTGCGGATCGGCGAGTCCTCGGGGACGACCAGCACCCAGCGGGTCGGCCGGGTGGTGGCGCGGGAGTAGGGCAGCTCGGCGAGGTCGACCAGCTCGCGGCCGGCCTCGGTGGCCCAGTCGAGCCCGGTGATCCCGCAGTCGATGAAGCCCTGGCCGATGTAGCGCCCGATCTCCTGGGCGCGGATCAGGTAGACATCGAGCTCCGGGTCGTCCGACGACGGCCGGTAGCCGCGCGACGAGACGTAGATCTCGTAGCCGGCCTTCTCGAGGAGCTCGAGGGTCGGGTCCTGCAGGCTTCCCTTGGGAATGGCCAGCTTGAGCGTGTTTTCCGAGGTGTCCGGCATCGCGCGGGCGGCGGGGATAGCGGCTCCGGCCGCGGGACGCAAGGGAAGTTTTGCCGGCGGCCGCAGCCGGTTTGGCTTCACCCGGCCGGCCGGCACCCTCTAGCGTCCCCGATGCCTCCCACCCCTCACGTCATGAAGCGCATCCTCCTCCCCCTGCTGCTTGCCACCGCCGCGGCCCACGCGGTCGGCGGCAAGTCCGACCTGCCCGAGATCGAGCCCCGGCCGCTGCCGGGGATCGCCCCGCCGGACCCCGGCCTCGCGCTGGTCGACACGCTGACCCACCAGGACCTCCACAACGTCACAAGCATCGTGGTCTCGCCCGACGGCAAGCAGGCCTACGCCGCCGCCTTCACCGCGGCCACCGTCTCGGTCCTCGACCGGCAGCGCCGCAGCGGCCGACTCAAGCTGGTCCAGTCGCTGACCGGCCCGGAATTCGCCGGCGCGGTCGCCTTCCGGCTGTCCAAGGACGGCCGCTTCGGCGCCGCCTCCTGCTTCGGCGCCTCGTCGGTCATTCTGTTCTCCCGCGAGGCCGAAAACGGGGCCCTGAAGGTGATCGACACCGCCGGCGGCGCCGGGGGGCCGATGGCGGGGCTCAACTTCTGCATCGACAACGTGTTCTCCCCCGACGGCCGCCACCTCTACACCATCGGCTCGGGCGCGATCGTCGCCTTCGAGATCAAGGACGGAAAGCTGGTCCACCGGATGACCGCCGACGAGCCGGTGCGGGTGGAGGCCGGGGCGGGCCCGATCCAGACCAACGGCCGCGGGATCGCGATCTCGCCCGACGGCACTCGCGTCTACTCCGCGTGGCAGGGTTCCGGCAGCCTGGCGGTCCACCGCCGCGACCCCGAGAGCGGCCGGCTCGAGTTCCTCGAGGCGCTCCGGGACGACGGCGACGCGATCCGGGGGCTCGCCGGGGTGATGCGGGTGAGCGTCGACGACCGCGGACGCTTCGTCTACACCGCCGGCGGCCGCTTCGGCGGCAACGACGCGGTCGGCGTGTTCGACGGCGGCGGCGAGAAGCTGGTGCCGGTGCAGGTGCTGATGGGCGAGGACCTGCCGGCGGGATTCGCCGGCGGCAACGAGCTCGCCCTCTCGCCCGACGGTCGCGAAGTCGCGGTCGCCTGCACCCTGGCCGACACCGTGGCGCGGTTCCGGCGCGACGCGGAGACCGGGCGGCTCGAGCCGATCGGCTGCGAGGAGTGCCCGCCCGCCGCGAACCCGGGTCCTTCGGGGGTCGGCTGGTCGCCCGACGGGCGCTTCCTCCACGTCGCCGACGAGAAGTCGGACAGCCTGCTCTCCTTCCGCCACGCTCCCCGATGAGCGATCCGGATCCCCCGCCGCCCGAGCCCGTTCGGGAGCTGCCGCAGTTCTACCGGCTGGGGCCCTGGATGCTGATCTTCGGTTCCTTTGTGGTCACCCTGGGCCTCGGGATCCTCACCAGCGCGCTGCGCTGGAGCGACTTCCTGCTCGGGCTGAAGGTCTCCGCCTTCATGTTCGCCCTGCTCGCGATCCCCCTGTTCGTGGTCCTCGCCGCGGTGCAGGGAATCCTCTCGGCCATCGTCATGTCGCGCCGCCGCCGCGCCGCCTGGCGCACCTGGGTCGTGCTGGCCCCCGCACTGCTGATCGTGGCCCTGAGCCTGGTCGACATCGCGAGCCTGTTTCCCCCCGAGCGGCGGGCCCGGCGGGAACTGGCGCAGCACCTCGGCGGGGCCGTGCCGGACTCGGTGCGCGACGTGACCCTCGACTACAGCGGCGGCATCGATCCGGGCTGGGCCTTCCGCTTCCGGATCACGCCCGGGGACTTCGAAAAGGTCCGCGGCTACCGCGCCTACCACGAGCAGGGCGGACGGCTCCAGCATCACTCCGAGCCGGACAGCCAGTTCTACTACCTCGACTACGATCCCGCCACCGGGCGCTGCGAGTTCCAGTCGCAGGACTACTGAGCCGCCTCGCGCTCGAGCAGGGTCCGCACCCGCAGCCGCAGCCCGTCGCCGGCCCCCGTGGCGGCCTCCTGGCGCAGCGCCTCGACGAGCTCCTCGCCAGGGGCCTCGGGGCCCGCGAGTTCCAGCTCGACCAGCCGCCCGCCCGCCTCGCGCGAGCGCCGCAGCTTGAGCAGGCGGTAGCCCTTCGACGCCGCCACCTCGCCGAGCCGCTGCTCGAGCACCCGCGGCTCGGTGACCTTGCCGACCAGCACCGAGGTCAGCGGCACCGCCAGCGCGGCGCCGGTCAGGGCAAAGGCGATGAACAGGCGCCGCGCCCACACCCCGCCGGCCTTCTGGCCGCGGATGCCGGCGAGGAAGAAGTTGCCGGCCGCGCCGAGGACGATGGCGACCACGTTGGTGCCGAAAAGCAGCGCCGCCCCGCGCGAGATCTCGGTTTCGCCCAGCGAGAGGCAGATCCCGACGGTCGCGATCGGCGGCACCAGCGCGGCCGCGATCGCCACCCCCGCCAGCGCCCCGCTCAGCGCGGGACGCGCCAGGCAGTAGGAGGCGGCGACGCCGGACACGAAGGCCACGCCGAGGTCGAGCAGCGTCGGCTCGCCCCGGGCCGCCAGCTCGCCGGTCAATCCGAAGCCCAGCAGGCGGGCGCCGAGCCCGGCCAGGACGCCGATCCCGAGCGCCGCGAAGAAGCCCATCAGCACCGCCCGCTGGCTGCGCCGCCACAGCGGCCAGTTGCCCTGCACCAGCGCCAGCCCGCCGCCGATCAGCGGCGTCATCAGCGGCGCCACGAGCATCGCGCCGATCACCACCGCCGCCGAGTCCGCCAGCAGGCCCAGCGCCGCGATCGAGGTCGCCAGCACCATCAGCGCGGCGAAGTCGAAGGTCCACCGGGCCTTGCCCTCGACCTCGTCGACCAGCGCCACGCGCTCGTCGCGCTCGAGCTGCGGGACCTTCAGGCGCATGAAGCGTCCGAGCGCCTCCTTGATCCGCTGGCCGGCCGGCGCCGCGGCGCGGACCACCGCCACCGCCATCCCGCCCCGGCCACGCAGCAGCCGGTCGGGGACGGTGCCGAAGAGCTTGCGCCTCAGCGTGCCGGTGTCGCTGGCCCCGATCATCAGCAGCTCGTAGTCGCCGCTCTCGGCCTCGCGACGGATCTCGTCGGAGACCTTGCTCCCCAGCGCCACCTTGCGGGTCACCGCGGCCGGATCGACGCCGGCCCGCAGCACCGCCTTCTCGAGCAGCCGCTCGCCGACCTCGCGCGAGACCTCGTCGGCGTCGGGCTCGACGAAGAAGGCGGTCGCGCCGAGCCCCGCCATCTTCTCCGCCAGCCGAAGCGCGGCGCGGGAGTGCGGGCCGCCGGCGCAGGGCACCAGCACCCGGCCGGCACCCTCGCGGGCGACCTCCGGCAGGCGTAGTACCCCGACGGCGCAGCGCGCGTGCTCGAAGACCGCGCGCGACAGGCGCCGCTCCGGCGAGTCGTTGTCGCCCCGGCCGGAGTTGTGCTTGCCGATCAGCAGGAAGGGCACCCGCTCGTCGTCGACGTGCGCCGTGAGCGCCGGCAGCGCCCGCTCCATCCTCACCCGACCCCAGCGCTCGTCGTCGTGCAGCCCGTCGAGCATTTCCGGCCGGCCCTCGTCGGACCTGGCCCAGCCGATGCGGTCCATCGGGCCCGACGGGTCGCACAGCACCACCTCCAGCGGCAGCCCCAGCGCCTCCGCCGCACGCCGTCCCCAGGCCATCAACCCGGGTCCCTCCTCGGGGTAGCGGATCACCAGCAGGAGCGGCATGCCGGCAGGATGCACGCCGACGCGGCCATGCCAAGGCTCGGCAACAGGGGTCGGTGGCCGCGGAGCAACGGGAAGGACACAAGCCGCGCCGCCGTCGAGCAGGAATCGACTCGCGCCGCGGCGGCCATCGCAAGGCCCGTCCGAGTCACGGGTCCGGGTCCCGGGTCGCGGGTCGCGGGTCACGGGTCGCGGGTCGCGGGTCCCGGGTCCCGGGTCACGGGTCCCGGGTCGCGGGTCGCGGGTCACGGGTCACGGGTCACGGGTCACGGGTCACGGGTCACGGGTCACGGGTCACGGGTCACGGGTCGCGGGTCGCGGGTCGCGGGGCACGGGGCACGGGGCACGGGTCAACGGGTCAGCGGGTCACGGCTCGCGGGTCCACCGGTCAACGACAACCAACCCCGGCTCCCGAGCCCCGAAGGGGCGGACGCCGACAGCCCGGGGTGAAGCGAAGCGCAACCCCGGGACCGGCACCGTGCCTCCATCCGGAGCCCTGAAGGGGCGACCTTTTGGCGTGCGGCCCCTCGAGATAAGTGAATGATGACACGAGAGTTTCATCGTCATGCCCCAATCCCTCGATCGCATCCTGCTCCATTTCGTGTTCTCCACCAAGGGCAGGGAGCCGTTCCTCAAGGACGATTTCCGCGACGAACTTCATGCATACATCGGTGGCATCGTCTCCCGGCTCGGAGGCCGTTTGTTGCGGGCGGGATCGGTTGCCGATCACGTCCACCTGCTTCTGGCGCAGCCGCGGAGCGCGTCGGTGGCGGACCTGATGCGGGAGATCAAGAGCGGCAGTTCGTCGTGGATCAAGGGCCGCGGCCCGGGGCTCAAGCGTTTCGCCTGGCAGGCCGGGTATGGCGTGTTCTCGATCAGCCCCGGACATCGACCGGCCCTCGAGCGCTACATCGACGGGCAGGCGGAGCACCATCGCACGGTGACCTTTCAGGAGGAATACCGGCGACTCCTGCGGAAATGCGGCGTCACCTGGGACGAGCGATACGTGTGGGATTGAGGCGGGCGTCAGGCCGCCCTTTCAGGGCTCCGGATCATAGCACGGTGCCGGTCCCGGGGTTGCGCTTCGCTTCACCCCGGGCTGTCGGCGGCCGCCCCTTCGGGGCTCGGGAGACCAGAGACCAGAGACCAGAGACCAGAGACCAGAGACCAGAGACCAGAGACCAGAGGCGCGGAGCCGAAACCGATACCCCGGGGCGCCGGGCTCGACCGACCTTGGATTCCACGCCGGGTCCTGATATCGATGCCCGCATGGACTCGCCGCCGCCCTATCCCGCTCCCGGCCCGCCGCAGAAGCAGGGACTCCACCCGCTCGCCTGGGTCGGCATCGGTTGCGGCGTCATGCTGGTCCTCGCGGTGATCGCCGGTGGGCTGGGCGTCGGCTGGTTCATGCGGACGGTGAACACCATGGCCAGCGAGATGTCGACCGACGCCCGCCACCAGGCGGTCGACACCGCGGCGGGCCTGCTTTCGGGCGTCGAGGTGGTGGGCCATGACGACACCGCGGCGACGGTGACCTTCCGCAGCGCCGGCACCACCGAGGAGTCGACCCTCACCCACGAGGAATTCCTGCGGGGCGAGTTCCCGGTCACCCGGGCCGACGGCAGCACCGGCCCGGCCGCGTCCGACCCCGCCGCGGTTCCCGGCTGGCTTCCCGCCTACCCCTCGGTCCTCACGCTGGGCGGTCTTTTCGTTTCCGACGGTTCCCCGGACCCCGAGGGCTTCCTCAGTTTCACGACCCGCGACGATCCGGACGCCGTGGTGAAGTTCTACGACGCGGCCTTCCCCTGGGCGAGTTCGACCTCCAGCTCGAGCTTCAGCGCGAACCAGATGAAGCGCTTCAGCCGCTCTTACGGCGACGCAAGCCGCCGGGTGACCCTCGAAGTATCCGGCGACGGAGCCTCGCCGAGCTTCGTCGCCGTGAGCTTCAAGGAGTGAGCCGCGCCGGCCGGCCGCTTGCCGGATCCGCATTTCGCCGCTATCTTTTCCGCGTCGCGAATGAGCCGTCGACCGATCGCCATCCTCTTGTGCCTCGCCCTGGGCCTCTGGTCCTCGCTGGCGGCGGAGCAGGTGTGCCTGTGCCTCGGCGACGCGCCGGCCCTTCAGGCGGAGCAGGCCGCTTGTCCGGACTGTGACGGCGGGGACCTTCCGGTCGCTCCCTGCTGCGGCGACGAGGACTGCTGCATCGTGGTGGGCGAGATGCCGGATGCGACCGAGCCAGGCCTGCCCACTTTCGGCGGCCCGGTGGCCCTGCCGCTCGCCGTCCCGCCTTCGATGCGGAAACTCCCGGTCCCGCGCGAGGGCGCGGTCCGCCCCGACTCCCGCGAGCCGCGGCGCCCGCCGTCCCGGATCCGGTTCGGCGTCTGGAGACTTTGAAGCAGGCGACCCACCTCGTCGCCCCCGGGGTGCGCCTTGATGCCCCCGGCCATGCCATCCCGGATAGCCCGGGGACCTTGCTTCAACCTGTCTCCTCATCATGTCCACCGATACCCTGAATGCACTTCGGCGGAGCCGCGGTCCGACGACCGAGGCCCCCGCGCGCGGCCGCCGGATTCCCGCCTGGCTGCTCCCGCTGGCGCTGCTGCTCGGCTTCGCGCTGCTCTTCGCGATCCTGTTCCGGGACCGCCTGCTGCCCGCCCGTGAGGTCGAGGTCGCACCGGTCCTCGCCATTCAGAAAGGCGGGCCTCCCGGAGAAACCGCGGCCGACCCGTCCCCGGGACCACGGTCCCAGGCAGCAGCCGGCGCGATGCGGTTCCAGGCCTCCGGGTGGATCGAACCCGATCCTTATCCGATCAAGGCCACGGCGCTCGTCGATGGCGTGGTCGACGAGGTTCACGTCCTCGAAGGGCAACGGGTCGCGAAGGGGGACCTGGTCGCGACCCTCATCGCGGAGGACTTCGAGCTCCGGCTCGCCGCCGCCGAGAGCGAGCAAGCGCGGCGCCAGTCGGCCCGCGAGGCCCACTGCGCGGGCATCACCCGGACCATCGAGCAACTGAAGGGCCAGCAGGCGCAGCAGACCGCGGCGGAGGCGATCCGCGACTCGTCGCGCGAGCGCCTCGAACGCGTCCGGAACGCGGGCCGCGGGGTGCCGGAGATCGAGATCATCGAGGCGCGCGAGAACCTGCGCCGGGTCGAGGCCCTGGTGCTGGCGGCCGAGGCCAAGGTGATGGAGACCGCCGCCCGGCTCAACGAGATGGCCTTCGAGACGGTCTCCATGGAGGAGAACATCGCCGCCGCCGGGATCGCCGCCGACGAGGCCCGGCTCGCGCTCGAGCGAACCCGCATCCGGGCGCCGATCGACGGCCGGATCATGCGCCTGCTCGCCGCGCCGGGACAAAAGCGGATGCTCGGGATGGATGACCCCGACAGCTCGACGGTGGCCATTCTCTACGACCCCGGCCGGCTCCAGGTCCGGGCCGAGGTCCAGCTCGCCGACGCCGGCGGACTCGCCGTCGGCCAGCCGGCGCGGATCCGGACGAAGTTCCTCCCGGACCATGAGTTCCACGGGACCGTCACCCGGATCGTCGGCGAGGCGGACACCAATGCCGTCACGCTCCAGGCCAAGGTGGCGATCCACGACCCGGTCGACGTGCTGCGGCCCGAGATGCTGTGCAGCGTCGAGTTCCTCGCACCGGCGCGCGGCGAAGGGGCCTCGATGCCCGGGTCCGACGGTGGCCCGCTGGCGCTGTGGGTGCCGGCGGGGGCGATCGAGAACGGGCGGGTGTGGGTCGTCGACCCCGACCGCCACCGCGTCTCGCCCCGGCAGGTCGAGACCCTCGGCCCCGAGCAGGACGGCCGGCTGCCGGTCGGCGGCGACCTCCGCCCCGGCGAGCGGGTCGTGCTCTCGCCCGGCCAGCTCCAACCCGACCAGCGGGTCGACCCCAAGCCCCTGACGCCATGACCGCTCCGAATCCGCCGATGATCCAGTGCCGCGGGCTCACCAAGAGCTACCGCAAGGGCTCGACCCTGGTCACGCCGCTCGAGCGGCTCGACCTCGACGTCGCCCGGGGCGAGTTCCTCGCCCTGATGGGCCCCTCGGGCTCCGGCAAGACCACGCTGCTCAACCTGCTGTCGGGCATCGACTCGCCGAGCGACGGCTCGCTCGAGGTCGACGGCAGGGAGATCGCCCGGCTGTCGCGCCGCCAGCTGACCCGGTGGCGCGCCCACCACGTCGGCTACATCTTCCAGCTCTACCACCTCGTGCCGGTGCTCACCGCCTTCGAGAACGTCGAGCTGCCGCTGCTGCTCGACCCGATGCCCCGGGCCGAGCGCCGCGCCCGGGTGAGGTCCGCGCTCGAGCTGGTCGGCCTGGACGACCGCGCCGACCACCGCCCGACCGAGCTGTCCGGCGGCCAGGAGCAGCGGGTCGCGATCGCGCGGGCGCTGGTCGCCGACCCCGAGCTGCTGGTGGCCGACGAGCCGACCGGAGACCTCGACCGGGAGTCCGCGACCCGGATCCTCGGGCTGCTCCGCACCCTGGTCGGGGAGCACGGCAAGACGATCGTGATGGTCACCCACGACCCCAAGGCGGCGGCCGCCGCCGACCGCGTGCTCCACCTCGAGAAGGGCCGGCTCGTCGAGTCCGGGCGGAGCCCCGAACCCGCCGAACTCCGATGAGCGCCGTACTCAGTTTGCTCGGCCTCGCCGGGAAGCAGCTCGTCCGCCACCGGCTGCGGACCCTGCTGACGGTGCTCGGGGTGGCCTCGGGCATGTTCCTCTTCACGGCGGTCGAGACGCTCCAGCGTTCGCTCGACCGGGCGACCCGCAGCACCGCCTCCGACACCACCCTGGTGGTCTACCGCGAGAACCGCTTCTGCCCGGCAACCAGCCGGCTGCCGCAGCACTACGTCGACGACATCCGCAAGATCGACGGCGTCCGCGAGGTGATCCCGATCCAGGTCGTGGTGAACAACTGCGGCGCCTCGCTCGACGTGATCACCTTCCGCGGCGTGCCCGAGGGGAAGCTGCAGGCCTTCGCCCCCGAGATCGAGGTCGTCGCCGGCAGCGCCGACGACTGGCAGCGCCGGGACGACGGGGCGCTGCTGGGCGAGGCCTTCGCCCAGCGCCGGGGCCTCGCGCCGGGCGACCGCTTCGAGGCGGTCGGCATCGTCGTCGAGGTCTCGGGCATCATCCGCTCGCCCTTCCCCCAGGACAACAACGTGGCCTACGTCAAGCTGCCCTTCCTCCAGCAGGCCTCGAACCGGGAGGCCTCGGAGACCGGGCTCGGGGTCGTCACGCAGTTCAACGTGCGGGTCGAGGAGGGGAGGGACCTCGAGGCGGTCGCCGCGGCCATCGACGAGGCCTTCCGCAGCGGCCAGGACCCGACCCAGACCCGGCCCGAGAAGGCGTTCTTCGCCGAGACCGCCGCCGAGCTGATCCAGCTGATCGCCTTCACCCGCTGGCTCGGCCTCGGCGCGGTGGTCGCCGTCGGCGGCCTGGTGGCGAACGCCGTGCTGCTGGTGGTCCGCGGCCGGGTCAAGGAGAACGCGGTGCTGCGGACCCTGGGCTGGCCCGGGCGGGCGATCGCGGGCCTGGTCGTCGGCGAGGGGATGATCCTCGGGCTCGCCGGGGGCGCCCTCGGGGTGCTGCTGGCCTCCGGCTTCCTCGGCTGGCAGTCCTTCACCCTGGGCAACGAGGGCCAGACGCTGAGCGTCCGGCCGGACGCCACCGTGGTGCTCGTCGGCCTCGGCGCCGCGGTGCTGCTGGGCGCGGCCGCCTCGCTGTGGCCCGCGTGGCGGGCGATCCGGCAGCCGATCGTCGAGAGCCTCCGCCACTGACCCGAACCTCCACCCTGGCCGACCTTGCTTCCGTTCAGCTACGCCATCCGCAACCTGTTCCGCGACAAGCCGCGACTGCTCCAGAGCGTCGGCGGCTCGGCGCTGGTGGTGCTGCTGGTGATGGCGGCGCTGGCCCTCAACCAGGGGATGAAGCGGGTGCTCTCCGCCTCCGGCTCGCCCCACAACGTGATCCTCCTCGGCGCCGGCTCGGAGGAGAGCGTGCAGCGCAGCGAGGTCGAGGAAAAGGCCGCCGGGATCGCCGGCACCGCGATCCCGGGCGTCAGCGAAAGCCTCGGCCGCCGCGCCGTCTCGCCCGAGATCCACTACATGGGCATGGTCGAGTGCGAGGACGGCCGCAGCGCCCAGGCGCTGCTGCGGGGCGTCACCCCGGAGGCGCTGCTCACCCACACCGGGGTGCAGCTGATCGAGGGCCACTTCCCGCGTTCGGGCGAGGTGATGGTCGGGCGCCTCGCGGCCCGGCAGCTCGGCGTCGACCCGGCGCTGCTCGCGCCCGGCCGGAGCATCGGGGTCGACGACGAGTCGCTGCGGATCGCGGGCACCTTCGCCGCCCCGGGGACGGTGATGGAGTCGGAGATCTGGGTGCTGCTCGGCGACCTGCGGGTGCTCACCCAGCGCGAGAGCCTGTCGTGCGTGGTGCTGCGCTTCGACGATCCCGCCGACTTCGCGGAGGCCGACCTCTTCACCAAGCAGCGTCCCGTGCTCCAGCTCAGCGCGCTGCGCGAGAGCGACTACTATGCGCGCCTGAGTTCCTTCTTCGGCCCGCTGCGGGCGATGACCTGGCTGACCGCCGGCCTGATCGCGGCCGGGGCGATCTTCGGCGGCCTCAACACGCTCTACGCGGCCTTCGCCTCGCGGATCCGGGAGATCGCCACCCTGCAGGCGATCGGCTTCGGGCGCCCGGCGCTGCTCGCCAGCTTCGTCCAGGAGAGCACCCTTGCCACGCTCACCGGGGCACTCGTCGCCTCGGGACTTGCGATGGGGCTCCTCGACGGCATCGTGGTGCCGTTCTCGATCGGCACCTTCACCCTGGAGATCGGCCCGGGCGTCGCCCTGGCCGGGATCCTCACCGGGCTGCTGCTCGGCCTGATCGGCTCGCTCCCGCCCGCCTTCCGCTGCCTGCGTCCGCCACTGCCGGTGGCGCTTCGATCCTCCTGACAACCGACCCTTCCATGAAGACATCCCGATCCATCCTCCTCCTCGCCGGCGCCCTGCTCCTCGCGGCCTGCGGCGACAAGTCCGAATCCGCGGCTCCCGCGCAAGCCACTCCGCCCGAAGTCCTCGCGGTGTTCGAACAGGCCGTCAGCGGCGAGGCCTCGCCGATCCACCTCGCCCGGACCACCGCACAACCCGGGGACACCGTGGTGCTGAAGGGCCGCGTGATGGGCTCGAAGTCGCCCTTCGTCGAGGGCCGCGCCGCCTTCGTCCTCGGCGACCCCGGGGTGCTCACGCCCTGCAACGAGCGGCCCGACGACGAGTGCGCCACCCCCTGGGACACCTGCTGCAACACCCGGGAAGAGAAGCAGCACGGGACCGCCACCATCCAGGTCCTCGGCGCCGACGGCCGGGTGGCCAAGGGCGGGCTCGAAGGGGTGGGGGGCCTCGGGAAGCTGGGCACGGTGGTCGTCGAGGGTGCCGTCGCCGACACCTCGGGCGCCGACAGCCTCATCGTCAACGCGACCGCGATCCGGGTGGAATAGGGGAGGGCCCGGGTCGATGGGGCGCCGTTCCGGCTCCGGCACCCGACGGGCCGCTCAGGAGTGGTACTCCTGCAGCGGCTTGACCGTGAGCTCCTGCTCCTTGAGCGCGCGGATCGCCCGCACGCAGGCCTCCGCGGCGGAGAGGTTGGTGGCGTGGGACACCTTGGCGACGATCGCCGTCGAGCGGATCTTCACCTCGTCGGCCCGGGCCACCTGGTCGCTCGGGGTGTTGATGACGAAGTCGATCTCGCCGTTCTTCATCATGTCGACCACGTTCGGCCGGCGCTCCTCGTTGAGCTTGTAGACGCGCTCGCAGGGGATCTCCTCCTCCCCGAGGCGCTGCCAGGTTCCGCCGGTCGCCCACAGGGTGAAGCCGAGCGCCACGAGGTCGCGCGCGACCGCCACCGCCCGGTCCTTGTCGCGGTCGGTCACCGAGAGGAACACGTTGCCCCCGGTCGGCAGCGGGTTGAAGGCGCTGATCTGGCTCTTGGCGTAGGCCATTCCCCAGTCGGCGTCGATGCCCATCACCTCGCCGGTGGACTTCATCTCGGGGCCGAGGATGATGTCGATGCCCGGGAAGCGGTTCCACGGGAACACCGCCTCCTTCACCGAGAAGTGCGGGGGAATGATGGTCTCCGTGAAGCCGAGCTCCTCGAGGGTCTTGCCAACCATGATCTGCGCGGCGTACTTCGCCAGCGGCACGCCGATCGCCTTGGAGACGAAGGGCACCGTGCGGGAGGCGCGCGGGTTGACCTCGATCACGTAGAGCTCCTCGTCCTTGACCGCGAACTGGATGTTCATCAGGCCCCGCACGTCGAGCTCGCGGGCCAGGTCCTTGGCCGCCTTGTCGATCCGCTCCATGATGTCCTCGGACAGCGAGTAGGCCGGGATGCAGCAGGCCGAGTCGCCGGAGTGGATGCCGGCCTGCTCGATGTGCTGCATGATCGCCCCGACCACCGCCATCTTCCCGTCGGCGATGCAGTCGACGTCGACCTCGGTCGCGCCGTCGAGGAAGCGGTCGACGAGCACCGGTCGCTCGGGCGAGGCGTCGACGGCCTCGCGCATGTACTTCGCCAGCTCCTCGTCGTCGTAGACGATCATCATCGCGCGGCCGCCGAGCACGAAGGAGGGGCGGACCAGCACCGGGTAGCCGATGCGGTTGGCGACCCCGAGGGCCTCCTCCTCGGAGGTCGCGGTGCCGGCCTCGGCCTGGCGGAGGCCGAGCTTGTCGAGCAGGGCGGAGAAGTGCTTGCGGTCCTCGGCGAGCTCGATGCTCTCCGGCGAGGTGCCGACGATCGGCACGCCGTGGCGCTTGAGATCGGCGGCGAGGTTGAGGGGCGTCTGGCCGCCGAACTGGACGATCACCCCGTGCGGTTTCTCCTGGTCGCAGATGTTGAGCACGTCCTCCAGGGTCAGCGGCTCGAAGAACAGCTTGTCGGAGGTGTCGTAGTCGGTGGACACGGTCTCCGGATTGGAGTTCACCATGATCGCCTCGTAGCCGAGCTCCTTGACCGCGAAGGCGGCGTGGACGCAGCAGTAGTCGAACTCGATCCCCTGGCCGATCCGGTTCGGCCCGCCGCCGAGGATGATGATCTTCTTCTTGTCGGTCTCGCGCGCCTCGTTCTCGTCGCCGTAGCTCGAGTAGAAGTAGGGCGTGTAGGCCTCGAACTCCGCGGCGCAGGTGTCGACCAGGCGGTAGCCCGGCACGATCCCCGCCTTCTTGCGCTCGGCGCGGATCGCGTCCTCGGTGACCGCCTCCACCCCGGCCTGGGCGCCGCCGCTGCGACGGGCCGCGTCGAGGTTGCGGGCGCGGGCGATCTGGCGGTCGGCGAAGCCCAGCCGCTTGGCGTGCCCGAGGTCGCTGTCGGCCAGCACCCGGCCCTCCTCGGCGATCTCCTTGAGCTGGTGCAGGAACCAGGGGTCGATCGAGGTCACCTCGAAGACCTCCTCGATCGACCAGCCGTTGGTGAAGGCGACCTGGATCCAGAAGATCCGGTCGGCGTTCGGCACCGCCAGCTTCTGCTCGATCTCCGGGTGCATCGGCGCGGCCGGCCCCTTGGGGTCGAAGCCGAAGCCCCAGCGGCCGGTCTCCAGCGAGCGCAGCGCCTTCTGCATCGACTCCTTGAAGGTGCGGCCGATCGACATCGCCTCGCCCACCGCCTTCATCTGGGTCGTCAGCACGGCGTTGGCGGTGGGGAACTTCTCGAAGGTGAAGCGCGGCAGCTTGGTGACCACGTAGTCGATCGTCGGCTCGAAGCTGGCGGGCGTCTCGCGGGTGATGTCGTTGGGCAGCTCGTCGAGGGTGTAGCCGACCGCCAGCTTGGCGGCGATCTTGGCGATCGGGAAGCCGGTGGCCTTGGAGGCCAGCGCCGAGCTGCGCGACACCCGCGGGTTCATCTCGATGACGATCATCCGGCCGCTCACCGGGTCGATCGAGAACTGGATGTTCGAGCCGCCGGTCTCGACGCCGATCTCGCGGATCACCGCGAAGGAGGCGTCGCGCATGATCTGGTACTCGCGGTCGGTCAGCGTCTGGGCCGGCGCCACGGTGATCGAGTCGCCGGTGTGCACGCCCATCGGGTCGATGTTCTCGATCGCACAGATGACCACGCAGTTGTCGGCGCGGTCGCGCATGACCTCCATCTCATACTCCTTCCAGCCGAGCAGGCTCTCCTCGATGAGCACCTCGGAGACCGGCGAGAGGTCGAGGCCGCGGAACACGATCTCCTCGAACTCCTCGCGGTTGTAGGCGATGCCGCCGCCCTGGCCGCCGAGGGTGAAGGCGGGCCGGATGATCAGCGGGAACTTCTTGCCGGTGTCCTCGGCCAGCTCCTCGGCGACCTTCCGCGCCTCCTCCATGGTGTGGGCGGTGCCCGACTGCGGCAGGTCGAGGCCGATCTTGACCATCGCGTCCTTGAAGCGCTGGCGGTCCTCGCCCTTGTCGATGGCGTCGGCGTTGGCGCCGATCATCTTGACCCCGTGCTTGTCGAGGGTGCCGGCCTTGAACAGGTCCATCGAGGTGTTGAGCGCGGTCTGGCCGCCCAGCGTGGGCAGCAGGGCGTCGGGCTGCTCGCGGACGATGATCTTCTCGACCACCGCCGGGGTGATCGGCTCGATGTAGGTCCGGTGGGCGAACTCCGGGTCGGTCATGATGGTGGCCGGGTTGGAGTTCACCAGCACCACCTCGTAGCCCTCCTCGCGCAGCGCCTTGCAGGCCTGGACGCCGGAGTAGTCGAACTCGCAGCCCTGGCCGATGACGATGGGTCCGGAACCGATGACGAGAATCTTGTGGATCGAGGTGTCTTTGGGCATGGCGAGGGGCCTTGCGGCCGCGGGGTTGGCTGGGCGCGGCCGAAATTTCGAGATGCTTCGCAGGAGCCACCCGCCTTGTAAAGGACCGGATGGGAAGGGGACCGAAGCACGGCCCGCGCCGGATGGGAAACGGGGGACGGGGAGTGCCCTGCGGGACGACGCCGGGTGGCCCTCCGGCTGTGGCTCCGGGACATCTGCACGGTTCCGGGAATCGGGCCCGGCAGGCGCCGGCTTGGCACGGACCCTGCGGCCCGGAGCACGAGACCCACCCGCGTCATCCGGAGCCGCGAATCGACGCCACTCATGCCATGAAACGCCTCAGTCTCACCACTCTCATCCTGATCGGCCTCGGCCTCGGCATCTTCACCGGGCTCCTCGTCGGCGAGCGGGCCGCCGCGCTCGAGCCGCTCGGCAGCGCCTTCATCCGGCTGCTGCAGATGGCGGTGCTGCCCTACTTCATCGTCGCGCTGCCGCTCGGCTTCGGACGCCTGTCCTTCGCCGAGGCCAAGGCCGTCGGCCTGCGCATCGTGAAATTCTCGGTCGTGCTCTGGCTGCTCGCCATCGGCCTGGTCTTCATCTTCCCGCTCACCTTTCCCCCGCTGGAATCGGCGGCCTTCTTCAGCAGCAGCATCACCGACCCCGGCGAGGCGGTCGACTTCGTCAGCCTCTACATCCCGGCGAACCCCTTCTCCAGCCTCTCCAACGCGGTGATCCCGGGCGTCGTGGTCTTCGGGATCGCGCTCGGGATCGCCTTGATCGGCGTGCCGCGCAAGAAGCAGCTGCTCGACATCCTCGACGTGCTCGCCGACTCGCTCGGGCGGATCACCGGCTTCGTGGTGCGGCTGACCCCGATCGGCGTGTTCGCACTGGCCGCCAGCGCCGCCGGCACGATGACGCTCGAGGACCTCAGCCGGCTGCAGGTCTACCTGATCGCCTACACCGCCGGGGCCGCGCTGCTGACCTTCTGGCTGGTGCCGATGCTGGTGTCGTCGCTGACCCCGCTCGGCTACCGCGACGTGCTCCGGGCAACGCGCGACCCGCTGGTCACCGGCTTCACCACCGGCAACCTGCTGGTGGTCCTCGCGATGCTCGCCGAGAACTGCAAGAAGCTGTTCGCCAAGGCGGAGCCCGAGCGCCGCCGGCACGCCGAGTCGGTGGTCGACGTCTGCCTTCCGATCACCTTCACCTTCCCCAACCTCGGGGTGGTGCTGCTGCTGCTGTTCATCCCCTTCGCCGGCTGGTTCACCGGCAACCCGCTCGGTATCGAGGACTACCCGAAGATGAGCTTCCTCGGCTTCTTCAGCTTCTTCGGCAGCGTCGAGATCGGCCTGCCCTTCCTGCTCCAGCAGCTGCGCATCCCGACCGACATGTTCCAGCTCCACGTCGTCACGCTGGTCTACGTCGGCCGCCTGGCCACGCTGCTGGCGGTGATGCATCTCGCGGCGATCGCGATCCTCACCGCCGCGGGGAATACCGGCCTCCTCCGCTGGCGGCCCCGCCAGCTGTCGATCTACGCCGGCGCCTCGGTCGCACTGGTCGTCGGCAGCCTGGTCGCCACCCGGTCCCTGCTCGGGATGACCGTCGACCAGGCCTACGGGAAGGACGAGGTCGTGCGCGGCATGCGGCCGATCCTCCAGCCCGTGGCCGGCCGGGTGTCGCGGGACGAGGCGCCGCCGCTCGACCCCGACGACGGCCGGACCGTGCTCGACGGCATCCGCGACCGAGGCGTCCTGCGGGTCGGCTACGACCCCGAGGGACTGCCGTTCAGCTTCTTCAACCAGCGCGACGAGCTGGTCGGCTTCGACATCGAGATGACCCAGGCCCTCGCCCGCGAGATCGGGGTCGAGGTGGCCTACTTCCCCTATGACAAGGAGGACATGGTCGGGCTGCTCAACGGGGACCGCTCGCTGGACCTGCTCGTCGGCGGCCTCTTCGCCACGCCCACCCGGGTGGAGCGGATGCGCTTCAGCGACGCCTACCTCGACCTCGACCTGTCGCTGGTCACGCCGGACTACCGGAGCGACGAGTTCGGGGCGCTCGGCCGGCTCGCCGGGCAGGATCTCCGCATCGGCGTACTGGAACGCCCGTACTTCGGGGCCCGGATCGGCGAGGCCCTGCCCGGCGCCGAGATCGTCCTGGTGGACTCGCCGCGCGGGTTCTTCGAGGGGGAGGCCGGGCTCGACGCGCTGGTCATGAGCGCCCAGGCGGGCAGCGCCTGGACGCTGCTCCATCCGGAGTTCAGCGTGGTGATCCCGACCGACACCCGGCTGCGGATCAGCGTCGGCTACCCGATGCCACTCGACGCCCTGCGCCTCGAGAATGTCGTCAGCCGCTGGATCGACCTCAAGCGCAAGGACGGCACCGTCGACCGGCTCTATCGGCACTGGATCGAGGGCCGCAGCGCGCGGGAGGAAGCGCCCCGCTGGAACATCCTGAGCGATGTCCTGGGGTGGGGCGACCGCGAGGCGGCCGCGGAGCTGACCCGGGCCGGGAGCCGCCGGGCGCGGTCGACCGAGCCCTGATCCCGCTGGCTCCCGTCAGTCCGCCGGACGGCCGCGATCGGGCGCGATCGGGATGGAGTGGTCGAAGGGGCCTTCCCAGTCCGGGGGGAGGGTTGCCTGCACCAGCCGCGGGAGGTCCACCGCGCATGGATCGGGCTCGGCGAGGAAGGCCCGCGCCACCGCGATCTGGAGCAGCGTCCCCCTCAGCAGCCGCTCGGCCAGCCGGGGTTCCCCGGACTGGCAGCCTCCCCCGGGATCGAGGTGCCGTTCGTAGAGATGCGGGCTGAAGAAACAGGTCGGGGCCGGACAGGCCTCGAACCACTCACCGGGATCCGCCACGCCGACGGGGAAGGCGTTCGCGATCTCGATCTCTCCCCC
>Ga0207814_100512_pt1 | contig 20298 bp, 23 predicted proteins | sample TtaePargueraPR_7_FD_187755 | JGI IMG/M metagenome (GOLD analysis project Ga0207814, IMG submission 187755) | Aerobic enrichment media microbial communities from Bioluminiscent Bay, La Parguera, Puerto Rico - Tt and P1 (2) (SPAdes) | ecosystem: Environmental > Aquatic > Marine > Unclassified ... | reverse complement strand
TTTCAGCCCCTGTTCGACGATGCTGCGCGCGTCCATATCGGTATTGTCCAGCAGCGCGCGGGCGGCGGACTGGGCGAAGGGGCCGCCGGAGCCGATGGCGATGAGGTCGTCTTCCGGCTGGATCACGTCGCCGTTGCCGGTGACGATCAGGCTGGCGGTTTCGTCGGCGACGGCGAGCAGGGCTTCCAGCCGGCGCAGGGCGCGGTCGGTGCGCCAGTCTTTGGCGAGTTCGACGGCAGCGCGGGTGAGCTGGCCGTTGTGGGCCTGGAGCTTGGCTTCGAAGCGTTCGAACAGGGTGAAGGCGTCGGCGGTACCGCCGGCAAATCCGGCGATGACCTTGTCGTTGTAGAGGCGGCGGACTTTGCGGGCATTGCCTTTCATGATGGTGTTGCCCATGGAGACCTGCCCGTCACCGCCGATGACGACTTTGCCGCCGCGGCGGACGGAGAGAATGGTTGTTCCGCGATACTGTTCCACTTGTGCCTCTCGATTTGGATTCAGAAACTCTAAGTGTGGTCGCGAGGGCGGAATTTCAACATGCAGTTTGCGGGCATATAATCCGCGCCTTCTTCTGAAGTTGCCTGGAGACGCCCGTGGCCCGTTTGAAACGCCGTTATTACACGCTGGTTTTCGCTTTGTTCATGTCGCTGTTTATGTCGGCGATGATGTCGGGCGTGGTGACGGTGATGAATACTGGGGTGAGCGAGGGCTTTATGACCCGCTGGTTCCATGCCTGGCTGGTGGCCTGGGTGATTGCCTTTCCGCTGGTGTCGATGGTCGCGCCGGCGGCGCACTGGATTACCCGCAAGCTGGTTGAGACTGAATAGTCTCACGATTGCTCGGAATTCGCGGCCAACTCTGGGCGAAGGTATCGATACCGGGTGCAGCCTTGTGAGACCTTCAAAAACAGGATGTTTTTGCAGAGCCCCCAGGGATGGGTGCACGGCGTGTCTCACAAGGCTGCACCCGGTAGCGGTACCGCCACTGCACTAGTTGCCGCAACCTACCCCTTCGCCGGGCGCTTCAGTACCAGCGGCATCAGCCGGTGGTCCGCGAGGATCTCCCGTGCCTTGGCCATCTTCGAGCGGCTGGTATAGGGGCCGACGAGTACCCGGTGCCAGGTGCCGCGGCTGTCGCTGGCCGCTTCTACTTTGACATCCAGATTCGCGAGCATCAGCTGCGCGCGCAGGCGTTCGGCTTCAGCCTTTTCGCGAAAACTGGCGGCCTGGAGGATGTACACCAGGTTGGATGTGGGGTCGCTGTGGTCGACGGCTTTTTGGTCCTGGTCGCTGCCGCTGTCGCGCACCCGGCTCTGGGTTTTCGGCTTCGGCACTTTGACTTCGTTTTCTTCCAGCAGGGTGTAGAAGTCGAACCGCGGCTTGGAATCCGCCGGTGCGGCCTGCTCGGCCGCGGGCTTGCCGGGTTTGGCGACGGTCCGGACCTGTTCGGTTTTCAGGTCGTTGAGCAGGAACACGAATACGGCGAAGCCGCCAACAAAGTTGCCGAGCACAAACCAGACCCAGGCGGGCTTGCCGGTGGATTGCTTGCGGCGGGTGTTGCGGCGGCTCATGGGCGGACTTCTCTCGATTATTGGAATCTTGCGGACGGGAAATTGTAACGCCTCTCGGCGGGTCGCGCAGGCTTCTATGCATCTGCGGCGGAAACCCGATTACGACAGTTCCTGCGCGTCCATATCCACCGCCCAGCGCAGGCGGCGGTTCTTGTTGCTTTCCGCCCACTGGGTAAAACGCGCCAGCAACCCCTGCAGCAGGCCGCGCTTTTCCGCGGTGATCTGGAGGTAGAAGCGGAAGCGACCGGACTTGCGCTCCAGCAGCGCCGGCACCGGCCCCAGGTATTGCAGCTGCGGAGACGGCGGCGCCAGCGCCTGCAGGTAGTCGCGGGCGTTGGCGAGGAACTGTTCCGCCCAGCGCGGCTCTTCGCACTCGGCGCGCACCAGTGCCATGGCGTAGATCGGTGGCAGCTGGGCGAGCTGACGCTCTTCCAGCAGCTGGCGGGCAAAGGCGCCGTAGCCCTTGTTCAGCAACAGCTGCAACAGCGGGTGTTCGGGGTAGCGGCTCTGCACCAGCACGTGGCCGGGGAGGTCGCCGCGGCCGGCGCGGCCGGCCACCTGTTCCAGCAGCTGGCCCATGCGCTCCGGGGCGCGGAAGTCGGCGCTGAACAGGCCGCCGTCGGCGTCCTGGATCACCACCAGGGTGACCCGCGGCAGGTGGTGGCCCTTGGCCAGCATCTGGGTGCCCAGCAGCAGGCAGGGCTCGCCATTGCGCGCCGGTTCCAGCAACCGGTCCAGTGCCTGCTTGCTCGCGGTGGTGTCGCGGTCGACGCGGATCACCGGGAAATCACTGAAGGTGTGGGTAAGGAAGTCCTCACTGCGCTCGGTGCCGGCCCCCAGGGCATTCAGGTTGCGGCTGTGGCACTGGGGACAGGTATTGACCGCTGGCTGGCGGTAATCGCAGTGGTGACAGCGCAGGTGGCGCTGGCGCAGGTGCAGGGTGAGCTTGCTGGAGCAGTGCGGGCAGTCCGCCAGCCAGCCGCAGTCGTCGCAGGTAAGCGCCGGGGCGAAACCGCGGCGGTTGATGAACACCAGCGCCTGCTCGCCGCGCTTCAGGGTGTCGCCGATATGGCGCAGCACCTGGGACGAGAATCCCTCCTGCAACTGCTGGTGCAATGTGGGCACCAGACTGATCTGCGGCGGGCGCGCATTGCCGGCGCGGTGGCGCAGGCGCAGGTGCTGATAGCGGCCGGAGAGCGCATTGTGCAGGCTTTCCAGCGACGGCGTGGCAGAGCCCAGCAGCACCGGCACCCCGGTGCGCTTGGCCAGCACCACGGACAAATCACGAGCGGAATAGCGCACGCCGTCCTGCTGCTTGAAGGAGCCGTCGTGCTCCTCGTCCACCAGGATCACCCCCAGCCGCGGCAGGGGGGTAAAGATGGCGGAGCGGGTGCCGATCACGATATCCGCGACACCGCTGGCGGCCGACAGCCAGGCGCGGGCGCGCTCGCCGTCGGCGAGGCCGGAGTGCAGGGCGGCGATACGATAATCGGGAAAACGCGCGGCAATGCGGCGCAGGGTCTGGGGGGTGAGGCCGATTTCCGGCACCAGCAGCAGCGCCTGGTTGCCCTCGGCCAGTGCCCGCTCCATCAACCGCAGGTAGACCTCGGTCTTGCCGCTGCCGGTGGTACCTTCCAGCAGTGAGGCGCTGAAACCGGCCGGATTCACGGCGCCAATCACCTGCGCCTGCTCCTCATTCAATTCCGGGGCGGAGCGGGGCTCGACACTTTCCAGCGGCGGCGGCGCGGTGGGGCCACTCACCCAGCGCGCGAGGCCGCGATCGATCAGCGCCTTGCATACCGTACTGTTGAGCCCCCGGGCGTTGAGCTGGGTGCGGCTCTGGCGCCCCTTGTGCAGCAGCAACTGCAGCAGCGCCTGTTGTTTGGGGGCGCGGGCGAGCGCGGTGTCCGGCAGGCCCTTGCCCTCGGTGGTCAGCTCCAGCCACTGTTCCGCCCAGTGATCGCCGGGCTTGCCCTTGCGCAGGGCCACCGGCAGTGCGGCGGCGTAAAGCTCGCCCACCGGTGCCTGGTAATAGTCCGCGGCCCACTGCAGGAAGGCCCGGCTGCGCTCGTCGAACAGGGGCTGGCTGTCGATCCGCTCCAGCGCCGGTTTCAGTTCTGCCAGCGGCGATTCACTCACCACATCCACCAGCACCGCCACCAGGCTGCGGTTGCCAAACGGCACCCAGAAGCGTTGCCCCGGGCGGCAGTCTGCGGCGGTGAATCCTCGCGGCGGCAGGTAGTCGAACAAGCGCCGCAGGGGCACGGGTACGGCCAGCCTCAGAATTGCGCGTGAAGACCCCTCCTGCGCCACCGGCACCCCCTTAATTGATCGTGATAAATACGCGTAAAAGGTCGCTAGTGTACTGACTCGGGCGCTCAGGTACAGCCGTGCAGAACCGACGCCCCCGACGGCGAACTCCACCGCAATTGCCGTGCACTACTTGCAAACTCTAAAAATTAAAGTACTCTAACACCAACTCTAAGAAATAGAGTTAAACCCCGGAAGGCACCGGACATGTAAAAAATCGATACATCCGGGCGCAGGAACCGGGTAAAGGAACGAAAAAAGGAACGGAAAAAAGGAATCGACACCATGACCGACGTGAACAAATTGCGGAGCGATCTCGACTTTATCAGTAGTGCCGTGCGGGAGGATCCCTGCGCAGGTGGCGTGCCTGCACTCTATTTTCTGTGGGGCGTCCTGATCGCATGCGGGTTTATCCTGCCGGATTTCGCGCCCCGGTTTGCCGGCATTTACTGGCTGGTTGCCGGCATCGGCGGCGGCCTGTTCAGCTGGTGGCTGGGCGCGCGCAAGAGCCGCCGCCAGGGCATCAATAATCCGAGCCTCGGCCGCCGCTACGGCCTGCACTGGCTGCTGGCAGGTGTCGCGTTTTTACTCTGCTTCCTGCCGCTGCTGAGCGGGCGCCTGCCGGCGCAGGCGGGCGCGGCCAACTTCCTGCTGGTGGCGGGCATTACCTACGGCCTGGCGGGGGTGCACCTGGAGCGCCCGCTGCTGTGGTGCGGACTGCTGATGCTGGCCGCTTACGGTGTGGTGGTGATGCTGGCGCCACCATTCGCCTGGTCCATTACCGGGGTGATTGTCGGCATCTCGCTGTTCTGGGCCGGATTCGCGCGCCGGGCAGCGCTGCGCGCGGCAGGTGAACAGGCATGAAGGCATTGGCGAGCCTCGACCCGCTGTTGGAGCATCGCATTCGCCTCGGCGTCTGCGTGCTGCTGGCAAAGCACTCGGAACTGAGCTTTGCGCGACTCAAGGCCCAGATGCAGGCCACCGACGGCAACCTGGGGGCGCAGTTGCGCAAACTGGAGGAAAACGGCTATATCCAGTTGCGCCGGGACTTTGTCGAGCGCAAGCCGACTACCTGGTACAAACTGAGCGACGACGGGCGCAAGGCACTGGACACCCACACGGCGGCCCTGCGCGCGCTCATCGATAGTGCGCAGGGGAGCGACTGAACAGCCGCCGCGGAGCGCCACTTTTCCCTTGAATCGCCGGGCTAATCTGATTAGTATGCGCCGACTTTTTAAACAGCCCGGGGAATCCTCCCCTGAACCAACGACGATCCCGTGCTCAGCGAATGACTGGGTGGCGGTTTCGAGCAGAGGCCATCATGAAGACCGATATCCATCCGAACTACAGCGAAATTACCGCGACCTGCTCCTGTGGCAACACCTTCAAAATGGGTTCCACTCTCGGCAAGGACATGCAGCTGGACGTGTGCTCCAACTGCCACCCGTTCTACACCGGCAAGCAGAAGCAGGCCAGCACCGGCGGCCGCGTAGACCGCTTCAAGAAGCGTTTCGGCAGCCGCATTTCCAAGTAACTGCAGCCGCAGCGCGCACCGGAGCGACCAACATGCTTCCGGTGACAGAAAAGGCACCCAGGGTTTCCCTCGGTGCCTTTTTTTGTGCCCTGATTTTACTGCTCTCCACATTCGCCCTGCCGGTAGCGGCGGACTGTGTACTGGGTGCCGCGGACGAGCTGGTGGCACTGGAGCGGGTGATCGACGGCGACACCCTGCGGTTGCGGGACGGGCGCCGGGTGCGACTGATCGGCGTCAATACCCCGGAGCTGGGCCGTCGCAACCGCAAGGCACAGCCCCTGGCGGAGGAGGCGAAGGAATTCACCCGGCGCTTTCTCGCCGGCGGCGACCTGGAACTGGTCTACGACCGCGACCGCCGCGACAACCACGGGCGAGTCCTGGCCCACGTCTACAACCAGCGCGGCGACAGCCTCGAGTCGGCACTGCTGGCCGCCGGGCTGGCTTTCCATGTGGTCAAGGCGCCCAACCTGGCGCTGGCGGAGTGTCTCGCCAGCCGCGAACAGGAGGCCCGGCGGGCCCGGCGCGGTGTCTGGGCCAACGGCGTCTGGCCGGTACTGCACGCATCGGCGGTGCGCCCCGGGGACGGTGGTTTCGTGCGCCTGACAGGGCGGGTGGAAAGAGTGGACCGCAACCGCTTCCTGTGGCTGGAGCTGGACGGCCCGGTAGCGGTGCGACTGGACCCGGGGTGGGATTATGGCCACACAGACCGGCGCGATTGGCAAGGGCGCAAAATAGAAGTGAAAGGCTGGCTGGTGGACCGGGGAGCGAAATATTTATCTCGACACCCGCAAAATAAGCGTTGGTTTATTGCGGTTGACTCTAAATTCACCATAGAAATTAGTAGGAATTAACTCGATCGATCAGTTTTTGCACTTGTGAATTTCCGGTCGCCTCGCTATTCTTCGCGCCCCGCAGTAATTCGCCACCGGCCGCAGAATGCCGGCGGCTAATCCGGCCACACGCGCCAGACTTGAAGAGATGAGAACCTGATGACCGACTCCTTGCGCCAGGCAGCGCTCGAATACCACGCCTTGCCGACACCGGGCAAACTTTCGGTGGAGCTCACAACCCCCGCCCAGACCCAGGAAGACCTGTCCCTGGCCTACAGCCCCGGCGTCGCCGAACCGGTACGCGAAATCGCCAAGGATCCGGAAGCCGCCTACCTGTACACCGGCAAGGGCAACCTGGTGGCAGTCATCTCCAATGGCAGCGCCATTCTCGGTCTCGGCAACCTGGGGCCGCTGGCGTCCAAGCCGGTGATGGAGGGCAAGTCCCTGCTGTTCAAGCGCTTTGCGGATATCAACTCGGTGGATATCGAGGTGGAGTGCGCGAGCCCGGAGCGGTTCATCGAGACCGTGGCCGCCATTGCCAATACCTTCGGCGGCATCAACCTGGAAGACATCAAGGCGCCAGAGTGCTTCCACATTGAAGAAGCGTTGATCGAGCGCTGCTCGGTGCCAGTGTTTCACGACGACCAGCACGGCACCGCCATTGTCACCGTCGCCGGCATGCTCAACGCGCTGGAAGTCCAGGGCAAGAAGATCGCCGACGTGCGCATCGTGTGCCTCGGCGCCGGTGCCGCCGCCACCGCCTGCTGCAAGCTGCTGCTGGCGGCGGGTGCCCGAAAAGAGCAGATCACCATGCTCGACAGCCGCGGCGTGATCCACGCCGGGCGCACCGATATCAACGCCTTCAAGGGCGAATGGGCGCGGGATACCGAAATGCGCACCCTGGATGACGCCATCGAGGGCGCCGATGTGTTCCTCGGCGTGTCCGGACCGGACCTGCTTTCCGCAGAACAGCTGAAGCGCATGGCGGAACGGCCGGTGGTGTTCGCCTGCTCCAATCCCAACCCGGAGATCAGCCCGGAGCTGGCCCACAGTGTGCGCGATGACCTGATCATGGCCACCGGACGCTCGGATTACCCGAACCAGGTCAACAACGTGCTGTGCTTCCCGTTCATTTTCCGCGGCGCACTGGACGTGCGCGCCACCCGCATCAACGAAGACATGAAGCTGGCGGCAGTCGAGGCGATCCGCAAGCTGGCCCACCAGCCGGTGCCGGAGGAAGTGCGCGCGGGCTATGGCGGTGTGGAAATGCGCTTCGGCTCGGAGTACATCCTGCCGAAACCCACGGACCCGCGCCTGTTGCCGGAAGTGGCCTCGGCCGTTGCCCGCGCGGCAGTGGACAGCGGTTCCGCGCGCCTGCCGTATCCGGCGCACTATCCGCTGAAGGCGTTGTAACTCTCGCTGATTACCGCTCCACATTTGCTGCGAAGGTGCCGATACCGGGTGCAGCCTTGTGAGACCTTCAGCGCCATGGATGGCGCTGCAGAGCCCCCAGGGATGGGTTCACGGCGTGTCTCACAAGGCTGCACCCGGTAGCGGCACCGCCACTGCACTTCTTCGTAAACAATGCTGCCTTTCCCCCTCATCCTTGAGCCTCCCCCCACCCCCCGCTAAACTGCCCCTCATGTCTGAGCAACGATGTTCCCCCGCATGAGTCACGTCTATGTGCTGACCAACCAGCACCAGCAGTTTTTAAGCAAAAGCAACGAATGGATCGACGGCCGCGAGAACAGCAAACTGTTCCGCAGTGAATTCAAGGACGTCGCCATCAACCAGATGTTCGAGGCCAATACTCGCGACGTCACCCTGCGCATCGAGCTGCTGGAATGCGAGCTGGATCCCAAGCGCCAGCCCCTGGTGCCGGAGGATGCCCTCAGCGAAACGCCGCTGGAGAGCCAGGCAAGCGACACCGCGGGGGATCCCGACGAGCTGCCGCAGCCGTCCCCCAGCGAGACACCGCCGGAACACAATCCGGAAGCCGACCCGCAACCGGCGCCCGAAGTGGAGCCGGACCCGCAGCCGGAAGTGAATCCGGACCAGTACCCCGGCGACACCCCGGAAATCGAACCCGACCAGCCGCCGGAATCTGCCCTCGGAATCCCCCAGTCCTGACCCCGCAGAGGTCTGGGATGAGACGCTTCAACGCCCGAGAGGTTGATAGATCCGCAAGCGGCCCCATATTGGGCTGACTGCAAACCGGCTGCTCACAGGAGAATCGAGTGCCCACATTCAACCTGGCCGAACTGGCCCAGCCGGAACCTTTGGCGCTGCTCAAAGGTATTCGCCGCGGTATCGAGAAAGAGAGCCTGCGGGTGACCCCGAAAGGCGAGCTGGCGCAGACCGACCACCCCCTGGGCCTCGGTTCCGCCCTGACCCACGACTGCATCACCACCGATTTCGCCGAAGCGCTGCTGGAATTCATCACCCCGCCGCTGGCAACTCCCGAGAGCGCCCTGGAAGCCCTCGACCAGATCCACCGCTACACCTACAGCCAGATCGGCGACGAGCGCCTGTGGGTCAACAGCATGCCCGGCCGTATCGGCAAGGACAGAGACATCCCCGTGGCCCGCTACGGCAAATCCCACAGCGGCACCATGAAGACCATCTACCGCCTGGGTCTCGGGCTGCGCTACGGTCGCGCGATGCAGACCATCGCCGGTATCCACTACAACTTCTCGCTGCCGGACGAATTCTGGCGCTGGCTGCAGCAGAAGGAAGGCAGCGACGAAACACTAGGCGACTTCAAGACCCGCCGCTACTTCGACCTGATCCGCAATTTCCGCCGCCACTACTGGCTGCTGATCTACCTGTTCGGCGCCGCGCCGGCGGTGTGCGGCACCTTCGTGCAGGATCGCGAGCACAAGCTGCAGTCATTCGACGGCGACGGCCGCAGCCTCTACGCTCCCCAGGCCACCTCCCTGCGCATGGGCGACCTCGGCTACACCAGCGACGCGCAGAAATCCCTGATCGTCTGTTACAACGACCTGCCGAGCTACCTGTCGACCCTGTGCGCCGCCATCAGCAAACCCTATCCGCCCTATCACGAGCTGGGCGTGAAAGATGCCAACGGCGACTACCAGCAGCTGTCCACCGGACTGCTGCAGATTGAAAACGAGTTCTACTCCCCGATCCGGCCGAAGAACCCCGCCGGTATGGGCGAAACCGCACTGTCCGCGCTGGACGCCCGCGGCGTGGAATACATCGAAGTGCGCTGCCTCGACCTGAACCCCTTCGTACCGCTGGGCATCGAAGCCTCACAGATGCGCTTCCTCGACAGCTTCCTGCTGCACTGCCTGCTCACCGACAGCCCGATGACAGACGACGCCGACTACCGCGCCATCCAGGAAAACCAGGCGCGCATCGTCTATCGCGGCCGCGACCCGGAACTGCAACTGATTCACAACGGCAGTGAGCGCAAACTCACCGACTGGGCCACAGAGCTCCTCGACCAGATGCAGCCGATGGCGGAGCTGCTGGACCAGGCCTGGAACGAAAAGGACTACCGACGCGCAGTGGAAATCCAGCGCGACAAGATCGTCGGCAAGATCGCCACCCCGGCGGCGCAGATACTGGCGGAAATGCACGACAAACAGCAGACCTTCTTCCAGTGGGCCCAGGACAAGGCGGAGCAGCACCGCCGCTACTTCCTCGAACGCCCCCTGGACGACGCCGAACAGGCGGAGTTTACCCGCCTCGCAGAAGAATCCCTGCAGGCGCAACAGCAGGTGGAAGAGGCGGATAAAGGTACGTTTGAGGACTTTCTCGGCAAGTACTACGCCCAGTACACCTTCTGTCAGAGAGACCTCTAAGCTACAAAGCGAAGGTGGCGATACCGGGTATGGTTTTGCGAGACCTTCACCGCCAGGGATGGCGGTGCAGAGCCCCCAGGGACGGGTTCACGGCGTGTCTCGCAAAACCATACCCGGTAGCGGCGCCGCCACATAGCTCGCTGGAACAGCACCGATATGAACTACCTCGCGCACCTGTTGCTCTCAGGCCCCGACCCGGACTGGCAACTGGGCGGACTGCTGGGGGATTTCGTCAAGGGGCCGCTCAAGGGCGAGCGCCCCGAGTCCATCGAGGCCGGTATCAGACTGCACCGGCGCATCGACCTGCTGAGCGACCGTCACCCCGCCTACCTCAACGCACTCACCCGACTCGGCCCCCAGTGGCGCCGCCTCGGCGGCATCGGCCTCGATATCTGGTTCGACCACCTGCTCGCACAACACTGGCACCAGTGGCATACACAACCCCTCGAAACCTTCGTCGACACCTGCTGGTCCAACTTCCATCAGCGTGAAACCTGGATCCCGGAAAACGCAAAGGCATTTATTCAGCGCGCCGAGCAATTTAAACTGCTGCCCGGCTACCGCGAAGTAGCCATCATCCAGCGCACCCTCGAGCGGGTGGGCGCCCGCCTCAAACGGCCCCAGCCCCTCGCGGACATGGTGCCCCTGTTCGAGGCCGACACCACCGCACTGGAACAGGACTTTCACGCGCTGTTTACCGATTTGTCGCAACAGGCCGCACTGTTCCGGCAGCAATATTTCCGAAAGTAAGCCACGGAAAATAACTACATGACACTGCCCAACCCGCGCACTACCTTCCTGCTGATGTTTCTCGCCGTCGCCTTCGTACTCGGCGCCGCGTTCTATCTGGAATACGCCAAAGGCCTGGAACCCTGCCCCCTGTGTATAACCCAGCGCGTCATGTTCCTCGGCGTCGGCCTGGTCTCCCTGATCGCGTTCCTGCACAACCCCAGCAACCCCAGCAATATCGGCCGCCGTATCTACGGCCTGCTGGTTGCACTGTTTGCCCTCGGCGGCCTCTACTTCGCCGGCCGCCAGCTGTGGCTGCAGAGCCTGCCCGCCGACCAGGTACCCGCCTGCGGCCCCGGCATCACCTACATGGTGGAAGTTTTCCCCATGTCCGAAGTGATTCGCACCCTGCTCACCGGCGACGGCAACTGCGCGGAAGTCAAATGGACACTGATGGGCCTCTCCATTCCCGGCTGGGCCGCGCTGGGCTTCGCCGGCCTGGTAGTGTTCGGCCTGTGGCAGGCGTTCCGTAAACGCTAACCCACCTTTCCATGCCCACCATCCAAACCGCCGCCCACTGGCTGGGCGGCGCCGCCATACTGGTTACCTGCGAACTGCTCGGCCGCGGCCTCGCCGCACTGCTCCCCATTGCCGTGCCCGGCTCGGTACTCGGCATGCTGCTGTTGCTGCTGGGGTTAATGGTGTACGGGCGGGTTCCCCGCGGGCTGGCACTGGTTAGCGAGCAGTTGCTGCGCATGCTGGTACTGATCTTCCTGCCGGCGGCGGTGGGAATCTACTTTCTACGGGACCTCTCCGGCGGCGACTGGCTTGCCCTGTTCACCGCCATGATCGCCGGCACCCTCATCACCCTGACCCTCAGCGCGCTGCTGCTGAATGCACTGCTGAAGCGCAGCCACAATCCAGATCGGCAAGGGGAAGGTGGCGACAATGGGTGAACTGCTCGCGCAGCTACACAGCTTCCTGACCAGCCTGCGCGAGCCGCTGTCGCTACATCACCCGCTGCTCCTGTTGCCGCTGAATATCGCCGCCTTCTGGCTGGGGCTGAAGCTGTACCGCCGCGCCCGCACCCCGCTACTGCACCCCATTGTCGGCGCCAGCCTGCTGGTCTGTGCGGCGCTGCTCGCCCTCGGTATCAGCTATCCCCAGTACCAGCAGGGCAGCGGGCTGCTGTACCTGCTGCTGGGTCCCTCGGTGGTCGCGCTTGCGGTACCGCTGAAACAGAACCTGGCGGTCGTGCGCCAGGCCGGCTGGCCACTGATACTCGGGCTGCTGATTGGCGCACTGCTGGCACCACTGGTGGCGGTGCTGATCGCGCTGCTGCTGGGGGGCAGCCGCACCGTGCTGCTGGTACTGACCACCAAATCCGTGACCACACCGGTGGCGCTGGCGCTGGCACAGGAAATGGGTGCGGTGCAGAGCCTGACTGCCGGAGTGGTAGCGTTTACCGGGATCGTCGGCGCGGTGTTCGGCCCCACAATCCTCAAGCACCTGCGTATCCATGACGAGCGCGTGCTGGGATTTGCCATCGGCGTTAACGCCCATGCCATCGGCACCGTGCGCGCACTGGAGATCAGCGCCCTGTGTGGCGCATTTTCCGCACTGGCCATGGGGCTGTGCGGCGCGCTCACCGCACTGCTGCTGCCATTATTCCTTCCCGGATAATCGACCCGCCAGACAGAATGCACAAAACTGGCGCAGATCCCGGCGGCGCGCTTGCCCACGGCGGATGAAGCTTCTATCTTCCTAGGAGCGGCTGAGAAGTAACAAAAGGAAAATTGGAGATGCTGGAAAATTGTAAATCGGCGCGGGAGCGCTGGGGTGGGGTCAGTGAGATCATCGATCGCTGGTTACAATCCCGCCAGAACCTGCTGGTCAGATTTTGCCACCTGTCGGAATCAAAATCCTTCGATGAGGACAACGACGACAACAGGGAAGCGGAAGCAGGCCTGCGGGAATTCTGCCAACAGCTGGTGGACTACATATCCGCGGGCCACTTTGAGATCTATGACCAGCTTATCCAGGAGGGCAAGGCCTTCGGTGATGAGGAAGGGTTGCAGCAGGCCAAGGCACTGTACCGGGAGATCGACAGCACTACCGACCTGGCGGTGGATTTCAATGACAAGTATCAGGAGACCGACGACCTCAGCACCCTGGCCAAGGACCTGTCGGAGCTGGGTGTGGCGCTGGAAACCCGCTTTGCCGCGGAGGACCGCATGATCGATACCCTGCACACCGCACACAAGAACCAGCTGGCCTGACCCGACATCAGCAACGGGCACAGACAGCGCACACAAAAAAAGGGGCCCGAAGCCCCTTTTTTTGTGTGCGAAACACCGGACGATTACTGGTCCTGGGTTTCCTCGGCTGAACTGTCTTCTTCAACCGCCTCTTCTTCGGCCGCGCCCTGATCTTTGCTCACGTCTGCCTTGTGCAGCTCCACCTCAAAGATCAGAGTGGAGTTGGGGCCGATCAGACCGCCGGCGCCGCCGGGACCGTAGGCCAGCTCGGAGGGAATGTACAGCTCCCACTTGGCGCCTTCCTTCATCAGCTGCAGCGCTTCGGTCCAGCCCTTGATAACGCCGTTAACCGGGAATTGTACCGGCTTGCCGTTCTTGTAAGAGCTGTCGAACTCGGTACCGTCGATCAGGGTGCCCTTGTAGTCCACTTCCACCACACTGGACTCGGAAGGGGTGTCACCGCTGCCCTCAGTGATCACTTTGTACTGCAGGCCGGAGTCGGTGGTCTGCACGCCTTCTTTCTTGGCGTTTTCTTCCAGGAACTTCTTCCCTTCTTGCATATTCTTCTCGGCGGTTGCCTTGAATTCCTGCTCCTGCTTGGCCATCAGTTCTTTCTGCTTGGCCTGCATATTTTCCTGGAATACGGAAATCACCTGCTGCTTTTCTTCATCGTTCAGGCGGGAGTCGCGGTCACTGGCGACATCATCCAGCGCCATGGCAACGATCTTGGGGTCCAGGGTAACGCCCTGGGTTTTCAGGCGGCGGGCCATATCTTCGGCAATGATATAGCTGACTTTCTGCTCCTGGGTATCCAGTTTGATATCCGCAGCACCAGCAGACTCCTGCTTGTTACAGCCGACCAGCGCAATGCCCAGGGCAACCGCAGCAGCCAAAGAAGATTTATTCATGAGAATCGTCTCTTTATTTCCGTGAATCTTTGATTATGTCGGTACAGAGTTTCATACCCTGTCTGCCGTTGTACACCCGGAGCCATTCGCGCTTTGTGCGACAGTTCACAGTTGTGCATCAAGCAATGCACAAAAACTGGTGGACCGGAGACGGACAAGTCTAACCCATGGGCCGCACCGGTGCACAACACCGCTACTCTGACGCCCATAGGTGCAGAAGGTTTCAAGGATCTGAACAGGATATTTCCGCGACCGCGGTCTGCGGATTTTGCCATGTAGAAAATCCGTTAAATGCACATCCGGCAGGATGCACTTCGCAAATAACAGCGCTATTATCAACTTTCAACCCGCCGAAATTTCTCACCCCCGGAGCGGTGGTCCGGAGCGGAAATTTCCGGCAAGCAAACACTCCCGAACAGCAACCTCAGGATTTGACCCATGGCCGCCAAACGCAAAGCTGCAGCTTCCGTTGCAGACCTTGAAAAACAGATTGCCAAGCTGACCACCCAACTCGAAAAAGCCCGCACCAAGGAAGCCACTGATGCTGGCAAAGCGGTGCAGAAAGCCAGCAAGGCGGAGGCCAGCGCAAACACCAAGCTGAGCAAAGCCAAAGCCAAGCTCGCCACCGCCAGGGGCGCCGCCGGCAAGGCCAAGACCCCTGCGGCCAAGAAAACTGCCAAGAAGAAAGTGGATACCGCCAAGGCGGAAGTGAGCAAACTGGACAAGGCCGCCAAAGACGCCGCCCAGATGCTGAAGGAAGCCAAGGCGGCAGAAGCCGCTGCCAGCCAGGCTGTCAAAACCGCGGCGACCATCGACAAGGCCGCGGCTGCCGCTACCAAGAAAATAGTTGCCGCCAGTAAGCCGAAAAAGAAAAAGGCAGCAGCCAAAAAAGCCGGCAAGGCGCCGGCGAAGAAAGCAGCGGCGGCAAAAGCCACCGCCAAGAAAGCCCCGGCCAAAAAGGCCGCCAAGGCCCCCGCGGCAAAAGCGGCGCCGAAAAAGGCAGCCCCCAAAAAATCTGTCGCGAAGAAAACAACCGCAAAGAAAACGACTGCAAAGAAAGCGCCCGCGAAGAAAGCCGCAGCGACCGAAACCGCGACCCCGGTAAAGCAGGCCGCCAAGAAAGCACCGGCGAAGAAGGCAGTAGCGAAGAAGGCAGTAGCGAAAAAGCCCGCAAGCAAGCCGGCAAAAGCGGCACAGCCCAAGCCCAACGGCAGCAAGCCCGCCGCTACCCCCGCACCTGCGCAGGCTCCGGAAAAGCCGGCAGCGGCTGCCGAACCGGTGATGGGCAAGACATCCGAACCCAAGCCGCTGGTGCCGGAATCCAGCCCCGCAGCGGTCACACCGCCGGCGCCGACCATCACCCCGAGCACGCCGGCCAACAGCCTGTTTGCTACCGAGGAAAATCCGCACTACGGCCCGGAAGAGCACAAGCACAAGTATTGATCGCTCCGCCCCGGTGATCCCGAGCGCAACCGGGATCACCCCTGCTCGGCCAACCACCAGGGCTCAGGCAGATTCCCGGCTGTAAGCATCGATCAGGCCCGCCCAGCGGGCCTGTTCTTTTTGCAGCAAACCATAGTGCTGGCCCGCAAGTTCCAGCGGTGAACGCACTTCCGGCCACGGCTCTCCCTGCAGCTTCCACAGTGCCGCCAGCTGCCGCTGCTCCATGCGCAACTCGCAGCGCTTGCACCACTCGTACAGGCTGCCGCCTTTCTGCATCCGCCCCAGCCAGCGGCGCATGTTGCGCACGCTGTTGATCATCCGCCGCCGCGGTGCCAGGCCGCGGTCCGCCACCTGCCAGCTTTCGTCGCTGAGTTGGCGACCACAGGCGCTCGCATAGCTGGCCCACAGCAACAGGCACACATCCGCACCGCGGGTGTCCTGGCATTCCAGCAGAAAGTCGGCAACCTCCGGGCGGCCATAGAAATCCAGGCTGAACTGCCAGAGCGGGTTCTGCAGCGGGGAAGCAGGTGGTGATGGAGGTGCAGTGGCGGTCACGTTAGAATCCCGGCGGCTTGTTATGCCGATATCCTAGTCTAATGTCGGCGAGTTCATAGAGGTTTCCATTGATTAATCTGCAAGGCGTTTCGCTGCAAATCGGCGGGCGCGACCTGTTACAGGATACCGGCTGCCGCATCTTTCCCGGCCACAAGGTAGGGGTCATCGGCGCCAACGGCTGTGGCAAATCCACCCTGTTCAAGCTGCTGCTGAAACAACTGGACAGCGACGCCGGCAGCGTCGAGGTGCCCGGCAACTGGGAAATTGCCCACATGGCCCAGGAGGTATCCGCCAGCGATCAGAGTGCGCTGGACTACGCCCTGGATGGCGATCACCGGCTGCGAGTGGTACAGCGGGAGCTGGAGGCGGCGGAGGCCGACGGCAGTGACGGCCGGAAGATCGCCGAGCTGCACGAGCGCATGGCGGCAATCGATGGCTACAGTGGCCCGGCGCGCGCGGCGCAGTTGCTCGACGGCCTCGGTTTTTCCCACGCCGACCAGCAGAAACCGGTAAAAAGTTTTTCCGGTGGCTGGCGCATCCGCCTCAACCTGGCGCGCGCACTGATGTGCCCCGCAGACCTGTTGCTGCTGGACGAACCCACCAACCACCTGGATCTGGACGCGACCCTGTGGCTGGAACAGTGGCTGCAGCGCTTCCCCGGCACCCTGCTGATCATCTCCCACGACCGCGATTTTCTCGATGCGGTGGTGGACGGTATCGTCAGCTTCGAGCAGCACAAGCTGGTGCTCTACAGCGGCAACTACACCGCGTTCGAACGCACCCGCGCCGAGCGCCTGGCGCAGCAGCAGGTCGAGTTCGAGAAGCAGCAGGCCCAGCGCGCGCACATGGAAGACTTCGTGCGGCGCTTCCGCGCCAAGGCCACCAAGGCGAAACAGGCGCAGAGCCGCCTCAAGGCCCTGGACCGCATGGCGCAGATTGCGCCGGCACACGTGGACTCCCCGTTCCGATTCCGCCTGCCCTGCGCGGACAAGGTATCCAACCCGCTGATCGACCTGCGCGAGGCGGAAATTGGCTATCCCGGCAAGACCATCCTGCACAAGGTGCAGCTGGGGATTCAGCCGGGCCGCCGCATTGGCCTGCTGGGTCCCAACGGCGCCGGCAAATCATCGCTGATCAAAACCCTGGCCGGGGATCTGGCACTGCTCGGCGGTGAGCGCCAGTGCGGCGAGCACCTTCAGATCGGCTACTTTGCCCAGCACCAGCTGGAGGCGCTGGACGCCAAGGCGTCGCCGCTGTTGCACGTCCAGCGGCTGTCGCCGGACGCCAGCGAACAGGAAATCCGGGATTTTCTCGGCGGTTACGGTTTTGTCGGTGACCGGGTATTCGAGCCGGTGGGCGGCTTTTCCGGCGGTGAGAAGGCGCGAGTAGCGCTGGCCCTGCTGGCGTGGCAGAAACCCAACCTGTTGCTGCTGGACGAACCCACCAACCACCTGGACCTGGAAATGCGCCACGCCCTGACCCTGGCGCTGGCGGAGTTCCCCGGCGCGGTGGTGCTGGTGTCACACGACCGCCACCTGCTGGCCAACACCACCGATGAATTCATCCTGGTGGCCGACGGCCGTGCGGAGCCCTATGACGGCGACCTGGAGGACTACAAGCAGTGGCTGCTTTCGTTCAAGCGCGAAGAAAAGCGCCGCCAGGAACCCCAGGATGATGCCACCGCCGCACAGCCCGGTGAGGACAAGAAGACCCAGCGCCGCGCCGCCGCGGCCCTGCGGGAAAAGCTGAAGCCGCTGACCAACCGGCTGAAAACTATCGAACAGAAAATGGCGAAGGCCGAAAAACAGCTGGCGGAGCTGGATCGCCAGCTGGCCGATGAGGGGCTGTACAGTGGCGGCCAGCAGGATGAAATCACCCGCCTGACCCAGGCCCAGGGCAGGGCGCGGGAAGAGCTGGAAGAACTGGAAATGGCGTGGCTGGAAATTTCCGAGGAACTGGAGGAGGCTCGGGGCGCATAGCACCCGAGCCGTTTTCGGTTACTTACTGAAATCCGCCGGGTCGTAGGATTCCCGCGGACAGCCATCGTCGTTCACCGCCTGACCCATGGGGGTATTGGGGCAGCGATCCAGGTAATCCGGAACCCCGTCGCCATCGCTGTCAATCGGGCAGCCGCGCATATCCACGTCGATCCCGGCGGGGGTCTGGGGGCACTCGTCCACGTCGCTGTATACCCCGTCGCCGTCGCGATCGTACACCACCGGGTCGGAACCCCACTGATAGCCGATACTCAAGCTCAGGAAGCTGTCCACACCACCTTCTTCCACTCCCTGAAAGCCGCGGGCATCGCCCCGCACCTGCCAGCGCGGGTGCAGGCGGTATTTGACCCCGGCACCGAAGTTGACCATGGTCTGGCGGTGGTGCCAGTCAAAGGCGACGTCGTTGGAATTTTCATTGACGCGAACCTCGCCGGCACCCACCACCACATAGGGCTGCCAGTCGTAATTGCCACAGAAGCGCCCGCCAAACTGGTACATCAGGTCCAGGTGGTAATTCTCCACGGTCACGTCCAGGTCGGTATCTTCCACGTTGACGCTGAAGGCATCGTAAACCCCTTCGATCGCCCAGCGGTCGGTGACGTTGTAGCCGAAACCAATACCACCCCCGGTGCTGTCTTCCAGCTCCAGCCCCCGGTACGGGGTACCGTCGAGGCGCGCTTTATCGAACCAGTAATAACCGCCATTCAGGTACAGGTTGAGGGCACCCTCCGGATCGGCGAGGGCAGGGGCGGCAGTGAGAGAGAAGAGGCTGCTAACAAGCAGCGCACGCAAGGCTTTTGGACTTGTTGTCATTGTGGCTCCGGAGCATCCTTTTACCGGCGGTAGAATGAAGATAGCACAGAGGATTGGGCGCAAATCCGATATCCGCTTGCGCCCGCTCTGTTTTATTTTTTCCGGTACAACAGGTCCCAGACTCCGTGCCCAAGCCGCTCGCCGCGACGCTCGAATTTGGTCTGCGGTCGAAACTCCGGGCGCGGGGCGTAGCTGCCGTTACCGGCGGTATTTTCCAGCAGTTCTTCGGCTTCCAGTACTTCCTGCATCTGCTCGGCGTAGTTTTCCCAGTCGGTGGCCATGTGCATCAGCCCGCCGGGCTTGAGTTTGCTGCACAGCAGTTTGACAAATTCCGGCTGCACGATACGGCGCTTGTGGTGTTTTTTCTTGTGCCACGGATCGGGAAAGTACAGCTGGAAACGGTCGAGGCTGGCGTCGGCGATACAGTCGTTCAGGACGTCGACGGCGTCGGCCATGTAGACCCGCAGGTTTTTCACTTCTTCCTTGCCGGCATTGTTGATCAGGCGACCAACACCCGGCGGATGCACTTCGATACCGATAAAGTCCTTGTCCTGTTCCTGCTCCGCCATCTGCAACAGTGAGTCGCCCATGCCGAATCCGATTTCCAGCACTACCGGCGCTTCGCGGCCGAACACTTCTTTCGGCTCGATACCGCCGTCATACAGCGACAGGCCGTAGGTGCCCCAGTAGTTATCGAAAGCGCGGCGCTGGCCCTCAGTCATACGACCCGCGCGGATCACGTAGCTGCGGATGGACTTCTTTTTGTATTCGGTGCGGTAGGGGAAGTCTTCTTCAGACTCTTCGCCAAGATTGTTTTTCGGTTCTTCTTGCATCTTTGTGTGGTACCTCTGGGCTCCGTAGCTTGTTTGGTGCTCCGTAGCTCGTACTGTGGCGGCCAAATACCGGGTATGGGTTTTCGGAACCGCTGTGAATACATCCCTGTAAGCTGCGTCGGCGCCGTCCATGGCGCCGACGCTTCCGAAAACCCATACCCGGCACTTGGCCTTCGATTTGTAGGTTTTTACTTCGTCCCGCCTAGCGGGTAATTACTTTGTGTAACCGAGTGAAGCGATAAATAAAGCGACCCAGCCGCCGATCATTAATGTGCCGCCCAGTGGGGTAATTGGACCAAGCCACCTGGGGCCTCCAAATGTGAGGCCGTAGAGACTGCCGGAAAAAAGCAGAATCCCAATGGCAATCAGCGCGCCACTCACAACCAGTGAAGTTTTTGCGCCGATTTGATGTATCAGGATAGCCACACCTATAAGGGCCAGTGCGTGAATCATCTGGTAGTGCACACCGGTTTTAAAAGCTTCCAGCAGGTTCTCCGCGACTTTGTTGCGCAGACCATGGGCGCCGAACGCACCGAGAATTACGCCAGTACCGCCGAAAAACGCGGCAAGCAACAAATACAATTTAGCCATCTTTATTCCTTTCTATCTGGCTTACGAAGCAACTCAGGTCAATGCGAAGGGGGAGCACTGGGTGCGGGTTTTCAGAAGCGTCGGCGACAGGACGTCGCCG
>Ga0207814_100511_pt1 | contig 20305 bp, 14 predicted proteins | sample TtaePargueraPR_7_FD_187755 | JGI IMG/M metagenome (GOLD analysis project Ga0207814, IMG submission 187755) | Aerobic enrichment media microbial communities from Bioluminiscent Bay, La Parguera, Puerto Rico - Tt and P1 (2) (SPAdes) | ecosystem: Environmental > Aquatic > Marine > Unclassified ... | reverse complement strand
GACAAAGCCTGAACCTCCCTGATTACGTTGTTTTCTTCGCAGAATCATTGTAACCAGATTGGTTCAGGCTTTTTCAGTTATCCCAAACTGTGGGACAGTCATGGGGCTCAGGCCCTCCCTTTTTCTTTCCTGATTCTGCGTAGGACGACCGCCTATTCCGGAAACACCTTTTCCATATCCTTGCGGCGCAGACGGCTGAAGTGCTTCAGCTCCCAGGGCCGCATGGCCACCAGCAGGCTCGATCCATAGCGTTCGTCCAGCGGCAGGCTGGCATCGGCATCGTGCAACTCGTCGAACTGCTCCAGTAACCGATCCATTTTTTTCATCAGTTCGGCATTGGCTGCCCGCGACAGCATGCCGGTGCGGAACACCAGCTTTTCACCGGGGCGGGAAAAACTCGAGCCGAGGAAATCCGGCTGTACCTCTTTCTGGAAAAATCGCTGTATTGGTCCGTTGGGCAGCCAGCGGAATTCCTTGGCCACAATGACCCGATAGCGGTTCAGCGGCAGCAGTTCAATCAACTTCAGGCGGTCGAGCCGCGCCAGCAGCTGTACACACTCCGGCTCACTCAGCGCGTAGGTTTGCAGTATCTGCTCCAGGTTCCAGCGGTTCAGCACGCAGACGGTGACCAGCAGCAGGCGCGGGTCGCCCGCCACTTCTCGCTCCTGCTCTTCCGTCAGCATGGTGATGCCTTTGCGGGCCTCGGTAGACTTTCGCACCAGTTCGGTAAAGTCCATGCCGGCGATATCACACAGGGATTCGAGTCGTGCGACGGAAAGCGCGCCACTGGCAAACAGGCGCTTGATACTGCTCTCCGAAAGTTGCAGCTGATGTGCGATATCCGCATAGGTGACACCGCGCGCTTTTAGCTCGCGCTTCAGGGTTTTCATCAGTGCCGGTAGCTGGCTCATGGACTTACTCCTGTTTCTTTTCCTTGTGCGGCCTGCGCTCAATAGCCTGTGCCCGCGGGCGGCTGACAGCACTAGGGTATCGCTATTTGATACTTTTTGGGCCGCTTTGCAGCACTTTACCTGTTTCAGGTGATCTGTGTGAGCCCCACCGAATACATTCTCCGGCAGCGCGGGATGACCCGGCGCACGTCTTTACCGCCCCAGGGCAGCATCCGGAGGAACCGACAATGCAACGTTTTTGGCGCAACCCCATTCACTGGCTGGCAGCCAGCCTGATCAGCGCACTGGCACCGCAACTGGCGCTGGCAGCGGGACTGCTGACGCCTGCCGATAGCGGGCTTCCACCGCTCGCGATCAAGGAGCATCACGTCAATGTGGTGATCGAGGATGGCTATGCGATCACCGAGGTAGACCAGACCTTCTTCAACCCCCACGACCGCGAGCTCGAGGCCGTGTACAGCTTCCCGGTGCCGGAGAAAGCCTCGGTGGGCGAATTTACCTACTGGATCGATGGCAACCCGGTCACCGGTGAGGTTCTGCCGAAACAGCAGGCGCGCACGCTCTACGAGCAGGAGAAGGCCCAGGGCAGAAGAACCGCGCTCACCGAACAGGACGAATACCGCACCTTCGACAGCCGGGTTTACCCGGTGTTGCCCCGGGATGCGGTGCGCATCCGCCTGGTGTATATCCAGCCGGTTCACGCAGACCTGGGCATCGGGCGCTATGTCTACCCGCTGGAGGAAGGGGGTGTGGACGAGGAGCGCATGGCCTTTTTCACCTATCAAGAGCAGGTGCAGGAGGCATTCAGTTTCAACCTGACCATGCGTAGCTCCTACCCCATCGATCAGTTCATGCTGCCGGCGCACGCTCAGGCACAGGTACAGCAACTGTCCGACCGGGAATGGAAAGTCTCTTTCGCGAATACGGCCGGCGCCGCCGCGATCGCAAACGAGGAAGGACAGGCGCCGGCAGCCATCCCCACCGCCGGCAACGCTTTTACCCTCGACAAAGACATCGTCACTTACTGGCGCCACCAGCAGGGGCTGCCTGGCGCGGTGGATATGGTGACCTACCGCGCCGAAGGCAGCGACCGCGGCACCTTCATGCTGACACTTACCCCGGGGGATGACCTCGGCCCCGCGCAACAGGGCCGCGACTGGACTTTCGTACTGGATATCTCCGGTTCCATGGCCGGTAAATACCACAGCCTGGCGGAGGGTGTGCGCAAGGGGTTGGGCAAGCTGCAGCCGGCAGACCGCTTCCGCATGATTCTTTTCAACAACGGTGCACAGGAACTCACCTCCGGGTATGTGGCGGTGAATGACGCCAACGTGAATCACTACCTGCAGCAGCTGGAGTCCGTGCAGCCGAACGGCGGCACCAACCTGTTCGCAGGCCTGAAGATGGCGTACGAGCGGCTGGATGCCGATCGTCCCAGCGCCGTGATCCTGGTGACCGATGGGGTGGCCAATGTGGGCGTTACCGAGAAGAAGGTGTTTCTCAAATTGCTCGAGCAACACGACATCCGCCTGTTCACGTTCGTCATGGGCAACAGCGCCAATCGCCCGCTACTGGACGGCATGGCGCGCGTGTCCAATGGCTTCGCCATGGCCATTTCCAACAGCGATGATATTTCCGGGCGGCTGGTGCAGGCGGCGGACAAACTCCAGCACGAAGCCTACCGGGATATCGACCTGAAGATTTCCGGGGTGAAAGTTCGCGATGTCACCCCGCAGCATATCGGTTCACTCTACCGCGGCCAGCAGCTGATCGTGTTCGGCCATTACTGGGGCGACGGTGCGGCGAAACTGAACATCGAGGGCAAGGTTTCCGGCCGCGAGGTGCGCTACACCTCTGGTCTCACGTTTCCTGCCAGCGACACCCGCAACCCGGAACTGGAGCGGCTGTGGGCCTACGCCACCATTGAGAGTATCCAGAACCGGATGGATTACCTCGGCCACGATGCCGACAGCGAAGCGGCCATCGTCGACCTGGCCGTGGAACACGGCCTGGTCACCCCATACACCTCGATGGTGGTGGTAGAGGAGCCGGTGTTTGAACAACAGGGTATCGCCCGTAACAACAAGGCCCGCGTGGAGAGAGAAAGGGCGGCGCGCCAGCAGCGCGCAGCGGCAGCGGTTCAGGACCATCGGCAGGACCGAGCCCAACCGGCCTTCAGTGGCAACCGCGCCTACCCCAGTAGCAGTGGTGGCTCTGCTGGTCCGGTGGTGATGCTTTTATTGCTGGCGCTGATCTTTGTTCGCCATAAACGCCGGACATGATTCAGAAAACGCCTCGAATTAACACACTACGGGTCCTTCGGGACCCGTTTTATCGCCCCTAAAACCAACCGCCACCCAGCGGTCAGCATTCGCCCTGCAATACCCCCACCCCATGCTACTTTTACAGGTGTTTTCAGATTTTTCCCGGCAGTTCTAATTTGAATAATTGCCGCGCCACTTCAAGGCGTTAGACACGCCAAAGCGATTTCTAAACGATAAGCAGTATCGCGCTAGTCAACCGGTGTTAAACGGAGTTAACAATGCATAAACTCAGGCTGGCCGCAATCCTGGTTTTTTTGTTCCCTGTAACTGCTAGCGCGCAGATTCCTGTTTCCGATGTGGATCTCACCCGATTTTATCTGCGCGTCGGTGCCAGTGCGGTCTACCCGGATGACGATATTACCTCGCTGAAATACTACCTGCTGCAAGACTGGGAGCTGTACAAAACCAAGTGGGATATCGAGGACGACACCACCTGGAATGTATCGGGCGTCTGGCGCCCCCTGCCCTATTTCGGGCTGGAACTGATGTATATCGGCGATGCCGATCACTCACTGCAACTGGAAAACTTCCGCGCCTACCCCGGGCGCGACAATATCTATTTCGGCCGCTTTTCCACCTCTTCCGCCAATCTGTTCGTCAACTGGTACATGACGGACCTGGAGTGCCTCGGCCAGCCCTACATCGGTATTGGCCTCAATTACTCCGACTTTTACGACGACGAGCTGAACCCTGAGTTTCAGAAGTATTTGATCGCCAGCGGCACCTCCACCGGGCTGGCAAAATTTGGCGTGGGGCACTCCTGGGGAGCCAGCGCCCAGCTGGGAATAGACTGGCGACTCGGGCGCGGCGTTGCGCGTTCCTGGCTGATCAACGCCGCGGTCATCTACACAGATACCGACACCGACGGGGTGGTGACCTACCCGATTGCCCCCGGCTACGACCGCCTCTATGCGGACTTCGAAACCAACCCCTGGACCCTGAACCTGGGTGTCACCTATGAATTCTAAGGGGCTGCCGCGCCTGCTCGCACACCTTGGCGTGGGTGCCGGCCTGATCGTCTTCGCCATGGGCGCCGCCGCCGACTGTACCCCGGGCAATACCGGTACCGCAGGACCCGACCAGATCCTGTGCGATGAGGACAACGACGCTGCCGGCGCCGACGTCAACAGCCTCGGTGGCAACGACACCCTCGATCTGAACGGCGGCACCATCGGCAATGTGGATACCGGCAGCGGTAACGACCGGGTCAATATCAACGGCGCCCTGATCGAGAACAACCTGCTGACCGGGGATGGCGACGATACGGTAATCGTGGACATACGGGATTCCGAAGTCGGCAACTTCTACGACGGTGGCCTGAATACCGGCAGCGGCAATGACCAGATCGAGGTCTATGACGGACTGCTTTTCGGGCTGGATGCCGGGGACGGTGATGATTATGTGCTGCTGGATGGGGGGTTTATTTTCCATACCCTGTACATGGGCAGCGGCGATGACACCCTGTATTTTGACGAGGGCATCATCAATCATTTTTTCGGCGGCGATGGTTCCGACTATCTGGAGATCGACGCCTTTGCCTACGAGGGCGATGCCATTCTGGACGGGGGCGATGACCTGACCGCCGATGATGGCTATATCGATACCCTGCGCTTCAAACTGGACCACCTGCTCGATGGTAGCGATCTGCGCAACTGGGAACGGATCATCATCAACGGCAGCTCCAAGCTGCAGATGATCAACAACCTGGTGGTCGGCGGCGGCACTAGCGGGCGCCAGCAGCTGGGCCTGGATATTCGCTTTGGCGGCATACTGGAGCCCCGGCAAGCGGACTTCTCCATCGCCGGTGATGTACACAATGCCGGCACCTTGTGGCTGGAAAACGGCGAATTTAACCAGTTACATATTATTCCCCACCAGGGTGGTCGCTTCGGCAATTACCACGGCCGCGACGGTCGCCTGTGGATGGATGCCCGACTGGCCGGTGACAATGCGCCCGCCGACCTTTTCCATGTCGTCGGCGATGTCACAGGCCGCACCTCGGTGCGTATCTTCAACCTTGGTGGGGATGGTGCACTGACCACCGGCAACGGCATCCCGGTTATCCGGGTGCAGGGCCGTAATCCCAGCGATGCCTTTTTCCTCGAGCCGGATTACGTCGGGTTTGATGGCCGGCCAGCGGTGGTGGGCGGTGCCTACGGCTATGCACTGCACCGAGGCGGCCTGGACAATCCTGATGACGGCTACTGGTATTTGCGCTCCACCATCGCAGATCCGTTTACCGGCAGCGGTGAACTGATTCCCCGCTGGCAACCGGGCGCCGTCCTGTATGAAACCTACCCCCAGGCAATCCGCCGCATGAACGGGCCCACATCCCTGCGCAAGCGTGTGGGCAATCGCTTCTGGGCCGGCACCAGTTACAAAGATCGCGGGATCTGCTGTTACGGCGACGCGGTAGAGCGCGCTATCGACGGTGGCGGGGTGTGGATGCGGGTGAACTCGGTTTACAACGACAATGCACCCGAACACTCTACCGCCTCTTCCCGCTGGCAACAGGATTTCGGGCAGGTGCAGGTCGGCTCTGACTTTTCCTTTGACCCGGCGGTGTACCGCGGGCGCCTGATGCTGGGGCTATTCGCCCAGTACGGTTACGGCAGCACTGAATTGAACAGCTTTTTCGGCCAGGGCGATATCGACACCGAAAGCTTCGGTGTTGGCACCACCTTTACCTGGTACGGCAGCCAGGGCAGTTACGCGGATGTACAGGCGCAGTTCAACTGGTTTGACTCGGACCTCTATTCGAGGGAGCTGTGGTACCTGGGCATCGGTAACGACGCGGTCGGTTTCAGTTTCTCCGTGGAGGGCGGGCACAGTTTCAAACTCTGCGACTTCTACTCGCTGACACCCCAGGTCCAGCTCGTGTACACCGCGGAGGATATCGATGACAACTTCGATCCCTACGGTACCTACCTGATCGACACCGACAACGAGGGTGGCTACGCGCGTATCGGGCTCGCCTTCGAGCAGCGCGTCAGCCAGCGCATTAACCGCAACATGTACGGCAACCTGCTGCTGGAACGGATTGGTCTTTACGCCATCGCCAATACCTATTACCACCACAACGATGAAACCGAGGTGAATGTCTCCGGCACCTACCTGTTCCAGGAACGGGACGCCTGGTGGGGGGAGATCGGCGTGGGCTTCACCTATGACCAGTGCGGCGATCGTTGCTCCGTGTATGGCGAAGTCGACTACGCCAGCAGCCTGGATAATTTTGGCGATAGCGACAGCATCCAGCTGACCTTCGGGTTTCGCCTGAAGTGGTGAGCCGTATCAGGGGCCAGTGAATTTCCCTATACTCGCGCCATGAGCAGCGCACTCCCCACCAGCAGTCCCGACCACTGGCGCAACTTCCTGTGGGCACTGCGGTCGCCGGATATCGCGCCCGAGTTCCCTCTTCCCTGGCTACCCGAAACGCGACGTGAAGCGCTGTTCGCATATTTTCTGACACCGGGTATGCAATCCCGGCTCGCGCCACAACTGCAACAACAACTGCACAACAGCACCAGCCGGCGCCTGGGTATTTACTTCGAAAACCTGTGGGCCTTCGCCTTTTCCCATCACCCCCACTACCAGCTGGTGGCCCGCAACCTGCCGATCCGCGATCAGGGCAGAACGCTGGGCGAGCTGGACTTTGTTGTTCGACACCTTCCCGACAACACCGTCGAGCACTGGGAGCTGGCGCTGAAGTTCTACCTGCAGGTGGACAGCCTCTGGGTGGGCCCGGGGTTGAAGGATCGGCTCGATATCAAGCTCGCTCGCATGCGCGACCACCAGCTGCCGATCGCTAGAAACCCGCTGGCCACCGCCGCGTTGCGGGAAACAGGCGTGCAGCTGGAACGCCAGTGGGCGCTGATGCCCGGCCGGCTGTTTCGCCCGCTGGCCGAGATGTCCGAACTTGAAAAAACCGCCCCCGCTGCCGCCACGGATTTCTGGTGGGCAGACCTCGCGACCTTTCTGCGCGTTATGTCCGCTGAATTCCCCCCAGCCGATACGCGCTGGGTGCACCTGCCCAAGCCCTGCTGGCTGGCCCCACAGACCGGGCCATTGGCAGACGCGACCAGCGATACCTTGGCCAGCGATACCTCGGCCTGTACGCCCTCTACCCTGGAGTCCGATCTCCGCGAGCGGCTGGCCACCCGCGGCCCCATCTGCGTGGCAGTGATCGGCCCGCAGGGGGAAACCGGGCGCGGATTTCTGGTGCCCGATGACTGGCGCCAGCGCGCCGCGCAATCCCGCCCCAACTGATCCCCTTTTCTCATCGCGCTTGACACAGATCAATTCGCGTTTACAATTTTCAGAAATTTCTGAAAGTTAAGAAAAACATGAAACTATCCAGTCAGGCCCAGGCATTCGTACTGCACTTCGGCGAGATGGGCAGCCGGTGGGGGTTCAACCGGACCGTGGGGCAGATGTTTGCCCTGCTCACCATCCATTCCGAGCCGGTCAATGCCGACCAGCTGGCGGAGGCGCTGAAGATCAGCCGCGGCAATGTCAGCATGGGACTCAAGGAGCTGCAGGCCTGGCGGTTGATCGAGTTGCATCACCAGCCCGGGGACCGCAAGGATTACTTCACCGCGGCCGGCTCCATCTGGGATCTGGCGCGCACGGTGTTCGAAGAGCGCCGCAAGCGCGAGCTGGACCCCACCCTGACCCTGTTGCGGCAGCTGTTGCTCAGCGACCCGCGCGACGAACAGGAAGCCCAGGCCCAGGAAAAAATCCGCGAGGTCTACAGCCTGCTGGAAATGCTCGACCAGTTCGCCAACACCCTCAGCAAGCTGGACCAGAAAGATCTGGCGCGACTGATGAAACTGGGCACCGGGCTCAACAAGCTGCTGGATCTCAAGACCAGCGCCAAATCCGGAGCCAGGTCCGGAAAATCCAAACCCTAGTGCATTCACGTTTCGAGCATCCGCTGTAACCCCTCGCGGCCAGCCGTGGCCGCGATCCCCCGACGAGGTACTTATGCTGGACACCCTGATGCTGTCGCGGATTCAGTTCGCCACCAATATCAGCTTTCATATCCTGTTCCCCACCATCACCATTGCCCTCTGCTGGATCCTGTTCTTTTTCAAACTGCGCTTCGACCTTACCGGCAACCCGGTGTGGATGCGGGCCTACCGTTTCTGGGTAAAAATTTTTGCCCTGACTTTTGCTTTGGGTGTGGTGAGCGGCATTACCATGTCGTTCCAGTTCGGCACCAACTGGCCGGGGTATATGGAAACCGTGGGCAATATCGCCGGGCCATTGCTCGGTTACGAGGTTCTGACGGCATTCTTCCTGGAGGCGACATTTCTCGGCATCATGCTGTTTGGCATCAAGCGGGTACCCAGCAAGATCCACACGTTATCCGCACTGATGGTCGCCGTCGGTACCACCCTGTCGGCCTTCTGGATTCTCGCGCTGAACTCCTGGATGCAGACCCCCGCCGGCTATGAAATCCGCGAAGGGGTATTTCACGCGACCAGCTGGCTGCAGGTGATCTTCAACCCCTCTTTCCCCTACCGTCTCGCCCACATGCTGCTCGCCTCCGGCCTCACCGCCGCGTTTTTTGTCGCCGGCCTCTCCGCCTATCGCATCCTCAAGGGGGATGAAAAGCAGGCACCGCGGCTCGCGTTAAAAACCGGCCTGATTCTCGCGGCGATACTCGCCCCGCTGCAGGCGCTGGTCGGCGACCTGCACGGTCTCAATACCTTCGAACACCAGCCGCAGAAGATTGCCGCCATGGAGGGGGTGTGGGAAACCGAGCAGGGCGCGCCCCTGCTGCTGTTCGCGGTACCCGATGAGGAGAGCCGCAGCAACCACTTTGCGGTGGGTATTCCCAAACTGGCCAGCCTGATCCTCACCCACGAGGTGGATGGGGAAATTCGCGGACTCAACGATTTCGGCGAGGACCACCCGCCAGTGAAGCCCCTGTTTTTCGGCTTCCGCATCATGGTCGGGGTGGGCCTGCTGATGCTGGCCACGGCCTGGACCGGCTGCTACCTGTTGCGCCGCAAACAAGCGCTGCCAAAACCCTTTCTGAAATTGCTGGTGGCCATGACCTTTTCCGGCTGGGTCGCAACCCTGGCGGGCTGGTATGTCACCGAAGTCGGCCGCCAGCCCTGGCTGGTGACCGGCATCCTGAAAACCGCCGACGCGGTCACGCCGGTGGCCCCGGCCAATGTGGGCCTGTCCCTCGCGCTGTACCTGATGGTCTACGCAGTGCTGATGTGGGCCTATATCCACACCCTCAAACGCATGGCCCTCAAGTCGGTCACGGTGGAGGAATTTGAAACCAACGAGCCCGCTGCCGATGGCAGCCTGACCAACCTGCCCTCATCCAAAACTGTCGGAGGTACCCCGTGAACAGTGTGATATCCAGTGGCGGCGACTGGCTGCCGGTGATCTTTATCAGCCTGATGGGGCTGGCGGTACTCGCCTATGCGATTCTCGACGGCTACGACCTGGGTGTGGGTATTCTGCTGCCCATGGGCGAGGAGGATGAGCGGCAGCGGGACACCATGATCGCCTCCATCGGCCCCTTCTGGGACGCCAATGAAACCTGGCTGGTACTCGCGGTGGGTCTGCTGTTGATCGCCTTCCCCGCCGCCCACAGCCTGATCCTGATGCACCTGTATATTCCGGTGGCCATCATGCTGGTCGGGCTGATCCTGCGCGGGGTGGCGTTTGACTTCCGCGCCAAGGCGGCGGTGGACCACAAGCTCGCCTGGGACCGCACTTTCAAAATCGGTTCGCTGATCACCACTCTCACCCAGGGCTATATGCTCGGTCAGTATGTGATGGGGTTTGAGCAGAGCCTGTCCGCCATTTTGTTCTGCGGTCTCAGTGCGCTCGGCGTCACCGCCGCTTACTGTTATATCGGCTCCGCCTGGCTGGTACTGAAAACAGAGTCCGCTCTGCAACGGCGCGCAGCGGACTGGACCAGAAGCGCGGGCCGCGCCTCCCTGCTGGGCGTGGTGGCGGTGTGCCTGATCAACCCGCTGGTGAACCCGGGCGTGTTCGACCGCTGGTTTACCTTTCCGCTGGTGATGTTTGTGCTGCTGATTCCAACCCTGTGCTTTATCGGGTTTATCACCAACGACCTGTTGCTGCGGCGCCTGCCCAAGGCCGGCGACCGCCACAGCGGCCTGCCCTTTGCACTGGTGGTGGGCATATTTGTGCTGTGTTTCAGTGGCCTCGGCTTCAGCTTCTTTCCGGAGATCGTGCCCGGGCAGATGGATATCTGGGAGGCGGCCAGCGCGCGGGAATCCCTGCAGTTCATTCTTGTAGGGGCCGTCATCGTGGTGCCGGTCATCCTGTTGTACACGGCATTTTCCTACCGGGTATTCCAGGGCAAGGCGACGGATCTGCACTATCACTGAAAACTTTTACGCACGGCTGGAAAAAAAGCCCCCGGATAATCGAGTTACCCGGGGGCTTTTTTCGGTCGCCTTCACGCAGGCCGCCAAAAGCGTAGCGTGATTACGGTTTCCACTTGCGATACTGCTTCAGCACCTTGTAGGGCTGCTCGGTGTACCAGGCGTAGCCCTGGCGACGCTCTTCGGAGACCTGATCCACATCAAAATAGACCTTGCCGTCGCGGTCGCCGAACACCGGGCGGTCGCTGTCGATATCGTAAAAGCGCGCCCACAGCGGGTCGGCATCGTCTTGCGGGATCAGTGAGGGCAGGTTGCCGTCGCGGCGGTATTTCAGGCCGTCGATCCGGTGTTTTTCAAACCAGTCCTTGGCGTTTTCAATGGACTTCTGGATATGCGCCGGTGGCTGCTCCAGCGTCATCAGAAACAGCACCAGGTCGGCACTCTCACTGGTGGCCAGTGCGACCGGCTCGAAGGCGCGGGCAGCGGTTGGCTCGAAAGTTTCCGCGTGGTGCTGGGCACCCCAGATGGCCGGCTCGCCATTGACCTCCACCTGGGTGGCCACCACCATTTTCAGTGCCCGCTGCAGGCTGTCGGCGAGCGCCCGCAAGTCTTGCGGAATAAATGCCAGGCGCGGATCGTCACTGGCCGCGGCGGCGACGATGGTCAGCAGGCTGGTGATGGCGGTGTCATTGAAGGTGATGTAATCGTGATACTCGCCGCGCAGCGGAAAGGTCTGCGGCCAGCCACCGTTGGGGTACTGGGCAATCAGGATGTACTTGAGTGCGCGCGCGGCGGAGTCGCAGTAGCGCGCCTCTTTCAGGCTGTTGCAGGCATTCACCATCACCCAGAACTGGGTGCTGGTGGCGAGATTGTCGAAAGTGGGGATGTAATTTTTCTCGACGCCGAACTGATGCCCCTTTGGTCGCGGCACCCCCATATCCGTGCGCTTGGACCAGCCACCGGATGGGGTCTGGAAGCTCAGCAGATTGTCCGCGATCTGGCGCCCTTCCGCTGTGGCGAAAAACCCACCATCGGTTGCGGCCTTTTTCGCATCAAACCCGAAGCGCTTGGCCTTTTTCGGCTTGGGGGCCTTTTCCAGGCCAGCCGCCTCCGCTTCCGCCTTTATCGCAGCCTGGTCGATTTTGTAGAGCTGTTCTGACATGGCCCGGTATTCGGCCATGGTTTTCGCAGGCTGTAGCTGCTCCAGCGGATCGGCCTCTGCGCTGCAGCCGGAAGTGACCAGCACCAGTGTGGAGAGCAGCAGGGATCGGACCGAGGTGTGGCTAAATTTCATACAATAGCTCGCTACGTGTTCTTCCAGACAGCCTGTCAGGCAGAAACTTATTATTTGGTAAGGCCAAACGATGGTAGCAAAAGCCCCACAAGGAGGAAACAGGCACAAAAAAGCCGGGACCTGCCCGGCTTGAAAGATGCTCTGCCTACGGCCCGGATCAGGCCGTGGCGCCCGCCAGCTGTGCCGCCCTGGCCCGGCGCTTGTCGCGGGCATTGCGGCGCTTCTCGCGGCGCTGGTACCAGATATACACACCGGTAATCGACAGCAGCAGCGGCGACAGGCCGATCACGCACCAGAGGATCTTGCTCACCAGCCCGGCAAAGTTACCGAAATGCAGGCGGCGGTAGCTGTCGACAATCACCGCGCCGAGGCTGGCCTCACGGATATCGTAGCTGAGCAGATGCTCGCCGTTCTGAGCGTTGTAGCTGACATTGCTGGCGTACTCGCTGATCAGCGGGTTGCCGCTGTGCACATCCCCCCAGAAGGTGAAATTGGCTCCCGGCTCCCAGGGAAAGGAGATATAGGTGGTCTCGAAATTCTGGATACGGTTGCCGGTATCATCCATCAATCCCTGCAGGGAGAGCTCATCGTTGTACAGGCGCTCGACCATCTTGTGATGCGCGTGGCCATCCGCGTGCTCTTCCATTTCGTGGGCAAAGTGGGTGATGTTCCACCAGGCACCGGTAAAGCCGAGGATCAGCAGCACCGGCGCACCGATAATGCCGGTCATTTTATGCAGGTCGGAGAAGTACACGATCATGCGCGCATTCCAGCGCAGGGTGAAAAAGTGCTTCCAGAATTTGCGATACAGGATAAAGCCGGTAATCCCCAGCAGGCACAGCAGGATGGAAAAAATACTGGTCACCAGCATACCCCAGTCACCCAGCAACAGGGTGTAGTGCAGGTCGAGCAGCCAGTCGGTAAGGTGATGGGTCAGTCCCATGGGCGGGCGCAGGGGCTCGCCGGTGTACTGGTCGATCAGTGCGTAGGTCCACTCATCGGTGCCGTGCTGCATGGTGTACACCAGGTCCGCGCGATCCGCGTCCTGAAACAGCGCCCAGCCTACCACTTCATAACCGGGGAAGTTGCCGTGCATGGACGCTTCCAGCGCGTCCAGGCTAAGACGCTCGCGACCGGCCGCGTCCACCCGCACGGTATCGGCCAGCAACATCGAGTCGATCTCGTGCTTGAAGACGAGGATGCTGCCGGTAATACAGATCACCAGCAGTGGAACAAAGGCGGCCAGGGCCATCCAGCTGTGCAGTTTGAACAGGGTTTTATTCATGGTTTTTCTGGTGGTTTGCAAAAACACAAACGGGGCGACGGTATTCAGGCCCGCCGCCCCAACAATTACGTCAACCGCTTACCGCATCAGTAGCGCCAGTTGACCGACGCGCTGAAGTTGCGCGGCGCGGCGTAAAAGCCCTGGTCCCAGTAGAGGCTGCTGATGTATTTCTCGTCGGTGAGGTTTTCCCCATTCAGGGAGAAACTCAGCTGCTCGGTGACCTTGTAGTTGGCGAACAGCTGCAGGGTGGCGTAGGCCTCCTGCTCGATGGTGTGCCCCTCGGAATGGATACGGGAAATATCATCCTGCCAGTTGAGGCCGCCGCCGACTTTCAGGCGATCCAGTATGGGCGGACGGTAGCTGGCATACAGGCGCACGGTCTGGGCCGGAATAAAGTCGCGGTTCAGGCCATTGCCGGCGGTATTTTCGATATTCACCCTGGCGTAGCTGAACTCCATGTTCAGTCCGTCGGTGAGCTGGCCGCTGACGGTCAGATCAAAACCGTCGCTTTCATAATCGCGCCCTTCGTAGACGTCGAGGAGAATCTGGCCGTTGTTCGGGTCTTCCACTTGCCCGGCGAACTCCGCCACATTGTTCTGCTGGGTCTGGTAGTAGGCCAGGGTTGCAATCACCTTGCCATCCAGGAACTGCCCCTTCACACCCACTTCGTCGTTCACCCCTTCGGTGGGGTCGATAAAGCTCAGGTCTTCGGCAATATCGTCCTGGGCGCGGAAGGTTTCGGTGTGGCTGGCATACAGGGAGTAGCTGTCATTCAGCCGATACACCGCACCCGCGTACGGCAGCACCTTGCCGTCAACTTTGGTCAGCTTGCTGGTGCCATAGCCTTCACCTCTGGCTTCCCAGTTCACTACCCGGGCACCGCCCACCAGGCTCAGGTCGTCGGTCAGGCGGAAACGGGTGGCGGCAAAAAAGGCATTCTGCTCCTCATCGAAGTCGCTGCCCGTCAGGCCATCGGTATACACGGGCACCACCGGCGTCTGGCCATTCCACTGGGTGAAATCACCGATCGGCGGGAAGCCGTTGGTGTAGTCGTACAGTGAGGTTTCCGCGGTGAAGCCTTCAGACCAGTTGTAGCCGAACAGCAGGTCGTGCTCGCGCCCCAGCAGGTTGTAGGTGCCGGCAACGCGCAGGTCGAACACCTCCTGTTCCCCATCGAGGGTGTACTCGCTGGCGTAGCCGATCAGTCCGGCGTCGGTTTCACGCTCCGGCAGGCTGTACATGTACAGCAGGTTGCTGTCGCCTTCGATATCCGCGCTGCTGTAGTAACCCTTGATCTCCCAGCCATTGGCAAACTGGTGCGTCAGCTCGGCAAAGACTTCTTTCTCGATATTGTCCCAGTAGGCCCACTCGGCAGCGGTGGACGCCGATACATCATAATTGGTAGCGGAGCCATCGGTGTACACCAGCGGCAGGGCGCCCCACATGGGGCTGTCGGCGAGACTGCTGTGGTAGCTGGCCCCCAGGGTCAGCAGGGTGGATGCACCCAGGTCTTTCTCCAGCGCGCCGTAAAATACGGACTTGTCGATAGCGTAGTAGTCCAGGTAGGACTCGCCGTCTTCCTTGGTCATCACCACACGGCCGCGCAGGCCATCGGTCAGGGTGCCGGAGACATCACTCTCCACACGCAGGCTGTCCCAGGAGCCGGCAATGGCACTGAACGACATCTGCAGGTCTTCGGTGGGACGCTTGCGCACCATATTAACGGTGGCGGAGGGGTTACCCGCGCCACTCATCAGGCCGTTGGCGCCGCGCACTACTTCAATCCGTTCGTAGATGGAGGTGTCGGTCTTGCCGTTGCGGTTACCGTAGGTGGCCGGCAGGCCCACGCCGTCGACCTGGAAGTTGGTCACGTCGAAACCGCGGGAGGAGTAGTAGGTGCGGTCGGTCTCCACACTCTCAACCTGGATACCGGGCACCGCCAGCAGCGCATCGTTCAGGTTGTACATGTTGAAGTCATCGAGCTGGGCGCTGCCGATGGCAGACACGGACTGCGGCGTGTCCATGATCGAGAGGCCCAGTCCCGTGGCCGTATCCAGGTCTTCCACCAGGTAAGAGTCGACCTGTTCCCCGACTACCTCGACGTTTTCAAGCTTTTCCGCGGCGTTCTCTTCGGCGGCGACAGCGGAGTTGGCAGCGGCGAGCGCGACAGCCAGCAGAGAACTGGCAAACAGTTTGGATGGCATTATTGAGTCCCCAGGAATTACCCCTTGAATTTGGAACGGGAGTCTAGTTAACCCTACTAGATAATGCAATAGATTCTCATTTAGATTTTGATATATGCGTGCAATACCACCGCGCCGCAAGTCGCCAGGCGGTCAATTTCCGCCGACTTTCCGCACGCCATAAAAAAAGGGCTTCCCGTGGAAGCCCTCTCAGGGTCGGATTTAATCCGGCGCCTTCAGTGTCCGGTCAAAAAAGTCTTTCATCATCTGGTACCAGTGCTTGCGGGTTTCCTTGCCGCGCAGGCTGTGCTTTTTGCCCGGGTAGGTCATCAGCTCGAACTGCTGGCCATTGTCCTGCAGTTGCTTGATCAGCCTGGTGGTGTTGGTGAACAGCACGTTGTCGTCCGCCATGCCATGGTAGATCAGCAGCGGGCCTTTCAGATCCTTGGCGTAGGGAAATACCGAGGAGGCCTCATAGGCTTCCGGTACGGTGTTCGGGTTGCCCATATAGCGCTCGGTATAGTGGGTGTCATAGAGTCCCCAGTCGGTAACCGGCGCGCCGGAAATACCCGCCTTGAAGTAGTCCCCGGCCTTGAACATGGTCATCAGCGCCATATAGCCCCCGTAGCTGTGGCCATAGACACCGATGCGCTCTGGATCGATAAACGGCAGAGTGCGCAGGAATTTCACCCCGGTCACCTGGTCGTCGACTTCCACGCTGCCCATTTTCTTGAAGATGGGATCCTCAAATTTCTTGCCGCGATGGGCGGAGCCGCGATTGTCCAGGGTGAACACCACATAACCCTGCTGGGCCATGTACTGGTTAAAGGGGCGATCCCAGCTGTTGGTGACCAGCTGCGCATGGGGGCCGCCGTACAGGAACACCATGGTCGGGTAGGTTTTCTTCGGGTCCCCTTTGTTTTCAGAAAAGCCCGCCGGCTTGTACATGCGGTAGTAGAGGGTGTGCCCCTCCGGCGCCTTGATCTCTCCGAACTCCGGCTCGATCCAGTCGCTCATGTACGGATACAGCGGGTGGCCTTTTTCCACCTTGTTCTCCTGCAGCCAGGTCACGCGCTTGCCATCCACGCTGTGCAGACTCACTTGCGCGGGAGTAGAGGGATTGGAATAGGTATCGATATAGCCGGAGGCATCGTCGGCAAACTCGATGCTGTGCATACCCGCACGGCTGGAAATTTTGTCGATGTTGCCACTGCCGTCCAGATCGGTGACGTACAGGTGGCGCTCCAGCGGCGTGTCCTTGCGGCCGGAGAAGTACACCTTGCCGGCCTTCTCATCCAGGGCTTCCAGCTCATCGATGGCCCAGCCGCCACGGGTCAGCTGTGCCAGCTGCTTGCCATTGAAGTCGTACAGGTACAGATGTTTGAAACCGTCCTTTTCCGAAGCCCAGATAAAGCGGTCACTGTTTTTCAGGAAACGCAGGTCGTGGAACAGATTGACCCAGGTATCACTGGTCTCCGCGAGGCCAAGACGGGTCTTGCCGCTGGGGATATCTACAAAACGCAGCTCCAGTCGGTTCTGGCTGCGGTTCTGCCATTGGTAGCTCAGCAGGTTGTCCCGCGCCCACTGTACCCGGGGAATATAGATATCCTCGTTTTCCCCAAGGTCCAGCCACTGGGTTTTACCACTGGCAAGATCCAGTACACCGAGTTTGATTGTGACATTGGGGCGACCGGCGGCGGGATAGCGCTGCTTGATCATGTCGATACGGTCGGCATAGATCTCGCTGCGGGTGACCTCGTCCACCGGACTTTCGTCCACCTGCAGATAGGCGATGCGCTTCTCATCCGGGGACCACCAGTACCCGGTCATGCGGTCCATTTCTTCCTGGGCGACAAACTCGGCCATACCATTTTTGATCGGCCCCTTGCCATCGGCAGTGAGCTGGCGCTCCTCACCGGTGTTCAGGTCCACCACAAAAATATTCTGGTCGCGGATAAAGGATACAAACCGCCCCCTGGGGGAAACGCGCACATCGGTTTCAAACGCTTCGGTTTCGGTCAGGCGCCGGGGCTTGCCGTTTTTGAGCGGGTAATAGAACACATCACCGGCGAGGGGAAACAGCAGCGACTTGCCGTCTTTCGACCAGCTGTACTCCATGATGCCGCTGCCGAAAATGCGCTGCCGTTCACGGCGGGCCTTTTCTTCGTCCGAGAGATTTTCCTCACCGGAATGCAGGGTGTCGGAATCCACCAGCAGGCGGGTCTCGCCATCTTTCAGGCGGTACTCCCACAGGTCATAGCGGTTGTAATCTTCCTTCCGGCCCTTGAGAAAAGTGACACGACTGCCGTCGGGGGAATACTGCAGTGCGCGGGGGCTGGTACCGCTCAATGCAGGGTCGGAGAATATTCGATCGATTGTAAGCTGCTCCGCAGAGCAAAATCCCGAAAATGCGGCAACAAACAGTGGCAGGGCAAAACGCTTCATAATTACTTCGACTGCTAACCAAACTACCCCGCAAAAATGACACAAATCCGCGGTAAATTGTAGCGTTCGCGCGGGAGTTTCCGCCGGTGCCCCCCACTCCGAAATCAGTCGCTGCCCTGCTCTTCCTCCACCCCGGGGCGCCGGGCACGGTCGGCGATTGCCCCATCGCGAACCGGGCTAGCGTGGGAAGAAGGACGCTCGCCAGTTCCGGTATCGCCCGGAATCCCCTCCTCGCGCGGGACACGCTTGTCATCCTCGGAGAAAAGCCGGATATCTGCAGCAGTCGCCGTACCGTCTTTCGCCTCACCGAAATACAGTGTCTGATGGGGAAAGGGGATTTCAATGTTGCGCGCATCAAATGCCAGCTTGATTCGGCGATTGAACTCGCGACCAACGAACCACTTTTCATGCGCCCGGGTGCGCGTTCTCGCCTTGATCACCACCGCGCTATCGTCAAACCGGTCCACGCCCAGCACCTCCAGCGGTGCGAGAATATGTGGACCATACTCTTCACTCTCGCGCAGCTCGCGGTCGACCTCGAGCAGGCAGGACACGACCTCATCGGTATTTTCCCGGTACGCCACACCGACCTCCAGCATGTAGTAACTGAAGTCTTTGGTGAGGTTGTCCACAATACTGATTTCACTGAATGGCACCGTGTGTACCGTTCCATCCAGCGCGCGCATCTCCACTTTGCGCAGCGTGATTTTCTCCACAATGCCGGTTCGCCCACCTACGGTCACCACATCGTCGACCTGCAACAGATCTTCGATCAATATGGTAAACCCGGTGAGAAAGTCCTTGACCAAGGTCTGCGCACCGAAACCGACCGCGATACCCAGTACACCGGCACCGGCCAGCAGCGGCATGACATCCACGCCGATTTCAGACAGAACCACCAGCAGCGACAGCACCGTCAAAAAAAACAGCAGCGCATTGCGAATCAGCGGGATCAGTGTGCGAACTCTGGCGGTGACAGCGCCGGCATTTTTGCGCGTATAGTGCTCGATAGCGCCGTTGATCACTTCCCAGATGCTGCTGAAAATCAGGATCACCAGCAGGATGGAGAACACGACTTCGGCAGCAGTCACCAAGCCGTCGTCATCAATCACCACGCCAAAGGTTTTATTGAATACCAGGGACAGCGTGTACAGCGCCAGCAGACCTGCGACCGCGTAACCGGCCAGTACCTGTAGCTGGAAGTAGCTGGAGAATCGACGGTGATGCAGACCGAGCACCCGGCGTACGCGGCCAAACTTTCGGTCAAACCCCCGGGCCAGTCGGCCATTTACCCAGACAAAAACCCCGATCAGCGCGAGTGCGACCACTGTCACGGTCAGTTTCACGGCGCTGCTCGCACTGATGCCCATTGCATCCAGGATCTCACCGTACTTGTCGACCAGACGGCTGGCGGTTTCCTCCGGCAGCAAGACGTCCGCGATCGCCAGGGGGTTCTCCGGCTCAACGGCGGACTCGGCCTTGTGTAATACCTTCAGGTTTTCCACAAACTGCTTGCGCCGGGTTTCGTCTTCCAGCAGTTGTACGAGTCGGTCGCGTTCCGCCGGCGACAAGGTACCACCCGCATCAGTCTGCGCCTGTTGCTTGGACGGCTCAAGCAGCGAGTGCGTCTGTGCCAGGGTAGAGTCCATGCCCCCGATGAACCACGCCAGCAACAGAAAACCGGCAATAAATACCCTTCGCATTCTGTCGCCTCCGGTTTGGGAGACCTCATTGCTGCATCCCACATGAGACTTGCAGAAATCCGCCGAACATCCCACAACAACCACCTCGTTTCATTTCACTTATCACTGGATCCGTAAGGGGTTGCTGCAAAGCCGATGCCAACGCCTGTTTACCGGATACGGCAAGCGCCGCGCAACACGGCCTTGCAGGTTCAGGACTTCGAGCCGGTAAAACTTTCAAATGGCCGTGAAATATCTTCCGGCCACGATGTGAGATGGGCGAAGCGGCAGCGTGAATATTCTTCGAACACACCGTGTCATGGGGCCTGTGAGAGGTTGGCACGACACTTGCCACTCTCCGGTTGGAATGCGGCGCAACGTCTGACGGCGCATCACACTTACGCACACAAGGAGATCAGAAATGAAACGCTTCAGTAATGCCAGCAATGCCAACAAAGCAATGTACCTGGTAATCGCATTCGTCAGCGTGTTGGGTCTGGCTGCGTGCAGCGAGGAAAAAAGTGCAGAATCCATCGGCGAAACCATCGATGAAACCATCACCGATACCGGCAACGCGATCGAAGATGCCTGTGAGGATGTCAAGGAAAGCGCCGATGCCGAAGATACGGACTGCTAAGTCCTGGTGACGTTCAAGTGAAAAAAGGAGCGCAATGCGCCATGACTGTCCCACAGTTTGGGATAACTGAAAAAGCCTGAACCAATCTGGTTACAATGATTCTGCGAAGAAAACAACGTAATCAGGGAGGTTCAGGCTTTGTCACATCATAACACCGCTTTTCAC
>Ga0207814_100510_pt1 | contig 20317 bp, 11 predicted proteins | sample TtaePargueraPR_7_FD_187755 | JGI IMG/M metagenome (GOLD analysis project Ga0207814, IMG submission 187755) | Aerobic enrichment media microbial communities from Bioluminiscent Bay, La Parguera, Puerto Rico - Tt and P1 (2) (SPAdes) | ecosystem: Environmental > Aquatic > Marine > Unclassified ... | reverse complement strand
TGTCTGACAGTGTCCGTCATCGGCGCGCGACCAGCTCCCGGTCAGGTGCGGATCGGCGTCGCCATCGACATCCCGCAGCCCTGGGGCGAAGAGCTGACCCGTCGCCGGGCCGAGGCCGGCGACCCGGCCGCCGAGTACGTGCCCGCGCACATCACCCTGCTCGGCCCGACCGACATCGTCGAAGATCAGTTGGCCGAGGTGGAGGCGCACCTGGCGGCGGTGGCCGCCGCGCACCCGCCGTACCCGCTGCACCTGCGCGGAACCGGGACGTTCCGGCCGATCACCGAGGTGGTCTTCGTCGCGGTGGCGGCGGGGATCAGCGAGTGCGAGCTGCTGGCCTCGGCGATCGGCACCGCCGACCAGCTCGTCCGGGAAAGCCGCTTCGCGTACCACCCGCACGTGACCGTCGCCCAGGACGTGCCAACCGATGCGATGGACAAGGTCTACGACGACCTGGCCGGCTTCGAGGCACAGTTCGAGGTCGACTCGTTCACGCTCTTCTCGCACAGCGGTGAGGGGCGGTGGCGGCCGCACCGGGACTTCCCGCTCGGCGGCTGACCGCTCGCGGTGCCCGCCCGGCTGACCACCTGACGCTGCCCCGGTGCACCAGGATGACGGGGTGAACGTATTCGACCGGGCCTGGTCCGGCACCCAGTGGGCCCTGGACCGGTCCCGGCGGCGGTACCCGCGCCTGGACCACCTCTGGCGGGCGGTCGAACGCTACAACCAGGTGCTGGGCGGGCGGCTGGCCGCCGCGATCGCGTACTACGGGTTCTTCGCCGTCTTCGCCCTCGGTCTGGTCGCGTACTGGGTGTTCGGCGCCCTGGTGGAGGCCAACGCCGAGGTCAGCGCGGCGGTCGCCGACTTCCTGCTGCAGAACCTGCCGTTCCTGGACCTGGACCAGATTCAACGCAACAGTGGCCAGGTCGGTGTCGTCGGCCTGGTGCTGCTCGGGTTGACCGGCATCGGCTGGGTGGAGGCGATCCGCTCCTCGCAGCGGTTGGTCTACCAGCTCGACCAGCAGCCCGGCTTCTTCGGCGTACGGCAGGTCGTCGACCTGGCCGTACTCGTCGGGGTGTTCCTGCTGATCGGCGTTTCGGTCGGCGCGGTCGACGCGCTGCGGTCGCTGCTGGGTTGGCTGCTCGGCGAGAGCTCGGTCGCCGCGGCCGTCGCGAGCGTGCTGCTCGCCTTCGTGATCAACCTGGTGCTCGCCGCGGCGCTGCTGGTCGCGGTGCCCCGGCTGCGGATGTCCGCCCGGCGGCTGGTCGCCCCGATTGTCGTGGTGGCGTTCGGGCTGACCGTGTTGAACACCGCCGGGCGGTTCTACGTCGGCAGGTTCGAGCGCAATCCCGCGTACACCGTGGTGGCCGGCGCGGTCGGGTTGCTGATCTATCTCTACCTGCTCAACCAGCTGCTGCTGTTCGGCGCGGCGCTGGCCGCGACCAGCCGGCACGGCCGGGTGGTCGACCTGACCGCCCGGCGGACAGCCGGGCGTACGCCCCGCCGGACAGCCGGAACGGCACCGTCAAAAGCAGTAAAAGCGGCAAAAGCCGCCGACGGTCTCCGGTGTACGACGATGATCGGTCAGGTGGGGGCACTAGTCACGCTTGAGCTGCCGGACGACTCACCGGCGCACACGATGCCGTGGATCATCACCTTCGGGCCGCTCGGCGACCAGGACGGCGAGTGGGAACCGGTGGTGTGCGGGCCGTACGAACGGGCGCACGCGCTGGCCCTGGCCGAGACGGTGGTCGCCGACGAGGAGCTGATGGCGGTGGTCGAGCCGCTGCTGACCCTGGTCACCGTCGAGGAGATCCGCGGCGAGCTGGCCGCCGCTCAGGCCTCCGCCGACGAGGACGTCGCCGAGTACGACGACTTCGAGGACCTGGTCGGCGGCAACGACGCCGAACCGCAGGAGCGGCACGTCGAGCCGTCGCCGCCGCCGTCACCGGACGAGGTGCGCGCCGGCATGGCCCGCATCGCCAACATGCTGACCGCCGGGAGCTGACCATCAGTGGTGGTGCCCCGGGACCATCCCTGGTCCCGGGGCACCGTCACCACCTTCGCCCCCCCACCACAAGGGGTCCTTGCCCAGCCGCCCGGCGGCGCTTCCGGCTCGACGAACGACCGGTGTTTCCTGCTCCGAGCCATACCCGGCGCCGGGCCGTCGTAAACCTGGCCGCCCCCTGCCAGCCGGCCGGGGCGAAACGGGCGTCAGGCCGGCTGGAACCAGGCGGCGGCGTCGACCGGCAGCAGTCGGCGACCGGGCGGTCCGTCCAACGGCGCGCTGGTGATCAGCGGTACGCCGTACCCGTCGACCGGCACCGGCGCACCGCTGAGGTTGACCACGCAGACCAGCGCGTCCGCGCCGCCGTCCGTGTCGGTCCCGCCGTCGTCACCGCGTCGGAACGCCAGCACGCCCGGCCCGGCCTCCAGCCAGGACAGCCCGGTGCCGTCGCCGGCCGGGGCGTCGCGCAGCGCCGGATGCTCGGCCCGGACCGCCAGGGCCCGCCGGTACAGCTCCAACGTCGAGGACCCGTCGCCGGTCTGGGCCTGTGCGGTCAGCGGCGCCCAGTCGGCCGGGGCCGGCAGCCACGACGCCGTCGACCCGGCCGGCCCGAAGCCGTACGGCGGGGTGTCGCCGCTCCACGGCAGCGGCACCCGGCAGCCGTCGCGGCTGGCCCCGGTGCGGCCGAACGCCGGGTCCTGCCGCAGATGGTCGGGCAGGTCCAGGACCTCCGGCAGGCCCAGCTCCTCACCCTGGTAGAGGTAGGTGCTGCCGGGCAGGGCGAACATCAGCAGCGCGGCGGCGCGGGCCCGGCGCAGCCCGACCTCGCCGTCGCCGTACCGGGTGACGTGCCGCTGCTTGTCGTGGTTGGACAGCACCCAGGTGGTCGGCGCGCCGACGATCGCCGCTTCGGCGAGCGCGGTGTCGATCACCTTGTGGAACGAGTCGGCCGACCAGGTGGCGTCGAGGAAGTCGAAGTTGAACGCCTGGTGCAGCTCGTCCGGGCCGATGTAGCGGGCGAGCCGCTGCGGGGTCTCCGCCCACGCTTCGGCGATCGCCATCCGCCCGCCGGGGTAGCTGTCCAGGACCGGTCGCCAGGCGCGGTAGATGTCGTGCACCTCGTCCTGGTCGAAGTAGGGCAGCCGGCCCTTGCCGAGCAGTTCGATCTGCCGGCGTCCGGTGGTGGCCGAGGTCCAGCCGATGTCCGGCAGCCCGTCGGCCTTGATCATCCCGTGGGCGACGTCGATGCGGAACCCGTCGACGCCCCGGTCCAGCCAGAACCGCAGGATCTGCTCGAACTCGGCGCGCACCTCGGGGTGGCGCCAGTTGAGGTCGGGCTGGGCCGGGTCGAACAGGTGCAGGTACCACTGGCCGTCGGGCAGGCGGGTCCAGGCCGGCCCGCCGAAGATCGACTCCCAGTCGTTCGGCGGCTCTTCGCCATTGTTGCCACGGCCGTCGCGGAACATGTACCGGTCCCGCTCCGCCGACCCGGGCGCGGCGGCGAGCGCCGCGACGAACCACGGGTGTACGTCGGAGGTGTGGTTCGGCACGATGTCGACGATGATCCGCAGGCCGAGCGCGTGCGCGTCGGTGATCATCTCGTCGAAGTCGGTGAGGTCGCCGAACATCGGGTCGACCTCGCGGTAGTCGGCGACGTCGTAGCCGCCGTCGACCATCGGGGAGCGGTAGAACGGCGTCAGCCAGAGCGCGTCAACGCCGAGGTCGCGCAGGTACGGCAGGCGGCTGCGGATGCCCTGCAGGTCACCGATGCCGTCGCCGTCGGAGTCGGCGAAGCTGCGCACGTACACCTGGTAGACGGCGGCGGTCCGCCACCAGTCGTCGCGGGCGGTGCGGGGCGCGGCCTGGGCAGGATCGATCGTCACGGGTTCCCCGTCCTGTCGGTGCGTTGCTGGCTCTGCTCCGAGCATGCCTGCCGGTTCTTGCAAGAGTCAAGCAACCCTTGCGCAAGCTCTCAGCTGGCGGGCGCGGCCGCTGCGGCGGCGAGGTGGGTGACCTGCGGGGCGATGCCGGTGGAGCCCCGGGCCACCAGTTCGGGGCGGAACACGTACTCCGAGTTCGGGGCGGCGTGCCCGTTGATCTCGTCGACCAGGGCACGGACCGCCGCCACCGCCATCGCGATCACCGGCTGGCGCAGCGTGGTCAGCGGCGGATCGGTGAACGCCATCAGCGGCGAGTCGTCGTAGCCGACCACCGACACGTCACCGGGCACCGACAGGCCGCGCTGCCGGGCGGCCCGGATCGCGCCAAGCGCCATCAGGTCCGAGCCGCAGGTGATGCCGGTGACACCCTTGTCCAGCAGCCGGTTCGCCGCCGCCTTGCCACCCTCCACACCAAACAGTGACAGGGCGGTCAGCTCGTCGATCTCGGCGTCGGTGGCGCCGACCAGCCGCCGCATCGCCGCCCGGAACCCGGCCAGTTTGCGCTGCACCGGCAGGAACCGGTCCGGCCCGGTGATCAGTCCGATCCGCCGGTGGCCGAGGGAGACGAGATGTTCCACGGCCAGCTCGCCGGCTTCCCGGTCGTCGCAGGAGACGAACGGGGCTTCGATGCCTTCGGCGTACCCGTTGATCAGCACGATCGGCAGCGGCCGGGCGATCAGTTTGCGGTAGCGCTCGTGGTCGGCGGCGGTGTCGGCGTGCAGGCCGGAGACGAAGACGATGCCGGCGACCTGCCGGTCCAGCAGCATCTCCACGTACTCGTCCTCGGTGACGCCGCCGGGGGTCTGGGTGCAGAGCACCGGCGTGTAGCCGGACTGGGCCAGTGCGGACTCGATGGTCTGCGCGAACGCCGGGAAGATCGGGTTGTCCAGCTCCGGCACGACCAGGCCGACCAGGCCGGCGCTGCGTTTGCGCAGCCGGGCCGGGCGTTCGTAGCCGAGGACGTCGAGCGCGGTCAGCACCGCCTGGCGGGTCTCGGCGGCCACCCCGGGGCGGTCGTTGAGCACCCGGGACACCGTGGCCTCGCTGACTTCGGCCTGGCGGGCGATGTCGGACAGTCGTGCGCGCATGGCCTTCACGGTAGCGCACCGGCAAGTTCTTGCGACGGTCCCTGCAATCTCTTCCATTGCCTGCAACATCTTGCTAACGTCCCGGCAACACACGACGAAACCAGTGCCGTGATCGCGGCACCGTACTGCAATAACTTCCAGGACAGGAGTCCCGATGCGCGTCCGTACCACGTCGGTGGCCGCCGGGCTGGCCGCCGCGCTCGCACTGGCCGCCGCCGGCTGCGGCAGCAGCGACGGCGAACCCGCCACCACCGACAGCCCCGACGCCGCCACCGGCGGCACCCTGGTCATCTGGGCCGACGACAAGCGCAGCGCCGCCCTCGCCCCGTTCGCCGAACAGTTCGGCGCCGACAACGGCGTCACCGTCGAGGTCCAGGCGATCAGCAAGGACCAGCAGACCACCTTCGTCACCGCGTCGCAGCAGGGCAGCGGCCCGGACGTGATGGTCGGCGCACACGACTGGATCGGCAACCTGGTGCAGAACGGCGCCATCGAGCCGGTCCAGCTCACCGCCGACCAGACCGCCGGCTTCGCCGACGTCGCCATCCAGGCGGTCACCTTCAACGGCCAGGTCTACGGCGTGCCGTACGCGATGGAGAACGTCGCCCTGATCCGCAACACCGCGCTCGCCCCCGACGCCCCGGCCACCATCGAGGAGCTGGTCGCCACCGGCGAGCAGCTCAAGGCCGACGGCAAGGTGTCGGAAATCCTCTGCCTGCAGGTCGGGCAGAACGGCGACGCCTACCACCTGTACCCGCTCTACACCTCGGCCGGCGGCAGCCTGTTCGGCACCACCGCCGAAGGCGACTACGACCCGAAGCAGCTCGGCGTCGGCACCCCGGAGTCGATCGCCGCGTTCGAGAAGATCGCCACGCTGGGCGAGAAGGGCAAAGGCGCGCTGAAGCGCTCCATCACCCCGGAGAACTCGATCGCCACCTTCACCAGCGGCAAATGCGCCTTCCTGGTCTCCGGGCCGTGGGCGATCACCGACGCCAAGGGCGCCGACATCGCGTACGACATCAGCCCGGTCCCCGGCTTCGCCGGTGGCGCACCCGCGCAGCCGTTCGTCGGCGTGCAGACGTTCTACGTCGCCGCGAAGGGCGAGAACAAGGCCTTGGCGCAGGAGTTCGTCGCCAACTACACCACCCAGACCGACCTGGCCGTCGCCCTCTACGAGGCCGAGCCGCGCCCGCCGGCGCTGACCGCCGCCCTGGAGCAGGTCGCCGGGGCCGACCCGGATCTGGCGAAGTTCCAGCAGGCCGGGCAGGGCGGCGCGGTGCTGCCGGCGATCCCCGAGATGGCCGCCATCTGGGACCCGTTCGGCAAGGCCGAGGCCGCGATCGTCGGCGGTGCCGACGTGGCGAGCACGATCACCGCCGCCGGTCAGACGATCGCCGAACAGATCAAGTAATGCGCGACACCGGAGCCGGCGGTCTGCTGGCCAAGGCGCTGCTGCTCGGCCTGGTCGCGGCGATCGCGATCTGGGCGGCGTTCCCGCTGATCGACGCCGAAGCGTGGGTCGGGCTGGGCATCCTGGTCGTCACGACCGCCGGCATCGGCTACCTCTACCTGGGCCGGCGGCACGTGCCGGCGAAGTACCTGATCCCCGGCACCCTGTTCCTGATCGCCTTCCAGATCTTCCCGGTGCTCTACACCGCCTCCACCGCGTTCACCAACTTCGGCGACGGACACCGGGGCAGCAAAACCGAGGCGATCGCGGCCATCCAGGCCACGTCGGTGGTCCAGGTGCCAGGATCCATCGAGTACGCGATGACGGTCGCCACGGTCGGCGACCCGGCCACCGGTGACCTGGTGCTGCTGGTCGTCGACCCGGCCGACGGGGTCGTCTACGCCGGTGACGAGGATGGGTTGACCGAGCTGCCGGCCGGCGACGTCACCGTCACCGACGCCGGCAAGGTGACGGCGGCCGACGGGTTCACGCTGCTCAACGCCGGTCAGGCCAGTGCCCGCAGCCAGGAGATCACCGACCTGGCGGTGCCGACCGACGACGGGGCGATCCGCTCCATCGGGCTGTCGAGGGCGTACGAAGGGGTCGCGGTCCGGGCGTACGACGAGGGTTGTGACTGTGTCACCGACACCGTGACGGGCACGGTGTGGACGGCCGACGACGACGCCGGCTCGTTCGTTGCCGCCGACGGCGACCGGCTGCTGCAGGGCTGGCGGGTCGGCGTCGGGCTGGACAACTTCACCCGAGTGCTGACCGACCGCAGCATCTCCGGGCCGTTCCTCGGCACCCTGGTCTGGAACTTCGCCTTCGCGATCGGCTCCACCGGCGGCACCTTCATCCTCGGGCTGCTCTGCGCCCTGGCGCTGCACTCCGACCGGGTGCGTGGGCGCAACCTCTACCGGGTGCTGCTGATCCTGCCGTACGCGATGCCGTCGTTCGCGATGCTGCTGGTCTGGCGGGACATGTTCAACACCGACTTCGGGCTGATCAACCAGTTCTTCGGGTTGACTGTGGACTGGTTCGGGCAGGACTGGTCGGCCCGGCTGGCGGTGATCGGCGTACAGCTGTGGCTCGGGTACCCGTACATGTTCCTGGTCGCCACCGGCGCGTTGCAGGCCATCCCGAAGGAGCTGACCGAGGCCAGCTCGATCGACGGCGCGAACCCGTGGCAGGCGTTCCGCCGGGTGACGCTGCCGCTGCTGCTGGTGGCGTTGACGCCGCTGCTGATCGCCTCGTTCGCGTTCAACTTCAACAACTTCAACGCGATCTATCTGACGACCGAGGGTGGGCCGTTCCCGGCGGACAACCCGAGCGTCGGCGCGACGGACCTGCTGATCACCTACACGTACCGGTTGGCGTTCGGCGCGGCCGGCGCCCAGTACGGCTTCGCCGCCGCCATCTCGATCTTCATTTTCACGCTCGTCGCGGTGATCTCCGCGGTCAGCTTCCGGCGCACCCGGCAACAGGAAGAGGTGTACGCGTGAACCGGCGCTCGTTCACCCGTTGGCTGAGCCGGGTCGGCTGGCGGCACCTGGTGGCGCTGCTGGCCGTGGCGTTCTCGCTGTTCCCGATCGTGTTCGTGCTGTCGGCGGCGGTGAACCCGCTGGGCACCCTGTCGTCGACCGACCTGTTCCCGACCGGGGCGTCGGGCAACAACTTCCGCCGGCTGTTCGCCGACACGTCGTTCGGCCGCTGGTTCGGCAACTCGCTGCTGATCGCCGGGCTGGCGTCGTTCGCGTCGGTGTTCCTGTCGTCGCTGGCGGCGTACGCCTTCTCCCGGATGCGGTTCCGGGGCCGCCGCGTCGGGCTGCTGTCGCTGCTGCTGATCCAGATGTTCCCGCAGTTCCTGGCGATCGTCGCGATCTTCCTGATCTTCTCGACGATCACCGACCTGTGGCCGACGATCGGGTTCAACACCCCGTGGGGGCTGATGCTGCTCTACCTCGGTGGCGCGCTCGGGGTGAACACCTGGCTGATGAAAGGCTTCTTCGACACCCTGCCGAGGGAGTTGGACGAGTCGGCCACCATGGACGGGGCGTCGCACGCCCAGGTGTTCTTCCGGATCATGCTGCCGCTGGTGGCGCCGATCCTGGCGGTCACCGGGCTGCTGGCGTTCATCAACACCATCAACGAGTTCCTGATCGCCAACGTCTTCCTCACCAACCCGGAGGCGAAGACGCTGGCGGTCGGCATGTACGGCCTGGTGGCGGGGGAGCGGAACAACAACTTCGGGATCTTCGCCGCCGGCACGCTGCTGACGGCGATCCCGACGGTGCTGGTGTTCCAGCTGCTCAGCCGCTACATCGTCTCCGGTCTCACCTCCGGGTCTGTGAAGGGCTAGCTTGTGGGCCAGCTGTTCGAGGCGCACCACGACGGATCATCGTTGTATGCGCCGGGTGCCGCCGCCGGGGTAAACCTGGGTGATCGGGTGTCGGTCTTCGTCCGGGTGCCGGCGGGTGCGCGGCCGGTCCACAAGCTGTGGGTACGCTCCACAGCCGACGGTGAGCCGCGCTTCACCGAGGCGGTGGTCGACCGGCAGGATCCGAACGGGGACGTGTGGTGGCGGGGCGAGGTGGAGGCCCGCAACCCGGTCACCCCGTACCGTTTTCTGCTGGCCGGCGGCGACTCTGCCGGCCCGGCCGGGTCTGCTGCCGGCGGCGGCTCTGCTGGTGGCGGGGGTGGGCGGCGCTGGTTGACCGGGGTCGGCGAGGTCGACCACGACGTGCCGGACGCCACCGACTTCCGGCTCGTCACCCACGATGCGCCGCCGGCCTGGGCCGCCGACGCGGTGATCTACCAGATCTTCCCGGACCGGTTCGCCCGGTCGGCTGCCGCTGACGGGCGGGAGCTGCCGGAGTGGGCGATCCGGTGCGACTGGGACACCCCGGTCGTCGGGCGCGGGCCGCAGACGCCGTACCAGTTCTACGGCGGTGACCTGGACGGCATCCGGGAGCGGCTCGACCACCTGGAGCGGCTCGGCGTCAACACCGTCTACCTGACGCCGATCTTCCCGGCCCGGTCCAATCACCGGTACGACGCCGCCGCGTTCGACCACGTCGACCCGCTGCTCGGCGGCGACGAGGCCCTGGCGCGGCTGTCGGCGGCGGTGCACGCTCGCGGGTGGCGGCTGCTCGGCGACATCACCAGCAACCACACCGGCGACGCCCACCCGTGGTTCAGCGCCGCCGTGTCGGACGTATCGTCGCCGGAGCGGGAGCTGTACTACTTCGGCGACGACGGCGATTATGAGTCGTGGCTGGGCGTGAAGTCGCTGCCGAAACTCAACTGGGGCAGCGCTGAGCTGCGCCGACGCTTCGTCGACGGGCCATCCTCGGTGGCGCGGCGGTGGCTGCTGCCGCCGTACGGGTTGGACGGTTGGCGGATCGACGTGGCCAACATGACCGGCCGGCGCGGGGCCGACGCGCTCACCCTGGAGGTGGCCGCGTTGCTGCGCCGCGCGGTCGCCGACACCCGGCCGGACGGGTTGATCGTCGCCGAGCACGGGCACGACTTCACCCGTGACCTGGACGCCGATGGTTGGCACGGCACGATGAACTATGCCGGGTTCACCCGGCCGGTGTGGAGCTGGCTGCGGTCACCGACGCTGGGGTTGCCGGACTTCCTCGGCGTACCGGGTGGGGTGCCGGCCCGGTCCGGGTCGGCGGCGTTGGCGACGATGCGCGCCTTCGGGGCGTTGGTGTCGTGGCGGTCGTTGGTGCATTCGTGGCAGCTGCTCGGCTCGCATGATTCGGCCCGAGTGCGGACGGTGGTCGGGGACGCGGCCCGGCAGGAGGTGGCGGCCGGGTTGCAGTTCACGTTGCCGGGGACACCGATGGTGTTCGCCGGGGATGAGTTGGGGTTGCGGGGGGACAACGGGGAGGGTTCGCGGACGCCGATGCCGTGGGATCGGCCGGGCTTGCGGGATGGGGCGATGTTCGGGGTGTATCGGGCGTTGGTGGCGTTGCGTCGGGAGGTGCCGGAGCTGCGGCACGGCGGGCTGCGTTGGGTGTACGCCGATGACGACGCCCTGGTCTATCTGCGGGAGTCGCCGTCCGGGTCGGTGTTGGCGTTGGCCCGGCGCGCGTCGGGTGCTCCGGTGCGCCTGTCCGGTCTGGTGGCCCCGCCGGACGCTGCTGCTCCGGCACTGGACAACCTGTACGGCGGCGCACCACCGCTACGCCCGGCCGCCGACGGCACCCTGACCCTGCCCGCCGACGGCCCCACCTTCCAACTCTGGCGCGTGCTCTGACACGCTGGCCTACCTTGCCGCAGCATGAGCTGCACGCCAGCCACCTCAACACCCGAGCATTGGTGGCTGGCGTGCAGCTCGGCACCGCGGGATGCGACAGTGACTGACCGTGCTCACGCGATAACTTTGCCGAGCCTCCACGAGGGTCAACTGAGCTGCCCACGCAGATCGCGGCGAATGGGGTAGCCTTGATCGGCTCTTCAGTCTGGCTGAGAATGGGTGGCGACCCGTCAACGGGTCCCGGAGTAGTGAGGACTGCCTGAGCGTCGGAGACCTTCGATAATGATGACATCCGCAGGTGACGTACGTCTGGAGAATAGGATTGTGGGGACATCTCCTGCCGATTCTACGTTCCAGCCTTCGAGGGCGGCTACCGGTTAGTTGCCATCCGGATGCTGTAAGAACCAGATACGGCAGCATGATCAGTTTGGTGAAACTGTAGAAGGGTAAGTTGGGATGGGGAGTATATCTCACCAAGATTTGGTAGATCAGATCGATAAGCTTGATTTGGAGTACAAGGCTCTTCAGCAGCGGGCCAGATATGATGATCTCTCTGACCTTTCAGAAGAGTCTCAGGTTATTGTTGTTCGCCTCCGCGCAGCCCTCGATCGCGTACGGCCGGGAGGCACACCATATTCTAAAGAGGTTGACTCGGTTGCAAATGAGCCAGCCCACATCCGGATTCCGGTTTATATTGGTGTTCTCCGCGCGCTGAAGGCCGACATCGCCGAGGGATGGCTGGCGGGGGTTGCCGAGCTTGTCCATGCTGAAACCTTTAGCGACCTGCTCGATCAATCGAGCGAGCTTCTCGCGAAGGCATACAAAGACCCGGCGGCCGTAGTGGCCGGCAGTGCACTGGAGGCTCATATCCGTCTCCTGAGCAATAAGCATGGCGTAAGCGTTCGGCAACCTGCTGGTCAACCTAAGAAGGCTGATGCAATGAACGCCGAGTTGGTTAAGGCTGGCGCATACAACGTTCTCGAACAGAAAGCGGTCACGGCTTGGCTGGCCATACGCAATGCCTCGGCGCACGGCGAATACGCCAAGTACGACCAGAGTCAAGTTGCGAACATGGTGCAGGGCGTTCGCGATTTTATAATTCGCTATCCAGCATAGTTGCCGGAAGGCATTAGGTCGCGAGCGTTTGTGGACCAATTAGGTCTCCGGCCGCCTGCTGGTGGAAGGGGAACGGCGCCGACACGCCGTTTCGCGGTGGCGGAGAGTGGTGGTTCTGTGTCGAGAATTGGCAAGAAGAATCAGTCGATGATTGATTGTGCTGCTTACGTGACAACGGCGACCAGTGCGCTACCTCCAAGTTGAAAAGCCGGCTTGTCGACTCCGCCTATCAGGCAAGATTATACGCTTTCCAAAGACCTGGGTGGAGCTCGAAAGTGTCTTGATCGGCGACTGAGACCGTGGGATTTCGGTGCCGGAATCGATAGTACTTTTCACCAGATTCACTCACGCTTCCGCTTCCGACGAAGCTGCACTCGAAGAGAGCATGCAGCGCCTCCTCTGGATCTACCTTCGTCCTGGCTGCGGCCACGTCTATAGCGCGAGCAAACTGAATGCGATCAAACGTCCTTGAGCGAAGCTTTCCCAGCGCCTGTCTGACCACCAGCTTTTGAGGACCGGAAAAGTAACTATCAAGTGCGTCCTCCATCTCGCCGATGAAGTACACCTGCGAGTACTGCCGTGCTCCGCTAAGGATGGCGTCCCGATCAAGAACACCCGGCCCGCTCGAAAACTGCTGGATATTCCTCAGTAAGGCAAGGAAGTCGCGTGGGGTGTGGCGGGTAACCATCGATAAAAAGCGAGCGGCCGGTTGATTGTCGATCCGTGAGGGGAGGAAGCTCCCGTCGAAGATGGAGCTCAAACCATGATCTAAAATACGAGCCCGTTGATTGGCAAGACCGACAAGACTCGATTTTTCCGCCCGGCGCGGGTCTTGATACCAGTTAAGTTCTACGCCGAAGGTCGACCTCAGTTTTCCTTTCATCGGTAGGTCGAGTCGCTCGAAGAGGTCGGTGCGGCAGCACACCACGACCTTGATTGGCGCTTCCCCCTCGCGAACGATATCATTAACATGGGCAGCGGCCTGTATAAGGCCACCGACTAATGTGGCGTGCCCTTCGTTGACAGGCCCTAGATCATCAAGTCCATCAACGAAGATGATGTGATTTCGGCTGCTCCGGAAGCTCGAGCACACAGTTTCCAAGTATCTCAGCCATACATTGATGTTCTGGTCACTCATGCGCTGATCGAGCTGCCAGGTTTGATCGAGGAATCTGGCCGGAGTGTTCTCGACGGTCATTCTCGCGGTTTTCAATTTTTGCAGGCTCCTCGGCGAGGAGGAAATAATTTGATGATCACGGAGGGTCTTGATCGCCTCGCCGACGTTCTTGCGGGACTCCGCGCTGGCTCGCCCGTCCGACTCGAGCTGCTCCAGCGTACGTACCAGGAGGAACAAAACCCATGACCAAAATGCCCTAGCTGGGGCTTCGAAAGATGCAGGGATGATGTTCCGGAAGTCCTTGAGCGCCATTTCTCGTATGGTGATAGCCCGCCCTGCGGCGTAGTGCGTAGGTGAATCCTTGGCCAGCAGCTGAAAGCGGGCCGAAACCATGCTCTTGCCGGAGCCCTTGTAGCCGAGGACGAGAAAGTGGTGCCTCTGCAAAATTCTATCCTCAACGTTACTCACGTCGAAGTAGCCAGTTCTCAGAAGGTTTGGCGCCTCTCGCAACTCCACATACGCGTCATCAAATCCGAACTGGAATAAGTCGAAGCGGTTTGTGGCCATATTGGTTCCCCACCGGGTAGCGAGCGTAGCGGACGGTCGACATCGTACCCCCCGCCGACCGGAGCGGGCGTACCTGATGCTGTCGGCTTTCATGCTCCTCGGTTCGGTTGTCTTGGCCCACTCACATCAAGCAGAACAGTGCAGCCCAGTGGAAACGCGCCCTCTCGCCGGGGATGAGTTGGGGTTGCGGGGCGACAACGGGGAGGGTTCGCGGACGCCGATGCCGTGGGATCGGCCGGGTTCGTGGGACGCTGCGACGTTCGGGGGTGTATCGGGCGTTGGTGGCGTTGCGTCGGAGGGTGCCGGAGCTGCGGCACGGCGGCCTTCGTTGGGTGTACGCCGATGACGACGCGCTGGTCTATCTGCGGGAGTCGCCGACGGGGTCGGTGTTGGCGCTGGCCCGCCGCGCGTCGGGTGCTCCGGTGCGGTTGACCGGCCTGGTGGCCCCGCCGACCGCTGCTGCTTCGGCACTGGACAACCTGTACGGGGCGCACCACCGCTGCGCCCGGCCGCCGACGGCACCCTCACCTTGCCGGCAGCCGGCCCCACCTTCCAGTTGTGGTGCCTCCCATGACGCTTCGTCCTGCCCCCGGCAGGACCATGAGTTGTACGCCAGCGACGTCTACCTGCGAGTCACAGGCGGCTGGCGTATGGCTCAGCACCGACGTGTGGCAGCAGCTGACTGTCGTCACGCGGCGACCCATGCAAGGCAGCTTCGCAGTCAATTGGATGGGCTAAGCATGCAGATCGCGGCAGATCCGTGCACCTGATCTTGACCGGCCCTGCGGCAAATCGCGTTCGAGCTGTCGCCCGCGTAGGCTCTTGGGCGCGGCGTCAGTCCTGGTGGTGGTCTGAGGGCTGCGCGAGCAGGGTCGCGAAAGCTCGTCCGACCTGCTCGGTGGAACAACCCTGTCGGGCCCGCGTGCCATCATCGAGTCACAAAGCATGGCGGGGCCGGGTCCCGACTTGCCGGATTGGGGACGCGGATGAACCTGAGGGCGACGCACCACGGCTACGCATACCAGGACCTCATCACTGGCATCGCCCTCGTCGACCTGATGCTAGGCATCGCCGAAAGCATCACGGTCGACACCAAGAGGTTCAAGACCGACCGGTTCGACGACCTGACTATCGGCTACCGGAGCGGTCAGCGAGTCCGCATCCAGATCAAGCACACGACTATGGACCGCGAGCTCTCGAAGGACAGCTTCTCCGGAGACGGGAGGAGTCTCCGGCTCGACTTGCTATTCGGCGCTCTCCTGTCCGACCTAGGCCAGAATCCCGGCACTACGTACCGGTTGATCGTCCGCGACGGCAACCCGGATGAAGACCTCGCCGCCGTGCTCAAACCCGTCGACGCGGCCAACGACCCGGGTGACCCGCTGCCGGGCGTCGCCACTCGCAGGTTCAAGTTCGACCCGACAGTGCTTCAGGAAACCGAACCTTGGAAGGCTCGTCTTGCCGGACTCTCTGAAGTGCAGATCCGCTCGGCGTGCGAGTGCCTCACGATCGATACCAGCGCCCCGGCCGCGTCGCTCGACTTCTCCGCGCCCGGCCCCGCCGAGCGCGTGCTGCTGCGTCGCGTTATCGAAGAACTCGGCGCTGGTCGCACCCCCAACACCAACATTTCACCCGAATACGCGGCGCTCGCCTTGGCGCACGCAGCCACCGGCGCCCGCGCACGCGACGGGAACGTCGCGCGGGAACGCGTTGTGCCTCAGGTCGGGCTCCACACCGACTTCGGTGCCGTCGCCGAGGGATACCCCATTGAAACGTCCGTCGTCGTGCCCCGGGCCGGCGCCACCACCGAAGTACGCGAGCATGTCGACGCCGTCGCCCCCACCGGCGGCCGCGTCGTCGTTACCGGCGAACCCGGTGTCGGCAAATCCTGGCTGTGTGAACAACTCGCAGAGACCTACCGCAACGGAGGCTGGATTGTTGCCCGGCACCACTGCTGGCTCGGTGCCACCGACATCAACCGAGAGGAACGCGTCCTTACCAACGTTGTCATCGGAAGCCTTCTGCGGCAGCTCGAACAGGTCGTGCCTGAATCCACCACGCATCTGCGGCCCCGGTTCGCCGCTACCCCGGAAGCGCTTACCGCCGTAGTGCAGGCATGCCGTGAGGCGCGCCCCCGGCAGAGCGTGCTCCTCATCGTCGATGGTCTCGATCACGTCGACCGGGTCCTGGGCCGCAGTACCAACCAGCAGACGAACCCCTCCCGCCTGCTGGTTGACCAGCTCGCCGCCATCGACCTCCCAGCCGGCGTATGCATGCTCATCGCCAGTCAACCCGGTTCCCATCTCGACAATGCAGCACCCGTGACCGGAGACGTCGTCCAGATGCCCCGCATGTCGAGGGAGGAGACTCACATTCTCGCGACCAAGCACGGGCTGCTCACCGAACCCGGAGGGACCGAGCCGCTCGATGACGACGACGAACGCGCCATCGTCGACTTAGTCCACGACCGCTCAAGCGGTAACGCGCTATACGCCACCTATCTATGCCGGTACGCGACCCGCACGTCACCGCTCGATGACGGCGCAGCACCGGGCATGGTCAACGACATCATTCACCGCCTGACGCGTGTCCCCGATACGGCAACTGACGTCGACTCGTACTACGAGTACCTGCTTGGCGCGATGACGACCGACCAGGTGTTTGCCATTGGTGCCCTCGCGCTGTGCGACTTTGCGCTATCCGCAGACGAGCTCGGCGAGCTGCTTCCTTCGGTGATGAAGCCGCTCTTGGTGCCCGCTCTCAAGAAGCTCGCACCCGTCCTGAACTCGCAACCCGGCCTCGGTGGCCTACGCATCCATCACGAGAGCTTTAGCCGGCACATCCTGCGAGGCAAGGACGACGAGTGGGTAGCGTCCATCCGAGGATACGCGGCTGCGTGGCTTGCGGCCCGCGGCTTCTTCACCGACGCGCGGGCGTTCCGGCACTTCCCCGAACTCCTTGCTTACTTAGACCGGTACGACGAATTGAAGGGGCTCATCCAGCCGGGTTTCGTCGCCGAAGGAATCCGCGCGTTTCAACCGCCGGAGGCGCTTCAACGGGTCGTCGGGCTCGTTGCCCGTGAAGCCGAAGCGCGGCTCGACTGGCCAACACTGATCACCTGCGTGGAGACCCGCAAGTCGATTGACACTTACGAGACCGAGTCGCTGGCCGACTCGATCGTCGAGTACTCGGACGTCGTGGTGGCAATCGTCGGTGCCGACGTCGTAGCCGAGCGACTCATGCACGAAGGACGGCCCACATTCCCGTCGAGGTGGGGGCTCCGCCTCTGTGAGTCCGTGGACCGAGCCGGGGCTGCGGCTCCGTGGAAGGCGTACATCGACGCCCGAGAGTCCGAATCGAAACGCGAACACTCCACCTACAGCTCCGACCGCGACGGCACCCTCCACCTGGCCATCCAGCTCGGTGCGCTCCGCCTCCGTAATCAGCGTGGTGACATCCCGTCGAACATGGCCGAACAAGTTGCCCAGAACCTAGATCTTGACCACGACGCGTCGCTGGAAGACCTCGTAGAAGTGTTCACCGCTGGTCTCCCGGCAGGGTCCATGCCGGATGTTGCCGCCGCGATGAGCGACCCCGACAAGGCGGCCCGGGTATACCTGAGACTCGCCGACTTGGCCGCAGCAGGGACACCCGGCCTACCTGATCCGGCCGACCTCGCCCGGCAGGCGTGGAATCTTGCGCCGGCGCTCGACATCGTCGGGTATCTGAACCACGGCATCCCAGCAGGTGACGTTCTCGCGGGGCTGGGAGCCACTGACCTTGAAGCGGACATCCAGGGTGCCACCGACGCCGTCCTCGGCGGCCGTCCCGTCGACTACGGCAATATTCAACGGTGGCTGTCGCTCCTCACACTTGCCCACTCCCTCGATCGGGCCATCCCGCTCAAGTGCGCCGGCCAGCTCGCGGGCGTCGGCTTCTATCGTGCCTGGCTGCGGTACGCGGTGGCGACGATCGGGGTCGCAGACGACATCGCCGCCGGTGTCTCCACGGCCGAAGCAGCGTCCACGGCCGTCCTGGCTGCGCTCGCGGACCTCGCAGCAGAAGCACAGCCGTTCACTGGAGACCCGCGGGCGTGCGACCTGTATTCAATTCACTCGCTCGTTCACAAGGTCGTCGAGAACTCCCTCGTCGTCGTCCAACCCAGCGACCTCGACTCGGTCCTCGCTCATCTTGTCGCCATTGGCGACGGCACCACCACCACGACCAACTTTGGGCTGCCCGAGAACGGGCCCCTTACAACAAATGACCTCCTAGAAATCCTGTCTCGCGTTTCCGGTCATATCGGCGTCGACGCCATTCATGCCTTGATGAAGGTCATCCGAGACCGACGCCGTGACACCAACACCCAGTACAGCGTCACCGCAAACTTCGAACTTGCAACCGCCCGCGTCTGTATCGCCGCCGGCGCGAAGGATGAAGCTGAGGAATGTTGGCGCCGTGCTTGCCTGCTCCTTGCAAGCTACGGCGGACACAAGGACCCCACCATCTTGGAAATCATCGACAGCATCTACGACATTGCCGACGTCGACATCGAGGCGGCACGCGTATGCCTGGAGAGACTCGTCGATCTCGTCTACCTGGTGCGGCAGCACACCGACGGCCGCGGCACCTCAGGCTTCGTGACCCGGTGGTGGGAGGTGGCCGCAACTATTGATCCGATCGCTGCGGGCTTCGACGGCGCGGACGCCCTCCTCGCCATGCTTGGGTTCGAGGACGTGCGCGTGTACACCGCACACAGGCACCTACTCGAAACCCAGGTCATGACCGCAGATCCCATCGTCCTGGCTGCCTTGCGACTCGTCGTCGGAACGGGCTGGCGTCGCCCGACCACAGACCTCGAGCTCCTCACCCGGCTCGCGAATGAGCTCGGCAGGAGCCCGCACACGGACGTGATGCTCGCCATTTTCGCGAACAACGTCGCGGCGACCTATGACGACCAGCCGATGCTGTACTCCAGCGACCAGCCCAAGTCGGCGGTGTCGCCGGAGCTTGTCGAGGCAGTCGTCCGATTGGGTGGCGCAGCTTTCCCGGCCCGGACACCGCGCCCAGATGAGAAGCGGAACAGCGCGTGGGACTCCAGCCCAAAGCCGGACCAGCTGGAGTTGCAGAAGCGGCTCGTGAGCGATCAGCGTCCCGTCGTACCCGATGGCAGGGCGGGCGCGATATTCGTGGCACGCGAGTTCGGGAACCAGCGGTATCGGGACGGTGCGGCTCCCCGGTGGGACCTTGACGCGGTCACGAACGCCATCGGATGGCGTATCATCGAAGCGACCCTGACCTATGGGGCAAGGGCGGGTATACGGCTAGTTGACGACGTCGCCCGTGAGGTGTCCCGGTTTTCCGATAACGAGGTTTTCGCTGGTCTTGGCGAGGGCCTTGCCGCCCGCTGCGATGGCACCAGCGACGCGTTGAGGACGGTCGCGAGCTACTGCCTCACGCTCGCTTACATCCGCATCCGCGGCGGGGGCGGATGGCGAACGTTCGCCGGACGAGAACGTGTACACCTCTGGACCACAGCACAAGAGCTGGATTCGGCTACTGCAGAGAGAACGCTGGCGGCGGCAGTTACCGAGACGGTTGAGTTCGATGCGCAGCGTACATACGGCGTGACGCAGGCTGCGGTCGCAGCGTTCGCTTCGGCACCGACCGGCGCGCCGGGCGGTACGGCGGTCGAGTGCTGGGAGGCTGCGTTCCCGGTCATCCAACATCGGCTCCCAGGGACCGCAGAACGGGCCGGTCACACGTACCGGCCGACCGCGACCCCCGACTCGAAGGACGAATTGGATGTCGCGTTGGCGACGCTCGCGTTGGCGACGATCTCGCAGCCGCTACGCGCGGACCTACGGCAGGCGCTCATCGCCACGACCCTCCTGCTGACGTGCCGCCCGAGGATCGGGCAGGCGGCACTCGTACATGTACTGCGGGCTGGCCTGGACACAGGCCGAACCACATGGCTGTTGGACGTCGTTTGCGCCTGCCTGCCAATTGGCGAGCTGACTGACGAGATGGCGGCAGAGTTGACGCAGCTGGCCGGAACGGATCGGTTGTCGGTGCGTGCGCTCGCGGGCCAGATCCTGGATGCACACGGACATCCAGCTCCGCACCCGCCGGCGACCGAACCGGCCCCGCAGGTGCGTGCCGCATTCCACGACCTGATGAAGGAGCGCGAATGACGCCGGAGGAGCAGGCTGAAGAGCTCGTGACCCAGTTTCTCGATGACCGCCTTAAGGGTGCGGACGAGCCTCCGGGATTGCGTGAAGCAACCATCAGCCGGCTGGTCGGGCAGGTCGACAATATCAGGAATCGCTTCAGCGAACAGGTCGACCATCTGCGATCATCGTGGTCCACAAGAATTCCGGACGCCTACCTCGCGGACGAAGAAGCGGTCGAAGACGAGCTGCAGGCCGCTGCAGCTGGAATCCGGACCGCGAGAGCCCTAGAAGGAGTCCTGTCAGATGCCCGACGGTTCGAAAATTTTCTTGCTAAACGTTTGGCGCCGAGCGCGCGATGGGCACTTCTCGGCGAGGCATCGAGGGTCCCACGGCCGCCGACTCGAGCCAGTGTGCTCAACTGGTCTCTGACACCGATCCCGTGGGTCGAAGACAACGCCGAATGGCCTCCCGCCGGCGCAATCGGCTTCGCGGATGGCCGGCAGCTCACCGGTGCGGACGGCGAGCCGGTACGCGTGAGCGAGGAGCCGTACAGGGGATGGGTCCAGCTCGGAATGTTCGAGCGGCAAGCAA
>Ga0207814_100507_pt1 | contig 20341 bp, 13 predicted proteins | sample TtaePargueraPR_7_FD_187755 | JGI IMG/M metagenome (GOLD analysis project Ga0207814, IMG submission 187755) | Aerobic enrichment media microbial communities from Bioluminiscent Bay, La Parguera, Puerto Rico - Tt and P1 (2) (SPAdes) | ecosystem: Environmental > Aquatic > Marine > Unclassified ... | reverse complement strand
GGCGTGGTCTGCTACCGGGAATACAACGGTGAGCGGACCCTGGGGATGCGGGTCAACTGGCACAAGCGCTATATCACTCTGGGACCGGTCGCCACCATTCTCGGTCTCGCCTTCAAGTTGTACGACCCCGAGCATATTCTCGGGGAAGAAGAGGAGCTGGGAATCACCGTGGCACTGGTGCCGACGGATACCGAGGGGGTGACCATCGGCCAGCGCCACCTGCCGGCGATGCAGGCATTCCAGAACGGTCCCAATTGGGGTAAGGATGTGTTTATCCCCATGGACTGGGTCATCGGCGGGCAAGACAACATCGGTCACGGCTGGCACATGCTGATGAGCGCCCTGGCTGCAGGGCGCGGTATCTCGTTGCCGTCGTTGTCGACGGGCGGCGCCAAAATGGCCGCGCGCACGACCGGCGCCTATGCGTCAATCCGCGAGCAATTCGGTATTCCCATCGGCAAATTCGAAGGCGTGCAGCGGCGTCTCGCGGAGATCGCGTCGATCGCCTATGTGCTGGACTCGGCGCATAAAACCACTACCAGGGCGCTGGACCAGGGCCGAAAGCCGGCGGTCGTGTCGGCGATCATGAAGGCTCACGCCACCAACGGGTTGCGCCAGGCGGTCAACGACGCCATGGATATTCACGCCGGCAAGGCAATCATGGACGGACCGCTGAATTACCTGGGCAATGTCTACCGCGCGGTACCGGTGGCAATTACCGTGGAAGGCGCCAATATCCTTACCCGCAGCCTGATGATCTTTGGCCAGGGCGCTATCCGCTGCCATCCGTATCTGTTGCAGGAAATGGAGGCCGCTACCAACGACAACCGGGAGGAGGGGATCAAGGCGCTGGATGCACTGCTGCCGAAACATATGCTGTTCCAGCTCAAGACCTTCTGTCGTGCGGTGTTCCACGGCTGGACCGGTGGCCTGTTTGCGAGCAGTCCAAAGGGCGTGGGCGATGCCGCCAAGTACTACCGGCAGATGAACCGTTATTCCGCGGTACTCACCCTGGTAACCGAGATCTCGCTGATGTCGCTGGGAGGGGCGCTGAAGCGCAAGGAGCTGATTTCCGCCCGGCTCGGCGATGTACTCAGCGAGCTGTATCTGCTCAGCGCCATGCTCAAGCGGTTCAAGGATGATGGCAGCCCGCAGGGTGATCGCCCGCTACTGGAATTTGCCATGCGCGCGGGGATGCACAATATCGAGGTAAGCCTGCTGGAAGTGTTCCACAACTTCCCGATGCGCTTTGTCGGACAGGTGATGCAGTTCTTGACCATGCCCTGGGGGCACAGTATCCGCATGGCCTCGGACCGCCAGGCGCGCGCCTGCGCGGAACTGATCATGGAGCCGGGAGAATCCCGCGACCGCCTCACCCAGGGCGTTTTTCTCGGCAATGAGGGCGACGGTGTCGACCTGGTGGAAAAGGCCTTCCTGCACAGCCACGAAACGGCGGATATCCGCGCAAAAATGAAAAAAGGCGGTGTGCGGGCCCTGGATGACGAGTCAATCGACGCTGCGGTTTCACAGAAACTGATCAGTGAGGAAGAGGCGAAAAAGATCCGTATCACGTCGGAAGCGGTACACAAAGCGATACAGGTGGACCACTTTGAAAAACTCACCTGAATCCCGGTCTTTCAGTGTGATTTCGGCAAGGCGAAAGCAAAAGGCTGAATAAACAGATGGCTGGCAGCAAAGGGACACCGACGAGACTTCATGCCGCAGACGACTGTGTCGATGCGCTACTGGAGCGGGTGGGTAAGAAGATCGTACTCGGGCTGCCACTGGGGCTTGGCAAGGCCAACCATTTTGCCAATGCACTGTTTGCGCGGGCACAGCAGGACGCGGAAATTAGTCTCACCATCTACACCGCACTGACCCTGGAGCGACCCCGCGCCAGTAGCGAACTGCAGCGCCGCTTCGTGCAGCCACTCCTCGACAGGTTGTATACGGATTACCAGGAGCTCACCTATACCCAGGCCCGGCGCAAAAATCTGCTGCCGGACAATATTGAAGTGTGCGAGTTCTTTATCCAGCCCGGAAGCTTCCTCCACAACCCCACCGCCCAGCAACAGTATGTCAGCGCCAATTACACCCATGTGCCCAGGGACCTGCTGGATCGCGGCGTGAATGTGGTTGCGCAGATGGTTTCGCCGGCGCCGGACCGCAGCGACAGTTTCAGCCTCAGTAGCAATCCGGATCTCACCCTGCCATTACTGGCGTTGGCCAAAGAGCGGGGTTACGGTCCAATTGTACTGGTGGGCGAGGTCAACCCCGAGTTGCCATATATCGGTCGCGATGCGGAACTGCCAGCTGGGGACTTCGACTTCCTGCTGGAAGGTGAGGGGATGCAGCAATCACTGTTCCCGGCGCCGAATCCGCCAGTGGGGCTGACCGAATACGCGCTCGCGTTGCATATCGCCGGCCTGATCCGCGACGGCGGTACCCTGCAGGTGGGTATCGGTGCGCTCAGTGATGCGATCACTCATATCCTGCGCCTGCGCCACTGCAATAACAACGAGTACCGGGAACTGCTGCAAACCCTGTGGGAAGATAAAGACGGCCAGCTGTGTCGGTTGCCGTTGGAACTGGATGAATTCAGGCTGGGGCTGTATGGCGCCAGCGAAATGGTGCCGGAGGGATTTCTTCACCTGCGCCAGGCGGGAATCCTCAAGCGGGCAGTGTACCCGGACCCGGTGATCCAGTCGCTGATCAACAGCGGCAGTATCTCGGGAGAGGTGGACGAGGAATTGCTGCTCAAGCTGCACGATGCCGGGCGCATTCAGTGTCCACTGACGGAAGAAGATACCAATTATTTACAGCGACTGGGCGTTATCGACCCGAGCTACAGCTGGCGGGGCCACCGCTTTCTCGACAAACACGGCGAGCTGGAAGAGTGCGATCTGCACAGCAGCACCGGGCGCAGAAAGCTGCTGGGGGAATGTGCCGGGCGCAAACTGCCGGGAGCGACCTGGCTGCACGGTGGCTTTTACCTCGGATCCAATGCGATGTACCGCGCGCTGCGGGAAATGCCAGAAGATGAGCGTGCCGGCTTCAATATGACCGCCATCGATTTTATCAACGATCTGCAGCAAGACCGCGCACTCAAGGTCGCCCAGCGACAGGATGCCCGCTTCGTCAATTCCGCAATGATGGTAACCCTCACCGGATCGGTGGTGTCCGACGGGCTGGAAGATGGGCAGGTGGTGAGTGGCGTGGGCGGGCAGTACAACTTTGTTGCCCAGGCCCACGAGTTGACCGGGGCGCGTTCGATAATCGCCGTACCCAGTACCCGTATCGCCGGCGGGAAAACCCGCAGCAACATTGTCTGGCAGTATCCCCACTGCACCATACCCCGGCACCTGCGGGATATGGTGGTCACGGAGTACGGCGCTGCGGATTTGCGTGGGAAAACCGATCGCGATGTGATCGCGGCAATGCTGTGTATTGCAGACTCCCGTTTTCAGGACGCGCTGTTAAAACAGGCTAAAAAAGCGGGCAAGATCGAGGCAGGCTACGAGATTCCCGCGGCCTTCCACAACAATACCCCGCAACGGTTGCAAAAAGTGTTTGAGCAGGGCCATCGCCTGCGCAACCTGCCGTACTTTCCTCTGGGTACGGATCTCACCGAAGAGGAGGCCCGCCTGGCCATTGCACTCAAGGCGCTGAAAAGCCACAGTCGGAAAATCTGGCAGATGTGGCCGGTCCTGCGTGACGGCAGGCGCAGCTGGAAGAGTGACAGGCCAGAGCACGAATCCGTTGGGCGCTGTCTCGAGCGCATGGCCTTCACCTACACCGACAGTTACGAACACCGCCTGGAAGCGTATCTGGTGGCGGGCGCACTGGTGCACTTCGTGGATTCCCGCAGGCCGCTGGGAGAGACCGCTGAAGCCGCAGGGGAAACCGGCCAGCAGCACCAGCCCGCCGGGGAATGACGGCGTCGGCTTTCAGTTCTGGCTGGCCTGGATAGCGGTCAGGGCGATGGTGTAAACAATATCGTCAACCAGGGCGCCGCGGGACAGGTCGTTCACCGGCTTGCGCATACCCTGCAACATGGGGCCGATACTGATCAGGTCGGCACTGCGCTGTACTGCCTTGTAGGTGGTGTTGCCGGTATTCAGATCCGGGAAAATAAATACCGTGGCTCGCCCTGCCACCGGGCTGTCGGGCGCCTTCTTCTTTGCCACATTTTCCATGATCGCGGCGTCGTACTGCAGCGGCCCGTCGATGATCAGGTCCGGGCGCTTGTGTTTTGCCAGCTCGGTCGCTTCACGCACCTTGTCCACGTCGGAACCGGTACCGGACGTGCCGGTGGAATAGCTGATCATCGCCACCCGCGGCTCGATGCCGAAGGCGGTTGCGGAGTCCGCGGACTGAATGGCGATGTCTGCCAGTTCCGTGGCATTTGGGTCCGGATTGATTGCGCAATCCCCGTACACCAGCACCTGGTCCGGCAACAGCATAAAAAACACCGAAGAGACCAGTGCGGCACCGGGCGCGGTCTTGATCAGTTGCAGGGCGGGGCGGATGGTATTGGCGGTGGTGTGCACGGCGCCGGATACCAGTCCGTCCACCTCACCCTGGGCCAGCATCATGGTGCCGAGCACAACGTTGTCCTGCAGTTGCTCCTTGGCCACGATTTCCGTCAGTCCCTTGCCCTTGCGCAATTGGACCATGGGCTCGACGTATTTGTTGCGCGCCGTTGCCGGGTCGATGATTTCCACCTTGTCACCCAGTGCAAGTCCCTGCTGTTCGGCCACGCGGTGGATTTCCTTGGGGTCGCCGAGTAGCACCGGTCGTGCAATACCGCGCTCGGCACAGATGAGGGCCGCCTTCACCGTGCGCGGTTCGTCTCCCTCCGGCAGCACGATGCGCTTGTTGGCCTTGCGTGCAAGTTCTGTAAGCTGGAAGCGGAAGGCCGGGGGAGACAGCCGTTTGGGCCTGTCGGATTCACTGCTCAGGGATTCGATCCAGTGGTTGTCGAGGTGGCCGGCAATAAAGTCCTGTACCTTTTCAATACGCTCCAGATCATCGGTGGGGGTTTCCGTATTGAAATGCTGCAGTTGCAGTGCGGTCTGCCAGGTATTGGTGTTGACCTGAATCACCGGCAGCCCGGTGTCCAGCGCGGGCGCACACAGTTTGCGCACCATGGGCTCGATGTAATATCCCCCGGTCAACAGCAGACAGCCGATTTTCACCCCGTTCATGGCCGCAAGGCACGCCGCCACAATCACATCCGGGCGGTCACCGGAAGTGACCAGCATGGCGCCGGGCTCAAAACGGTAGATCATATTGCCCAGGGAGCGGGAGCAGAATGTGATGCTGTGTAGCCTGCGGGTATCCAGTTCACCGTAATTGAGCACTTCCGCACCGAAGTGATCCGCCAGGTCTTTTGCCCGGGGCGCTACCAGGTCTGCATTCCACGGGATACAGCCGATAATCGGCAGCGGACTTTTGCCGAACAGGGCGAGTATTTCCAGGTTGCCGCGGCGCGCCTTGGGCGCTTCGAATACGCCGGTAATATCTGCGCCCGGGGCATCCGGTACTTGTGTCGGTGCGCCCACCTTATTGACGATACAGCCCACCACGCGACCGGACTCGACACCGCCGAAAGCTGCCATCGCCAGCTCCAGGCGGTCTTTCAGTTGCTGGGTGGAATCCAGGTTCGGGCAGACCACCAGAACGATTTCCGCATCCAGGGCCTTGGCGATCTGCAGGTTCAGCTGTGAGGCGAACTGGTTTTCCGCATTGGGAACCAGCCCCTCCACGATGGAAACATCGGCTTTGCTGGCGCCCTCGCGAAAGCGGGCGAGAATATCCTCCAGCAGCGCGGAGAGGTCGCCGCGGCTGATCAGGGATTCCGCGTGGTACATTGAGCAGGAGTCCGGCACTTTAAGGTCCGACGCCCGGCGCAGAATTTCGTTGGAGCGATCGTGATGTTTCTCGTTCTTGACCGTTTCCGCGACCGGTTTGTAGAAGCTGACGCTGACGCCATTGCGTTCCAGCGCCCGCAGCGTACCCAGGCTGACCGATGTAATTCCGACGCCCGCACTGATGGGGACCAGCATGATGGTACGTGACATCCCGACTACTCCCGGCTCACCGAATCGCCGTTGGGCTGCTCGGGTGGCACCAGGGCGGCGGCATCGCGGGCGATTACCCACTCTTCATTGGTGGGAATGACCAGTACCGCCGGGGAATTGTCCCGGTGAATGCCGCCTTCCTCCCCGAATCTGGCCAGAAGGTTTTTTTCCGGATCGAGGTGGTATCCGAGACACTGCAAGTGCGCGAGTACCTTTTCCCGGATCAGGCTGGAGTTTTCACCGATACCTCCGGTGAACACCAGGGCATCGACATCCGTGAGTGGCACATAATAGGCGGCGATATATTTCGCCAGCCGGTAGCAAAAAATTTCCAGGGCGAGCACCGCACCGCTATGTCCGTGTGCCGCCGCCTGTTCCAGCTCGCGGCAGTCGTTGCTCAGTTCGGAAATACCGAGCAGACCACTTTCCTTGTTCAGCAGATCGTTGATCTGTTTCACCGAGTAATCCAGACGGCAACCGAGGTGCATCAGCAGGCCGGGGTCGACGTCGCCACTGCGGGTGCCCATGACCAGCCCCTCCAGTGGCGTCAGCCCCATACTGGTATCGACACTTTTACCGTTGCGAATTGCCGTAATGGATGCGCCGTTTCCCAGGTGGGCAGAAATGATGTTCACCTCATTGAAGGCCAGGTTGAGCAGCTCCGCTGCGCGGGCCGCCACATAGCGGTGGCTGGTACCGTGCATGCCGTAGCGGCGAATACCGTGATCGCGATAGAGACTGTAGGGCAGGGCGTAGATATACGCATGCCGGGGCATGCTCTGGTGAAACGCGGTATCGAACACCGCGACTTGCGGCAGCTCGGGAAAGGCACTGCCCGCGGCCTCGACACCCGCGAGGGCGGCGGGATTGTGCAGCGGGGCCAGGGCACTGCATTCGCGAATGGCGTCGGTAACTGCCTGGTTGATCAGCACGGAATGGGAGAACTTCTCACCGCCGTGTACCACCCGGTGGCCGATGGCAACCAGATGCGATTTCAGGGACGGTTCCCGCGCAATTATCTCGTCCACCAGTAGCTGGATCACTGCACCGTGTTTTGCCTGCGCCGGCAGGTTTTTCGCGATGCTCTCACCGTTGCGCTTCCATTTGACCCGTGAGTCTGCCTGTCCCAGTGCTTCGCCAATACCACTGACCAGCGCCCGCCCACTGCGGGGGTCGACGATGGCAAATTTGAGGGAAGAACTGCCGCAGTTCAGTACGAGTACATGGCTGGAGTTCTGCATATCTCACGCCGGCTGGATTTCGCGCATGTGTTAAGACTAGTTCAGGTTTGCGCCAATCAGACTGGAGAGGGAAATAGAAACCAAAAAAAGGGCCGCTAGTGCGGCCCGTCACAATGGGTGAAGCGATTCTCAGGGATAAGGAAGAATCTGCTTCCGGCAAATCGGCTCAGCCGAACTGGTTCATGGTGTTGTCTTTACCGGCCGCTTTCAGCGCAGCTTCACCGGCGAAGTATTCCTTGTGGTCGTCACCCATGTCGGAACCGGCCATGTTCTGGTGCTTGACGCAGGCGATACCTTGGCGGATTTCCTTGCGCTGCACACCTTCCACGTAACCCAGCATACCTTTCTCGCCGAAGTACTCTTTCGCCAGGTTGTCGGTGGACAGCGCAGCGGTGTGGTAGGTCGGCAGGGTGATAAGGTGGTGGAAGATACCCGCCTCACGGGACGCATCCGCCTGGAAGGTACGGATCTTCTCATCTGCCGCCTTGGACAGTTCGCTACCGTCGTACTCGGCACTCATCAGGCTGTCGCGGTCGTAAGAAGAAACGTCTTTGCCTTCTTCTTTCCACGCGTCGAATACCTGCTGGCGGAAGTTCAGGGTCCAGTTGAAGGACGGACTGTTGTTGTAAACCAGCTTGGCATTCGGAACCTGCTTGCGGATTTCGTCCATCATGCCGCCGATCTGGCGCACGTGGGGCTTCTCGGTTTCGATCCAGATCAGGTCGGCGCCGTTCTGCAGGGAGGTCACGCTGTCCAGCACGCAGCGGGCTTCACCGGTGCCCTTGCGGAACTGGAACAGATTGGAAGCCAGGCGCTTCGGACGCAGCAGCTTGCCTTCACGGTTGATAATCACATCGCCGTTCTGGAGGTCACCGGGAGCCACTTCTTCGCAATCCAGGAAAGCGTTGTACTGGTCACCCAGGTCGCCGGGTTCGTTGGTTACGGCAATCTGCTTGGTGAGGCCGGCACCCAGGGAGTCGGTGCGGGCAACGATTACGCCATTTTCTACACCCAGCTCGAGGAATGCGTAACGCACGGCGCGGATCTTGGCCAGGAAGTCCTCGTGGGGCACGGTTACCTTGCCGTCCTGATGGCCGCACTGCTTCTCGTCGGATACCTGGTTTTCGATCTGGATACAGCAGGCTCCGGCCTCGATCATTCTTTTCGCCAGCAGGTAAGTGGCTTCCGCGTTACCGAAACCGGCATCGATATCGGCGATGATCGGTACGATATGGGTAACGTGGTTGTCGATCTTGTCGATGGTCGCTTGCTCGGCCGCTTTGTCGCCGGCGTCACGGGCGGCGTCCAGTGCGCGGAACAGGCCGCCCAGCTCGCGGGCATCGGCCTGGCGCAGGAAGGTGTATAACTCTTCGATCAGGCCGGAAACCGCAGTTTTCTCGTGCATGGACTGGTCCGGCAGCGGGCCGAATTCGCTGCGCAGGGCCGCAACCATCCAGCCGGACAGGTACAGGTAGCGGCGGTCGGTCTTGCCCTCGAAATGTTTCTTGATGGAAATCATTTTCTGCTGGCCGATAAAACCGTGCCAGCAACCCAGGGACTGGGTGTACTTGGTGCAGTCCTTGTCGTAGGCCTCCATGTCTTTGCGCATGATATCCGCGGTGTAGCGGGCGATATCCAGGCCGTTCTTGAACTTGTTCTGCAGGCGCATACGGGCGACGGATTCCGGGCTGATAGCGTCCCAGGAGCTGCCATTGGCGTCGCACAGTTTGGCTGCCTTTTCGATTTCTTGAGAGTAGGTAGACATGGCTGATTCCTCGAAAGGTGACTGCAAGTAGGTGTTGCGTATCCTAGGAGTGATGGCATAATTTGGCTAATTTATTGTTGTTATTTCCGCTATACAAGCGGTGAATACATGGCAAAACCCAAGTAATTCTGCGATCCGTCACCCCGGCTGGAGTGGCGCCGCAGTCAAGTTTCCGTGAGTACTGCCGATGAATCTGGAACGAGCCGATCTGAACCTCCTGGTATACCTCGATGTGCTGCTGCGCGAGCGCAATGTGACCCGCGCGGCCAACCAATTGGGGCTGTCCCAGCCGGCCATGAGCAACGGTCTCAAGCGCCTGCGGGAACTGTTTGCAGATCCGCTGCTGGTGCGCACCCGCGAGGGCATGATGCCCACCGAGCGCGCCATGGAGCTGCAGCCCATGGTGCGCGAGGCACTGGCCGCGATCGACCAGGTGATTCAGCCGAATCGCGAGTTCGAGCCCGCGGAAGCCCGCCGCACTTTTCGCATCATGGCCAGTGACTATGCGGAATCCACACTGATTCCGCCGCTGCTGAAGCAGTTGCGCGTATCCGCTCCTGGTATCAGTTTAGACATCATGACGCCCAGTGACGTGAGCTTTGTGGATGTGGAACAGGGCAAGGTGGACATGGTGATCAACCGCTTTGACAGCATGCCGCAGAGCTTTCATCAGGCGACCATCTGGAGTGACAGTTTCTCCTGTGTGATGCGCGCGGATAACCCGATCCTCGACGACTACAGTCTGGAAAGTTATCTCGAGGCCCAGCACATCTGGGTGAGCAAAACCGGTATGGGGGTCGGAGTAGGGGTGAACCCGGAAGACGTGCAGCGCCTGGGATGGGTTGACGAGGCCATTGGGCGGGCGGGCAAAAAGCGGGATATCTCCGTATTCACCCGTCACTACCAGGTCGCCATGCTGCTGGCCGAGCAGAGTGACCTGATTGTCACGGTGCCCACGCGGATGGCGCAACTTGCCCATTCCAATCCCCGTGTGGTGCTGCGCGATCCACCGCTCAAGATCCCGCCGCTGGAGCTGAAAATGGCCTGGAGCCCACTGCTGCAGCAGAGCGCACCCCACCGCTGGATGCGGCGACTGATCCTGGATGTGGGGCGCCAGCTATAACTTGCCTATAACTTTGTCCCTGGCTTGTGTCCGGCTTCAAACCTTTATAATTCATGATGTAAATACTGAAGATTGCACCTATAAATTAGCGGTATGTACGGGCGCCTGTATAAAATGCCGCAAAACCTACCAGCACCATGAGGTCAGCTATGACGGAAAGAGTCCGCATCGGCGGTCTGCAGATTGCCGAAGAACTGCACAAACTGATAACCGAAGACGTGATTCCCGGCACCGGGGTCAGTGTCGAGGTGTTCTGGGCGGAGCTCGAAAAAATTGTCAATGACCTGGCCCCGGTCAACCGCACCTTGCTGCAGAAGCGCGACGAGATCCAGGCACAGATGGATCAGTGGTACCTGGACAACCCTCAGGGCTACCGCAATCTCCCCGCGTACAAGGATTTCCTGAAAAGTATCGGTTATCTGGTGTCGGAGCCCGCAGACTTCAGCGCGACCACGGAAAACGTCGACAGCGAAATTGCGACCCTGGCGGGCCCGCAGCTGGTGGTGCCGGTGATGAATGCGCGCTATGCACTCAATGCCGCCAACGCCCGTTGGGGCAGCCTGTACGATGCGCTCTACGGTACCGACGTGATCAGCGAAGCGGGCGGTGCGGAAAAGAGTGGTGGCTACAATCCAGTGCGCGGCGAGAAGGTGATTGCCTACGCCCGCGATTTTCTCGACCAGTCTGCGCCATTAAACCGCGCCAGCCACGCCGACGTGTCCGCCTATCGCGTCAACGGTTCGCTGCTGGAAGTTGAATTGCGCAGCGGCAAGGTGGCGACACTGAAAAATAGCCGTCAGTTCGTCGGTTACCGCGGTGCAGTCGAGTCGCCGGACGCGATACTGCTGGCGCACAACGGCCTGCATTTCGAGATCCAGATCGATCGCGACCACCCGATCGGCAAGACCGATCCGGCCGGTGTGAAAGATGTACTGGTGGAATCCGCACTCACCACGATCATGGATTGTGAGGATTCCGTGGCCGCGGTGGATGCGGAAGACAAGGCTCTGGTGTACCGCAACTGGCTCGGGCTGATGAAGGGCGACCTGGAAGAAACCCTTCGCAAGGGGGATAAAACCGTTGTTCGTCGGCTGAACCCGGATCGCGAATACAGGGGCGCCGAGGGTGGCCAGGTAAAACTCCCCGGACGCAGCCTGATGTTTGTGCGCAACGTTGGCCACCTGATGACCAACGACGCGATTCTCGACAAAGATGGCAACGAGATTCCCGAGGGCATTCTCGATGGCATGGTGACCACCCTTATCGCCATGCACGACCTGCGCGGCAGCGGTGACATCAAGAACTCCCGCACCGGCAGTGTCTATATCGTGAAACCGAAAATGCACGGTCCGGAAGAGGTGGCTTTCGCCAATACCCTGTTCGACCGCATCGAAGATGCGCTCGGCCTCGCTCGCAATACCGTGAAAATGGGCATCATGGACGAGGAGCGCCGCACCACGGTGAACCTCAAGGCCTGTATCGCCGCGGCGCGGGAACGGGTAGTGTTTATCAATACCGGATTCCTCGATCGCACCGGTGACGAGATCCACACTTCCATGCTGGCCGGCCCGATGATTCGCAAGGGCGATATGAAACAGTCCAAGTGGATTGCAGCGTACGAAGACTGGAACGTGGATACCGGCCTCGCCACCGGCCTCAAGGGCAGGGCGCAGATCGGCAAGGGCATGTGGCCGATTCCGGATCAGATGGCAGCGATGATGGAGGCCAAGATCGGCCATCCCATGGCCGGTGCCAACACCGCCTGGGTACCTTCTCCCACTGCGGCCACGCTGCATGCACTGCACTATCACAAGGTGGACGTGGCGAAAATTCAGGAAGACCTGGCGAAGCGCGAGCGCGCCAGTCTCGACGATATTCTCACTGTGCCGGTTGCTGACAATCCGCAGTGGAGCGCAGGGGATATTCAGCGGGAACTGGACAACAATGCCCAGGGTATTCTCGGCTATGTGGTGCGCTGGGTTGACCAGGGTGTCGGCTGCTCCAAGGTGCCGGATATCAATGACGTGGGCCTGATGGAAGACCGCGCGACCTTGCGCATTTCCTCCCAGCATATTGCCAACTGGCTGAAGCAGGGTATCTGCACCCGGGCCCAGGTGGAGGAAACCATGCGGCGCATGGCCGCGGTGGTGGATCGCCAGAATGCGGGCGATCCCAACTACCGGGACATGGCGCCGAACTTTGATAACAGCATTGCGTTCCAGGCGGCTTGCGAACTGGTGTTCGAGGGCTGTGCGCAACCCAACGGGTATACGGAGCCGGTATTGCATCGCCGGCGCAAGGAGTTCAAGGCCCGCAACGCGGTCTGAGCCTCCATCATTTTTGCGAAATTGACCTCCTGCAAAGCCTCGCCATCGTGCGGGGCTTTGTGTTTCTATACTCCCAAACAGCAGGTGAATTTTTCAGGGGAATCCGATGATCAAGACCACGACGCCAGGCATTGAAGGACACCAGATCGAAAAATATCTCGGGATTGTGGTTGGCGAGGCCATCCTCGGTGCCAATATCTTCAAGGACCTGTTCGGTGCGGTGCGGGATATTGTCGGTGGTCGTTCCGGTGCCTACGAGCGGGAGATGGGCAAGGCCCGCGAAATCGCATTTGAAGAAATCGAGCAGCAGGCCCGCGCGCTGGGAGCCAATGCCATCGTGGGCATTGACCTGGATTACGAAGTGGTTGGGGAAAAGGGCGGCATGATGATGGTGAGTGTCAGCGGTACTGCGGTGAAATACCGTTAACCGGTTGCGACTTTCGGCCAATGACGAAATTACCCGGCACTTACGACTTTGTCAGTTATGTTGAACCGGACCCGCAGCCCGGTACTCAGGTGCTTGCCAGCGAAGCCGCCGTGGCGATCAGTTTTAATGGCATCAATCACGCGGTGATGATGGCAACTCCCTGTGACCTGGAGGACTTCGCCATCGGTTTCAGCCTGTGCAACGGTATCGCTACCTCCGCGCACCAGGTGCTGGATGTGGAAACTGCGTTTGTCGAAAATGCGGTTACCCTGGATATCACCCTGAACCAGCGTGCGATGCAGCAGTTTCGACAGGCCCGACGGGCACTGGCGGGCACCAGCGGGTGTGGCCTGTGCGGCGTTGAAGCTCTGGAACAGGCGCTGGCGCCGCCCGGGGCTGCTGTGGGTGCTCCCGGTAGTCTTTATCCGCAGCGACAGACTCCGGCGGCATTGCCGGCGCTGGCGCACCTCCGGGAGCTGCGCCAGCGCTTCCGGGAATCGCAACAGCAGCGCTGTTCCCGCGGTGCCATGCACGCGGCTCTGTTTGTAGATGGAGATGGCAATACCCGTGCCTGCCGGGAGGATATTGGCCGTCACAACGCCCTGGACAAACTGCTGGGTGCCTGCGCCCGCGAGAGTATCGGGCTGGAGGGCGGCTTTGTTGCCATTACCAGTCGCTGTAGCCTGGAACTGGTACAGAAGGCCGTGCGCGCCGGTGTTTCCACCCTGGTGAGCCTCGCTTCTCCCTCGGATTTGTGTGTCCGCTGGGCGCAACAATATCACCTGAACCTGATCCATATGACGTCGCAAGACAGTCCGCGGGTATACAGTCCCGCGCCCGTCGAAGCCAAACGCCTGATGGCCAGTAACGTGAAGGAAGGCCCATGAAAACCCCGGTAGACCGCTTTCGTTTCCGTCCGTATGACCGGCCCGCGGCTGGCTGGGGCGCGCTGCGCAGCGTTGCCCACGCCTGGCTGGACAGCAGGCAGCCGTTCAAGAACCTGCGTGCGATGTTGCAGACCAACCAGCACGGCGGCTTTGATTGTCCGGGTTGCGCCTGGGGGGAGGGGCCCAAAGAGGGCAATATCCGCTTTTGCGAAAATGGCGCCAAGGCGGTGAACTGGGAAGCCAGTGGTCGTGGGGTGGATGCGGGATTTTTTGCCGATAACAGTATTGAAGAATTGCTCGCGCAGGACGATTACTGGCTCGAATACCAGGGCCGCCTGACCGAGCCAATGTATTACGACGGCAGTGATGGCCACTACCGTCCGATTTCCTGGGAGCGCGCATTTGCGGTGATTGCGGAACATCTCAATGGGCTGCAATCGCCAGATGAGGCGGCGTTTTATACCTCCGGGCGCGCCAGTAACGAAGCCGCATTTCTCTACCAGCTATTTGCCCGCGGGTTTGGCACCAACAACCTGCCGGACTGCTCCAATATGTGTCACGAGGCGAGTGGAGTCGCGCTGAAGGAAAGTATCGGTACCGGCAAGGGCACGGTGACCTACGAGGACTTTGCCCGAGCGGAAGCGATTTTCGTGATCGGGCAGAATCCCGGTACCAACCATCCGCGCATGCTGGAGCCGCTCAGCGAGGCGGTGTCCCGCGGCGCCCAGGTAGTGGTTTTCAATCCCCTCCGAGAGCGCGGGCTGGAACGGTTTCAGGCGCCCCAGGATCCGCTGCAGATGCTGACCAATAGCGACTCGGCGCTCAGTACCGCCTATTTGCGGCCGGCACTCGGCGGCGATATTGCGGTCATCCGCGGTATCGCGAAATTGCTTTTCCAATGGCAGCAGGAGGCGCAACAGGAACCGGTGACAACCGGGGGCGAGGGCGGTGCAACCGGCCCGCTGGACCTGGAGTTTATCGAACAGCACTGCACCGGGTTTGCGGAATATCAGGCCGAGGTAGAGGCCACCAGCTGGCAGAGCATCCTCGACAAAAGCGGCCTGGAGAAAGATGAGCTGGAGCGCGCGGCGCATATTTTCTGTCGCAGCAATGCCACCATCATCTGCTGGGCCATGGGCATCACCCAGCACCGGCACTCGGTGGCGACGATTCAGGAAATTACCAATCTGCAGCTATTGCGCGGCCAGGTGGGCCGTCCCGGCGCGGGCCTGTGTCCGGTGCGCGGGCACAGCAACGTGCAGGGCGACCGCACCATGGGCATCGACGACAATCCGCCCGCGGCATTCCTCGATGCGCTGGAGAGGCGCTTCGAGTTTTCGGTGCCGCGGGAACCGGGTCTGAATGTGGTAAAAACCATCGAGGCCATGCTCGACGGCCGGGTAAGCGTATTTGTCGGCCTCGGAGGCAACTTTGCCCAGGCGACGCCCGACAGTGCGCGCACTCACCAGGCGCTGCGCAACTGCGCGCTCACGGTACAGATCAGTACCAAGCTCAATCGCAGCCACCTGGTCACGGGTAAATCCGCGTTGATACTACCCTGTCTCGGGCGCACCGATATCGACGAGCAGAGATCCGGCCCGCAGGCGGTGACTGTTGAAGACTCATTCAGCATGGTGCACGCATCCAGTGGCCAGTTGCGCCCGCTGTCCGCGGAAATGCGCTCGGAGCCGGCGATTATTGCCGGAATGGCCCAGGCCACCCTGGGCAAGACGCCGGTGGACTGGCTGCACCTGATAGACGATTACCGCCGGATCAGGGAGTTGATCGCCGACGTGATACCGGGATTTGACGGCTTCAACCAGCGGCTGTCTACGCCCGGCGGTTTCTATCTGCAAAACCCTGCAGGGCAGCGCCAGTGGAATACCGCAGGTGGGCGCGCGCTCTTTGTCAGTCACCCGTTACCGGATGTAATGCCGGCACAGGTGACCGCGCACAAAGGGAGAACGCCGGATCTGCTGTTGCAGACGTTGCGCTCTCACGACCAGTACAACACCACCGTTTACGGCCTGAATGACCGCTATCGGGGCGTGCAGGGAGAGCGCCATGTGCTGTTCGCCCATCTCGATGATATTCACCGTCTCGGCTTCGAGGATCGGCAAAAGGTGGATATTGTTTCCCTGTGGAATGATGAGATCGAGCGCCGCGTGCGGGGTTTTACCCTGATTGCCTACGATATTCCCCGCGGTCAGGCTGCCGCCTATTATCCGGAGGCCAATCCGCTGGTGCCGCTGGAAAGTTACGGTGTGGGTAGTTTTACTCCGACCTCGAAATTGATCGCGATTCGGCTGGAACAGAGCAGTTTGCCCGGGCGGATCATATAGGGCGGGAAAGGCTGCTGAGGTGAAAAACGAGTGGGGGAAAGGCTGGTGCGGGAACCTGACCGGCCGTAACGATTGCCCTGGCTCAGATCAGCAGGCGCCGCAAATCCGGATCGGGACGGGCGTGGGTCCACGCCTGTTCGAACACATCCCGCAGCTGCCGCACCCGCACCGGGTTTTCCGGATCGTGGCACCCGCGCCACTGCTCCAGATCTTCGCAGTTCAGTAACTGTACGCCATCGGCGAGTACAAATTCCTGCGTTTTCGATTCCGCTGCAGGCTGAAGCTTCTTCAGTTCAATACGGGTGCTCAGGCGCTGAATGAGCGGGAGCAAACGGTGGGGTCGCCGCAACAGCGGCTCGCTGTCGGCAATCAGGATCTGCAGTCGCGCATAGCGACTGCTGCGAACAAATTCCGAGAGCAACTGAACGGTTTCGCGCTCGTGGTACAGCGGTCGGGCCAGCTGCTGCGAGTAAATCTGCACTTGGCGGCGCGCCGTTCCCAGCAGGTACTGCAAAGCGCGGGAAAATTCCCCGGCACCGAGCAAGGTGCGGGAAGTCGGCTCACTCATCGGTCGCCGGTTCCTCGAGCGGCAGTTGCAGCTCCATGCGCACATGGGGGATATTCGCCTCAAAAAATTCCTCGCCTACCGGTTTGAAACCCGCTTTCGCGTAAAACGGAATAGCGTGGCTCTGGGCGTTGAGGTACACGCATTTCTGCCCTTCGGCGCGGGCAAATTTGCAGATGAACAGCAGCAGTTGAAGACCCGCGCCCAGGCCCCGGGCATCGCGCAAAATGGCCATTCGACCAATTTTTCCGTCGCCAGTAATCCGCCCGGTGCCGACCGCCTTGTTCTGGTAAAACACCAGGAAGTGCTGGGCCTTGGGCTCGTGTTCGTCCCACTCGATCTCCGGCGGCACCGCCTGTTCTTCCACAAATACCCGCTGGCGAATGGAGCGGATGGTGTCGTAATCGTTGTTCCAGTCGGCCAGGCGCACAAACAGGCTCACGGCTATTCCTCCTCGTCCCAGTCTTCTTCGCCTTCCGGGTAGATAAGGCTACCCTGCGAAACCAGTTGATCGATCAGACCATTCTCGCCAACCAGTTCCGGGTGCGTATCCAGGTCCGCAGCGCTCAGGGTGCGGGAATTGCAGAAGGCCTCGGCAAAGAGCAGCGGAGCCGGGAAGGATTCGCCGTCGATAAACAGGGTTTGTGGGTCGCGGCAGAAAGCGCAGCGGGAACCCGGATTCAGGATCAGGCTGGCGCCCTCTGCCAGCTGGTCGCGCCAGTCTTCCGCGGTACCCGCATCCAGCGCGATGGTGTCCGGATATTTGGCCTCGGTCATGATGGCGCCGAACCACTGGGCAATATTCTGCGGTTGCTGGAGCCACTCGGATAATTGCTTCTGTACCCGCGCCACCGATTCCCCATCGATCTCCGAAGGGTTGGCGGGAATCGTCAGGTCAGGATCCGTATAGCGGATGTGATCCGGCAGGCCCATGGCCAGCTCGGCGGCGAGGTCTTCCAGCAGGGTGCGCGCAGAGGGTGCGCGGAAGCCGACGGAAATTGTGGTGCAGCCGCCTTCGGCAATGCCCCAGTGGCTAAATTGGGGCGGCAGGTAGAGCATGTCGCCCGGTTCCAGCAGCCAGCTGCTTTCCGCTTCAAATTCCCTGAGGATATTAAGGTTTGTTTCCTCTACCCGGAGACTGCCGGAGTCCGCCTTGGCGCCCAGGTGCCAGCGGCGTTTGCCCTCGGCCTGCAGCAGGAATACATCGTAAAAGTCGTAGTGAGGTCCGACAGAGCCCTGATCGGCGGCGTAGCTGATCATGATGTCATCGAGCCGCCAGTCCGGGATAAAACGGAACTTTTCCTTCAGTTCCGCCACTTCTGGTATCCACTGGTCCACCGCCTGCACCAGCAGTGTCCAGTGGCTTTTCGGCAGATTGAAGAAGTCCTCTTCCGCAAAGGGGCCGTTGCGCAGCTGCCAGGGCCCCTCGCTGCCGTGCTCTTCGATCAGTCGCGACTCGATATTTTCCTCGAGTGCCATGCCGGCCAGCTCTTCGCCGGAAATCGGTGACTCGAAATCGGGAAACGCCTGGCGAATGAGCAATGGCTTTTTCTGCCAGTAGTCGCGCAGGAATTCCTCGACACTGATATCCCCCAGATGGGTCAGAGCTGTCGTCACGGCATGGTCTCCAGACAGTAGGTCAGATGTTGTTTGCCTGGTCAATCGCGTTGCCGATATAGCTGGCCGGCGTCATTTCGCGCAGAGCCTGCTTGGCTTCTTCCGGCATTTCCAGCCCGTCGATAAAGGTCGCCAGGGTTTCCTTGTTGATGCCCTGACCGCGGGTAAGCGCTTTCAGTTTTTCGTACGGCTCTGCGATGTTGTAGCGGCGCATCACGGTCTGAATCGGCTCCGCCAGCACTTCCCAGGCGTTGTCCAGGTCTTCCGCCAGGCGCGCCTGGTTAATTTCCAGTTTGCTCAGGCCCTTGAGAGTGGCGGCGTAGGCGATCACGGAATAGCCCGCGCCTACGCCCATATTGCGCAGTACGGTGGAGTCGGTCAGGTCGCGCTGCCAGCGGGAAACCGGCAGCTTGGCCGCCAGGTGCTGGAATACCGCATTGGCAATACCCAGGTTGCCTTCGGAATTTTCGAAGTCGATGGGGTTGACCTTGTGCGGCATGGTGGAGGAGCCCACTTCGCCGGCAACGACTTTCTGCTTGAAGTAACCCAGGGAGATGTAGCCCCAGATATCCCGGTCGAAATCGATCAGGATGGTGTTGAAACGGGCAATGGCGTCGAACAGTTCGGCGATGTAATCGTGGGGCTCGATCTGGGTGGTGTAGGGATTCCAGGTCAGACCGAGGGACGTAACAAAGGCTTCGGCATTGGCCTGCCAGTCGACTTCCGGGTAGGCGGACAGGTGCGCGTTGTAGTTGCCCACCGCACCATTGATTTTGCCCAGCAGCTCCACATCGTGAATCTGCTTAACCTGGCGACGCAGGCGTGCGACCACGTTCGCCAGCTCCTTGCCCACGGTGGTGGGACTGGCAGTCTGGCCGTGGGTGCGGGACAACATGGGAACAGCGGCGAAATTTTTCGCCAGTGCGGCAATTTCGCTGATGATCTGGTTCATCGCTGGCAGCAGTACCTGGTCGCGGCCGGCGCGGAGCATCAGCGCGTGAGACAGGTTGTTGATGTCTTCGGAGGTGCAGGCGAAGTGGATGAACTCGCTGACTGCCGCCAGTTGCTCGTCACCTTTTACCTTTTCCTTGAGGAAGTATTCCACGGCCTTTACATCGTGGTTGGTGGTGCGTTCGATTTCCTTGATGCGCCCGGCATCCTGCAGGGAAAACTGGCTGACGATGTCATCCAGGATCTGGTTGCTGTTGCCGGTGAAAGGCTGGACTTCGGCAATTTTTTCGTGACGCGCCAGCTGTTGCAACCAGCGTACCTCCACTTCCACCCGCGCGCGGATCAGGCCGTATTCGCTGAAAATATCGCGCAGTGCCGCAGTTTTGCTTTCGTAGCGTCCGTCAATGGGGGAAACCGCAGTCAGGGCGGATAGCTCGACAGTCATCATCTTTCTCCGATAAAGAAGTCAGCCGCATTGTGCAGGCGCACGGTGCGGCATAAAACAAAAAAGGTTCAGTGCTCCAGGCTCTCGTATTTCGAGATCAGGGCGTCCATGGCGGCAATCAGTTTTTTCCGCTGAAACAACAGGTGCATGCGGCGGCCACCCAGTTGCCGCCACAGCATGGCAGCGCGCACTCCGGCAAACAGCATGGTGCGAATCTGGTTGGCAATGCGCTGCTGTTGCAGGTAATTGAAGTCGCCCAATACCTGAATGCGGAAGCGAAAAGTGCTCAGAGTGTCACTGTAGATACTGGCCAGGCTGGCGAACACATTTTCGTGCCCGGTACCGAAGTGATCAGTCTGCAATTGCGCTTTCTCGAGGCGGCTGCCAATAATCGACAGCAAGTCCGGTTTCTTTGCCAGTTGCCGCTGCAGATAGAGGATGGAAAGCACATAGCGCAGGCAGTCGGTATATTCCGGGTGTTGCCGGGTTGCCAGCAGCTGACGAGCGCCGCGCAGCCCGGGAAGCAGCTTTTCGACGCCGCCGAAAACATCTTCGGTGGTTTCCGGGT
>Ga0207814_100503_pt1 | contig 20456 bp, 12 predicted proteins | sample TtaePargueraPR_7_FD_187755 | JGI IMG/M metagenome (GOLD analysis project Ga0207814, IMG submission 187755) | Aerobic enrichment media microbial communities from Bioluminiscent Bay, La Parguera, Puerto Rico - Tt and P1 (2) (SPAdes) | ecosystem: Environmental > Aquatic > Marine > Unclassified ... | reverse complement strand
GACCTCGAGCGCTGCTACGAGGCCTCCAACACCGCCGCCCAGGCGGTGGCCAACGACGACACCCGCTGGGCGGTCTGCGACCAGCCGAGCTTCCTCGGTGACAACGGCGGGGCGCGCTTCGAGGAGCCGGGAACGGAGACCGCCCGCTTCGCCACGCCGGTCGCGGTGAGCGATGCCAAGGTGCCGGGGATCGAGCTGGCGTACGAGTTCTCGGCGACGATCGGCAACGCCCGGGTCTGGTATGGCGGCAACACGCCGCACGAGCGCAACTCGACCGGTGACGCGACCCTCGAGTTCTGGCTCCAGCCCTCGGGCCTCGCCAATGGCGAGCAGATCGTCTGCGAGTGGGGAGGCGCCGACGACGGCAGCTACCTCGCGCTGGTCGACGACACCCTGAACTTCGTCATCGACGGCGAGGACGGCCCCGGCGGCGCCGACGTGATCACGACGCTGAGCCACACCCTGACCAACACCGACTGGATCCAGGTGGTGTGCGTCTACAAGAACACCAACGACGCCACCGCCAACGATTCGGCGGAACTCTGGGTCGACGGCCAGCTGGTCGACAGCGTCTCCGGCGTCCACATCAACGACTGGGCCGGGAACAACCCGGCCGGCATCGGGAACGCCGAGGCGGGCATGGCCGGCGGTCCGGTCACCACGCCGGTCAACTTCGAGGGGCTCATCGCCCGCGTCGCCCTCTACAACCCGGCCTTCACCGCATCCCAGATCCTGCAGAACTACGTGGCGCTCACCCGCGACGCCAGCGCCGCGGTGCCGCTGGCCGACGGCGGCGGCTACACGGTCTCGGAGTCGCTGGGCATCCAGTCGCTGACACTCGACGATGACGACGCGACCACGCCCTCGCCGCTGTTCACGACCAATGATCCCGGCGAGATCGAGGCCGGTTGCTTCGACGCCGGCGTGGTGGCCCAGACCACCACCTACACCGTCACCGCCACCGGCCCGCTCGGCAGCACCGCGCGGACCGGCACGGTGAGCGTCGGCGGTGCGGGCACTTCGTTCGGCGAGCTGGTCCAGGCCGATGCACCGCTCGCGTGGTACCGCTTCGACGAGGCCGCCGGCAGCCCGACGATCTTCGACTCCAGCGGCAACGGCCACCATGCCACGATCTTCACCGGCGACCTGGTGCTCGGGGCGACGGGTCCGGTCGACGGCGCGCTCGACCTCGGCGGCAACCAGGTCATCGAGCTGCCGATCGACTTCAACCCCCGGGATCCGGACGGCGACGACGACGAGTTCGACGGCGACCCCGACGGCGTGGAGGGCTTCACCATCGAGGCGCTGGTCTACCTCGACGTCGACGAGGCACGGGATCCCTACACGGCGATCGCCTCCCAGCAGGACCTCAACGGGACCGGTCGCACCGTGCTGGAGGTCGTCACCGGGAGCCCGCGCCTGCGCAGCTTCATCGGCGGCGCGGCGCTCGAGACCGCCGCGGGGATCCTCGACGACGCCTGGGCGCACTACGCCTTCGTCTGCAAGTACAACGACGACTTCAGCGACTACGAGATCTCCTTCTACAAGGACGGCGTCCACGACGAGACCTTCGAGGGGGTCCTCGTCGAGGGTTCGGACGGTCGCTGGCAGCTCGGCACCGCCAAGGCGCTGGTGTCGGACTGGAACGGCCTGTTCGACGAGGTCGCCTTCTACCTCGAGGCCCTGCCCGAGGCCACGCTCAAGGCCCACGCCGATGCCTTCATCTCCGAGTCGCAGATCGGCCTGCTGGCCTTCGGCCCGGATGCGGTCATCGGGGCGGGCGGAAGCACCGAGCTGACCGTCAAGACGGGCGGCGGGATGTCGGGATCGATCGACCAGGGCGTCGGCGCGGTCGGCCCGGGCCTCGACACGGTCACGGTGTCGCCCACCGGGACGACGGACTACACCCTCACGGTCGGCGGCGAGACGCGGACGGTCACGGTGAGCGTGCTCGGGCCGATCCGGGTGCTCGAGACCGGGATCAACGACGGTGGCTTCTTCTTCATGACGGTCGCGAACCTGCTGCCCGACCGGAGCTACGACCTCAGCTACTCCGCCGACCTCGAATCGGCCTTCACCAGCTTCGGCGTGAGCGCGGAGGGCGCCGGGGAGACGCCGGTCACCTTCACCGACACCCTGCCCGCCAGCTCGTCGCAGGCCGGCTTCTACCGGCTCGACGAAATGCCGGCCGCCCCGTGACCGCCGGGGCGCGGCGGGCGCCTCACTCCAAGGCCTTCGCCGCGGCGTCCTGGAAGTCGCGGCGGAGGTCGGAGCCGTCGGAGTTGGGGAAGTTGGCGCGCTGGACCATCAGGACGAAGACGCGCTTCTCGACCGGGTCGATCCACGCCTGGGTGCCGTAGGCGCCGCCGTGGCCGAACGACCCCGGGGACAGCGCCCCGGTGACGCCCTGCGGCTCCCTGACCACGCAGCAGCCGAGCCCCCAGCCGTTGCCGGGGGTGAAGCCGGTCTTCAGGTCGCCCGACTGGATCGAGGTCATCCTGCGGACGGCCTCGCGGGACAGGTAGCGGGTGCCGTCCAGCTCGCCCCCGTTGAGCAGCATGAGGCCGAAGCGGTGGTAGTCGCGGGCGGTGGAGAACAGCCCGCCGTTGGCGAGTGGGTAGCGCTCGCGGGAGGTGACCGGCTTGCCGTGGAGGAAGAACAGCGGGGCCGGCTCGAGCACGCCCTCGCTACTACGGGAATAGGAGGTGGCGAGCCGCTCCGCCCGGGCGGCGGTCGGGTAGAAGGAGGTGTCGCCCATCCCGAGGGGCTTGAAGAGGCGCTGCTCGAGGAATTCGGGGAAGCTCTGTCCGGAGGCCACCTCGACCACGCGGGCGGCGGTGTTGATGCCGGTCTGGCAGTACTGCCACTTCGAGCGCGGGGCGAACTGGACCGGCTTGGCGGCGACCCGTTCGGTGAGCTCGGCCAAGGTGGTGATGCGGGCCGACTCCCCGCCGCCCAGCTCGGCGAGGCCGCAGGTGTGGGTGAGGCAGTCGGCGATGGTGACGCTCACCGGATTGCCGTCGGCGTCCCTGAGGGCCTTGAACTCGGGCAGGTGCTTCGACACCGGGTCGTCGACGTCGAGCTTGCCGGCGTCCTGCATCATCATCACCGCGGCGCCGGTCACCGGCTTGGTCATCGAGGCGATCCAGAACAGGTCGTCGGCCTTCATGGCCCGGTCGCCGGCGAGGTCGGCGTGGCCGAGGGCCGAGAGGTGGACGAGCTTGCCGCCTTCGGAGACCAGGGTGACCGCCCCGGCGACCTCGTGGTCGGCGATGGCCTTCTCGACCACGCGGTCGACTTCGGGAAGCACGGGGGTTTCGGCGGCGAGGCCGCTGCCGATCAGGAGGAGGAGCAGGGGTTTCATCGACCGCAGGGTAGCGCGGGTGACGGCGGAGGAAACCACGGAACACGCGAAAGACACGGAGGCCGCACGAAGCTCGAAACTCGCGAAGGGACGCGGAAGGCAGACGGATCCGGGAGCCGGCGGCTTTTTGAGGACGGGATGAAGCGTTCCACGTTCTCGGCGATGATGATCGGCGGTGCCGCCGTGGTGGCCATCGATGCGGGGATCTACCTCTCCTGGCGCGGACTGTTTCCCCACAGCTCCTGCGGGCTCGCGATGCCGAAGAAGGACTTCCAGGACCTGGCCTCGGCGGTGAGGATGTACGCGATCAACGCGGGGCGGCCGCCGACGACTTCGCAAGGCCTGGAAGCCCTGGTTTCGGCACCGACCCGGGGGCCGGTGCCCGCCATCTATCGCCCGCTGATGAAGGAGGTGCCGCTCGATCCATGGGGAAGGCGCTACGACTACATCTGCCACGGACGGTCGGCCGATGGAAGGGACTGGGACTTCGAGATCCGCTGCGCGGGAGCGGACGGGCACTGGGGCACCGACGACGACCTCTCGAGCCGCGACTGAGCGTCACTTGAGCACCACGCGGAAGAAGCGGCACGGGTCGGCTCCCGGCGCGCCGAGATCGTAGCTGGTCTCGGCGCCCGCGGAGGCGGGAAGGTCGTCGACGACCTCGGTCCAGGCGAGGGCCGTGAGGTCGTCGGTCGACTCGACGCGGTAGAGCGCGCCCGGGGCGGACGGCCACCGGAGCACCAGTCCCTGGCCCTGGGGTTCGGGGATCACCCGGAAGTAGCTGTTGGCGTCCAGCGGATCGGTGCCGGTCCGGACCTCGTCGCCGTCCTTGGTACGATCCCCGTCGGAGTTGTCGTTGTCGGGGTCGGTCTCGCCCGGATCGACCAGCCCATCGAGGTCGGGGTCCTCGTCGCGGTCGGGAATGCCGTCGGCGTCGACGTCGACCGTGGCGTTGTCCGGGATCGACACCACGTTCCCGCTCGGGGCGCTGCTGGTGATACTCGGGACCAGCGGGCCGGGGTCACCCCAGGTCGCGTCGAGCTCCTGCGCCAGCGCGCGGGCCATGAGGGTGACGGTTTCCGGCCGCGTCGCGGCGAGGTCGAGGCTCTCGGTCGGGTCGGCGGCGAGGTCGTAGAGCTGCCAGGTGTTGGACTGGTAGTTGTAGATCAGCTTCAGGTTGTCCCGGCGGATCCAGGAGAAGTAGTCGCTGCGGTGCGGGTGGGGATAGTGCATCACCAGCTCCTGCGGCCGATGGTGGCCGTCCTGCCCGGCAAGGTAGGGCCGGAGGTCGTGTCCGTCCTCGCCGAAGCCCGGGGCGCCCGGGACGCCCGCCACTTCCAGCAGCGTGACGGGCACGTCCCAGCTCGCGACGATGTCGGTCTCGACGCTGTTCTCGGGGACCGGCAGCGCCTGCTGGAAGGCATTCGAGGGATCGGGCGCCGCCCACGCGGCGATCATCGGGATCCGGGTGCCGCCCTCCCACTTCGAGCCCTTCTTGCCGCGCATCGGGAAGTCGGAGAACGAGCCGGACGGCAGGCCGTCGACCGTGGTGGCCGGGCTGTCGCTGCCGTTGTCGCCGAGGAACACGAGGAGCGTGTCCCCGGCGACGCCGAGCTCGACGAGCTTCTGGCGGATCGAGCCGATCGCGAGGTCCATGCCCTCGGCCATGGTGGCGAAGGCGCGGTGGTTGGCGTTGACCCCGTCGCCGTAGTCGCCGGTGGCGTTCGGGTTGGCGGTGAAGGGGGCGTGAACCGCGTAGAACGACATGTTGAGGAAGAACGGACGCCCCTCGTCGACCGCGGCTTCGAGCGCCTGGTTCGCCTCGATCGCCAGCGCCTGGGTCAGGTACATCGAGCCGTCGTAGTCGTCCATCCCGGGCATCCCGCCGTAGGCCGGGCTTCCGAGGTAGTTGCTGAACGGGTGGCCCCAGTGGCTGCCCGCCACATTGAGGTCGAAGCCCAGGTCGGTGACCGCGATGGAGCTGTTGGCGAAGTGGGCCTTGCCGACGTGGATCGTCCGGTAGCCCGCCTCGCCGAGGAGGCGGGGAAGGGTCACGTCGCTGCCGTCGATGCCCCGGCTGCGCCAGTTCGGCGGGGCACCGGATCCGCCGCCGCCGACCCAGTCGGTCACGGCGTGGCGCGCGCTGTTGCGGCCGGTCATCAGGCCGCAGCGGGTCGGGCTGCAGACCGACTGGGCGTAGGCCGAGGTGAAGCGCATCCCGGAGGCGGCGAGGGCGTCGAGATGCGGCGTCTGGTAGAAGTCGTTGAACCGGTAACCGACCGGTTTGCCGCCGCCGTCGAGGGAGAACGGGACCGAGGTGTCCTGGGGCCCGTAGTCGTCGGCGAGGAAGACCACCAGGTTCGGGCGCGCCGGGCCGGAGGCGATCTCGAGCTCGCGGGTCGAGCTGCCGTGGGCGTTGGTCGCGCGAAGCACGAAGGTGGTGGTGCCGTCTACGGTGACGGTCGTATTTCCGCTCCCTCCGGGAGGGATCGGGCCGAGGTCGCCGACATCGGGGTCGATCGAGAGGGTCTCGGCCCCGCTGGTTTCCCAGCTGAGGACGACCGAACCCCCGGCGGGAACGTAGGACCTGTCGGCGGTGAAGGAAACAATGGCCGGCGGCGGCGGCGACCCGTCGTCGCCCTCGAGCGAGATTCCGTCGTAGGTGGCGTAGGCGCCGCCTGCGGTCATGTTGGTCTGGTAGACCTCGAGCGTGTAGTCGCCGGCGCCGAGGGTGGTGCCGGCGAGGTCGAAGGCGACCGGGTGGTAGGCCGCTCCGGCTCCGTAGTCCTCGACCGAGCTGTCGGTGAGCGGCGTGCCCAGGGTGCCGCCGGAGAGCGAGAACACCAGCGTCGAGGCGTAGGCCTGGTCCTGGTTGCCGGTGTTGGTGGTGTGACCGGATCGCACGGTCAGGGTGGTGAGGTCCCGCGGCTCCGACAGGGTGAACTGCAGCGAGAAGCCGCGCCTGGAGGTGCTGCGGTCCCCGTCGAGGTTGTGGTTCCGCGAGAGGTAGACGTTGTCCGCACCGGCGTAGGTCGCGGACCCTCCCTGGAGCTGCGCGAAGCCCCCGGCGGTCCCGCCGTCTCCGGTGGAAACGGCAGTGAGGCCCGAGATCGTGGCGACCGAGGGATCGGTCGCCCAGTCGTGGATCGCGAGGGTGGCGCTGCCGCTGCTGTTGTCGGTGTTCCCGGCGAGCACGGCAGCGCCCGTGTTCCCCACGAAATCGCTGCGGAAGAGGGTGGACGGCGAGCCCTGCGCCGCGGCGGCGGCCAGCAGGAGGGCGGAGAGTCGAAGAGTCACTTGGGTCATGTCAGGGCCGTGCGTTCTCCCGGGACCAGAGCACCCGATCAGCGGCGCCGACGGGCGAGCAGCGCGAGCCCGGCGAGTCCGCTCAGCAGGACGGTCGAGGGTTCGGGGATGGACTCGAGCGAGATCCCGTCGAAGCTGGCATAGGCCCCGCCGCCCGGCATGTTGGCCTGGTAGACCTCGAGGGTGTAGCTGCCCGCGCCGAGGGTGGTGCCGGTGAGGTCGAAGCCGACCGTGTGGTAGTCGGGGCCGACGGCGTAGTCCTCGGGTGAGGAGCCGCCCACGGGCGCGCCGAGGGTGCCGCCGGAGAGATTGAACACCAGGTCCGAGGTGAAGGCCTGGTCCTGGTTGCCGGTGTTGGTGGTGTGCGCGGAGAGGACGGTGAGAGTGGCCAGATCCCACGGCGCATCGAGCGTGAAGCTCAGGCTGAACCCGCGGTAGTTGTCGGCGCGCGAGGCGTCCGTGTTGTGGTTGGGGTTCAGAAACAGGTTGTCGCCGTTGGCGTAGGTCGCGGCTCCGTTCTGGAGCTGGGCGAAGCCTCCGCCGGCCGAACTCGTTCCGCCGTCGTTGGTGGTGATCGCGGTCAGGTCGGAGATCGCGGTCACGGAGGGATCGAGCGTCCAATCGGTGATCGTGACGGTGCTGCTGCCGATGGTGTTGTCGGTGTTGCCGGCGAGCACGGTGGCTCCGGTGTTGCCGTCGAAGTCGCTCGAGAACAGCGTCGCGGCGGGGGCCGTGCCGACGAGGGAGGAAGCGAGCAGGAGGATCGGAAGTCGGATCTTGGAGTTCATGGACAGTGGGGTCTTGGTGTTGGCTCACCAAGTCACTGCGCGTCTCCCCGGGATCTTAACTTGCGATGTGGTTCTTCTGGCCGAAAGCTGACGGCGGCTACGGTTCGCCGAGCTCGTAGAGGGCCCCGGCCTCGTCGGGGTCCAGCGCGCCGGCGTGGATGCGCAGCTCGTCGATCAAGCCGGGAAAACTGCCGGGCCGGGGGTCGATGCTCAGGCCGATCAACAGCGGGCGCGCCCGGCCGGGATGGGTCTCGGTGTCCGGCTGGTCCGCGGTGACGTCGCGGGGAAGCGGGGCGAACTGGCGACGGGTGAGCGCCTCGGGTTTTCCATCGACATAGATCGCGAATCCCGGCAGCTCGGCGTTCGCCGACCCGGAGGAGAACACCGCCACGACGTGGTGCCACTTGCCGTCGTTGAGCGGGGTCGAGCCGTCGTAGGCGATCAATCCGAGGGAGATGCGGGCGACGGCCGGACCGGATGCCGCTTCCTGGGCGATGAGCACCTTCCATTTTCCGATCGCGCCCGAGGGCTGGCCCCAGTTGGCGACGGCCGGCATGTGGGTGAATCGGGCGCCGGCCTCGACCCGGGTCCAGAAGCTGACCGAGCGGGGGAGGTCGCCGGCAAGGCCCGGCCAATCGGTCTCGACGTGGTCACCGTCGCCGCCCAGGGCGATCGCCTGGCCGATCTTCCCCGGGACCAGCCTGGGGCGGGACGGATGTCCCTCGGCATCGAGGTAGCGGGCCCGGATCGAGGGCGCCTTCGGCAGCGAACCCTCGACGGGGAGCGTCGGCCCGCGGTGGCGGTCGAAGCGGAAGTGCAGCTCCGGAAGTCCGTCGGGAAGCCCGTCGGGAAAAGCCTCGCCGTCGAAGTCGACCGCCTGCAAGCGGCCGACCGGATCGGCCAGGCGCGCCTCCCCGGCGCCGAGTTCGGCCGAGGTCGGGTGGCCGCGCAGGGTTTCGACGCGGACCCGCCCGCGGATCACGTGGACCTCGTGGGCGCGGTCCGGGAAGGCGTGGATGCCGAACTCGGTGCCGAGGTCGATGACCCTCAGCTCGCCGGTCCGGACGGTGAAGCCGACGTCGGGCTTCTTGATGTGGAAGAAGGCCGACCCGCGTTCGAGTCGGAGGCTTCCGGGGGCCTCGAGCACGAAGCTCGCCGGCGCCTGGAGGGTCGCGCGCGAGCCGGTGGCGGCGAGGGTGAGTTCGAGGGTCCCCTGGTCGAGGGTGACCCGCGAACCCTCGGTCAACGCCCCGGTCTCGTCCGGGGCCTCGCCGGCATGCTCGACGGCGAATCGGCTGCCCGGGGCGGACTCGAGCCGCGCCAGCGGTTGGGGCTCGGGCACCAGCAGGGTCCGCAGCAGGAGCGCGGCGGCAACGAGGGCCGCGGCGGCGACGGCCAGCGAAACCTGCACGCTGCGCCGTCGTTGCTGGCGCAGCCGGTCGTCGCCGGCATGGCCCGGCATTGCCGGACTGCGGCCGAGGCGGAAGGTCAGCGACTGGTGAAGGCCGACGTGCTGATAGTAGCGCAGCCGCGTCTCCGGGCTCTCGCGCAGCTCGCGGTGCAGGGCCTCCACGCGCTCGGGGGGCAGGGTGCCGTCGAGCAGGGCGACCAGGTCCTCTTCCAGTTGCCGCTCCTTCACGCGCCGCCTCCTTTCGGCAGCAGGCGATCCTCGACGCATCGCCGCAGCGCGGCGCGCAGACGGAACAGGGTCACCGAGAGCGCGGAAACGCTGCGCCCGCAGGAGCGGGAGAAATCCTCGAGGTTGCTGCCCCTGCGGTAGCGGTGCTCGAGCAGGCGGCGGTCCTGGTCGCGCAGCCGCTCGAGGCACTTCTCCAGCGCCGCGAGGCGCTCGTGGGAGGGTGCCAGGGCCTGCGGCAGCTCTTCGGCGATGGTGTCCGCCAGCCCGTCGTCGAACGGCACCCAGCCGTCGCGCCGGCGGGAGCGCAGGTGGTTGAGCATCTCGTAGCGGGCGATCCTGAAGGCCCAGGCGCGGAAGTGGGTGCCGGGGGTGAACTGGTCCTGCTTGTTCCAGAGCACGATGTTGGTCTTCTGCAGCACGTCGGCGACGTCCGGATGGCCGGGCATCAGCGAGCAGAGGAAGGCCCACAGGTCGCCCTGGTGGTTGGTCAGCTCGGTCACGAAGGCGGCGTTCGCCCCGGGTTGGACGGCGGGTTCCGGCATGCGTCTCTCCGAAGCTACACCCGGAGCGGCCGGATCTTAACATCCGAATCGCGCCGGGGAGCGATGGGCGGCGGGGAATCGGCTCGACCCGCCGCGGGCGATCCGGTTGCCTCGGGACGATGAAGAAACCCATGTTCGTAGCGGCCCTGGCCGCCCTCGCCCTGCTCGTGGCCGGCTGCGGCGGCAAGGAGCAGGGCGGCGACGTCCGCCGCTATGCCTTCGTGACCAACGGCGTGGCGACCTTCTGGGACATCGTCAAGGCCGGCGCCGAGGCGGCGGGCAGGGATCTCGGCCAGGACGTCACCGTGCTGATGCCCCGGGGCGCGGTGGAGCAGAAGCAGATGATGGAGGACCTGATCATCCGCGGGGTCGACGGCATCGCGATCAGCCCGATCGATGCCGACAACCAGGTGGAGATCATCAACAAGGCCGCCGCGGCGACCACCCTGATCACCGCCGACTCGGACGCGCCGAAGGCCGACCGGGTGCTCTACCTCGGCACCGACAACTACGAGGCCGGCCGGATGTGCGGACGCCTGGTCAAGGAGGCGATCCCGGACGGGGGCAAGGTGATGATCTTCATCGGCCGCCTCGAGCAGGACAACGCCAAGGCGCGCCGCCAGGGGCTGATCGACGAGCTCGCCGACCGCACTCCCGACCCCGGCCGTTTCGACGCCCCGGGCGAGGAGCCGAAGGACGGCAAGTACTGGATCCTCGGCACCCTGACCGACGAGTTCGACCAGATGCGCGGCAAGCAGAACGTCGACGACACGCTGACGGCCCATCCCGACCTCGCCTGCGCGGTGGGGCTGTTCGTCTTCAACCCGCCGCACATCCTCGAGTCGCTGCGCGGTGCCGGGAAGCTCGGCGAGGTCAAGGTGGTCGGATTCGACGAGGCCGAGGAGACCCTTCAGGGGATTGCCGACGGCCACGTGCAGGGCACCGTGGTCCAGAATCCGTACGACTACGGTTACCGCTCGATCGAGGTGCTCGACGCACTGGCGGGCGGGGACCGCTCGGTGATTCCCGAGAGCGGGTTCATCAACATCCCGCCGCGCGTGATCCGGAGGGACAACGTCGAGGAATTCCGCCAGGACCTGCATTCCAAGCTCGGCAAGTGAGCGCCCTGCTCGAGCTCCGCGGCATCGGCAAGCGCTTCGGCGGCGTGCAGGCGCTCGACGGGGTGTCGCTGGAACTCCGGCGCGGCGAGGTGCTCGCCCTGCTCGGCGAGAACGGCGCCGGCAAGAGCACCCTGATGAAGGTCCTCGCCGGGGTGATCGCGCCGGATGGGGGCGAGCTGCGGATCGACGGCCGGCCGGTCGCGTTGCGCTCGGTCGCCGACGCCCTCGGCGCGGGCATCGCGCTGATCCACCAGGAGCTCAACCTGGCCGACAACCTCGACCTCGCCGGCAATGTCTTCCTCGGCCGCGAGCCGCGCCGCCTCGGGTGGATCGACCGCGCCCGGATGCGCCGCGAGGCGGCGAGGTTCCTGGAGATGGCGGGGCTCACCGTCGACCCGTCGACCCCGCTGGCGGGCCTGCCGATCGGCAAGCGGCAGCAGGTCGAGATCGCCAAGGCGCTGGCGGTCGAGGCGCGGGTGCTGATCCTCGACGAGCCGACCTCCTCGCTGTCGGTGGCCGAGACCGAGCGCTTGTTCGAGGTCGTCCGCGAGCTGCGTTCCCACGGCGTCTCGGTGATCTACATCTCCCACCGGCTCGGCGAGGTGCGCGAGATCGCCGACCGCGTCGAGGTGCTGCGCGACGGCCGCAACGCCGGCTCGCTCGAGCGCGGGGAGATCACCCACGAGGCGATGGTGCGGCTGATGGTCGGACGGGGGCTCGAGGAGTTCTTCCCGAGGCACGACCACGAGCCCGGTGGGGTGCTGCTGGAACTGCGCGGGCTGCGGACGGCGGCCCACCCGGACCACGCGGTGGACCTCTCGGTGCGGGCGGGGGAGATGGTGGCGATCGCGGGTCTGGTCGGGGCGGGACGCTCCGAGCTGCTGCGGGCGGTCTTCGGCGTCGACCGGCGGGCGGGAGGCACGGTGGAGGTCGCGGGAAAGCCGCTGTCCGGCGGATCGGTGCGCCGGGCGATCGCCGCGGGGCTGGCCCTGGTGTCCGAGGACCGCAAGGCGGAGGGTCTGGTGCTGCCGATGGGCGTGGCCGAGAACCTGAGCCTCGCGGTGCAGGCGCGCGACGCCCTGCCGGGCGGGTGGCTCGACCTGCGGAGGGAGCGGGAGCGCGCCGGGGAGCTGGGGTCGCGACTGCGGATCAAGGCCTCGGCCGGGCAGCGGGTCGGCCAGCTCTCCGGGGGAAACCAGCAGAAGGTGGCGCTCGGGAAGTGGCTGGCCACCGACCCGCGCGTGCTGCTGCTCGACGAGCCGACCCGGGGTGTCGACGTCGGCGCGAGGCAGGAGATCTACGCGCTGATGGATGGGCTGGCGCGGGAGGGCCGAGCGGTGCTGTTCGTGTCCAGCGACCTCGCCGAGGTGCTCGGGATGGCCGACCGGGTGGTGGTGATGCACGAGGGCCGGGTGACCGGCGGGCTGGCCCGCGGCGAGGCGACCGAGGAGCGGGTGATGGCGCTGGCGACGGGAGGAGGGGGAGAATGACGAATGCAGGAATGACGAATGCGGGGATTCATGGGATGAACAAGGCACTGGGGATTCTGGTGGTGTTGCTGGGGGTGGGCGTGGCGACCGCGCTGTTGAGCCCGGCCTTTCTCGGCACGGTGAACCTCGAGAACCTCGCGCAGCGGATCGGGCTGTTCGGGATCCTCGGCGTTGCCGTGGCCTTCGTGATCGTCACCGGGGGCATCGACCTGTCGATCGGGTCGATCGTCTGCCTGACCGGCTGCGGCTTGCCCTGGCTGCTGGTGCGGCACGAGTGGTCGCCGCCGGCAGCGCTCGCGCTGCTGCTGGGGCTCAGCGCGCTGCTCGGCCTGGGGCACGGACTGCTGATCACCAAGCTCAGGTTGCCGCCCTTCGTGGTGACCCTGTGCGGCCTGCTGATCTACCGCGGGATGATGCGCGGCATCACCGACAGCCAGTCGCAGGGCTTCGGCGGCGGCTTCGAGGGATTGCGCTGGCTGGCGACCGGCAAGCTGCCGACGACGCCGGTCTTCGTCGCGCTGCTGCTCGCGGGCCTCGGCCTGCTGGCGCTGGCGGGCTGGCGGCTGGCGGGAAGGCGTCGCGGCCGGGGCGGGGCGGCGGTGTTCGCCGCGGGCCTGCTGGCGCTGGCGGCGGGCGTGCGGGCGAAGGGCTTCGAGCTGCCGATGCCGTGCCTGATCCTGGTGGTGGCGGCGGCGCTGGCGGCGCTGTTCTTCCACCGCACGGTGTGGGGCCGCCACCTGCTGGCGCTCGGCAACAACGAGGAGGCGGCCCGGTTCAGCGGCATCGCCACCGACCGGCTGGTGATCCTGTCCTACGTCGTCTGCGCGCTGCTCTCGGGGCTGGCGGGCATGCTCTTCGTGATGGAGGTCGGCTCCGCCCAGCCGAGCGACTTCGGGAACTTCTACGAGCTCTATGCGATCGCCGCGGCGGTGATCGGCGGCTGCAGCCTGCGCGGCGGCGAGGTCTCGGTGCTCGGGGTGGTGCTGGGCGCCGCCCTGATGCAGGTCCTCCGGAACACCATCGTGCTCGCCTTCCCGCGGCAGCAGCAGGTCGAGCTGGCGATCATCGGGGTGGTGATCCTGCTGGGGGTGGTCACCGATGTGGCGATCCGCCGCTGGTCGGAACGAAGGAGGCCTGCCTGATGGACAGCGTGCGCTGCGACAAGTGGCTGTGGGCGGTGCGCTTGTTCAAGACCCGCGGGCTGGCGGGAAGGGCCTGCGAGAGCGGCCGGGTGAAGTGCGGGGGGCGGATTCTCAAGGCGGCCTCCGTACTGCGCGGCGGCGAGCTGCTCGAGCTGCCCTTCCCCGACGGGCCGGGGACGCGGGTGGTGCGGGTGCTCGGCCTGATCGACCGCCGGGTCGGCGCGCCGCAGGCACGGGAGTGCTGCGAGGACCTTACGCCCGCCGACGTGATCGAGGCCCGCCGCCAGTGGAGCGCCGCCCGCTCGCAGCGCAAGGAGGGTGACCAGGGCCGGCCGACCAAGCGCAAGCGCCGCGAGATCGAGAAGCGGCGGGGGTTCTTCGAATAGGGGCTCACCCGAGAGGGAGGACCGGTCGAGCATCGGCGGGACCGGTGCCGGCGCTCCGGTGACCCCGGCCGGGACGGCATCCGGTCATCGGCGCCGACTATCCTGCGGCCTGAAGGGTCGCGACAGCAGAGCCCGGGCCGCAGGCCCGGGACTTCGTGCCGGCGTCAAGCACGGCGGCCTCAAGGGTCGCGACACGGGTTGTCGCGACCCTGCGGGCCGCCTTGTCGTCCGATGCCCCGCCCCGGGGCCGCGTCGCTGCGCTCCTTGGCCCCGGGCTCCGTTGTGATGACCCTTCGGGCCATGGCGATCGCGGACGGAGGTCTCGCGCAGCCCGGGCTGCTCCGTTGGGCGGCCCGAAGGGTCGTGACAGCAAAGCCCGGGGCCTGCGGCCCCGGGTGGAACGCGTGGCGAAGCCCCCGCGGCCTGCAAGGTCGCGAGAAGGGTTGTCGCGACCCTACGGGCCGCCGGGTCGTCCTGCCGACGGCGCCCCGGGGCCGCGTCGCTGCGCTCCTTGGCCCCGGGCTTTGTTGTGATGACCCTTCGGGCCATGGCATCGCCCGTCGGTCCTTGCCCGAAGCTCGGCGCTGCCGGCCGGCCCTGTGCGCCCGATCCTCGCCAGCGCGCGAGTGGCCTCGCGCCGTCCGTCGTCCTGTCAAACCGACGCGGCGACGCGGGCAAAGGAAAAGGCCGCCCGGCGTGAACCGGGCGGCCTTGGTGCTCAATCCAGGAAGAACCCTTGCGGGTCAGGGGATGTCCACCCGAAGGCGGGCGAAGAGCGAGGAGCCGGCAGCCAGGGTGCGGGGGATCTGGACGGTCACCTGGTCGATGCCCGCGCCGAAGCCGTCGTCGGTCTCGGTGATGATCACCCCGTCGACGCCGTCCGCCGCGGTGGTCCAACCGGCGAGGTCGGAGCCATACTCGACGTAGGGCGCGTAGAACGCCGACTCGTCGGTGCGACGGAAGGTGAAGGTGAGGTAGGTCTCGTCGGTGGTCGCGGTCGGCAGCAGGCCGTTCGAGTCGGTGCCGTTGGGATCGCCGCCGATCACGAACTCGATGCAGTTGTCGACGCCGTCGCCGTCCGAATCCGCGGTGGGACCCGCGCCCCCGATGCCGTTGGCGGTCTCCCACGCGAGGTAGGGATCACCACCCTCGGTGAAGGTCAGCACCAGGTCGTTGCCGGAGACCGACACCACCCAGTCGCCGAAGCCCGAGGTGAAGGCGGTGGCGTCCACGGCCACGGCCAGCGGATCGAAGCCGGTGATGCCGTTGGCGGTCGAGACCAGCGTGAAGGTGGTCTCGGAGCCGTCGTAGTTGACCAGCATGTCCTCGCTGACGAAGACCGTGAACGGCGCCCCCTCGGTGGCGCTGAAGGTCAGCGTGTCGGCGGAGACGGTGTCGTAGCCGGTGCCCGCGGCAGCGGTCCAGTCGGTGACCTGCCAGTTGTAGGACGAACCCTCGCCGAGCGCGAGGTCGCCGGTGACGCTCAGTGCGCCGACCACCTCGCCGGGCGAGACCGCGCCACCGCCGAGGATGGCGTTGCCGTCGAGCGTTCCGTCGCCCCCGACGGCCTGTCCGGCACCCAGCGCGAGGCCGGCCGCGGTGGCGTCGACCTCGGCGCCGGCCGCGATGCGGACCAGCGAGGTGCCGCTCAGGGCGGCGGTGTCGGTCAGCTCCAGCGTGCCGGCATCGACCAGGGTCTCGCCGGTGTGGCTGGCGTCGCCGGAGAGCACCAGGGTGCCGTCGCCGGCCTTGGTGAGCGACTGCGAGTTGCTCTCGTTGATCGGAGTGTTGATCTGGAGGTCGCCCGCCGCGGCGCCGTCGGCCACGTCGAAGGTGACCGCGCCGAACAGCCGGACGAATCCGGCGCCCTCGATGACCGAGCCACCGTCGGTGGCGTTGACCAGGCAGGTTCCCCCCTGCATCCGGAGGTCCTCGTCGGCCTCGATCTCGACCGTGCCGCCGTCGAGCGTCAGGTTGTTGGCCGAGAGGTACTGCTCGCCGGCGAGGATCCAGCGGCTGCCGGACTCAAGCGTGATCGAGGGCTGGTAGAGGGCGGCCCCGAGACCCCCGAAGGTGTGGGTCTCGTTGATGATCGTCGCCCCGTCCTGCACCGTCACCGAGCGGATGCCGTCACCGAAGAACGAGTTCGCCCAGGCGCCGCCGTTGATCAGCGTGGTGCCCTCGGTGATGATGAAGTCGGCGTTGTGCCCGGTGCCGGTGAAGTTGGTGGTCGCCGCGGTCTCGACGCGCAGCACGCCGCCGCCGGCCACCGCGCCGCTGAACTCCAGGTCGCCGGCGCCTGCCACCTGGGTGGTCCCGAGCCCGTCGATGGTGTTCGGGAAGGTCGCACCGTCGGGCAGGTTGATCACCACCGTGTCGTCGTTGAGGATCGTGGTCGACAGGCTCAGCGAGCCGCTGGTGCCGTCGCCGATCTGCAGCGTGCCGCTGGTGACCAGCGTCTGTCCGGTGTAGGTGTTGTCGTTGGTGAGGATCACCGTGCCGCCGCCGGAGACCGCGAGTTCGCCGCCGCCGCTGATGCCGTCGCCGGCCAGCGTGAAGGTGTCGGCGCTGTTGAGGAACACGACCTCGGCCGGGTTGATCGGCCCGCTGAGCGTCAGGCTGGTGTTGCCCGTGCCGTCGACGAAGCTGACCACGTCAAAGTCGTAGAAGTTCGACGACTGCATGTCGCTGTCGGTCTCCCAGTTGCCCGTCGAATTGACGTCCCAGGCGCCGTCGACCGCCCCGGTCCAGGTGATGCTGTCGACCGAGTCGACCATGAGGTCGATCGAAGTGTCCTCGGTGTTGTCGACGAGGCTGACCGCGTAGTGCGGGTTCGGCAGGGCGGCGATCGAGAAGCCGGCGAAGCCGGCGCCGCCGATGCTGCCCTCGTAGTCGATGAGCATGAACTCGTCGCCCGGCACCAGCTGGCCCGCGGGAAGCGCGGTGATGGTGTGCGAACCGGTGAGGCTCAGGCCGTCGGCGGTGGCCACGGTGAGCATGTCCGGGGAGGCGAAGTTCAGCCGGAAGGTCGAGCCGGAGCCGTCCTGAAGGTCGAGGGTGCTGACGCTGCCGGTGCCGGTGAGCGCGCCGCCGGCGCCGATGCTGCCGCCGCCGTTGACGGTGACCGCCGAGGCGCCGGTGGCGGTGGCGCCGTCGATGCGAAGCAGGCCGTCGTTGACGGTCGTCGTGCCGGCGTAGGTCCCCTCGCCGCCGACCACCACCGTGCCCGGGCCGTCGACGCTGAAGCCGGCGGTGCCGCTGAGGCCGCCGCCGAGGATCATGGTGTATCCGGCCGAGGGCGCGAAGGAGGCGTCACCGACGGTGCCGGTCAGGGGCAGCGGCTGGGTAGTCGACCAGTTGTCGATCGCACCGAGCGTGCCGCCGCCGAGGTTGAGGGTCTTGTTGGCGTTGGCGGTGATGCCGTTGGCACCGAGGTTGAGCGCGCCACCGTCGAGGTTGTAGGTCGCGGCGTTGTTGCGGCCGTTGCCCAGGTCGAGTCCGAGGACGTTCATCACGCCGCCGGTCTGGTTGAACGCCACGCTGGCCGAGTCCCAGCCGAAGCTGAGCTCCGCGCCGAGCGAGTTGATCGTGCCCCCCGAGAGGTTGTAGACGCTCGAGGCCCCGCCGGCACCCCAGTGGCCCATGTAGAACGAGGCCTGGTTGGTGTTGGAGTTGTTGGTGCCGGTGATGTTGAGCACGCCGTCGCTCTGGTTGATCACCGAGGTCGCGCCGCTGCCGTCGGAGGTGACGAAGCGCTCGGTGGTGATCACCGCGTTGGGGTCGTTCATCTCGAGCGCGCCGCTGCCGAGGAAGCGGAAGTTCACGCTGTTCGGGATCTCGGAGCGCAGGTCGAGCACGCCGCCCTCGAGGCGGGTGTCACCGGTGTGGGTGGAGCCGCCGTTGAGGATCAGGGTGCCGCCTCCGGCCTTGGTCAGGGTGGCGGCGACGAAGCCGCCGTTGCCGTCGTCGACCATGCCGTTGACGATCGGGGAGTCGACCGTGGTGGTGAAGCCCGCCAGCGTGTCGAAGCCGCTGTTGCCGCTCTCCATGGTGATGCCGCGGTTGGCGGGGATCACGAGGTCGGGGCCGTCGTCAGCCTCGTAGTTCTGGATCCGGCCGCCGCTGCGGAGGGTGATGGCGTCCGCGGTGGGCGTGCCGGGGGCGGTGCCCAGGGTGTCGTCGGACGGGATGCTCAGGATTCCGCCGGAGACGATCGTCTTGCCGGTGAAGCCGGTGTAGTCGGTGCCGGACAGGGTGAGGGTCCCGCCGCCGCTCTTCTCCAGGTTGCCGGCGCCGCTGAGGGTGGCGCCGAGGTCGCCGGCGCCGACCTGGAGCGTGCCCTCGGTGATGGTGATGGTGCCGAAGTCGGTCGGGGTGACGCTGCCGACCGACTGGACCCCGGTGCCGACCTTCTCGAGGGTGGCGCCTTCCATGCCGATCAGCGCGCCGGTGAAGCCGCCGTTGTTGGCGCTGCCGATCGTCAGGTTGATGGCGTTGGTGCTGATGAAGCCGGTGCCGCTGAGCGCGCCGAAGGTGTTGTCCTCGGCGAGGAACAGGTCACCGATGACCGAGACGTCGCCGCTGATGCTGTTCGAGGCACTGTTGAGCTCGACGTAGCCGACCGTCGACAGGTTGTTGGCGGTCACCGCCGAGTTCATGATGATGCCGAAGTCGTCGTCGCGCAGCAGGCCGAGGCCCGCCGACAGGTCAACGGTGCCGCCCTCGAAGGTGATGCCGCCTTCCTGGACCCAGATCGCATCGGTGGCCTGGGTGCCGTCGACGGTGACGGTGTGCTCGCTGAGGCCGTCGGTGCCCGCGGAAAAGACCGCCGCATTGCCGGAGGTCCACGCCGCGGTGGCCGACTCGCCGGTCGGGTCGGCCGACCAGAACGTGTCGCTGCCCCAGGTCCCGTCGAGGCTGCCGTTGCCGGCGTCCCCGGAACCGGCGGCGGCGCCGTTCACGTCCCAGTAGCTGAGGTCGCCGGAGTAGGCGTTGGCGACCTGCAGGCCGGCCACGGCACCGCGGCCGGAGGCCGATTGGAAGATCTCGATCTGCACACCCGGCTGGCCGAGCACCTTGATGTAGTGGTCGCTCTCGGTCAGGGTGTCGGCATCGGTCCAGTTGACCGCCGACCAGCCGTCGTTCTGGCCGTTCGCGGCGATCGTGCCGCCGGCCCCGTCGCCCTTGTAGAAGGTCCCGTTGACACCAATCGCGGAGATCGTCGCCGGGTTGCCCTGGTCGGTACCATGGATGACGTAGATGTCGTTGAGCAGGTAGGGCGACGCCATGTCGATGGTGATGTTTCCACCGTCATCGAGGTAGCCGCGGGTCAGGTCGCCGTTCTCCGAGGTCTCGGTGGATCCGGTCGATCCCGAGCGCCAGGAGTTGTTGGAGGTCCAGGTGACGCCCGCGCTGGTGGTGGCACCGGTGCTGTCCATCAGGTCGGCCAAGGAGCCGCCACCGTTGGTGTTGCCGTTGTTCCAGAGGGCGCCGTCGGTGGGGATGGCGCCGGCGTTCTTGCCGGCGTCGGCGACCTGGTTGTCCGCGACCTGGGGGTCGTCGAAGTTGATGCTGATATGCTGGGCGCTGGCCGGGACCTGCATCGCCATGGCCAAGGCGCAGGCGGCGGGAACGTAGGTGGTGTGAGTACTGAGCGCGGTGCGCAGCAGGGCGGTGCGACGGTTAGATGTGCGGTTTTTCATGCCGTTTCGTGAGGATCAGGATTCAGCCTATCGCTCTTCGGGGATCCAGCAATGAAAAACGGAATCAGGCCCTGAAAATGACGAAATGCGTCGCTCTGTGTGCTCATGAAACCACTTCATCCATCCAAAGTAGTGCCTGGGGCTGCGGCTGGGACGGGGCGGTGGTTCTTCGGCCGACCCGGGGGAGGGGCTTCCCGGCCGGCACGATGGACCGGTGCCCGGTACGCTTCGATGCCGGTGTCCCGGTGGCTTTCGGGCCGTTCCGGGGCGGTTGGCGACGCGGTGGGCCCTCAAGCCGGCCCCCGACCTGCGAATCGCGGTGTCGGTGGGCGAAGCCAGGGCGGATGCCGGGGAATTCGTGCGAAACGGTGCCGTGCCTACCCGGCGATCTTCCGTGCGATCGAGAACCACTCGTCCTCGAGCGAGGCGTCGGGCTCGGGTGCCGGCTTGCCTGCCCGGGAGTACCAGTAGCAGGCGTTTCCATAGTCACCCTCCTGGCGATGGAGCCAGGCGTGGATCCAGGCGCCGGCGGGCTCGGGGAGGTCCTGACAAAGGTCGTGCGCCTCGTGCCAGCGGCCCTTCCTCGCCAACCACAGGGCGCGAAGCTCGGGCGGCAGGCCTGCCTCCGGTTGGTCGTCGGATTCGGCGGAAAGGGCGAGGGCTTCGGCGTCGAGCATGGGCATGGGATGCCACGGGCGCCGCGCACATGACAGCAAAAGCCGGCATCGGCCCAGCGCGGAATTCGTTCGATTCCGCGGCGGGTCTGCGATAGGCACCACAGAATGCGTGGACTTCCTGGATACGGATTGGTGGCGCTCCTCCTGGCGGCGATGGCGGAGCGGGCATCCGGTGCGCCGGAGAAGGTCGAGCTGCGTGTCTTCTGCACCGCCTATGCCGACGGCCTGAAGTCGGTCCACGTGCGGACCGGTTTGCGGAGCTTCGAGGAGGTTCCGCTCTCCACCGCCAACATCGTCGC
>Ga0207814_100502_pt1 | contig 20488 bp, 11 predicted proteins | sample TtaePargueraPR_7_FD_187755 | JGI IMG/M metagenome (GOLD analysis project Ga0207814, IMG submission 187755) | Aerobic enrichment media microbial communities from Bioluminiscent Bay, La Parguera, Puerto Rico - Tt and P1 (2) (SPAdes) | ecosystem: Environmental > Aquatic > Marine > Unclassified ... | reverse complement strand
GAGGCGAAGCCTTCGCTGTCGAATTCCTTGCCTTCGCCGGACAGGTTGTACTTGCCGTCTTTGTAGAATTCGGAAGACGCGCAGTCGAGGGCGAGGGTGATGTCGTCGCCGAGCTTGTAGCCTGCGGCTTCAACGGCTTCGGCGATCACTTTCAGGGCGCCTTCGTTGGACGGCAGGTTGGGGGCGAAGCCGCCTTCGTCGCCAACGGCGGTGTTGAGCCCCTGGCTGGAGAGGACTTTCTTCAATGCGTGGAAGATCTCGGCACCCTGGCGCAGGGCTTCGGCGAAGGTTTTGGCCTTGACCGGCTGGATCATGAATTCCTGGATGTCGACGTTATTGTCGGCGTGCTCACCACCGTTGAGGATGTTCATCATCGGTACCGGCAGGGTGTATTCACCGGCGGTGCCGTTCACTTCGGCGATGTGCTGGTACAGGGGGATGCCCTTGGAGATCGCAGCGGCCTTGGCAGCAGCCAGGGACACAGCGAGGATGGCGTTGGCGCCCAACTTGGATTTGTTTTCGGTGCCGTCGGCGTCGATCATGGCTTTGTCGAGCGCGCGCTGATCGGTTGCGTCCATGCCGACCAGCAGCTTGGCGATTTCGCCGTTGATGTTCTCAACCGCTTTCAGTACACCTTTGCCCAGGTAACGGCTTTTGTCGCCGTCGCGCAGCTCGAGGGCTTCGCGCGAGCCGGTGGATGCGCCGGACGGTGCACAGGCAGAACCTACCGCGCCGCATTCAAGAATGACATCGGCGTTAACGGTAGGGTTACCGCGGCTATCCAATACTTCAAAAGCTTTAACAGCAACAATCTTGCTCATTGTTTTAACGGGCTCCTTGTTTTCAAGAAATAGTTAGACCTAAAAATCACGTCTGTGAGGTTTGGATGTGGTGGCCGCCTTTGTCAGGGCCACTCATTCTAGTTATTCGTTTTTACGTTATTTGGTATCCAGCGGTTCGAAGCTTTTTACCAGATCATCCACGGCTTTCATTTGTGCGAGGAAAGGCTCCAGCTTTTCCAGCGGCAAGGCGCTGGGACCGTCGCACAGGGCTTTTTCCGGATTCGGGTGCGCTTCCAGGAACAGACCGGCGATACCGATGGCAAGTCCGGCGCGGCCCAGTTCGGTGACCTGACCGCGGCGACCACCGGAGGCGGCGCCGCCCGGATCGCGCATCTGCAGGGAGTGGGTTACGTCAAAAATCAGTGGGGCACCGCCGGAGGCGTCGATCATGGTGCGGAAGCCGAGCATGTCGACGACGAGGTTGTCGTAACCGAAACAGGCACCGCGTTCACACAGGATGATCTTTTCGTTGCCGCCCTCGGCAAACTTCTCCACCACGTTCTTTACTTGCGGCGGACTCATAAATTGAGGTTTTTTTACATTGATCACCGCGCCGGTGGCGGCCATGGCAGCAACCAGGTCGGTCTGGCGGGCGAGGAATGCGGGTAGCTGGATGACGTCGACCACTTCCGCCACCGGCGCGGCTTGGTGGGGCTCATGCACGTCGGTGATCAGGGGAACGCCGAAGGTCTTTTTGATCTCTTCAAAAATCTTCAGGCCTTCTTCCATACCGGGGCCCCGGTAGGAGTGAATCGAGGAGCGATTGGCCTTGTCGAAGGAAGCCTTGAATACGTAAGGGATACCCAGCTTGTCGGTGACGTTGACGTAATGTTCGGCCACCTTCATGGCCATATCTCGGGATTCCAGTACGTTCATACCGCCGAACAGGGCGAAGGGGCGATCATTGGCAACCTTGAGGTTGCCCACTTCGATGGTTTTCATTGTTTTCTCTTCCTGAGCCAGCCGCAGCCGGTCATCGCTCACATTTCTTCTGGCAAATTCGGGTGGGGCGGCGTCTCACCGTCCCACCCTGCGCACGTCTTAGGATTGCTTGTGCTTCAATGCCGCCGCCACAAAGCTCTCGAACAGCGGGTGGCCGTCGCGGGGTGTGGAGGTGAATTCCGGGTGGAACTGGCAGGCCACGAACCAGGGGTGTTCCGGCAGTTCGACCATTTCCACCAGGGTGTCATCCGCAGACCAGCCGCCAATTTTGAGGCCGGCTTTCTGCAAACGGTCTACGTAGTTGTTGTTCACTTCGTAGCGGTGACGGTGACGCTCGACAATCACGTCCTGGCCGTAAATTTCACGGGCCTTGGAGTCTTTCGCCAAGCGACACTCCTGGCCACCCAGGCGCATGGTGCCGCCCAGGTCAGACTTTTCATCACGCTTTTCGACATTGCCTTCGCTGTCGATCCACTCGGTAATCAGGCCGATCACCGGGTGCGGGCTCTTGGCGTCAAACTCGGTGCTGTTGGCACCTTCCAGATTCAGCACGTTGCGGGCGTATTCGATCACCACGGACTGCAGACCCAGACAGATACCGAGGAAGGGCACACCGTTTTCGCGCGCGTAACGCACGGATTCGAGCTTGCCCTCGAGGCCGCGCTCGCCGAAGCCGCCGGGTACCAGAATCGCGTCGGCGTCCTTGATCAGGTCGAGGCCGTTCTCGCCTTCCACGTCTTCCGCGTTGATGAAGTCGATATTCACCCTGGTGCGATTTTTGATACCCGCGTGTACCAGGGACTCGATCAGGGACTTGTAGGCATCCAGCAGTTCCATGTACTTGCCGACCATGGCGATCTTGACTTCGTGCTGCGGATTCAGCTTGCCGTCGACCACTTCGTCCCACTCGGACAGGTCCGGGGCACCGCACTCCAGCTGGAGTTTTTCCACCACGATTTCATCCAGGCCATACTCGTGCAGCATGCGCGGTACGCCGTAAATGGTCTTGGCGTCGGGCAGCGGCACCACCGCGCGCTCTTCCACGTTGGTGAACAGGGCGATCTTGCGGCGGGAATCGTCGTCGATGGCGCGCTCGGAGCGGCACAGCAGGATATCCGGCTGCAGGCCGATGGAGCGCAGCTCTTTTACCGAGTGCTGGGTCGGTTTGGTCTTGGTCTCACCGGCGGTGGCAATGTAAGGCACATAACTCAGGTGCATCAGCAGCGCGCGGTTCGCGCCCATCTCCACGCGCAGCTGGCGCACGGATTCCAGGAACGGCTGGGATTCGATATCGCCCACGGTACCGCCGATTTCGACGATGGCGACATCCACGTCGCGGCCGCCTTCGATGACGCGGCGCTTGATCTCGTCGGTGATGTGCGGAATGACCTGCACGGTACCGCCCAGGTAGTCACCGCGGCGCTCTTTGCGCAACACGGTCTCGTACACGCGGCCGGTGGTGAAATTGTTGCGCTTGGACATGCGCGTGCGGATAAAGCGCTCGTAGTGACCCAGATCCAGATCTGTCTCGGCGCCATCTTCGGTCACGTAGACCTCGCCGTGCTGGAAGGGGCTCATGGTGCCCGGGTCCACGTTGATATAAGGGTCAAGCTTCAGGATGGTGACCTTGAGGCCACGGGCTTCAAGAATGGCAGCCAGAGAAGCGGAGGCGATACCTTTCCCCAATGAGGAAACCACGCCGCCAGTGACAAAAATATAGCGCGTCATGCAAAACCTTGGTCAGTTGGATGCCCGACGAGTACGGGCGTGCGGGACTGGCTCTGGGGGCGCATTATCGCGCAACCCGGTGCCATTGAGATGGGACGCCAGACTACCAGAAAGGCGGATTCCGCTCAATCTGAAAAACGCCAGATTGGCGGTTCCGGTGGCCCGCCAGCGGTGACGAACAGGTCTCCCACCGCCACAAGCGCGCCGGCACAATACACCAGCGGTACCCGGCTGCGCAGCCAGGGTTCCAGCCCGTATTCCTGCAATAGCTTCTTGAGGGTCTGGGAGCAGTCGCGGCTGGCCGGTTTTGCCCGTTCGCCGCCGGCACGGTAGCGCACGACATAGTCGGCCGCCGGCCAGCCAGCGCCCGCCGAAAGCACCCAGCCATCGGTCAGTTCGAGTTCGCCAATACCGTCCCATTGCCAGACGGGCTCCTCTGCTGTCGCGTCTTTCAGAGGCAGTAATTGTGGTGTGAGATGGAGCCGATCACGATAGCGGCGCAGCACCAGCCCCCCCAGACCAATCGCAGGCTGGGTATCGGCGGCAGCCCCCCGGATCTGCGCCAGCGCCTGGGACAAGTGGGCAGCCTGTGGCATCTCGCCGCCGCTGGCGCCTGTCCACTCGCGCAACAGGTTCTTTTGCCGGGGAACAGACAAATCGAGAAACCCCTCGAGGCCGATGCTCTCACCAAACCGTTCCCGACGGAGACCGCTGTCACGCCGGTCCTGCTGCGCCAGCTCCTCCAGCAGGTCCGCCGACTCCCGCAGATTTTCGACCGCGCGGGACACACGCTCCACCACCGGCCAACGCGCCGCAAGCGGGGGCAGAACCTGACTGCGGATATAGTTCCGGTCGATACTCTGATCGGCATTGCTGTCGTCTTCAATCCAGTCGAGCCCCCACGCCTGTGCGTAAGCCTCTAGCTCGGCGCGGGAGGCACACAATAAAGGACGCAATACGGTACGTCCCTCCCCCAGCCCGCGGCGCGCTTCCATGGCCGCCAGACCGCGGGTACCGGCTCCGCGCATCAGACGCAGCAGCAGGGTTTCCACCTGGTCATCGCCATGATGCGCCAGCAGGAGCTGATCCCCGGGGGCCATCATCTCCGCAAAGGCCCGGTAGCGGGCGCGGCGCGCCCCCTGCTCCAGACCGCCGTCGCCACGGTTCACCTGCACGGCAACCGTCTCGCAGGGCACGCCCAGCCGCAGCGCCTGGGAGCGACAGTGCATTTCCCAGTCATCCGCCCGCGGGCTCAGGCCGTGGTGGATGTGTAATGCCGTCACCGGGATTCCGGCGCGCACCAGCAGGTGCAATAACACCGTGGAATCCACCCCCCCCGAAAAACCCAGCCACAGGCGCCCCGCCGGCGGATGCCGCAGCAGGGACTGGCGCAGTAAGTCAGTAAGTTTTTCCGAAAGGTCAGACATAGGCCGTGGTGTACTGGATCGATCAGCGGGCGAAACCGGTGAATAGACAGGAGAAAAGCCAGAGCCGGAAGTATACCGCGCCTCTCGAGATAGACCATGTAGACGGGTGCGACAGCAGCAATCATCCGGTCACAGAGGGTTCCAAAGGCAGCGCACAGTTCTCTTCATTCGCCAGCTGACCGTCTTGCCGTGGGCGCCAGCCGGGATACCATGGCACTAATAGTCATTATGACTATTAATGATGGCGAAGCCGCAATACTGTTCCGGCAAAGCACCTCTGGCTGGACCAGAAATGCGGAAACGTCTCTTCATTCCAATAACGCAAAAAAGAGAGAAAACCGTGAAAACCCAAATATCCGGGGCACTTACGCCCCAGAATCCATCCCGGTCATACAGTGTCCGCACCCGGCTCGCCGGCCTGCTGGCGATTGCGCTGCTCGGCAGCGGGGCCCAGAGCGCCCTGGCCGCCTGCGAATATTCCATCAACAACGACTGGGGGTCGGGCTTTGTCGCCAGTGTGCGCGTGACCAATGACACCGCCAGCCCGGTCAACAGCTGGCAGGTGCAGTGGCAGTACAGCGGCGACAATCGCATTGTGCATCACTGGAGCTCGGAGCTCAGCGGCAACAACCCCTATACCGCCAGCAACGCTCCCTGGAACGGCAACCTGCAGCCGGGCCAGACTGCCGAATTCGGGTTTCAGGGCACCGCCAGCGGCTCGGTTGAAATCCCCCAGCTCAGCGGCAGCCTGTGCGATGGCGGCAGCTCGTCATCCGGCGGCTCCAGCAGCTCGTCGTCGAGCAGCTCTTCCAGCTCGAGCAGCAGCTCCTCAAGCAGTTCATCCGGCGGCAGCTCTTCCAGTTCCAGCAGTTCCTCGGGCGGTTCTTCAGGCAGCTCCTCAGGAGGCTCGGCGGAACACCTGTACAGCCTCGCGCCCTTCCCGATCGGCGTGGCAGTCTCCGCAGGTAACGAGAGCCGCAGCTTCCTCAACATTGCGGAAAAGCAGACCAGTATCGCGCAGCACTTCAGCCAGCTCACCGCGGGCAACATCATGAAGATGAGCTATCTACACCCCCAGGAAAACACCTTCGATTTCGCCAACGCGGATCAGATGGTCAACTGGGCAGAAACCAATGGCATCGGCGTGCATGGACATACCTTTATCTGGCACTCGGACTACCAGGTTCCCTCGTGGATGAACGGCTACAGCGGCGACTTCGAGGCGATGCTGGACAACCATGTGTCCACCATCGCCGAACATTTCGCCGGGCGAGTGGAAAGCTGGGACGTGGTGAATGAGGCCATCGACGAGAACCAGTCCAACTGCTACCGCAACTCCCTGTTCTACCAGCGCCTGGGCAGCCGCTATATCGCCAATGCCTTCCGCGCGGCGGATGCGGCGGATCCGGGTGCCGACCTGTACTACAACGACTACGACACCGAAGGCGGTAACGGCAACAAGCTGAACTGCCTGCTGCAGATCGTGGACGACCTGCAGGCCAACAACGTGCCCATCGACGGGGTCGGCTTCCAGATGCATGTACAGATCGACTGGCCGTCGACCTCACAGATGCGCAGCGCCTTCCAGGCCATCGTGGACCGCGGGCTCAAGGTGAAGATTACCGAACTGGATGTACCGGTGAACAACCCCTATGCCTCCACGCCCTTCCCCCAGTACACCAGCTACACCCCGGAAGTGGCCGCGCTGCAGAAGGCCCGCTACAAGTCCATCGTGCAGACCTACCTGGACGTAGTGCCGTCACATCTGCGCGGGGGCATCACCGTGTGGGGATTGTGGGATGGCGACAGCTGGCTGCTGGATTTCGACAACCGCCAGGGTGTCGAAGACTGGCCGCTCCTGTTCAACGGCCCGTCGAACGGCCCGTACAGCGAGAAGGCTGCGTTTGATGGGGTAGCCGAGGCGCTGCTGGGACAGTAACTCGGCGGATCAAACACAAAAGTGAAGCGTCCTACTTTCCTTTTTCGCGCAAAGTAGGACGCTTTCGCCCTGGCAACACGTCACACTGCAGGAGATAAATGCCCCCTGGGCAAGCAATGATAAAAACCAGGAAGTAATCTCATGCAAGCGATTGAGAGCTCTATCGAAGGCCTCGCGGCCCGCGACGAATCCCCCTCCCTTCTCTATGTCATCCTGATCTGCAGCGTCGCCACCATCGGCGGTTTTCTGTTCGGCTTCGACAGCGGTGTGATCAACGGCACCGTGACCGGGCTGCAGCAGGCGTTCAATTCCAACACAGCCGGCACTGGCTTCAATGTGGCGTCCATGCTGCTGGGTTGTGCGGTGGGGGCCTTCTTTGCCGGGCGCCTGGCGGATCTGTGGGGACGCAAGACGCTGCTGCTGATTGCCTCCGTGCTATTCGTGATCAGTGCCTGGGGCTCCGGTATTGCCACCAGTTCCCCGGAGTTCGTGTTTTATCGCATCCTCGGCGGCCTCGCGGTGGGGGCGGCGAGCGTCATGTCCCCGGCCTATATCAGCGAGATCGCACCGGCGGCGATTCGCGGGCGGCTGATCACCATCAATCAGATCGCCATTATTTCCGGCCTGTTCATGGCTTTTGTCAGCAACTACTGGCTGGCAAAAACCGCGGGCTCCGCGGTGAATGAATGGTGGATGGGCTACAACGCCTGGCGCTGGATGTTCTGGATCGAGATTGCCCCGGCCACCCTGTTCTTTCTCGCCCTGCTGATGATTCCGGAAAGCCCGCGCTATCTGGTGCTGTCCCGGCAGACTTCGCGCGCCACCGAAGTACTGCGCAAGCTGTATGGAGAGGCCGCCGTGGCGGACAAGCTCGACAGCATCCGCGCGTCGGTGGCCGGCGATCACCGCCCGCGCTTTGCCGACCTGCTGGAGCGCACCGGTAGCCGCGTCGGCAAGGTGCGCAAGATTGTCTGGGTGGGTATCGGTCTTGCCACCTTCCAGCAGCTGGTGGGCATCAATGTGGTGTTCTACTACGGCGCCGTGCTGTGGCAGGCGGTGGGCTTTTCCGAGTCCGATGCGCTGCTGATCAATATCACCTCCGGCGGCGTCAGCATCGGTGCCTGCCTGATCACCATGGCGCTGATCGACAAGATCGGCCGCAAGCCCTTGCTGCTGGTCGGTTCCATCGGCATGGCGGTCACCCTGGGACTGGTGGCCTTTGCCTTCACCACGGCCACTATCGGTGCCGAGGGCGGCCTGCAACTGTCCCAGGGCATGGGCCTGCTGGCACTGATTTCGGCCAACGCCTATGTGTTCTTCTTCAACGGCTCCTGGGGCCCGGCCATGTGGACCATGCTGGGGGAGATGTTCCCCAACCAGATCCGCGGTTCCGGGCTCGCGGTATCCGGGCTCGCCCAGTGGGGCGCCAACTTCGGTATCACCATGACTTTCCCGATCATGTTGACAGGCATTGGCCTGGCCGGCGCCTACGGTATCTACACCCTGTTCGCCCTGTTCTCCATCGCCTTTGTGATCTACATGGTGCACGAGACCAAGGGACTGGAACTGGAGCAAATGCGCGGCTGATCCGCCCGGTTTTCACCCGAAAGGGGGGCCTTCCCCCTTTCACGCTTCCCGAGTACACCTTGCCCGCCAATGGATGGCGCCCGATTTGCAGGGATGCATCTTTTTACGGATGCTGAAGCAACTGACGGGGCCTTTTCCGGAGGTTTGCGCGTCTTAACAGCGGGGACGTGAATTTGCTCAAGCTATGCGCCAGCTGCACTTCACCAACCGTCTCCTGAGGGACTTGTGGTCCCAATCCTTGAGGGCGCTCCTGTTCTCACCCTTTCTCAGGAGCGCCCTGTTTTTTTTTGGACAGATCAACAATAAATCTACCCGGAGCGACCATGATTCACCCAACCGGTAGCCTTGCCAGAACGCCCACCGCCCGTATCGCTAGCGCCATTGCGCTGATCGTCGGACTCAGCGCCTGTAGCGACCCCGACAGATCCTCAAAAGACGCCGCTACCGGCGCAGCGCCGGCGGCCACCGAGAGCGCCGGGCAATCCGCGGCAACGGACACAGCCGTTGAACAGCGCTCCCTGGAGAACTGGCCCGCCCTCGAGCCTGCCCTGCCCCGGGATGAAAAGCTCGAGGCCCGCATCAGTGCCCTGCTCGCGCAAATGACGCTGGAGGAAAAGGTCGGGCAGATGATGCAGGCGGAGATCAAATACATCACGCCGGAAGAAGTGAAGCAGTATCACATCGGCTCCATTCTGAACGGAGGTGGCACCTTCCCGAACAACGACAAGTTCGCCACCCCCGACGACTGGCGACAGCTGGCGGACGACTACTTTGCCGCCTCTATGGACACCTCCGACGGCGGTGTGGCCATCCCCATCATCTGGGGCTCGGACGCCGTCCACGGGCACAACAACGTGATCGGCGCGACCCTCTTCCCACACAATATCGGCCTGGGTGCCGCGCGCGACCCGGAACTCATCCGCCGCATCGGCGAGGCCACCGCCCGTGAAGTGGCGGTAACCGGTGTGGACTGGACCTTCGCCCCCACCATCGCGGTAGTGCGCGACGACCGCTGGGGCCGCACCTTTGAGAGTTACTCCGAAGACCCGGCAATCGTCGCCGACTACGCCCGCGAGATGATCAGGGGCATTCAGGGTGAGAAGCGCAGCGAAGAATTTCTCGATGGCCGCCATCTGGTTTCCGCCGCCAAGCACTTTGTCGGCGACGGCGGTACCACACGCGGCATCGACCGCGGCGACACCCAGGTCAGCGAAAAGGAACTGGCTGAAATCCACGCCGCCGGTTATTTCACCGCGCTGGAATCCGGTGTACAGACCGTGATGGCGTCCTTCAACAGCTGGAACGGCAAGCGCCTGCACGGCCACAAATACCTGTTGACCGACGTACTGAAAGAGCGTCTCGGCTTTGACGGCTTTGTGGTGGGCGACTGGAACGGCCACCGCTTTGTGGAAGGCTGTTCCGTCGACAGCTGCGCCCAGGCGGTCAACGCCGGCCTCGACATGTTCATGATCACTGCCGAGTGGAAGGCCCTGCTCAAGAACACCATTGCCCAGGTGCAAAACGGCGAGATCCCCATAAGCCGGATCGACGACGCCGTCAGCCGCATCCTGCGGGTCAAGATCCGCGCCGGCCTGTTCGAGCGCGACCGCCCGCTGGCCGGCAAGACCGGTATCCTCGGCAGTCCCGAGCATCGCGCCATCGCCCGCGAGGCGGTGCGCAAATCCCTGGTATTGCTGAAAAACAACGACCAGCTGCTGCCGGTGGATGCGCGCAAGAAAATCCTGGTGGCCGGCGACGGCGCCGACAACATCTCCAAACAGAGCGGCGGCTGGACCATTTCCTGGCAGGGCACCGGCAACACCGCGGAAGACTTCCCCGGTGCCACCTCCATTTACACGGGCATCAAGCAGGCGGTGGACGCCGCCGGTGGCGAAGTGGTGCTGAGTGAAAAGGGTGAACTCGCAGCGAATGCCTTCAACGGAGAAAAGCCGGATGTCGCCATCGTGGTATTCGGTGAAGATCCCTACGCCGAGTGGCACGGCGACCTGGCCAGTATCGAGTTCCAGCTGGGCAGCAAGCAAGACCAGGAGCTGCTGCAGAAACTCAAGGCCCAGGATATTCCGGTGGTCAGCGTCTTCCTGTCCGGGAGACCGCTGTGGGTGAACAAGGAACTGAACCTGTCCGACGCCTTTGTGGCCGCCTGGCTACCGGGCTCGGAAGGCGCCGGGGTTGCCGATGTGCTGCTCACCGATGCCGACGGCAACAAGCGCTACGACTTTACTGGCCGCCTCTCCTTCAGCTGGCCGGAGCTGGTGCACCAGACCGTGATCAACCGCGACGACCAAGACTACGCCCCGCTGTTTTCCTACGGCTATGGCCTCGATTACAACAGCGACGTGCAACTGGCCAGCAATCTGAACGAAGACGGCGAATCCTATGTCGACGGCAAACTGGAAGATGCCTGGCTGATGGTGTCGCGCCCACGCGCGCCGTGGAAACTGTTTATCGCCGACGGTGCACAGGACCCGCTGTGGGTGAGCGGCAACCTAGCCAGCAGCGAGGACGACAATATCACTGTCGCCTCCATCGACATGCTGTCCCAGGAAGACGCCCGCGCCCTCACCTGGAAGGGGCTGCGCGCCGGCAGTGTGGTGCTGCAGACCCAGAAGCCCCAGGACCTGAGCCGCTACCTGGATGAGGGCTCTGCCCTCACCATGGATATCCGCGTGGATCAGGCACCGGAGGCGGCGGTATTCGCACAGATAACTTGCGACGGCAGCGACTGTGGCGGAGCCCTGCCACTGCAGAATGCCCTGCAATCCCTGCCGCAAGGCGACTGGTCCCAGGTATCCATCGACCTGCAGTGCTTCGCGGACGCCGGTGCAGACTTCACCCGGGTTTCCCAGGGCCTGTCCTTCCACAGCGAGGGCAAACTGGCGATGGCGGTGGCGAACATCAAGTTCGTCCCGGGAGCCGGAAACCAGGCGCAGATTCGCTGCGGGGGTTAATCATGATGTTCGAGAACGTGCTTAAGCAGTCTTCCATTGCGCTCGGTCTTGCTGCGCTGCTGTCAATGAGCGCTGGTGCCGAAGAGCAGAACAAAATCCACCTCAGTAACGATTCGCTGAAACTGGCGCTGGATCCGGATTACGGCGGCCGCATTACCGAGCTCTGGTACGGTGACCGCGACCTGCTGGCGGTGCCGGAACCCGGTGACAACAGTTTTGGCTCCACTTTCTGGCTCAGCCCGCAGACGCTGTGGAACTGGCCGCCGATTCCCGAGCACGATACCGCGCCCTACAAGGTATCGGCGGTGGGCACGGATTCGGCCACGGTGACCAGCGACTACGGCGCCGGCGCCCGCATCAGTAAGACCGTCACCCTCAACAGCGGGCAAAGTGCCACCGTGCACTACCGCATCGATACCGAGCGCGATTTCCCCGAAATCGCCGCCTGGGAAATCACCCGCGTTCCCAACCGCGGCCTGGCATTCGCGCCGGTAACCATCGACAGTGTCAAGACCGTGCGCGGTAAGGTCGCGTACCAACTCGAGCAGGACACCCTGTGGCTGCCCATGGCCGACGGCGCACCGCTGGTAGAGGGCAAGGTGATCGCCAACGGCACGGAGGGATGGCTGGCCTACGCCGTAGACGGGCTGCTGTACCTGAAGGTTTATCCGCAGGTTGAGATGCGCCAGATGGCGACCGGTGAAGGAGATATCGAACTGTACCTCAGCGGCGAACTGCCGTTCCTTGAGCTTGAGGTACAGAGCGCCGCCCACCAGCTCAAACGCGGCGAGGGACTGGACTGGTCCGTGGAGTGGCTGGTAACCACCCTGCCAGAGGACCTTGAGGTACGCACTGGCTCACCCGCGCTACTGGACTTTGTGCGCGCTCAGATCGCACAGCTCGCCGCCCACTGACCGAAGCGCAGGCCACCGCACCCTGTACAGCCGCGCCTGGCGCGGCTGTGTTTCTTTCCCCGCCCAACTCTTAGCCCCAATTCCTCTCTCCCGCTTTCACCCTCTTGACCGCTCGCAAAACCAGAAACAGACCAACCGGTCAACCCCTGCAGGGCACTACGCGGCTTTGCAGCTGTAGAAAATTGTGACGAAGTGCTAAATTTGGCGGTAATTTTTCTGGCAATGAACCGCAGAATAGATAAGAGGTGCCCCACATGGTTCAGTTAGTTGTCGATTCTGGCTGCGATCTTCCCGACGAGTTCCTGCGCAAATACCGGGTACCGGTGCTTCCTCACAGCGTCAGCGTGGGTAAGGACGTGTTTGGTGATCAGCGCAACCCCGCGCAAATGAACCACTTCTACACCCGCTCACTGGTTGACCGCTCCCGCGTGGTGAACTCCGGCCCCGCCGGTGAGCAAGAGATCGAACAGGTGCTCGCGAAGCTGATCCAGCAGGGGCACAAGGACATCGTGGTCCAGACCATCAATGCCGCCAATAGTCCCACCTATGCCAACGCGCAGAATGTGGCGCAAAAGCTGGGTAGCGATTCGGTACAGATCCACACCGTGGACTCCCACACCCTGTTTTCCGGCCAGGGGCTGCTGGCGCTGTACACCCTGTCGCTGATGCAGAAAGGCCTGAGCGGTGCGCAGATCAAATCCCGCGCAGAGGAATTCGGCAGAAAGATCGTCGGCTACGCCGCCATCCAGGATGTGTATTACCTGCGCGAGCGCGGCCGCCAGAAGAACGAAAAGAGCGTCAGCTGGCTGAAGGCGTTCATGGCCCGCTCCCTCGACCTGCACCCGATCCTCTCCATGACCTGGCAGGGATCCGCAGTTGCCGATACGGTAAAAACCTATGAAGGCTGTACCGAGCGATTGTTCGAATTAGCAAAGGAAAAAATACAGGCCGGTACCCTGTTGATGCCGGCCATTGTGGTGAGTATCGCGGGCCCGATTCAGGCGCTGGAAAGCGTGCCCGGTTTCAAGCAACTGGAAGCCACTGCCGCGAAAAACAAGGTAAAGATCTACCGCTCGGTGATGAGCCTCTCCGGCGGTATCAACCTCGGTCCCGGGACAGTCGCCCTCGCAATGGCGAGCCAGTAACCCCACCGGCAGTTCATCAGCCCGACAATATTCGCGGCACGCCAGGTGCCGCGTAATTCCCCCTAACGTTCCCATTTTCCAGTCGACATACACGACGCACGAGAACGTCAGTCCCGGAGTACATCTAGACTAAGGAAAGATTTCCTGTAGTACCCCAAAGTCAGGTGGCAAATTATGTACTGTCGTTTCGCCGTTTTCATTCTCGCTTCACTATTGAGCGCCACATCCCTCGCAGACGCCGATCTCGCCAAAAAGCTCAGCAACCCGATATCCAGCCTGATCAGTGTTCCCTTCCAGAACAACTGGGACAACCGCGTCGGCCCCACCGAGGGCGGCCGCCGTTTCACCATGAATATCCAGCCCGTAATCCCGGTTTCCATCAACGAAGAATGGAACCTGATCAGCCGCACCATTCTTCCGGTCATCAGCCAGGAAGAAATTTTTCCCGGCAGCGGCGACCAGACCGGCCTCGGTGATACCGTACAGAGCGTCTTTTTTTCGCCCAAGGAAGCCACCGCTGGTGGCGTTACCTGGGGGGTCGGTCCGGTGTTCCTGTTACCCACAGGTACCGAACCACTGCTGGGCACCGAAAAATGGGGAGCGGGCCCCACCGGGGTTGTACTGAAACAAACCGGACCCTGGACCGTCGGTTCACTCGTCAACCATATCTGGTCTTTTGCCGGCAGCGACAACCGCGCCGATGTAAACAGCACCTTTGTCCAACCATTCCTCGCGTACAACACGCCCAATTCCTGGACCTTCACGCTGCAAACCGAATCCACTTACGACTGGGAAACCGAGCAATGGAATGTACCGGTGCATTTCCTGGTGGCGAAGGTATTCACGGTGGGCAAACAGTCCTACCAGATTCAGGCCGGCCCCCGATACTACGCAGAAAGCCCGGAAACCGGGTCCCAGGACTGGGGGTTTCGCATGAGCTGGGTCATGCTGTTCCCGAAGTGACCTGAATCTTCGACGTTTTTTCCGGCCGGTAACAATACCGGTCGGAGTTTATTTCTTGATTATTCTCTCACGCCCCTTGTTCAGATCTGCTCCTCAATCGGCAACCGGGACAACATCCGCGCCAGCAGCCGCTGCCACCAGCGGGTTTCCGGCTCCTTCGTTTCTTCCACCCTGTCTCCATCATCATTCTCGGCCGTCCAGTGGATATCGTTGTGATCACCCAGAGACAATTGCCAGGCGGCATCGCCGGCAGTCCAGGTTTCGAACAGGTCGTTGAGCTGCCGATTGATCTCGGGATTTTCGATGAGCATGCCGATCTCCGTGTTCTGGATAATCGAGCGGCTGTCGAGGTTGATCGAGCCCACAAAGGCGCGGTCATCATCCAGCACGAAGGTCTTGGCATGGAGACTCGCGCGGGATTTTCCCTTGAACCAGTGCAAACGCTGCTTCTGCTCGGCCACCGGTCGAAGTTCGTAGAGCTGTACCCCGGCCTCTAGCAGCGGTTTGCGATAGCGCGAATAGGCGCCGTGCACGGCGGCAACATCGTTGGTGGACAGTCCATTGGTCAGGATATCTACCTGCACATCCATTTCCTGCAGGGTGGAAAACAGGTCCACGCCCGGAACGCCGGGTATCAGGTAGGCATTGGTAATGCGGACCTGCTTTTTGCAACCCTTGAGAATTTTTTCCAGTTTGTAGCCCGGGTAGTCGCTCACCGGCACATTGGCGCGATCGAGGACCTTGCGTGGAGGATCGCTGAACAGTGTCCCCTGACCCCAGTGAAACGTGACCTGGCCCTGCTTCAGCTTTTCCGCGAGGTCGGATTTTTCCAGGGCGCGACTGAATTCGGACTCGCGCTCGCCTTTCAGGTAGTCGTCGACACGATCCCGCAAGCTTTCGAGAGAGCAGGTGTCGTCATCCGCCAGCGCCAGCTCGGTGACCGGGATGGCCACTTCACTGTTCCAGTATTCGTCGAAGATATCCGACGCGTCCTCTACCACCGCGCCAATGGCCACCACGTCCACGTCGAGAAACTCGGTCTCTGCCTTGGAGAAATAGCCGTCGGCAATATTGCGGCCACCGGTAATGGCAACGTTGCCATCACACACCAGCAGTTTGTTGTGCATGCGGTGGTTGATACGGCCGAAATTCAGCAGCTGCTCGAAACCGCGGCGCAGACCACTGCGCCCCTCTACCGGATTGAACACCCGGATCTGCATATGCGGATGACTTTCCAGCGCGAGAATCCAGGGATTGGTCACGCGGGTGCCCAGGTCGTCCACCAGCAGGCGCACGCGCACCCCGCGATCTGCCGCCTGCAGCAACAGGCCGGTGAGAATACGTCCGGAGGTATCGTCGCTGTAGATGTAATACTTGAGGTCGAGGGAAACGCAGGCCTCCTCTACCAGCGCGGCCCGCGCGACAAAGGCGGAGAGACCGTCGTATATCAGGTGGAAGCCCGACTGGTCGTCGTCGTGTGACTCGGCTTCCCGCCGCAGGCCGCGGGCAAGGGCCGAATCCGTAGCCGGCTCCATGGCAGAGGAATCCGGGCCGGGGTCATAGTTGGCTTTGGTCGAGGCTGTCATATCCGGCGACGGAAGGTTGCGGGGTTACTCGACTAGTCTAGCAACCCAGCACAGCGCCACCGCGATCACGAGACCTCGGTTGCGGAACATCGGTCCCGCGCCGGGCCAGTGTGATGGCCCGGACGCCGCGAGGGGTAAAACTGGAGGATGCCGTCTTCCAGCGGTCCCTCTAGCAATATGTTCTTGTCGCGCTCGTAGTCATTCAGCAGACGCCATGGATAACGGGTACCCTGTCGCGGCAGAATACCATCGGCCCGCTGCACATAGCCGGACTGCAGCGCGGCCATCACCGATTCTTCTGCTGCGCAGCCTTCCCGGTCGAGCGGCAGGAATACCCCCAGCTCCCGCTGGGCCAGGTGATTCAGCAGACGGCAGATATAGCCCGCCGACAGATCCGACTTCAGTGTCCAGGCCGCGTTGGTATAACCGAAGACCCAGGCCATGTTCGGCACCCCTTCCATCAGCACGCCCTTGTAGGTCAGGCGGTTGCGCATATCGACGGCCTGGCCATCCACAGATAGTGCCATGCCTCCCAGTAACTGCAGTTTGAGACCGGTGGCACTCACTACGATATCCGCTTCGATCTCGCTGCCGGACTTGAGCCGAATACCGCCTGGGGTGAAGGTTTCGATTTCGTCAGTCACTACCGAGGCGCGACCTGTCTTTACTGCCTCGAACAGATCCCCGTCTGGCACTGCGCACAGGCGCTGGTCCCAGGGCTGATAGTCTGGCGTAAAGTGGCGCATGTCCGCACTGCCGGCCAGCGCCTTGCGTACGCCGCGCAACATCAGGCGCCGCACAATGCCGGGCCAGCGTTTCGACGCTTTGAACATCAGCCGGTGCAGGCGCAGATTCCGCCAGCGCGCGAACCGATAGACCGCCGACTCGGGTATCAGCTTTTTCAACAGCCCTAGCAGGCGGTCGCGCGCGGGCATGGAAAGGATATACGTGGGCGAGCGCTGCAGCATGGTCACATGGCCCGCGTTCTCCGCCAGCGCTGGCACCAGGGTCACTGCCGTGGCCCCGCTGCCGATCACCACCATCCGCTTGCCGGCGTAATCCAACGCCTGTGGCCAGCGCTGGGGATGCACCAGCCTCCCCTGAAAATTTTCAATGCCGGCAAATTCCGGTTGGTGGCCGCGGGCGTAATCGTAGTAGCCGGTGCAGGAGATCAATATCGAGCAGGTATAGGTAACAGGGTCGCCGTTGCAGGTGCCGCTGAGGGTCCAGATCTGCTCGCGACTGCTCCAGCTTGCCGACGTCAGGTCCACCCCGTAATGAATATGTTCGGTTACGCCGAACTGCTCCGCGGTTTCCTGCAGGTACCGGCGAATGGAGGGACCATCCGCAAGTACCTGATCCCCGTTCCAGGGCCGGAAACTGAACCCGAAGGTAAACATATCGGAGTCGGAGCGGATACCGGGGTAGCGGAACAGGTCCCAGGTACCGCCGAGACGCACGCGGCGCTCGAGAATGGCGAATTCCCGGTCTGGGCAGTGCTGTTTGAGATGGCAGGCAGTACCGATGCCGGAGAGGCCGGCTCCGATGATCAGGGTCTCGACATGTTGTACTGGCATCGCGGGCTCGCTGGATGGGACTTATTGTTGTGCGCCCAGTGTCGCCAGTTTTCTGTCTCATGGGAAGTCGTGTTTGCCCCCCGGTATTTCACGCATCGCATCAAGGTTATTTTGGGCCGCCAACCCTGACATGCGTCTCAAAATAGCCATAGATGACTTTCCCCCGAGTGTCCTGCTACCACCTTCAATGCGCTCGAAAGACCTATAAATCCTCTTGCACCTCCCACGGCCGGGCACTCCGGAAAATTATTCCCCCAAAAAAGAATCAAACTTTTGAATCAGGCATATAATCTTCCATTCTTAAATTTTTTTCCCGAATCCCAGGCGCCGCAGATTGGTCGGCAAATAAAATAGTCGCCAGGAAAAATACAAAAAAAAATATAAAAATTCAGTCAAATAAAATCACATCGAAATACGATAAAAGAAGCAACAATAGAACCGGGACCAGATAGACATCACAAAAATACAGGTAATTCTGTAATGTCCTCCGCTATCAAAAGTTCGCTATAGACAACCGTAAATACTCGTACTTAGAATCAGCCGGGTACGTTTTTTATCAATATATATTCCCCTGCTACTTGCGCAGATCGGCGTCAGCCGAAGTGTTAGAGGCTTTGAAGTATTCATGCACTTTTGGAGCAGTTTCGCGGTGCCCGGAAGCACACTCGACGCCCGTTATTCCCGCGCACCGAACCTGGTCACGCAGGCACCGACCTGGTGCAGCGCGGAATGGAAAATGCTCTGCCTGTTGCGACTGTCTACTCCAGCCAGGCACCTGATGCACTCGCCAATTTGTGACCGGGTAGCAGGTTTGTTGATACATTAATTATCAGAAACAAGGCTAATAAAATGAAAAAACTCTTCGGGGTCCGGCGGATTGCCGCCGCGGTTATTGCAGCCGCAAGTGGGCTCTCTACAACTCCCGCACTTGCACAAGACCAATCCCTCAGTGAAGCACATAAAGGTGGCGAACTGACCTTCACCCTGATCACCGGTGACAAGGTGTCCGCGGTGGTAAAAAACGACGGTGCGCTCGCCGGCATCCGCCTTCTCGGTGAAGACGGAAACGAGGTGGTTACCAGTATTTTCCAGTACGGCACGGGTACCTATGTAATCCCTCCGAAAGCGCAGGAACTGGTCGACGCGAAGGCCGTGGATCTCGAGCTGTTCAATATCAACAAGCTGTACGAAAGCGGTTATGACGATGCCTCTACCAGTAAGTTGCCGGTAATCGTCGAGTATACCGATGGCACCCTGAAGGGCGCCGCCACACCGGAGGTGCTCAACGGCATGTCCCTGACCGGTGAGATTGAAATCATTGACAGCGCAGCCTTTGGCATTGAAAAGGCACAGGCAGCAGAGCTGTGGACGACGCTGACCAGCAAAGGCAACATCGAAGGTGTATGGCTGGATGCGTTCGTACACGCGCACAAAGTCTCCAGTTCTGCGAGTCTGACCCCTACCGTCCCGCTGACCGGTGCCAAGGGCGAGTTTGCCGGTGCCTTCAATGGCGAAGGTGTTACGGTTGCGGTTCTGGATACTGGCTACGACGTTGAACACGCTGACCTGTCTGGTCAGGTTATCGCCTCCGCGGACTTTACCTACTCGCGTAACGGCGTGGATGACCTGAATGGCCACGGTACCCACACCGCATCCACTATTGCCGGCACAGGTGCCGAGTCCAACGGTCTCTGGGCCGGTATGGCGCCCGGCGCGGACCTGGTCGTAGGTAAGGTACTCGGCAACACCGGCGGCGGCTCCACCTACGGCATTCTGAATGGCATGATCTGGGCCGCAAATCAGGGCGCCGATATTGTCAGTATGTCTCTGGGCGGCACAGCCACTTCCTGCGACGGGCCAATGGTCGATCTGGTGGAAGCCCTCAGCGACCAGACTCTGTTTGTCATTTCCGCAGGTAACAGCTTCACCCGCGAAACCGTAGGCTCTCCCGGTTGCGCCCCCAGCGCACTCACTGTTGGCGCTGTCGACCGGGAAAATCAGACCGCCGTGTTTTCCTCGCGCGGCCCATCCCCCGATGGGCACTCTGCCAAGCCGGATATTACTTCTCAAGGCGTAGACGTAGTGGCTGCGGCATCCGGTGGTTTTGGTGATACTGGCTATGTTTCTCTGTCCGGTACCTCTATGTCCGCCCCTCACGTGGCCGGCGGTGCCGCTATCCTCAAGCAGGCGCGTCCGGAACTTACCCCGCGTCAGTTGAAGAAAATACTGACCTCCTCGGTAACTCTCACCGATGCCCATGTGCTCGAACAGGGCGCCGGCCCCATGGATGTCAACCAAGCGGTGGTACAGGCTGTGGTTGGCGAGCCCAACCGCGAACTCGGCCGCTTTGCCTACGGTGAGGCTTACGAGCGCACCGAAACGACCGTCACCCTGGAAAACCTGTCGGACGAAGACAAAACCTTCAAGCTGAAGCTGGACCTGATCGGTGAAGACGGTGCTACCGAGCTGCCGGCAACCATTGCAGGTCTGGGCGTCAAATCGGTAACGGTTCCGGCAAACAGCACCGCGGAAGTGCCGGTGTGGATTGATCCGGAAGTGTCCCTGCGCAGCGGCGCCTACGGCGCGATCACCGGTCGTATCGAAGGTACTGTCGTTGGTAATACCGACGAACGCCTGACTGTTCCGGTTTCGTTCTGGATTGATCAGCCGCAAGTCGAACTGAGCTTCTCGGTGACCGACAACCGCGGCAAGCCGGCGCAATCCCCTTCCAAAATCTACGTGATGAACGAAGAAGATGATTGGGGTAGTTACCTGGCAGTGCACAACGGTGTTGCTAGCATCGATGTGCCGGAAGGCGATTACACGATCGTGGCCAACATCATGACCTACGATAATGACAGTGCTTTCG
>Ga0207814_100501_pt1 | contig 20540 bp, 16 predicted proteins | sample TtaePargueraPR_7_FD_187755 | JGI IMG/M metagenome (GOLD analysis project Ga0207814, IMG submission 187755) | Aerobic enrichment media microbial communities from Bioluminiscent Bay, La Parguera, Puerto Rico - Tt and P1 (2) (SPAdes) | ecosystem: Environmental > Aquatic > Marine > Unclassified ... | reverse complement strand
CACCTGGAAATCGACATTGCCGCCCAGCTTGATGTCGGTGCCGCGGCCCGCCATGTTGGTGGAGATCGTCACCGAACCGCGCTGGCCGGCGGCGGTGATGATCTCGGCCTCCTGCATGTGGAACTTCGCGTTGAGCACGTTGTGCGGGATCTTCACCCGCTTGAGCATCCGCGAGACGGTCTCCGAGGCCTCGACCGAGGCGGTGCCGACGAGCACCGGCTGGCCCTTGTCGTGGGCCTCCTGGATCTTGGTGATGACCGCGTTGTACTTCTCGCGGCGGGTCTTGAAGACCTGGTCGTTGAGGTCCTCGCGCTGGTTCGGCCGGTTGGTCGGGATCGGCAGCACGTCGAGCTTGTAGATGTCGTGGAACTCCGCGGCGTCGGTCTCCGCGGTGCCGGTCATGCCGGCGAGCTTCTCGTAGAGGCGGAAGTAGTTCTGGATGGTGATCGTGGCGTAGGTCTGGGTCTCCTTCTCGATGACCACGCCCTCCTTCGCCTCGACCGCCTGGTGGAGCCCGTCGGACCAGCGCCGGCCGGGCATCTTGCGGCCGGTGTTCTCGTCGACGATGACCACCTTGCCCTCCTCGACGACGTACTGGACGTCCCTTTCGTAGATGCAGTAGGCCTTCAGCAGCTGGGAGATGTTGTGCATCTTCTCGGCCTGCCGGTCCATCTGCTCCTGGTACTGCTCCTTCTTGGCGGCGCGCTGCTCCTCGGTGAGCTCGGGGTCGGCGTCGACCTCGGCGAACAGGGTGCCGAGGTCCGGGAGGATGAACGACTCCGGTTCGCCGGGCGAGAGGAACTCCCGCCCGAGCTCCATCAGGTCGGCGTCGTGCGACTTCTCGTCGATGGTGAAGTAGAGCTCCTCCTTGAGCGCGAAGAGCTCCTTCTTCTGGGCGTCCTGGTAGAGCGAGAGTTCGGCCTTGTCGAGGAGTCGGCGGTTGTCCGGGTTCTCCATCAGGCGCATCAGCTGCCGGTTGCGCGGCTGGCCGAGCTTGACCTTGAACATGCAGAGGCCGGCGTGGTCGGTGTCGTCCTCGTCGAGCGCCTTCTTGGCCTCGGTGACGAGCTCGTTGCAGAGGTGGGTCTGGCGCTTGACGAGCTGCTCGACGAGCGGCTTGTAGCGGTCGAACTGGTGGCTGGAGACGGTCGACGGCCCCGAGATGATCAGCGGGGTCCGAGCCTCGTCGATGAGGATCGAGTCGACCTCGTCAATGATCGCGAAGTAGTGGCCGCGCTGGACCTGGTCCTCCTTCGAGCCGGCCATGCCGTTGTCGCGGAGGTAGTCGAAGCCGAACTCAGAGTTGGTGCCGTAGGTGACGTCGCACTCGTACATCTCCCGCCGGTCCCAGGGCGCCATCTGGTTCTGGATGCAGCCGACGCTCAGGCCGAGGTACTTGAACAGGGCGCCCATCCACTCCGAGTCGCGGCGGGCGAGGTAGTCGTTGACGGTGACGACGTGGACGCCGAGCCCGGTCAGGGCGTTGAGGTAGACCGGCAGGGTGGCGACGAGGGTCTTGCCCTCGCCGGTCTGCATCTCGGCGATCATGCCGCGGTGGAGCGAGATCCCGCCGACGAGCTGGACGTCGAAGTGGACCATTTCCCAGGGCATCTCCTGGTCGCAGACGGAGATCGTCTGCCCGCAGAGCCGGCGGGCGCCGTTCTTCACCACGGCGTAGGCCTCGGGCAGGATCTGGTCGAGATAGCGGGCGCGGGCCGGGGTGAAGGCCGGCTCGATCTCGCGGAAGGCGGCCTTCGCGGCCTCGATCGACTCCGTGTTCGCTTCGACGGTGGCCGGCAGCGTGGAAAACTCGTCGCGCAGGGCGTCGAGGCGCTCCTGGACGGCGGCGGCGGCCTGCTGGAGGGCCTCCTGGTCCATCCGCTCGAGCACCGGCTTGGCGGGCGCATGGAGGTCGTGGTAGCGGGCGAGGTGGGTTTTCCACTTGTCGGTGAGCTCCCGGAGCTTGTCCTCGGGCTCGTTTTGGAGGGCTTCCTCGATTTCCTTGATGCGCTCGACGGTGGGCCGGATACGGCGCAGTTCACGTTGGTTCTTCGAGCCAACGATCTTTTGAAGGATCCACTTGATCATGGGAAAAACGGGTTCGGGCCGTCGTCGGCCGCCAACCGGGCGGCTGCCATACACCGGGGAGGGGCCGGGTGCAAGCGGCAGGGCCCGGAGGTTTTGGAGCGCCGGGCCGGGGGCGGCGGGAGCCGGCTCAGATCTTCATCGAGTTGAAGCCGCCGTCGATGACGATCTCGGTGCCGGTGACGAACGAGCTGGCCCGGTTCGAGGCCAGCAGCAGGGTGGCGCCGATCAGGTCCTCGGGGTTGCCGAAGCGGCTCATCGGGGTCTGCCGCAGGATGTCGAGCACCCGGCTCTCGTCGAGCACCTTGCGGTTCTGCTCGGCGGGGAAGAAGCCGGGGACCAGCGTGTTGACCCGGATCGAGTACTCGGCCCACTCGCGGGCCAGGTTCTTCGACAGGTTGTGGACGGCGGCCTTGGTGGCCGAGTAGGTGAAGACCCGGGACAGCGGGACCAGGCCCGACATCGAGCCGAGGTTGATGACCGAGGCCGGGATCGACTCGTCGATGAAGTAGCGCCCGAAGACCTGGCAGGTGCGGAACACGGCGCTCAGGTTGGTGTCGATGATCCGCTGGAATTCCTCCTCGGGGATCTCGAGAAAGGGCGTCGGGGCGTTGATCCCGGCGCCGTTGACCAGGATGTCGACCTTGCCCGAGGCGGTGACGACCTCGTCGAGCAGCTCCTGGAGCGAATCCCGCGAGGTCACGTCGCAGGGCATGAAGTAGCCCTTGCCGCCGTGCTCGCCGATGAGCGAGAGCTTCTTCTCGGCCTTCTCGCGGATGCGGCCCACCAGGACCACCTCGCAGCCGGCCCGGGCCAGCCCGACCGCCATGCTGCCGCAGAGTTCGCCGGTGCCGCCGAAGACGACCGCGGTCTTGCCCTCCAGTCCGAAGAGGTCCTTGAGAAATGCAGCGGTTTGCATGGACGGAGCGTCGGATGAGCGGCCGCGGGGCGCAACCTCGAATCTGCGGCCGTTCCGTCAGTCGGGGATGGCCGGGCCGCCCCCCCACGACGGCATGCCGGCGGCCGGCCCGAAGGCGGTCGGCGGGGTCCCGCGCCGGGCATCGCCCGGGCGGGAATTGGGTTGTCCTCCGGACCGTGGTCGGCTATCCCATCCCATACTGCCATGAAGCGAAAAACCGGGGCTCGGGCCCTTGCAATTGGAACGACGCTGGCGGGCGTCGGAAGTGCGTGTGCGGCGGGCCTTCTCGGCGTGGGGGACTCGATCATCGGGATCGACCTCGATCCCCCGTCGTCGAACAGCTCGTATCCGGCGGGGGAGGCCCCCGGTTTCGCGGTGGATGGCACGCTGGCGAAGTATCTCAACTTCGGCGGCCCCGGCTCCGGGCTGATCGTCACGCCCAACCTCCCCTCCTCCTCGATCGCCAAGGGGCTCCAGCTGACGACCGCCAACGACGCCGAGGGGCGGGACCCGACCTCCTATGAGTTGTGGGGTACCAACGACGCGATCATCAGCGCCGACAACAGCGCGGGCGTGGCCGAGAACTGGAGCCTGATCTCGTCGGGAAGCATCGCGCTGCCGTCGGCACGCGACACCCTCGGCAGCGTCGTTTCGTTTTCGAATTCCGACCTCTACACCTCGTACAAGTTCGTCTTTCCGACCAACAAGGGCGACGGGCTGTTCCAGATCGCCGAGGTCGAGTTGATCGGTGACGTCCCGGGACAGGGGGTCTTCGATTCGCCGCTCCTGAACGCCGGCGATCCGACGCTTGCCATTGAGTCGGGACCCGACAGCCGCTTTCCCGGCGCCGAGGGGCCGCAGAACCTCCTCGATGACGACCCCGGCACGAAGTACCTGAACTTCGGGCAGGCGAACTCGGGATTCATCGTCACCCCCGCCTCCGGGGCGAGCGTGGTCGAGAACTTCCAGATGGTCACCGCCAACGACTTCCCCGAGCGGGACCCCACCTCCTGGGCGATCTACGGGACCAACGACCCGATCACCAGCCCCGAGAACAGCCAGGGCAATCTCGAGTCGTGGACCCTGATCGGATCGGGGGCGATCTCGCTTCCGGTCGAGCGGATGGCGGATGGCCCGATCGTTCCGCTGACGAACACCACCGCCTACACCTCCTACCGCGTCGTGTTCCCCTCGCTGGTCGACGAAAGCGGCTTGTTCCCGGCCGATTCGATGCAGGTCTCGGGCTTCCAGTTCAACGTGCCGGAACCCTCGAGCGCGGCCCTCTGCCTGCTGGGCGTCGGCCTCGCGACCTCGCGGCGCCGGCGATCGGCCTGAAGAAACGGCGAGCGGGACCAAGCGGAGGGCCGCGCGACCGGAGCGACGGTTGCGGGCGGGGCAACTCCGGCCTTCCGCCGTGGCACGCCGGGCTTCCCGAGGAGCCCGCGAGTGCAGGCCCTACGGCGGCCGGGGAGGCTTTGTTGCAGGCGGTGCGACACCCCCTTCCGTGGTATTGAGGCGGGCGACTGGATGGGGTGGAATGGTCCGTTCCCGTCCAACCCCGGGACCCGATTCCCATGCCGCTGCGATTCCTTTCGATCACTCTCTCGATCCTCCTGGCGACCCTCGGTCGGGGCGTCGCCTCGGTCGGGGACGACCCCTTTTCCGACTGGCCCGAAGGAGCCGCGCCGGCGGAGGTCGGGGAGCGCATCGCCAAGGAATTCATGGGGCGGAAGTTCCGCTATGAGACCAACCGCAGGAAGGCCCACCTCGGGGTGATCTATCCCGAGATCTGCGTCTGGTACGGCGCCCTGACCCTCGCCGAGGAGAGCGGCAAGGACGAACTCGGCAAGCAGCTGATCGCGAAGTTCATGCCCTACGTCGACGGCGACAAGTCGCGGCGGATCAACCGCAGCAGGCATGTCGACTACCGGATGCTCGGGTCCCTGCCCCTGCAGATCCACATGATGAACGGCGACCCGTCCTGCCTGCGCATGGGGCTCGGGTTCGCGGACGCCCAGTGGGAGCAGACCGGCGACGACGGGATCACCCGCGAGGCGCGCTACTGGATCGACGACATGTACATGATCACGATCCTGCAAATGCAGGCCTACCGGGCGACCGACGAGCCGAAGTATCTCGATCACGCCGCGGATGCGATGCTGGCGTACCTCGACCGCCTCCAGCAGCCGAACGGGCTGTTCTACCACGGACCCGACTCGAAGTTCTACTGGGGGCGCGGAAACGGCTGGGTCGCGGTGGGCATGGCGGAGCTGCTGCGCTCGATGCCGGAGAGTCACCCGAAGCGCGAGGCGATTCTCGTCGCCTACCGGTCGATGATGACCGCCGTGCTGAAGCTCCAGGGGGACGAGGGCCTGTGGCGCCAGCTCCTCGACGACCCGGACTCGTGGGTGGAGACCTCCGCGAGCGGGATGTTCACCTTCGCCTTCGTCACCGGCGTGAAGAACGGCTGGCTCGAGGCGTCGAGCTTCGGGCCCGCCGCCCGGAAGGCGTGGTTGGCGCTGGTCGGCTGCCTGGACGACGACGCCCGGATCCGCGACGTCTGCATCGGCACCGACAAGGGCTTCAGCCGGGAATTCTACCTTCGGCGCCCGCGGGCGACCGGCGACCTCCACGGCCAGGCGCCGATGCTGTGGACGGCCAGCGCGCTGCTCCGGGAACCGACCCAAGACTCATGAAAACCCTCCTCAAGCCCCTGCTCCTTCCGATCCTCGCCACGGCACTCGCCGGCCTCGCGGCCGGGGCCGAGTTCAAGGCCAACGACTACGGCGCCAAGCCGGGCGGCACCGACAACAACGCGGCGGCCATCCAGAAGGCGATCGATGCCGCCGCGAAGGCCGGCGGCGGCGAGGTGATCCTCGATCCGGGCGTCTACATGAGCGGCGCCCTGTTCGTGAAGTCGAACGTCCACCTGCGCCTCGACGAGGGGGTGGAGATCCGGGCGATCAACGACGACTCGCTCTATCCGGACCGGCCGACGCGCGTGGCGGGCATCGAGATGGAGTGGCCGGCGGCGCTGGTCAACGTCTACGAGGAGAACAACGTCACCATCAGCGGCAAGGGGGTGATCGACGGCAATGGCAAGTACTGGTGGCACAAGTTCTGGGGGGCCGACGGGAAGAGCGGGATGCTCGGCGACTACCGCGCGCGCGGCCTGCGGTGGGCGGTGGACTATGACTGCAAGCGCGTGCGGGCGCTGGCGGTGTACGACTCCGAGGACGTCGAGATCCGCGACGTGACCATCAAGCGCTCCGGATTCTGGAGCCTGACGCTGACCTACAGCGAGCGGGTCAAGGTGGACGGCGTGGTGATTCGCGCGAACATCGGCGGCTTCGGGCCGAGTTCCGACGGGGTCGACATCGACTCCTCCCGCGACATCCTCGTCGAGAACTGCGACATCGACTGCAACGACGACAACATCTGCCTCAAGGCCGGCCGGGACTTCGACGGCCTGCGGGTGAACCGGCCCTGCGAGAACATCACCATCCGCAACTGCGTCACGCGCTCGGGTCACGGCATGCTCACGCTGGGAAGCGAGACCTCGGGCGGCATCCGCAACGTCACCGTCGAGAACCTCAAGGCCTACGGAACGACCAACGGGGTGCGGATCAAGTCGGCCAAGGTGCGCGGCGGGGTGATCGAGAACATCCGGATCCGCGGCCTCGAGATGCTGGGCGTCGACAATCCGCTGCATTTCGAGCTCAACTGGTATCCGCAGTACAGCTATCCGACCCTACCGGACGAGGTCGACCGCGAGACGATGCCGCGGCACTGGAAGGTCATGACGACACGGGTCGAGCCGCCCGAACGCGGCATCCCGACGGTCCGCGACCTCGAGATCGCCGACGTGAAGGCGACCGGGGCGCAGGTCGCAATCCACGCCAACGCCTACCCCGAGAAGCCGATGACCGGCGTGAGGCTGAAGGACGTGACGATCGAGGCGCGCAGCGCGGGCGAGGTCGCCAACGCGGCGGACTGGAGCTTCGAGGGAGTGACCCTGCGGCTGCTGAGCGAGGGCCCGGTGAAGCTCGAGAACTGCGAGGGGGTGCCCCAGCCGGAGACCGCGCCGCTGGAGCGGAGCGAGTGGGAGGAGGCCCGCAAGCATGCCAAGGAAGCGGGCGAGCACGCGATACGGCTCGGCGCCGGAGTGGGCGGGGACGACGAGTAGGGCCGCAGGAGCGCCGGTTTGGAATCCGGCATGCATCGGTCCGGTGGGTGCCGGTTTCCAAACCGGCGCTTCTCAGTCCGGAAAGACGATCGCACGGTTGCCGTCGATGATCGTGCGGTCGTTGACGTGGTAGCGGATCCCGCGTGCCAGCGCGCCGCGCTCGCAATTTCGGCCGAGCCGGACCAGGTCCTGCGGCGTGTGGAAGTGCTGCACCCGCTCGACCTCCTGCTCGATGATCGGGCCGGCGTCGAGGTCGGCGGTGACGTAGTGGCAGGTGGCCCCGATCAGCTTGACGCCGCGCTCGTAGGCCTGGCGGTAGGGGTTCGCCCCGATGAAGGCCGGCAGGAAGCTGTGGTGGATGTTGATGATCCTCCCGTCGAACTCGCGGCAGAACTCGTCGGGAAGGATCTGCATGAAGCGGGCGAGCACGGTGAGTTCCACCTTCTCCCCGAGCAGGATCTCGCGGATGCGGGCGAAGCCCGCGGCCTTGCCGCCGCCGTCCATGTCGATGAGGTGGAAGGGCAGGCCGGCCCGCTCGGCGATCGGCTGGCAGGTGTCGCGGTTGCCGATGACCGAGGTGATCTCGATCGGCATCTCGCCGATCTCGGTGCGCCACAGGACCTCCTGCAGGCAGTGGTCGGTCTTGGTCACCAGCACCGCCGTGCGCATGCGGTAGGGAAGTCGCCGGAAGTGCCACTCGGCCTTGAGCGCGCGGCCGAGGGTGCCGAAGCCGTCGATGAAGTCGTCGACATCGACCGCCAGGCCCGCGGTCTCGATCTCGACCCGGGCGAAGAAGCGGCGGGCCAGCTTGTCGGTGAACTGGTTGAACTCGACGAGGTTGCCCGAGTAGCCGGCGACGTAGCCGGAGATCTTGGCGACGATGCCGGACTGGTCGGGGCAGCTGAGCTTGAGGATGAGGCCGGGGCGGGGCATGCGGCCGCGACTTGAGCACGGCCGGCCCGAGTTCCGCAACCTCAGGGCCTGCCAGCGTCGGCGGTGGTGAACGCCGGATCCTGCTCGTCGGCGGCCGGAGCCTGCTGGGCCTCGACCGGCGGAGCCACCTGGGGCTGGTCGGCGAAGAGCTGGATCAGCGCGCCGGCACCGAGGGCCATCAGCAGTCCCAGGCCCATGGCGAAGACCCACCAGCGCTCCTGGCTGCGGACCGCGGCAGCCGGTTCCGGACGCTCGGCGCGGGGACGCGGCGGGGCGCTGTGGCGCGGCTTGGATAGGGCCGGATGGGGGCCCCGCGGCACGAAGGGCTTGGCCGGGGCATCGGCGTGGCCGGGTGTCGGCCGGCGCGACACGAAGGGCGTCTCGCGCCGACTCGGAAGATCGCTGCGCCCGGCGAACTCCTCGTTGGACGGAAGCAGGCCGGTCTCGGGGTCGATCGCGCTCAGCGGCCCGACCAGAAGCTGCCGGACGGTCCGCTCGCAGACGAACTCGTCGGGAGCCCCGTCGTCCCTCGACGCGGCGCTTCCATCCGGGGGAAGCACGGGAAGGGGACTCAGCGTGTCGGGAATGATCATGGCGAAGCTTGGAATCACCTGAGATCTAGCCCAGTGCCCGAGCCTCGGTCAATGGTCAATTTTTCTGAAATAATTTATAAACTTTTATGAACCAACAGGTTTCGAGAAAAGTGCTGACGGCCGCGCGGCCGGGGTGCTTGATGGAGTCATGAAAACCTGTGTGGTGATGACGGTCCTGGCGCCGGACCGGCCGGGAATCGTGAAGCGTCTTTCGGAGACCGTGGCGGCGCACGGCGGCAACTGGCTCGAGAGCCGGATGGCGCGGATGGCCGGCCAGTTCGCGGGGATCGTGCGGGTCGAGTGCGAGGAGCGATCGGCGAAGGACCTGGTCGATGCCCTGGTCGCGCTCGACGCCGATGGCTTCTCGGTCCAGGCGCGGCAGGAGGACCCGCATCCCGACCGGACCCGCGAGTTGCTGACGCTCGACGTGGTGGGCAACGATCGTCCCGGCATCGTGCGGGAGTTGTCGGCGGCGATCGTCGCGGCCGGCGCCAATGTCGAGGAGCTCTACACCTCGCTCGAGAGTGCGCCGATGGCCGGGCACCCGATCTTCCATGCCAAGGGCATCGTGTCGCTTGCCGACGGCAAGCTGCCCGGTCCGCTGATCGAGTCGATCGAGGGCCTCGGCGAGGACCTCGCCGTCACCGTGGGTGAATAGGGCCGGCGGCGGGTCAGGTGCCGAGGAAGTTCTTCAGGATCGCCTTGCCGTGCTCGGTGAGGATCGACTCCGGATGGAACTGGACGCCGTGGACCGGATGCTCCTTGTGGCGGAGGCCCATGACCTCGTCGCGGTCGGTCCATGCGGTGATCTCGAGGCAGTCGGGCACCGAGTCGCGGCGCACGATGAGCGAGTGGTAGCGGGTCGCCTCGAAGGGGCTCGGCAGGCCGGCGAAGACGCTCTCGCCGCCATGGAGGATCGGCGAGGTCTTGCCGTGCATCAGCCGGTCCGCTCGGACCACCTCGCCGCCGTAGACCTGCCCGATCGACTGGTGGCCGAGGCAGACACCGAGGACCGGGGTGGTGGGCCCGAGCTCGCGGATGACCTCGCAGGAGATGCCGGCCTCGTTCGGGGTGCAGGGTCCGGGCGAGATGCAGATCCGTTCCGGCGCCAGCGCGCGGATGCCGTCGACGTCGATCGCGTCGTTGCGCACGACCTTCATCTCCGCCCCGAGCTCGCCGAAGTACTGGACGAGGTTGTAGGTGAAGGAGTCGTAGTTATCGATGATGAGCAACATGGCAGTCAGTCCTCCAGCGTGCGGGCGAGGGCGATCGCGCGGAGCATCCCCTTGGCCTTGTTGACGGTCTCGTTGTATTCGTAGGCCGGATCGGAGTCGGCGACCACCCCGGCCCCGGCCTGGACATAGGCCTTGCCATTCTTGAGCAGGCAGGTGCGCAGGGTGATGCAGGAGTCGTGTCCGCCGGCGAAGTCGAAGTAGCCGACGGCCCCGGCGTAGGCGCAGCGCTTCGACTTCTCGAGCTCGTTGATGATCTGCATCGCCCGGATCTTCGGCGCGCCGCTGACCGTGCCCGCGGGAAAGGTCGCCCGCAGCACGTCGTAGGCGCTGTGCCCGGGCGAGAGCGTGCCGGTGACGTTGGAGACGATGTGCATCACGTGGCTGTAGCGCTCGATGATCATGAAGTCGTCGACCTTCACGCTGCCGTGCTCGGCGATGCGGCCGACGTCGTTGCGGGCGAGGTCGACGAGCATCAGGTGCTCGGCCCGTTCCTTGGGGTCGCGGAGCAGGTCCTCGGCGAGCGCGTCGTCCTCCTCGCGCGTCTTGCCCCGCCAGCGGGTGCCGGCGATCGGGCGGATGTCGATGCGCCGGTCGATCGCCCGCACGTGGACCTCCGGCGAGCTGCCGACCAGCGCGAAGTCGCCGAGCTCGAGGATGAACATGTAGGGCGAGGGATTGACGTGGCGGAGCGCCCGGTAGAGGTCGACCGGGGACCGGTGGAAGGGGGTCTCGAAGCGCTGGCTCGGCACGAACTGGAACACGTCGCCGGCGGCGATGTACTCCTTGCCCCGGAGGACCATCTGCTCGAACTCCTCGCGGGACGTGTTGCTGTCCGCCTCCGGCGCCTCGAGCTCGACCAGGCCGTTGAGGGCGGGGACGTGCAGCGGGCGCTTGAGCAGCTCGACCATCGTCGCGATTCGGGCCTGCGCGGCGACGTAGGCCTCCTCGAGGGTATCGTGCTCGTCGGGAAAGGCGTTGGCGATCACCAGGACGCGGCGCAGCCGCTGGTCGAAGACGATGAGCGTGTCGGCGAGCACGAAGACCGCATCGGGCACCCCGAGCTCGTCCTTCGGCGGCGCCGCGACGGTCGGCTCGAACTGGCGGACGGCGTCGTAGGCGAGGTAGCCGACCAGCCCCCCGGAGAAGGGCGGCAGCGAACCGTGGTGAACCGGCCGGTAGGGGGCCATGTGGCGCTCCAGCGCGGCGAGCACGTCGTCCTCGACCGTCTCGGTGGTCGTCTGGGCACCCTCGCGGACGGTGATCTCCTTTCCCCGGGCCTCGATGATGCGGCGCGGGCCGCTGCCGAGGATCGACCATCGTCCGCTCTTGTCGGTGCTCTCGGCGCTCTCGAGCAGGAACGAGTGGCGGCCGTCGCGCAGCTTGAGGTAGGCGGACAGCGGCGTCTCGAAATCCGCGGCGAGCTGGGTGAAGACCGGGATCACGTTGCCGCGGCCCGCCAGCGCCGAGAATTCCTCGAACGACGGTTCGATCGGGATGGGATTCACGTCGCGGCGGAGTGTGGCCGCGACGGGCCCGGGCGCAAGCCTCGATGGGAACCCGGGCCGGCCCCTCCGCTTCAGCGTTTGGAGAGCGTCGGCGAGCGGACTTCGATGAGGTTCCGGACTCCGAGAATCCCCGGCACCCCGCGGGCATCGCGCTCGGCGGCGTGGCGTGCCGCCGGCGACGGCAGCTCGCCGGAAAGCGTCAGCGTGCCGTTCCGGAGCTCCGCGGCGACCGCCGAGGCATCGATCCGCTCGTCGGTCTCGAGCAGCAGGCGGACGACCTTCAGCGAGTCGGACGGGTGGTAGTCCTTGTCCTCCATGCCCGGCATCGCCAGGTCGCGGTGGATGGCGAGGCCCGAGGCGTCGACCGCGGTCACGCCGGTCACCCAGGCGGTGCGGGCAAGGCGCTCGAGTTCGTCCCGGCTGCCGACGCGGCCGCTCAGCCGAACCTCGCCCGCGCGGACTTCGACCCGGACCGGCAGGAGGTCGAAGAGCGGATCGTCCTGGTGTCGCAGTTGCAACTGGCGGCGGATCGCTTCATCGCTGCGGACGTGCCGGAAGTCGATCCGGACGCGGTCGTCGATCGATCGGACGCCCTCGACCCGCGAGGCCAACTCGCGGGCGATCTCCCGTTCGTCAAGGGTGCTCACCGAGCCCGAAAGGGTGGCGCGTCCGGCGTCGACCTCGACCCGGACCCGCTCCGCGCGAAGCGCTCGCGAGTCCCGAAGCCTCCGGCGAATCTCGGCCGCCAGCGCTTCGGAATCCGTCCTCACGGGACCAACTTCGATCCGGTTGATCACCCCATAGAGCCCCTGCATCGCCAGGGCCAGCGAGCTTGCGAAGTCCGATTGATCGATGCTCCGCGCGGTACCGTCCAGGATCGCCACGTGATCGTCGAGCCGCACGGTGATCTCCGCTCCCTCGAGCCGCGGACTGGTCTCACAAAGGGTCTCCAGGAAGTGCTCCCGGTCCTTCGGGGTCAAGGGGAGGGGCGACGGGGTCGCGCCAAGGGTGAGGGCCGCGGCGGCCCATAGGCTGCAAATCCAAAGCTGTGTATTCATATTTGCTCGCGATGGTGCGGGGACTTGACGAGCGCGGTTCGTGCCGCTTGCAGCCGTGGGGTCTTCAAGTCCCTGAACGCCAGCGAGGTGTGGCGGGGTCCGTGGATCTCTGGCGGGGGCCGGGTAAGCCCGGGCATCGGGCAACTCACCCTTTGCCGTTGCATCCCGCACGCCTACTTGGCCGGGATCCGGGTGCGGGCCGGCAGGTAGCCGGGCGCCTCGGCGGAGATCTCCCAGGCGCCGCCGGGGTCGTCCGAGGGCAGGTCGACCGGCGCCTCGAGGGTGCCCCTCCGCTCGCCGCGGACTTCGGCCACGCCGCGGGCCAGGCCGAGGATCGCGTCCACGACCCGCTCGGCCTCGGACTCGCCGAGGGTGACCTGGGGTGGCATCGGCACCTCGCCCCAGTTCCCGCTCCCGCCCTGCCGCAGCGTCTTGAGGAGATTCCGGCGAGCCGAGTTGTCGTCCCGGTAGCGGAGCGCGACGTCGGTGTAGCGCGGTCCGACCGAACGGGTGTCGATCTGGTGGCAGGCGAAGCACTGGTGGCGCGTGAGTAGCTCCGCCACCTCGGCGGGGACCGTCGGTCCCCCGGCGTCGTGGCCGGTGGGCGGGATGTAGCGGATCCGGACGAGCGGATCCGCCGCGTCCTCGGCGATGGAGAAGTCGAGCCGGTCCCCGGGAGCGAGCGGCTCGGGCACGTCGTGCAGGAGCAGGGTCAGCGTGGGCGAGCTGTCGGGCCGGAGGTCGAGCCGTCCGATCGCGCGACGTCCGTCGTCCATGGCCAGCACCGCGCGCAGCTCCCGGGTCCCGTCGGGGAACGCGTCGAGGGTGCGGCCTTCGCCGAGCAGCAGCTCGCCCTCGCCGATGCCCGCCCACCATTGGACCGGCCGGTCCGTGCCGGAGACCCGGGCGCCGCCGGCGGGCAGGCGCTCGACCGTCAGTTCGGGCAGCCGGGGCAGTCCGGCGGGAAGCACGCGGCGGATTCGCCCGTCGCGGTTGAAGTACCAGTTGGTGCCATACTCGAGCAGCCACCAGGAGCCGTCGGGACCCGCCTCGAGGTCCATCGGGTGACGGAGCCCGTCGGCGACCCTTGCCAGGCCGGACAGCCGCTCTTCGTCGTCGAGCCGCGCCCTCCACATCGCCCCGCGGATCCAGTCGTAGACGACCAGCGAGTGGTCGTCGGCCTGCGGGAGCAGGTTCCACTTTCTACGAGAGTCATGGTAGAAGGTCGGGCCGGCCATCGCGTTGCGGCCACCCCTGCCGAGCTCCGGGAACTCCCCGGACTCGGCGTACGAGTACCAGATGAAGGCGGGTCGTGCGGGCGGCAGCCGCTCGAGGCCGCTGTTGCGGCGGCCCGGGTTGCGCGGTGCGGAGGGATCGGTGTCGGCGACGGGCTCCCGGGTGTCGAAGTCGACGATCGGATAGGGCCGGTTGTCGGCGATCACGAAGGGCCAGCCGAAGTTGCCCGCGGCGCGGGCCTGGTTGACCTCGTCGTGGCCGGTCGGCCCCAGCTTGTCGTCGCGCCGGGCGTCGGGCCCCACCTCGCCCCAGTAGAGGAAGCCCGACCGGGGGTCGATCGACATCCGGAACGGGTTGCGGCAGCCCATCACGTAGATCTCCGGCCGGGTGCCGGGCGTGCCCGGGGCGAACAGGTTTCCCGCGGGGACCTGGTAGCCGTCGGCGGTCGGGCGGATGCGCAGGATCTTGCCCCGCAGGTCGTCGGTGTTGCCGGCGGAGCGCATCGCGTCGGCGTGGTCGCGGCCCTCGCGGTCGTCGATCGGCGCCTTGCCCTGCGACTCGAAGGGGTTGGTATTGTCGCCGGTCGAGAGATAGAGCAGGCCGTCGGGGCCGAACTCGAGGCACCCGCCCTGGTGGCAGACCCGGTCCTTGCGGTCGGTGGGAACGTCGAGCAGGACCTGCTCGGAGGCGGGGTCGAGCCGGCCCTGGGAAAGGGTGAAGCGGGAGAGCCGGTTGAGCAGCTGCTCGGGGTGGCTGTAGTAGAGGTAGAGGTGGCGGTTGTCGGCGAAGCCGGGGTCGAGGGCGATGCCGAGCAGCCCGTCCTCGCGCGCCCAGGGGGAGTCGGGGGCCGACTCCCGGAGCGCCGTGACCTCGAGTCGGCCGATCTCGAACAGCCCCCCGGTGGCCGGGTTCGCGCGGAGGATGCGGCCTTCCCGCTCGACCACGAAGAGCGAGCCGTCGGGCGCGACCGCGAGTTCCATCGGGTCCCGCAGGTTCCCGACCAGCGGGTCGAACACCAGGCTGGCGGCGGCGAGCAGCGGCGTGAGCATGCGCGACTATACACGCCCGGCGACGGCGTGCTTCCAGCCCTGTCCGGGGAGCGCGTCAGCGCTCCTCGCCTTCGACCCAGGTTTTCCAGACCGAGAAGTCCTCGTCGATCGCCACCAGGTCGGCATGGTAGCCGGGCTCGATGCGGCCGAAGCCCTCGAGCCCCAGCGATCTCGCCGGGTTGAGCGAGGTGACCTGCACCAGCTCGCGGAGCGGCCGGCCGGTGACCTCGACGAGCGTGCGAAGCCCCTCGTGGTAGCGCAGCGCCGAGCCGGCGAGGGCGCCGCCGTCCTTCAACCGGGCGACGCCGTCGCGGACGACCACCGGCAGGCCGCCCAGCTCGATCTCGCCCTCGCCGATCCACGACGCCGCGACCGAGTCGGTGATCAGCATCAGCCGCTCGAGGGGCACCAGCTGGAACAGCAGGCGCAGCATGTCCGGGGCGAGGTGGATCCCGTCGCCGATCAACTCGATCATCAGCCCGGGGTGCACCAGGCCCTCGCCGACCACGCCGATCTCGCGGTGGTGGAGCGGGGTCATCGCGTTGCCGAAATGGGTGAGGTGGGTGAGGCCCACCTCGGCCGCGTCACGCAACTCGGCCGCGGTGGCCGCGGTGTGCGCGGCCGAGCAGGTGATCCCCTGCGCCACGGCGTGCCGGATCAGCCCGAGGGCCCCCGGCATCTCAGGGGCCAGCGACAGGATCCGAGCCGGGCAGACGGCATGGAGCGCATCGAGCTCCGCGGGATCGGGCGGGCGGACGAACTGCGGATTCTGCGCCCCGGCCTTGTCGCGATTGATGAAGGGCCCCTCGACGTGCATGCCCGGGCAGCGGGTGAGGGCGCCCTCGGCGCGAAAGGCGGCAATCTTCCCGGCGATCGAGACCAATTTCTCCCGCGGCTGGGTCAGCGTGGTGGGGAGCCAGGTGGTGACCCCCTCCTGGAGCTTGCGTCCGGCGATGTGACGCAGCGAGTCGAGGTCGTCGTCGCAGACGTCACGACCGTCGGCCCCGTGGCTGTGGATGTCGATGAAGCCCGGGAGCAGGCGGCGCCCGGCGGCGTCGACCGACGCGTCGGCGGGTGGCGCCTGACCCTGGCCGGTGGCGGCGATGCGGCCCGCTTCGAGCAACACCCAGGAGTCCGGCTGCTCGAGGCCGGGGGTGATCAGCGTGGCGTTGAAAATTGCTTTAGGCATGGAAATATGAGCTTTCCGTGCGGGATTCTGGCTGGGGCCGGGACGTCTTGACCAGTCGGAAAAGCGCGTCGAAGGCGGGAATTGTCACCAGCGGGGGGGCTGACAAGGGGGCGGTGATCCGTTAGGGTCGGAGGGTGACCCGGGACACTGAAGAGGCTCTGAGCCCGTTTTCGATGGCCAAACCTGCGCTGCTCGAGGCCTGCGACGAGCTGGATCGGAGGCTGCTTCGTTTGCGGGACTCGAAAGGCCGGGTGGCGGACGAGATCCACGAGATTCGCAAGCTTGGAAAGCGGTTGAGGGGTGCGTTGATGATCGCCGGCGAGCCGAAGCCGTGCATCCGCTGGGTCGGGGTGATCGGGAGCATGCTCGGCGCGCCGCGGGATGCGGTGGTGCGGGAGCAGACCTGGCGCTTGCTGGGGGTCGATCCCAAGACGGAGGACTCGATCGAGGCGGTGATCGGCGCGCTGCTCTCCCAGCAGGCGCGGTCGGCGGCGCGGCGTCCGCCGCCCGAGGTCGTGGCCTGGGGCCGGGCGGCGGCGGGGCAGGTCCGCGCACGGATCGAGGGCGTTTCCCCGGACGAGCTCACGCGGCGCTGCGGCCAGGGTGCCAGGCAGCTGATGCGTCGGCTGCGCAAGCGGCTCAAGCGGGCGGTCAGCGAGGCCGAGGATCGCGATTTCCACGCCGCGCGGAAGGCGTCGAAGGCATGGCTGGGCGGCATCACCCTGCTGGAGCCTGAACTGAAGGTCGCGGCCGGCGAGGCGCTGAAGGAACTGGGTGAGGTCCTCGGCCAGGAGAACGACCTCGAGGTGTTCGGCGAGTGGCTGAACGACAACGGCTTCTCCCCGGCGACCGCGCCGCGGGTGTGGAAGCGCCTGCCGAAGGTCCAGAGCAAGGCCCGTCGGACCTCGCTCCAGCTGATCCGCCGCGAGGTGCTGCCGGCACTGAAGAAGGCCTGAGCGTCGCCTCCCGCGGCGCTTCAGTTCAGCGTCGGGTCCTCGGGCGAATCGGCGAGCAGGCGGTGGTAGGGCGAGAGCGAGCGGAGGATTTCCGACCACAGGCTGCGGTCGTGCTCCTTGCCGAAGAGGCTGCCGTCCGGTCGGGCGGTGATCCACGAGTTCCGGCGCAGCTCCTGCTCGAGTTGCCCGGCCGACCAGCCGGAGTAGCCGACGAAGGCGCGGACGATGATTCCCGGTTGTCGCGAGCGCCGGATCGCCTCCTCGGCGGGCAGGCGCAGCTGCCAGTGGAGGCCGTCGTGCTCGTTCCACCAGAAGGCCGAGAAGGTGAGCTGCTGGCTGGAGACCGGGCCGCCGATGTGGACCGGGATCCGCTCGAGCGCCGCGAACTCGGGATCCTTGAGGAAATGGCCGACCCGGTGCCCGGTGGGCCGGTTGAGGATCAGGCCGAAGGCGCCATCCTCGGCGCTGTGGTTGGCGAGCAGGATCACCGAATGGTCGAAGATGCCGTCGCGCAGCGACGGATCGGCGAGCAGCAGGCTGCCTTCGAGCTGGATCTGGGCGTCCGACATCGTTGGTTTCCAGCATAGCGGCTTCCGGGCCATGTGCGACCCCGGAATTCCGGGCGAATGCGGGGGAATCGGCCGAGTTCCGGGCTAACGGTTGAAATGCCCGGGTCGAGCCGTTAGGTCCGGGCGCCGATGAGCAAGCCGGGGGCCACCGTCGAAGCGAGCCAGCGGGCGGTTCCCGAGACCCAACTGCTCGGCGGGCGCCTCGCGGGTCTGTCGCTGCCCCGGCAGGTCGCGGTGCTGGCGGTCTGGCCGCTGCTCGAGCAGGTGCTCGCGTTCTGCGTGGGCATGACCGACCTGGTGATCGCGGGCCGGATGGCCGAGGGCGAGGCGCGGGTCGCGGTGCTCGACGCCATGGGGTTGGGCGGCTACGTCGCCTGGTTCTTCAACATCCTCCAGGCCGCGGTCGCGACCGGGGTGATGGCGCTGGTGTCCCGGGCCACCGGTGCCCGCGACCATGACCTGGCCCGGAGCGGCCTGGGCCAGGGCCTGTGGCTCGGTCTGGCTGCCGGGCTGTTTTCCTACCTCATCCTGCTCGCCGGCGTGCCGCTGCTGATCCGCTGGATCGGGCTCAGCGAGGCGGCGGGGGTCGAGGCCGACCGCTACCTGCGGACCTACGCCCTGGCCGGGCCGTTCAGCGGGATGGTCTTCGCGCTGAATGCCGCGCTGCGGGGTGCCGGCGACACGCGCACGCCCTTCGTGGCGATGCTGGTGGTCAACGGGGTCAACATGCTGATGAGCTGGTGCTTCGTCTTCGGCCCGGAACCGCTCGGCGGGCGGGGAGTCGGCGGCATCGCGCTGGGGACGGTGGTCGGCTGGATCGCCGGCTTCGCGGTGGTCGCCGGAATGCTCGCCCGGCCGGGCGGGGAGCTGTCGTGGTCGCGCCGCGGACTGCGGGTCTGCCGCGAGACGATGGGCCGGATCCTGCGGGTGGGTGCGCCGCAGGCGCTGGAGATCGCCGGCATGTGGGGCATCCACGCCTACGGCATCCGGGTGATCTCGAGGCTGCCGACCGAGGGGGCGCTGGGCGCCCACATCCTGGCGATCCGGGTGGAGTCGATGTCCTTCCTGCCCGGCTTCGCGATCGCCACCGCCGCGGCCGCGCTGGTGGGGCAGTACCTCGGTGCCGGGTCACGCGAGATGGCGGTGCGCGCGGTGCGGCTGTGCTGGAAGGTGGCGGTGGCGGTGATGGGAGCGATGGGGCTGTTCTTCGTCACCGGCGGCGAGTGGCTGGTGGGCGAGATCGCGCCGGACAGCCCGGTGCACGTCGGGCTCGCCACGCCGCTGCTGGTGGTCTGCGCGCTGAGCCAGCCCTTCTTCGCGACCTGCATCGTCCTCAAGACCTCGATGCGCGGGGCGGGCGCGACGCCGCTGGTGATCCGCTACGCCTTCGGCAGCATGATCTTCTTCCGGCTCGGCCTGTTGTGGGCGCTGTCCCGCTTCGGCGAGATCGGGCTGCTGGGGGTGTGGATCGTGCTCTCGCTCGACATCGTGAGCCAGGCCTTCATCTTCACCCGGCTCCACTTCGGGGGGAAATGGCTGGACGCCAAGGTTTGAATCCCTCAGAGGGCGCGCCCACCATCGCTTTTCGCCGCCATGTTCATCGACCACATCCGCATCTACGCCCGGGCCGGCGACGGGGGGAACGGCCACGTTTCCTTCCGCCGGGAGAAATTCGTGCCGCGGGGCGGACCGGACGGGGGCGACGGGGGCAACGGCGGCAGGGTGATCCTGCGGGTCGACCCCTCGACCGACAACCTGCGCGAGTACCACTTCGACCCCAAGCTGATCGCCGAGGACGGCAAGCCGGGCGGGCGCTACAAGAAGACCGGCAAGAGCGGCAAGCCGAAGTCGGGACGGGTGCCGCCGGGAACCGTCGTCTACCGGGCCAACGCGCTGACGGTGCAGGAGGCGGTGCAACTGGAGCGCAGCGAGGAGGGGATCGACCTCGAGCCGATCGCCGACCTCACCGAGGAGGGACAGGAATTCGTGCTCTGCGAGGGCGGCGTCGGCGGCAAGGGCAACACCAACTTCAAGTCGGCGACCAACCAGACGCCGACCGAGTCGACGCCCGGGACCGAGGGCGAGCGGGGGGTCTTCTACCTGGAACTGCGCCGCATCGCCGACGCCGGCCTGGTCGGTTTCCCCAACGCCGGGAAGTCGACCCTGATCAGCAAGCTCTCGCACGCCCATCCCAAGGTCGCGAACTACCCCTTCACCACGCTGCAGCCGGTGGTCGGGGTGGTCGAGTTCGGCGGCTACCGTCGCTGCACGGTGGCCGACATCCCGGGACTGATCGAGGGGGCGCACGAGAACCGGGGTCTCGGCCACGAGTTCCTTCGCCACATCACCCGCTGCCGCCTGCTGCTGTTCGTGCTGGACATGGCGGGGAGCGAGGGCCGCGACCCGATCGCCGACCTCGAGATCCTGCGCAAGGAGATCCGCGAGTACGACGCCGAGCTGGCGCAGTTCCCGTGGATGGTGCTGGCCAACAAGATGGACCTCGAGGGAGCCGGGGAGAAGCTCGCGGCGTTCCGCCAGCGCTTCCCGAAGGTCCGGGTGTTTCCCATTTCCGCCGAGCTGGAGGAGGGGCTCGACGAGCTCCGGGCGATGCTCGACGAGGAGGTCGGCTACCGGGCGTAGGGCGCGGAAGCCCCCGGGTCGGAGTTGCCATGCCGGATCGATGAGCGGGGGGGAGCTGGTGTTCGTCTACGGCACGCTTCGCAGGGGCTGCGCGAATGCGTTCCGGATGGAGGGCGCGGAGTATCTCCGCGACGGCTGGGTCCGGGGACGCCTCTACTTCACCGAGGGCTACCCGGGATTCGTGCCGGACCCGCGGGAGGACTGGGTGGTCGGGGAGCTGTGGCGCGTTTCTCCACCGAAGTTCGCCGAGCTGGACGCCTATGAAGCTGAGTGCTCGGCGGGGGTTGAGTGGGCGGCGTTCGTCAGGGAGCGTGTCACCGTGGCCAGGGGGCATCCCGAGCCCGAGCCACCGCCCGAGGCATGGTGCTGGGTGTGGGCGGGGGTCCA